>Ga0307475_10001858_pt1 | contig 12548 bp, 11 predicted proteins | sample atmos_gasesECM1C_FD_203317 | JGI IMG/M metagenome (GOLD analysis project Ga0307475, IMG submission 203317) | Hardwood forest soil microbial communities from Morgan-Monroe State Forest, Indiana, United States - atmos_gasesECM1C_515 | ecosystem: Environmental > Terrestrial > Soil > Temperate... | reverse complement strand
TATCCGACCCGATGCTCCAGACAGTCCTGGCGGCCGTCGGCCTAATTGTCCTGCTTCCGCTGGGGATCTACTTCCTTGTCCGCGCCGCCAAGGAGCCCCTGCGGGCCTACGCCAGCGCTCGCCAACACTGGGATGAAGGCACCGTCCCCGCGCATCTGTTCGCCGAGGTCCTCGCCGCTACCGCCCTGACCATCTTCAACCCCTTAACCATAGTTTACTGGGTTGGCGTCACCTCCAACTGGCTCCCCTTTGCCCACACAGTCTTAGGCCACAATGCCCCCGGGTTGGGAATCCTGATGGTCACCGTCGGCCTGATGACCTGGTTCACCGCGCTAATCGTTGCCGTTCGCTTCATCCCGCACCGCATCGGCCCGAACTTCTTCCGCCTCGTAAACGCCGTCCTCGGCCTTGTCCTCCTTGGCTTCGCCACTTTCTGTGGAATAGTCCTATCACGCCATCTCCTGAACTGAAACGCTCAAACGCAGGGTTCCTACCGCTTGCGGTTCCCCAAGTCCTCTTCAACATCTTTATCTTCACCAAATTTCTCGACATTGTTTTTTCAGATCGGCACGGATTTTATCCAAATCCGCCTGTTTACTGGCAACCTGAGCGGTTAATCCTGTGTCCCGTAATTGCGTGATCTCTGCCCTAACCATCCTTTCGAATATGCTTCACGAGTACACCTACTGAAACTATGCCTTACCTCAACCCACCAAGTACGGAAAAAACCAGCAGGATCGGTCCAGACTCCTTTACAGGCTGCTGGGGCACAGGCAGTTTCGGTGGACGTCACTGTGGCAATCAGCACAGAGCGTGATCAGATTTTTGTCTGTATCGTGACCCAGCCGGCTTCGCGAATGGATGTGGTGTACCTGGAGATGATCGGAACTGCCGCAATACTGGCATCGCCATCCGTCACGCTGCAACACTTCGGTGCGGAGTTTGCGATAGGTGTCGAGAACCAGAAGGATTACCCAACACCTCGGGCCGGCGTTCCGGTCCACCCAGCGGAAGGAGTTTCCGATTATCCGACTCAAACTCTATTTCTGCGACGTTTGAGCTTCGATCTTTTCAATCACGATGGCCTTAGAACCGCCTCGCTGGTAGACCTTGCCTCTTACGATTACTTTGTCTCCAGCAAACGGCAGAAGCTTCGGATTCTGCCCAGACGATGGCGTAGTATCGCCGATCGGCCAGTAAATAGTTCCATCGTCCGTCAGAATGACGAGTTGCGACCCCGCATTTGCACACGACGTCGCACACTGCTTGCTGATGGGCTTACTGAGGCCTTTAGTGAACGCACATGCAGAATCCAAAACGTAGCCCTTCACGGTCACTGTTGGGGTGCCAGCGGCACTTGTGCAAATCGCCACAGCGAACTGAACGAATAGGACCGCCCTTGAAGCGACTGATGTGAATTTCATTCTCGGTGCCTCCTGTCTGTACTCTTGCATAACTAATTCGCTGCCGACCGTTTGAACTCTCCGCTTGGTGCAATTTAAGCTTCCGCACGGTCTTCTTTCTCGGATTTCTGTGGAAAGGCAGGCCTCACTATCTAAAGCGGCTTGGCACCGCAGTTAGAGGAAGGATCTTCACGCTAACGGTTTGGGCCAAGCACATACAGGCCCCCATCGACGAGAATGGTTTGGCCCGTGACAGCGGTGGCTGAGCAGGCCAGGAAAAGAGCAACTTCGGCGCACTCGTCAACAGTCGCCAGTCGCTTCAATGGTGTAGCCATTTCTTCGGCGGTGAAATCGGAACTCGAATTCGGGCGGCCCGCGAAGTGAGTGCGAATGAGTCCCGGAGAAATCGCATTCACACGGATTTCAGGGGCGAGGGCGCGGGCCAGGGATTTCGTCATTGTAATGACACCTGCTTTGGCAGCAGCGTAGGCCATCGAGCTTCCAACACCTGTGGAACCTGCAACCGATGCAAGGTTGACGATCGCGGCCCCTGGTTGTTTTCTGAGGAGAGGGGTAGCCGCTCGCACGCAGTAGAAAAGGCCACGGAGATTGACGTCGAACGTTTTATTCCAAATGTCATCGGTGAGCTCATCGAGTTTGCGGTGAGGAACGCGAGTGCTCCAGCCTGCATTGTTGACCAGCACATCGAGCCGGCCAAGTTCGCGCGCAACTTGCTCGAACATCGCAGATACTTCGGATTCAACGGAGACGTCGGCAGCAACCGGAATCGCGGCGCCTCCGGCTGCGCGGATCTGCGCGACCAATTGGTCGGCGGCCTCGCGAGAACTGCGAAAATTCACGGCGACATGCGCGCCTTCACGAGCAAAACGCTGGGCGATAGCGCGTCCGATTCCAGTAGTGGCGCCAGTGACGAGAGCCGTCTTCCCTTGAAGCATCATCTCGTTTTTCTCGCCTGATTTCTTCCGTTGCGGCTACTTCTTTTCGATCTCGTTCGCAAATTTGGATGAATCACGGTACTTCACCGTTTGCAGATGCTCGCAATAAAGGACCAGCTCGCCCGGAACTTTGAAAACTTCGTAAGAGACCCGCACCATTCCCATCGTCGGATATTTCGGCCGCTTTTCGAGATTGGTACGAATCGTGTAGAGCGTGTCGCCTATGAATACAGGCTTGATGAACCGCAACTTGTCGTAACCGTAGCTAAAGGTATCAACATTGTTGTGAGCCATTAGGCCCAGACCAACGCTGAATACCATCGCACCGGCCACTAGGCGCTTGCCGAAAATTCCTTTTTCTGTGGCGAACCGCTCGTCGGCCACGTAAGGGTGCATGTCGAGAACGAGTGCGTTGAAGGCCATGCTCTCGCCTTCAGAGATAGTTCGGCGGATGGAGCGGGCTCGAAGGCCCACTTCAAAGTCCTCGTAGAGCCAGACTTCCTGATTCCAGATCTTGATTTGGGTGTGTTTGGCTGGATCGGGATTTGGATTTGTCATTTGCCCTCCATGTTGATCACAACGCAAAATCGGTCTATCCGCGCGCGGCTGCTGAGGCAAGTCGCTCGGCAAAATATCTGTTCAGCCATTCGACCACCTCCGCATCGGCGACCTGGTTTTTCAAGCAGCGATTGATTTGAATTCCAGCGGCTTCGAAGAATCGGATAAATCCATCGAACCGTGGCCGCACATAAGCAGTTCGCAGAGTCTCGAGCGTTCCCGAAAAGAAACCGCCCGCTTCGAAATCGATTGGAGGATCGATCCATGCAGCGAGGCTTGCAGGCTGCCCGCCTTCTCGGAAGTAAGTACCACACTGATGTTCTTGACTGGCGACCCATTTGGCGTATGACACGGCCGCATCCCGATGTGGGCTTTGTTTACTGACGGCTATACCCGTGCCGCCGAGCTGCGTTCCGGTGCATCCACGGTTGCCTGAGGCTGGGGCATCAGCAAACGCGAGCGGGACTAGATTCTGACGTCGAGAATAGTTCGAGTAGCCATAGGCCCACGGGCAATAGACGATATCGGGCGCTAGGACCATTTGGTCGTAAAGTTGAATGGGATTCCAGGCAGTCGAATTGGGGTGAGCGATCGCTATCAGGGCGTGCATGCGATCGAGCACTTCTTTCGCCACGCCCTCGTCGACGAATGGTTCAGCATCTTCGGCGATGGGATGCCCGAGGTTCGCAGTCAATGTGAAAAATAGGCTGATCGCATCGATCGGGCATGCAGCGACGGCTATGAATTTCCCTCGCGCGCGCGTCTTGCGGCCCAATTGAACGACTTCATCGAAGGTGCGCGGCGTAACAGCTGAGAGTTGCGACAATAAATCCGGGCGATACGAGGCTACTTGAGTGGCCGCGTCGACGGGCAGGGCCCAAATTCCGTTCGCATAACAGTAGGAATCCCACGATGCGCCAACGGAATCGCGGGCGAAGGCTGCCTTCTCCACCTCTGTAAGATGGCCGCCGAGTTCGACGAGAACATCGTGCGCTGCCGCAAAACCGACGAAGGGATGGTCCATGATGATCAGGTCGTAGCGATCGAGATACTGCTCGATCGGGGCCTCGCCGAATTCTCGAAGAGTCCGCCGATCCCAGTGGATGCGGAGCCCAGGATGAATCGCCTCGTATTCGGACGCACCTTTTATCAGCGGGGAATAACCGCGCGGATGATCCCAGGTAAGTCCTTTTAGAATTGCTTCCAATTCGGTTCTCAGCCTCCCTTTTTCTCGCTTTAGCGACTGCGCCCACTACCCTTTCGGGACGCCACTTTTCATTTGTACGATCAGAATGTGCTCGCAGTAGAGAACTACATCGCCACGCTGATTGGTGATTTCGCATGCTTCTACGACTCGGCCGAAGCCAGGACGCTTCGTATCTTCTTCTTTTCCCTTGATTGTGACGCGCGTGTAGATCGTATCGCCTATGAGAACCGGCTTTGGAAAACGAAGCCTGTCATATCCGTAAGTGAACGCTACCGGATTGGTCTGACTGGCCGTCAACCCGATTCCGATCGTGAACGTCATTGTTCCGTGAGCGATGCGCTCGCCGAACGGAGTCTTTCGCGCGAATTCCGCGTCCACGTGATGCGGAAAGAAATCTCCGGAGTGGCCGGCGTGTACGACGACATCGGTCTCCGTGATGGTCCGGCCCGAGGTTTTTCGCTGAGAGCCGACGGTGTAGTCTTCGAAATATTCGATTTTTTCCATCGCCTTTGTTCTCTCGACCTGTTTCAGTGCTTCTTACCACCTACAGCGCTCGAAAGCTTCTGACTTGCCTCTCGAAGGGCCAGTTTCACATGCGCCGGACCGATCCGATCGCCGATGCGTGCGAGAAATGGAACAGAAAACGCCGCGATTGCATCGCCGTGCTGATTCAGCACGGGAAACGCAATGTTCGTGACCCCTCTGACCTGGTAGCTGGGCATTTCCTCGTAACCCCTATGGCGGATTCGGTCCAGATGGCGAACGAGATCGCGTGGCAGCGACCGGCCGGTTCGCTGCTTCCATTCTGCGAGTGCGCGATCTCTCATCGCGCTTTGTTGAAATGCAAGAATCAAGTGGCCGGAGGCGGTGTTGAGAAGGTCAATCCGCGCACCGAGCTTCAATGCGAATCCGGCGGTTCGGGGCGCGTCCACCTGGTCGACGACAATCACTTCCCCGTTGCTCAGCATCGCCAGGTGGCACGACTGCCCAGTTTCGTGGGCTACCTTCTCCATAAGAGGACGTGCTTCCGCGGCGAGACGGTGCAAGGGCTGATGGTGGTGCGCGAGCTCAAAAAGTTTCAGCGTGAGTTCGTATCGCTCGTCGGATGCGGCCTGCGAAATATAGCCGCGGTCCTCGAGACACACGAGCATCCGGAAAATCTCGCCGACCGTACGGCCAAGGTGCCGAGCTGCTTCGCTTGTGGTGAGCCCTACGGGTTCAGATGCGAATAGTTCGAGAATATCCAGACCCTTGTCGAGGGCCGGCGCTGCATAACGGACGCGGGCCGCGCGTGAGGGAGCGCGGGAGGACGCGCGCTTGGGGCGAAGGGCTAACATCGATCAGAATGAGACGATATCATAATTTCTCTAATGAAACTATTATTTCATATATGCAATACTGGGTAGGGTAGGCAAAACCGCTCCGAGCGGCGAGAGCCCGCTGGAGGAGAATTAATGGAAAGCACCGTGATCCATTCAAATACGACGAAAGTGAGAAACGATTTACCTTTAAGAGATCTGCTCGTGCTCGACTTCAGCCAGTTTCTTTCTGGGCCGCTGGCGACGCTTCGATTGGCGGACATGGGTGCTCGCGTTATTAAGATCGAACGGCCCGGCCAAGGCGATCTTGGACGAACGCTCTATTTGAGTGACTTGGACATCGACGGGGTGAACACTCTGTTCCATGCAATCAACCGCAATAAGGAAAGCTTTGCGGCTGATCTGAAGAGTCCGCGCGACATGGACAAACTGCGGGGGTTGATTGCGCGCGCCGACGTCATGGTTCAGAATTTCCGGCCCGGTGTAATCGAGCGCCTGAAGCTCGATTACGAAAGCGTTTCCCAATCGAACCCGCGCATCGTATATGGGTCAATCAGTGGGTATGGAGAAGCCGGCGAGTGGCGCGATCGTCCCGGTCAGGATCTATTGGCACAGGCACGCTCTGGAATCATGTGGTTGAGCGGCGACGAAGGCGATCCGCCCACTCCATTCGCGCTGGCAATCGCCGACATGCTAACCGGGCACAATTTGTGTCAGGGAATTCTGGCGTGTCTCGTTCGTCGCGGCATCACGGGGCATGGCGGGCACGTGGAAACGAGCCTGCTTGAATCGCTCATCGACTTTCAGTTTGAAGTTCTCACGACATATCTGAACGATGGAAGGCGGCCGCCTCGGCGGGGCACGTTTCGAAATGCGCATTCTTATCTATCGGCACCGTACGGCGTGTATGACACGAAGAACGGACATTTGGCACTGGCAATGACGCACCTTCCGACGCTGGGATCGCTCCTCGCCATTCCCGAACTCGCAGATGTGAAAACTTCGGCTGATGCATTCCGCCGGAGAGATGAAATCAAGCGGCTGATTGCCGATCGATTGCGGCATGAGTCGACCGAGTACTGGCTCAGCATTTTGGATGCCGCGGATATCTGGTGTTCCGAGGTGCTCGATTGGCCGAAGTTACTTGCGAGCGCTGGTTTCCGGGAGCTACGGATGCTTCAGACGTTGGCGAATGGAAAGGGTCTGGAGATTCTGACAACGCGATGTCCGGTTCGCATCGATGGTGCGGTGCTATCGAGCGCGAAAGTCGCAGCAAAAGTGGGGGAGCAAACAGCAACTATCACGGAAGAGTTTGGCCTGTAGCAGTGAGATTAGAACCTACCGAATTTCCGGTAGGCATCGACCGGATGCATGCCTTTCAGGATCGATTTCCGAACGAGGTTTTCTGTCTTTACCACGGCCTCAGCTTTTTTCACCACTTCCTCGGCGATCGTTTGAGGGATTACAAGAACGCCGTCGCGGTCACCCAGGATGTAATCGCCCGGCTCAATGTGGACCCGGCCGATGTCGATAGGAACATTGTGAGCGACGAGCCGCCAGCGTCCGATGATGTCGACGGGAGTTTTGTATCGTGCGAACACAGGAAATTTGAGCTTTAGAATGTAGTTGGTGTCGCGTGCACCTCCGTCAATTACAGCGCCGCGTGCGCCGCGAAATTGTGCAGTCTCGCTCGAGAGCTCTCCGAGATGGGCAGCGAGATTATCATGCGGTTGGCTGACGAGCACGTCGCCGGGTTTTACATCGCCGAGCATTTGTAGATACGGGGTAAAAATGACTTCGGGGTCTTCGCTATTGGTAGACTCGCCCGCGATCGTCAGGGCACGGCCAGCGAGCGTTTGGCCAGGGTGAAGAGATTGAATTTCCTTCGGCAATGCCTGATGGTGGTAGCCCATCTCGTCGAGAATGTCACTGATCGCTCCCGTGTAGGGAATTTTTGCAAGTCTTTCAATCAGCCCTGGCTTCTCTTGTTTTTTCATGATTCTTGCGCGACCTTTCATCATCCTAACGCTTGTCACTCCAGGCGGTAGGCGCGAATTGCGTTTTCTCGGAACAGTTTTCTCTGATTCACTTCCCCGGCGGAATGGGTGAGAGTGAGCAGCGTCTCGACCCACTTTGTGTAACCGGCGGTGAGATTGCACACGGGCCAATCACTGCCAAACATCACCCGATCCCATCCGAACGACTCAATTACGTGTTCGACGAATGGACGCAGATCATCTGCCTTCCAATTCGCCGGGTCCGCGTACGCGACAAGTCCAGAAATCTTGCATGCAACATCGGGAAATTTTGAGAGCTCGCGGATATGTTCGCGCCACGGATGCAGCGCCTGACCCTTCACATCCGGGACACCGCAGTGGTCGAGAATGAACGCGACATCAGAGCACTTTGAGACCAAGTTAATCGCAACGGGAAGCTGGCGCGCCAGAACACAGATATCGAACGAGAGGCCGTACTCTTTCAGGCGGGACACGTTCTCAATGAACCTCCCGCCCAGACCGACTTCATCTGCGCTCGTGTGAAGTATTCGCCTAAGTCCTTTCACTTTCGGGTGCGCCGCAAGCTGGTGGAGGTGCGCCTTAAAGTCATCGTGTTCAGGCCGCCCCGATGCAACGATACCCGCGATGCGATTTTCGAAGTCGTCCGCCATTCGAAGGACGTGCAAGGCTTCGCCCATCATTTGTGTTTCATCCACGTCGCACTCGACAAACACTGTCTTATCGATTTCAAGGCCGCTCGTCGCATCGCGGTAGTCGCTGAGGCGGAACGACCGGTCGAGTTTCGGCAGCGGCTCGAGCCATGCATAGTGAAAGAGCTCTTTGTCCCAGAGATGCTGGTGGGTGTCGACGATTTTCATGATGGCATCTAGTCCGTATGAAAGACTTCTTCCATCTCGGCCCACCATTCTCCGTCTTTGCGCGTCTCGAGGGGTTGCTGCATCGGCATCATCACGGCCCACCACTCCTGTGTCCGGCTGTCGGCGGCCATTTTTGCCATGTCGGCTTTGTAGTCGGTGCCGTGGTATTCGAAGTAGCCAAAAAGAAAATCGTCTTTAAGATAGATAGAATAGTTGTGGATGTTGCATTTCTTGATCATGGCGAGCACGTCAGGCCAGACGGCGGCGTGATGGCGTTTGTATTCTGCGAGCGCTTCAGGTTTTACCTTAATAACCGAGCCATAGCGTTTCATAAGATGGGAGCCTTTCTATGGGCGAATCGCTCCGATTGCCCAGAGCGCCGGAGTTGTGAATCCTTAAAATCAATTAAAGCCTGAATTCATGCTGTAATTTCCTCCGGACGCACGGCTCGCTTTTCGGCCATTGACCGGTACTCAGCGAATACAATCTGGAGGGTTTGTAAGTTGTCGCGGCCACTCGTCTCCGGCTCAGCATTGTTTTCAATCGCGCACATCAGCGAAGCCATCGGTCCGACGAAAGCGTCTGGAATCCACATCGTATCGAGGCGTGCTGAAAACCAGTATCCCGGGTTGCGCTTGGACATGAATTCGAGAGTGTCGGGACGTCCCGTAGGATAGTTGTACATCAGGCCGATCGTTCCCTTAATCACTCCCTCCGTACCTTCCAGCCTAAAAATCGCGTAGGGATCGTCGGTCCAGGTGGAGTGACAAACATCAATCAGCACTTGGAGACCGGAGGCGTATTCCCAGACTGTGAGTGTTTTAGTTTCCGCACTAGTTGTTTCTCCTGGGGCGCGGCTGCCGCTCGTGAAAACGGAATTTGGCTGGCCGAGTAAATAACGCAGAGAGTCAATGTAATGGATGCTGTGGAACATTACTTCCAGGCGCTTGCCTGCGTAGATCCAGGGCCAGAGGCTCCAGTCCGTCTTGCAGTGGACCTGAATCGTTCCGTAAAACGGAGCGCCGAGCCAACCCTGATCGATGAGCAGCCGGGCGCAACGGATGCCGGCATCCCAACGCATCTGCTGGTTCACGGCAATCTTTACATTTGCTTTTGCGGCGAGGTCGACGTTGCGGACGGCCTTCGAAAATTCATCGGCGAAGGGCTTCTGACATAGCATGTGTTTTCCCATGCCCACTGCCTTCTCGACGATTTCGGCTTGGGCGCCAGGATAGACGGCAATATCCACGATTTCGATTTGCGGATCTTTCAGCAATTCGTCGACGTTCGGGTGCACTTTATCGATGCCGTGATCGCGAGCTGTTTTCTCCGCGGCTTCGAGATTCCTGTCGGTCACGCCAGCGACTTTGAACCCTGCTCGCTTATAAGCCGGCAAGTGGGCGTAATTCACGATGCCACCGGTTCCGATGATCCCTATTCCACGGTCGAGCTTACGCGGCATTGTTGGTTTGTAATCGAGGTGTGGGACGATTTCAGACATGCCGTGATCCTCTTTTCGAATCGCATCTAACGCCTTTCATTTGTTCACTTGCTCTGGGCCGATGTGGCATTTTGAATCGCGGCCAAGCCCTGCTTGGCATCGTTGTCATCGGGGTTTAACTGCAGCGCTGTTTGGAGTTCCTTCTGAGCTTGGTCAAGCTTGCCGGTACGGACATACATCATGCCCAGATTCTTGTGTAGGTGCGAGGCTTCGGGGCATTCACCGCAAAGTTCGAGAGCTTCTTGTATCTGGGCAAAAGCCTGAGGCCAATTTTCTGCGTTCGACGCTTCGAGTGCAAAATTTCCGAGTTGTTGCACGCGGTCGGAAGTCTGCTGGTTCTTTTGCAGAGTATCGTAGCGAGCCTGATACTGCTGGGCTTCGGGATCGTTCGATTTCCTCAAAGCCCGAGCCAGATTGTAGAGTGCCTGCGAATAGTTGGGGTCTGCTTGAAGCGCGAGTTTCCAATGGACGACCGCTTCAGCGGTTTTTCCTTGATGTTCTAGATTCTGCCCAAGGAGAAACTGCGCATCTGGATTGCCCGGCTGAAGAGCGATCACTTTTTCGAAGAGTTGGGTGGAGCGATCGAGATCATTGTCCTGCTTTGCGGCGAGGGCGAGGAAGTAGAGTGCGGCAGCATGATTTGGTTCCAAACGCAAAGCTTCTTCAAGTTCCTTGCGCGCGTCTTCGTATTTGGCGGTTTCAAAATAGAAGCGGCCGAGATTGTAGTGAACGGACGGCGAGCGGGGATCGAGACGTGCGGCCTCTGAAAATTCTTTGAAGCCGTTCGTGCGATCATATTGATCCACAAGGGCGATTCCAAGATTCAGGTGTGCGTCGGCGGAATTTGGCTCGAGGGACAGTGCTTTGCGAAAACTTTCCGCTGCGTCTGCTGCACGGCCGGTCTTTCCCTGGATCATTCCGAGAGCCGTGTATGAGCCGGGATCGTTCGGGTTTATCTGAATGGCGGTCCGCAGTTGCTGTTCGCCCTGCGCGACTTGTCCATGTTGAGCGAGCAAGAGACCCAGATTCACGTATGCCTTTGTATACTTTGGATCGCTCGCGATCGCTTGCCGGTAGAGCGTTGCGGCGTCGGAGTCCTTTCCTTCCCTGTTGTAAAGGACGCCCAGATTGCTTTGCGCGTCGGCGTATTGCGGGTCGCTTGCTATAGCTTTCTTGAATGCGACCTCGGCTTCGCCCGTTCGGCCGTGCTGCATTTCCAGGATACCGAGCTGATTATGGGCGACTGCGAGATCTGGATTCAGCTGGATGGCTTTTTCGAGCTCGTGGCGCTCGGCGGATTGATCGTCGAGTTTGTCGAGCGCGAGCGAGAGATTGTAGTGCAACTGTGGATTGTTCGGATCGGCGCGCAGGGCTTCGCGATAGGCGCCGGCTGCGGCGCGCGCGTCTCCCGCAGCTAGAAACTGGTTTGCCTGGGCATTGAACTTCGCGGCTTCGGCACGCGGATCACCGCGCGATGCGAGCGCTGCGGATTCGGTGTGCTCCTTTTGCCCGAGTTCCTTTTGTCCGTTTTTCGCCAGCAGTTGAGCGAGCTGGTCGTGGACTTCAGGTGCGGACGGGCGGATTCTTTCCGCTACTCTCAATTCGCGAATGGCGCGCTCGGTCTGGCCGGCTTCCGCGAATGCGGAGCCCAGCTCGTAGTGAACGTCGTAGCTCGAAGGATTGAGTCGTGCTGCCCTTTCGAGCAGCTCGATCGAGGGGCCCCATTGTTGGAGACCTTTATAGGCGAGGCCCGCGGCGTAATAGCCCTGATAGTCGAGCGGTTCGTGCTCGACATACTCTCGTAGTAGGGTGATCGCCTGCGAAAATTTCTGCTGTGAGATGAGGGCGCGACCGAGGGCTAGACGGGCCTCGTCTTTCTTCGGATCGAGCCTTAAGGCTTCGCGAAGCTCGAGGATTGCTGCTTCGAGAATCGGCGGCTGGGCTCTGGCTTCGAGGACTCCGAGACCCAGATGGGCTTCGGCAGAATCGGGTTGATTGGCCACGAGTTGTTGCAGTGTTTCCATGGCTTTAGCCGGCTGTCCCGCTTGGGAATATGCGAGCCCTAGAGCCACAGTAAGCGGTACGACCTGTTCGGGAGTGGGCGACTGCGTAAGGACTTTCTGAAGCAGTGCAATGGCTGCCGGCGAGTTTCCTTGTGCTACGAGAACCTGAGCGAGACTAATCACGGCACTCGGGAAATTTGGATCGATCTTCAGGACCGCGTCGAATTCGGCGGCCGCCGGGGTTAGTTTCCTTTGATTGTAGAGTAGCGTCCCCAAAGCGAAATGGGAGGTTGCTGAATCGGGCTTCTCGCGGATTGCGGCCCGTAGTTCGGTGGCGGCGCGCGTCGGATCGCCAGACGAGAGGAGAGCGAGCGCGAGATTGTAATGAGCTTCCCAGTTCTTGGCGTCGAGGCGGAGCGAGATCTGAAACGCAGGTATTGCGCAATTGACTTGTCCTGCAGCAGCGAAGAGCGCACCGAGTGTGTTGTAAGCCCCGGCGGTGGGGTGATCTCTGATGGTTTCTAGTAGCATCGAGATTTGTTCCGAACCCTTGGGCGTGAGGCATTGCTTGGGTAACGAGTTCACGGGTGCGGGACTTGGCGCATTGCGCGTGCTGGCGGGAGGCTTACCTTGCGCCGAGCACAGCGTGGCCATGTTAACGAGAGTAACGGCAACGCTGAACATAAGGCACGCGGTGCTCGCATTGTGAAAGGGGGCGCATTTCCT
>Ga0307475_10001857_pt1 | contig 12551 bp, 12 predicted proteins | sample atmos_gasesECM1C_FD_203317 | JGI IMG/M metagenome (GOLD analysis project Ga0307475, IMG submission 203317) | Hardwood forest soil microbial communities from Morgan-Monroe State Forest, Indiana, United States - atmos_gasesECM1C_515 | ecosystem: Environmental > Terrestrial > Soil > Temperate... | reverse complement strand
ACGAACGCATACGGAGTCAAAACAAACTCCGTGGCAGTCGAAGTCGCCCCCGACTTTATGTTTTGGTCATCAAAAAAGCACAGATTTGGCTGGTATCTCGAACCGAGCTACGAATATAAGTTCGGGACCGGGCATGAACACTCGCTCGCTATAAGCGGCGGTCTTCTGATCGGGATTTTTTAGAGCTTCGACGGAGGCAGAAACTCCGCGACGATTTCTTCCTTGAATCGGGTTCTGAACATATGCGGCATTATCTCTTAGTGGCAGCACCCACTGTCGTCCTGCTCGCCGTCCATTCCTTTTCAATACCTACTACCACAAAAGCAAGGTCAAACAGGTGGGTTCAGTCTTCCGCACGAATTCTACAGCGAACCAATGCGTTCCCAACCACCGGGATAGGTGGTCACCAAGCCAAGATCATCAACGACGATCTCAGCCGAGAATCCAGTGTTGCTTTCGTAGCGATACGTGTTCTGAGCAACTCGCGTGTAGCGTTGAGACAACGGTTGAACCGTAAGCTCAGGGAACTTGACCCAAGCGGCAATGACCGACTGGCTGCCTCCGACTTGGAGGTTGAGCCGCCTGATCGGGAGAGTATTGGTCGCAGGCGTCAGCGCGAGATCAACGTCGTCGCAACGGCGCACGCCGGGCAACTCCTGACCCGAACTGCGCCATACGCCACGGCTCTCCACGCTCAGGCTGAGGGTCTTCATGTCGCTCCCGATTGTGCGCTCGATCTCAACCCGATGGGTTAGCCAGTTTTCATCGCAAGAGATTTCATAGCTCGCCAGCAGCGGTCGCTGGTCTTTGAGGACTCCGACGACTGTGCCCTTCAGCAGCCAGCCTTCTGCGGTGTGCCGGAGACCACAGTAATCCCTGCCGTCGATGAGCAGGTTTTTCCAGACAACCACACGCTTGAGATCGTTTGCCATTTCGCGGTTTTCCTGCTTCGAGATTGTACAATTGCGATTGCTGCGATCCTGCTGATTTTGCCGAAACGTTTACGGGAGTTGCGCGTTACGAGCGCGTGATCATCCAAGAGCGCCGAAAGAAAGGAACCGACATGAACATCGCTTTCCTGATCGGAAGGATCATTTTTGGCGGGTATTGGTTGATGGCAAGTTTCAACCACTTCAAGAACCTCAATTACATGAGCGAATACGCGAAGGCAAGGGGAACACCGTCTCCCAAGCTGGCAGTGGGAGGAACCGGAGTGATCCTGCTGCTGGGTGGTCTCAGCATGTTGCTGGGCGTCTATCCTGTGGTCGGGATCATTCTGCTGATCGTCTTCCTGCTAGGCGTGTCGTTCCAGATACATAATTTCTGGAAAATGGACGACGCGCAAATGAAGCAGATCGACATGATCAACTTCACGAAGAATATGGCGCTCATCGGGGCACTCTTGATGTTCTTGCTGCTACCGCATCCGTGGCCGATGAGTCTGGGCATCGGGTAGCGCCACGCGCATGTGCGGGAGGGCATTGGAGCAGAATTCCGAAAGGTGATAGCTCAGCAGTTTTTTGGCGATGCACCAAAAGCCGCTTAGCTCTCGAACTCACGAAGGCTAATGCCGACTTCTTTGCTAGTGCGCAGAACTCGATTACCTTCCCGCGCTTTTGCAGGGGAACCCACGCCTCTTTTCTCTGAAAGCGGCTCGGGATGTAAAACTCGATTACCTTTGCCATGAGTCGGTTTACTGCCTTCCATCCTGAAATCTGCGCTTCGTCGTCCGGGCTTGCAACCGGGCTGCCGCATTTCACGGGAGCAGGTTCGCTCCCATGTGCTCTGCGTTACTTCCTGTCACCGCTGTGAATGATCAAAGTCAGGTAGTCTTGCAAAGCTGCTTTCGAATCATATGGAGCATTTGATTCAGGGACTGGGGACTCGGTTCAGCGCAGTTGTAACTTAATTGTCAAAGGATTGCTTCTGACCTGTGCGGTATTTCCGAGTTTCAAAGTACCGAAACCATTGCAGTGGGATGCCCACTGGGTGAGTACCAATAGCCGCCCCAAAGCCACTGGGTCACGAACCCCGATTTGTGCGTTGCCAGTCGATCCGCCATCGCCCCCGTGCCACAGGCACCCAAAACAGCTTCTTTAGCGGCGTTCCCCGCGCATAGTGATAAAGCGCAGCCGCCCGCTCATAGAATCCCCGTGTGTGCCATGAATCGTGAAACTCGAACTTCTGATAATCGAGATGATGGCAAAACTCGTGGCAAAGAGTGCTGAGGAATGTACCGAAGGACGTGACTTCCTTTCGCACTGCCGTCCGCATCCAGACGCGGATCAGCATGGTTTCGGGAGTGTAGTCCCCGAAAAGCTCAGTGCTCCAGCTTTCGCGAACTCGCAATGGTCGGGCTGCAAGGACGCGGATGCCGCAGTCCGCGACTTTGTAGAACTCTGATGCGGCTTTCAGAAAGTCTGCGCAGGTACGGCGGACATCCGTGCTACTTCCTCTCCTCATCGCCGACTCGATGGACTTTGTGATCGTGAGCAGACTCCCGTCCTGCGCCAGGTCGAGTGTCCTAGTCTGGTCACTCTCAAGAAAATCAGCCCGGTTCGCCTTGCGCGGCGGAGCGTCTGTAAGCATCACGTCCTCAGCACACGTGCGAATTGGCAGAGATTGGGAGTTGAACAGATTGATCTAGTGTTCAATGTCGAAGTAAATTTTGGTTGTGGTGCGGTACTGGGCTATCTTCTGACCGTCGAGTTCCATTTCTAATTGCGCCACTCGCGCCCACTTCAGGCCTCGAACCGTTTTTGCAGCTTCTGCCACCGCGTTTTCCGCAGCCTTGGCAAAGCTGTCTTTGGATGTCCCGACTACGTCAATAACTTTTTGCGCCATTGCGGTTCTCCTTTTGATTTTGATTTCTGACTCTGGATTGTACCGCTGGTCTGCGCCGTACCGCCCCACCCCCGGCAGTGCGCCGTGCCCGTTGTTCCGGTTGCCGCATGGATGTGTGTGGAGGCTGTTGTGTCCATCTTCGCAGCTTGGCGAGCGCGTAGTCCCGCTCTGCTCGCCTTCGGTGGAGACAGCGCCATCGAGCTTTGTCGGCGGTAGTGGTGCTGTGGAGATTCCGTGCAAGTGCGGGACGCGGGGACATGGAAAGCCGAGAGCACTCCCACGGAAACCAACAGTTCCGCTTCAATTGGCGGCGTCTGCCAGTTCCTGACTTGCGGAAGCTTCTGGCCATCAAATCGAACCATCTGGGCTGTATCGACCGCTCGAGTGCTGGGTAACTGTCCCGAGACGTGATGCTCCAATCCCCAACATCTGCGGCTACTAGATTCGTGAAGCGCATCGCTTTACAAAAGTTCGCAATACCAGTCGATGACAAGGTCGCCAGATTCAAAGTTGGCGACCGCTGCCGGATGCGAGCTGGTGGTGCGCGGTGCACAGTCGTGCGACGGAAGGGCGAAGGTTACGAAGCCAGGCTCGAAGGGGGCGGCGGCGCGTTTTGCACCGCCGAGATGCTCGTAGCGGCGTAACAGAGTTCGGGCCGGGGTTTGGAGGGCAAATTCTCAGTTGGTGTAAACGTGATTTCGTAAACTATCGATACAATCAGGCGTGAACGCAGCCAAAACCATCTTGCTAGTATCTTTGTTTCTCTCCGCTGGAAATGCCTTCGCGCAGTCGAGCGAAAGGGAACCTGCCGCAATTGTTGAGCTTGGGGGAGCTGCCTCTCATGGAATCACAGGGGAAGGTGCGAGCTTCGGCCCCACCATAGCGGTTGAAGTTACGCCGATAGAGAACTGGCTGGAACTTGAGGCGGGAGTTACATCCCTATTCAGACAGCACTCGACAGAATGGAGCGCTGACCTTCTTTTCAAAAAACCTTGGACTTTATCCAAAAAAGCCGAGTTTATGGTTGGCATCGGACCAGAGTGGATTCATGCGAGACAGTACAGCACGACAACGAACTCACTCGGGGGTGAAGTAGTAGCGGATTTCATGTACTGGCCCTCCTCCGCAAAGCATAGATTCGGCTGGTATGTTGAACCGGGTTACGAATACAACTTTGGGCGAGGGCATGAGCAATCACTTGGAGTAAGCGGCGGGCTGTTGATAGCGATCCCATGAAACCTTTGTTTGCTTTGGGTATCAGGTTAGCAGGAGCAGAGCTTGAGCGAGGGAGTAAATGAGTGTAAACGCCTGGTAGCAACCGCTACCCGAATAGTAGATAAGAATCTGACCACCGAAGTTGATAGTTGAGCTGTCTCTGGGTTGTGACAGTGACAGGTTGTCCCAGTAGCAAGTATCACAATCGCCATCCTGAAAAGTCTGATATTATGCGCGGGCGCCAATGTTTCTGGTGCACATGCCTATGATCTCCTTCGGGACCGTTCGACGGTGGCTACTGCTCGTAGTTTCTTTATTCATCGTTTGGTTAACAACTCCTTTAACCCACGCCCAGATCTATACCTACAATCATGCGAGCTTTGGCACAGGAACCGAGCCTGGTGGAATAGTAGTTACTGACTTTAACCATGATGGCAGGCCGGATCTCGTGGTTACAGACTCTTCCGCCAGCACGGTCTCGATTCTGTTGGGAACTCGCGGTGGGGCGTTTGCTGCCAAGGTCGATTACGCGACCGGCCATACTCCCGCCGCTTTGCTCGCTGCCGACTTCAGGAACATCGGGAAAACAGATTTGGCGGTCGTGAACCAAGATGACGGTTCGGGAGGACCGGGTAGCGTCTCGATACTGCTTGGAAATGGGAACGGAACCTTCAAGACTCATGTCGACTACCCTGTCGGCAACTACCCTGTCGGAATCGTCACCGCTGACTTTAATGGAGACGGGAAACTGGACCTTGCAGTCGTCAACGACTACGACAGTACGGTATCGCTTTTGCTTGGAAACGGCGATGGTACCTTCCAATCCCAGATTCTTCTTTCGGTCGGGACGGAACCTAATTCGATAGGCACAGCAGATTTCAACGATGACGGCAAGGCCGATCTGATTACGTCGAACGCGAGTGGGACAGTGTCCGTGCTGTTAAGCAAAGGGGACGGAAGCTTTACACGCGTGGATAGTCCGAACGGACTCGTGGCACCAGATTTCAGTTCGCTGGTGGTGGCTGACTTCAACCGGGATCACAAACCGGACGTGGTCATATCGAGTATTTCCCAACAGCTTCTTCTGTTAACCGGTAACGGTGACGGCAGCTTTCAGGCACCCGTACCCATTCCTGGCTCTGTTCCAGACAGCATTCATTACCTGCTAGGTGCCGATTTCAACCATGACGGGATCGAAGACGTCGCTGAGGAAGGTATTGGCGGTACGCTCTTCGTGTTCCTCGGAAGGGGCGACGGCACATTTCAGAAACCTGTGCTTTCAGCGATTAGTTCGGGATGGACTGCCACGAGGTTGGCGACCGGTGATGTCAATGGCGATGGAAGATTAGATCTGGTGGTTGCAGATACCGGCAACAGTTCCGTCGATGTCTTGCTCGGCAATGGTAAGGGATCGTTCGCACCGACAAGCAGCGCAGCCGTCGGTTCTCCCTACGGCCCGAATGCCACCGTGGTGGCGGACTTTAATGGTGACGGTAAGCTCGATTTAGCTGTTGCCGAAACCAATTTTCCCCATGGCCGCGTTTCGGTTCAACTTGGCAAGGGAAATGGCACCTTTGGTAAGCCTCTTGTTTCTCCTTTGATCGAATCCGCAATCAATAACAACGATTTAATGCTGGTTGGAGATTTCAACGGCGATCACAAGGTAGATTTGCTGGTCGAGGACGATTATTCCAAAGGATTTACGGTTCTGTTGGGCAAGGGAGACGGAACATTTCAGCCAGGCGTAAACAATCCTGTGAATTATACGATCCTGTCTTTAGCGGCGGGGGACTTTAATGGTGACGGCAAGACGGACGTGGTCGTGACCAATAACAACAACGTTCCCTATGGGGCGATGGTCGTTTATTTGAGCAATGGCGATGGAACGTTTCGCGCGGGGCCTCAATATGCAGTGCCACTGTATGCCGGGGTGTCAGTGGCGGATGTGAATCACGATGGCAACCTGGACCTAGTTGTGACTAGCTTCGGGGCTGCCTTAGAGACGTTTCTCGGGAATGGACACGGTACGTTTCGACCTCCGATTTCGGGGCCCACGACTACCTACACCTACGTCGGAGGCGTGGACTTTGTGGATTTCGATGGCGACGGAATTCTGGACATGATCGCAGGTACTTATTCTGGAATCGCCTTCCTGAAAGGGAATGGAGATGGTTCTTTTCAGAACCCGGTTTATTCAAACTCGACTCTCGAGTTTTGCTGCCAAATTAGTGCGGGTGACGTGACCGGGGACGGAAAAGTTGACCTGGTCACGAATGGCACAAATCAAAGCCTGTTCGCGATGATGAAGGGTAATGGCGATGGCACCTTTCAGGCTCCAGTTCCGCTTGGCGTTCCAGGGCAGGTCGCTTCCGGTACATTCGTCCTCGGCGATTTCAATTCTGACGGCATCGACGATCTCGCCATGGCGAACCAACCCTACTACACTGGGCGATCTTTGATCTCCTTATACCTGAGTGAACCCACTCCGTACCTCTTTCCATCGGCGCTCAACTTTGCGCCACAGACGGTTGGCACGACAAGCGCTGCTTTGGTCACGACCCTGACAAATATTGGAAATTCGGTGCTGAAGATTGCCGGCATTGCTGTCAAAGGAGACTTCGTGGAAACGAACACCTGCAAACCCCAACTTGCGATTGGAAAGAGTTGTGCGATTCGTGTGTCCTTCAAACCCGCTACCAAGGGAACGCGAACAGGCACGATAACAATCACGGACCAAGCATTAGCTAGTCCACAACTAATTCAATTAGTCGGGGTTGGAAAGTGATACCGGGCGGTGCACCTGCAGCCCGCTGTTTGCCTCGATAGTTGACGTAACATCGCCATAACGCTCATTGAGGGTTCTGAGTGCAAACGCCTGTTTGCGACAATTGACAAGAGTCCATCGGGTGATTGGCTTCCTGGCTCATAAAACCTAAATCTTTACTTCCTTCTCATCGTGACCGAGCCAGTGTGCAACCTCATGCCAAACCACCCGTTTCACTCCGGCTGGCAAATCTCCTTTGAACACCGCAGCCTGCGGACCGTACATGGCAAATCGTTTCACCTTGACAGGGCAAACGATCAATGCCAAACTCCGCTCGCTTAGGCGCTTTCCCTCCCTGCCTCAGGTCAGAGCACTCGGCAAATAGGCCGATCCCGGTGTCCGTCGAATTGAAAGGACGAGTATGTTCTCACTCACCCGATTCATCGCCGCAATTGCCATTCTCCTTTCGCTGTTTATCCCTCCAGCCTGGTCACAAGACGGTAGGGTTGCGATTCAGGCAAATACGCCTCCCTCCCTTGAGCGAGCTACGTTCGTGAAGCGTAGCGATCCCCATGGCATGATGGAGATTGTTGTCGGGCTGAAGATGCGGAACGAGCAGGATTTGGATGACTTAATCACCCGGCAACAGGACTCCGCTTCGCCCGATTACCACAGATTTATCACCCCCGCCGACTTCGCAGACCGCTTTGCTCCGGCGCAATCAGATGTGGACAACGTTAGCAGCTATCTCGAATCGCAAGGGTTTTCCGTTTTGCAAGTGACGCCAAACCGGATGCTGATTCAAGCGCGGGGAACAGTCGGGCAGATTGAGCAGGCATTCCAGGTAAGCATCAATGACTATGATCTCGGTGGAAGACAGCATTTCAGCAATGACCACGACCCCAGCGTTCCTGCTCAACTGAAGGATATTGTTAGATCGATTGGCGGGTTGAGTTCTTTGGAAAACCGTCATTCGATGGTCGTCCCTGGCGCACTTGCACCCACCGTAATTTTCACGCCCCAGCAAATCGCCAAGGCTTACAACTACCCAAACGTCCTCACCAAGCCTATAAAGCCGCCATACGACGGCAGCGGCGTTACCATCGCAATCGCCACCGCTTTTTCCTTTGCCTCCTCGGACGTAGATTTTTTCTGGCAGTATCTCAAAATCGTCCGCACCGGAGCAGTCACGACTGTGCCGGTTAACGGCGGCAGCTCACAGACCGGATTTGAGACCACTTTGGACATCCAGCAAGCGGGAGCCCAAGCTCCAGGCTCTAACCTGCTGGTCTACACGATCCCTGGTGATGCCAACGGTTTTGCCAGCAATGTAAACTTCCAGATCATGTTCAGCCAGATCGTCAGCGATAATTCGGCATCGATTGTGTCCCACAGTTGGGGAAACTGCGAGAAGAATTATGGCAGCGCGCAAATGCAGAGCGACGATGCCACCTTCAAGCAAGGCACCGCCCAAGGGATTTCCTTTTTCGCCTCCTCAGGCGATAACGGAGCATACCTATGCGGCGGCACCGACACAAACCTAGCAGTCGATTTTCCCGCCAGCGATCCATACGTGACCGGAGTCGGTGGCACTTCGCTCACTCTCAACAGCAAAGGAACCCGCTCTTCCGAAACTGCATGGACAGGTTCAGGAGGAGGAATTTCGCAGGTGTTTCCACTTCCTTCCTGGCAGTCCGGACGTGTACCACCATCCCATTGGCGCAGCTTGCCGGATATCGCCCTCGATGCTGACCAGAACACCCCTTACTACGCTTATTTTCAAGGACAATGGAGAGCTTCGGGTGGCACCAGTTTTGCTAGCCCCAACTGGGCGGCACTGTGGGCGCTTGGCATTCAGGCAATCAAAGGACATCGCACGGGACAAGCAGCTCCTCTCCTCTACAAGCTTGCCGCGTCCAGCGTTTATCACTTCAACCTGCATGACATCACGACGGGGAACAATGGTGGCGGTGTCGGCCCTGGCTACAAGGCAGGAAAAAACTGGGACTATCCCACTGGCTGGGGCACTCCCAACGGAGCCAATCTAGTGAAGTGGCTGATCTCAAATCCGTAAAACTCAATGGCTACGGTCCGATCCATTCAGACGGGCGCTGTGCCGTTCGGGTTGTTGCTGTAACATCGCCGTTACACTCGTTGACCAGCGGTCAAAACGTGCAATCGCCTGATTGCAGCAGTTATCGACAGTGTGAAAGTTACTGCGTACCGCAGAGTGCCTCATCTTCCCTGGCTGGCTCTCATCCAAGACCCCGGCCCTTGGTGCGAGACCGGAGGCTTGGGAAGAGCTTAGGGTTCTAGTGGCCAATCCCCATCGTATTTCGGCTCTTCGTAGGTAGTTCCATCCTCAAAGACAACCAACATAACGTGAGCCTTCACCACGGCAGGGAAGATTGGCGTGCTTTGGTACTCCTCTGGTGACATGGTCGTTGTGACTCCTACCATTTGCCAAGCGCCGATTTTGTACGGCCATTCGTAGGTTTCTCCTGGCTTCAATGGAGGACGTGATTTTGGCAAGCGAAAATCGAGATCCCGGTAAGCCGGGCCACCTTGGCCTTTGGTGTTCGACTGTATGCTCTCGATCTTCATTCTGACGATGGTTTTGTCAGACATGTTTTTCACCTTTAAGCCGTCGTCCTCCACCCAGGAGGATATTTTGGTTTTGTCACCCTTATAGGGAGTAACGTAGGACTCCGCCTTGCCGAAGCAATGGACGGGAGCGTTTGGTTGACCCATGTCGGTGATCGACAGAATTTTGTCGGGGTCTGGCAAGATGATGGTTGGGTCATCGTGGGCGAAGACCAGGCATGTAAACACAAAAGAAAGGAAAAGATAGACGCAAAGTTTTTTCACTTCCACCTCCGGTTGAAACTAGAGCAGGATGCATTGTAGGCGATATGTCTGGCGATGATGACACTGGCTCGTTAAATCAGGCCCCCGCCTCCACCGCCGCAATTATTTGGGCAGTAGTAAACTGCCCAGTTTGAGCCGGTCCAAAGTGGTGAAAAATCGCCATTGCACTCATTGAGGTCAATGAGTGCAAACGCCTGTTTACGTCAACTTGGTGTTTGGCACGAAGATGGCCTACGATATTCCTCTTAGAAACGTGGAGCACAGGAAGTCTAGAAACAATGGAAGCTTGTTGTAGCTCACCAGCAGCGATTTGCTATTGGTTCGTAGTTTCGCTGATGGCGTGGGGAGTGCTGAGCCTCATAGGAATCTATTGGCGTCCTCTCCATGCGTCGTCAGAGGCAGCGTGTCTTTTCGCGATGGCCATCGGCTGCCTCGCCAACTGGCTTAGGAATCGTTCTTTTCACTGCGCAATCACTGGCCCACTATTTCTGATCGGTGGCGTGGTGTTCCTGCTTTCTGGCGTGCGCATGATCCACGTCAACACCTCTTGGGTCTGGCCATTCGTTCTCATCGGCATCGGCATCGCTTTTCTGCTGGAATGGCGGTATGCAAAGCGTTCTGCGTCATAACTTTCAAAAATCGTCATTACACTCATTGGCGGGGTTTTGAGTTACACATGGGCCTGGGGGCCCAGTAAAGGCCTGATTTCAACAGTTGAGGATCAGTGGGCGGCTTGCACCGCCTGTGCGCGAGCGGCGGCGGTGGCCTCGCCCAAGTCGGTAACACCGCGACCAATAATGACAAGTCGATGAAACAAGAAAGCCATGCCGATTTTGTTTAACTGTGGCTTGAAGGTGTTGTACAGGATGAGCGTTGCTATTTCGGGCGGCTGATGGATTCCGAAGGCAAGTCCGTCTCCTCCGTAGTATTCACCACGACGATCTATAAATGCGTAAGAAACCCGAGCACCTCGTCTTGAAATTGAAGCCGCGCTACGGGCATCGGCATCTCGCAGGACCCATCGCTCATTGATCCACGTTGACAGCACTCCAATGATGATTAACAGTATCGCTCGGCAAAGAATATAAGCAGTTGCAGCGTTCTCGAAAAACTGACCAAGCAAGCTGAAATTCCAGATAGAGCCTCGTGCATAAGTGACTGACAGAAACGCCGCTGCGGAGAACGTGGGTACAAATAGCAACCAAAGGCGAGCCACCTCCACTCGAACGGCGATGCATTCGTGCTCGATGCAGAAATGGCCGTCAACGATCTTTGGAATCGTTGTCGTAACGTAGAAAACATCGGTACGTGGACGCATCACAAACCCAAGCAAAATGACGCTAACCACAACGAGGGCACCGATGCCTGCGAGCGCGGCTTCATATGCTGGCAGAAGCACCGCCGCAACCAGTGCAACCGTACCGACGACGAAAATCTGCCAAGTCTTCACCGCTGCAATTTTCGTCTGTTACTTGGTGCTGTGCAAGGACTGCGGTCAGTTGGCGCAACATCGCGATTTCACCAACAATCCGGTCGGAGTGTGAACACCTGTTTACATCAACAACTAGAGGAAGGAAGCGATTCGCTAATCTTCGTCCTCTGTGGAATTGCTGTTCGAGAGCGATAGTTGGGTCGGTCGAGATCTGCGAAATGCCAAACGGACAGGTTGATAGGCCGCAAAAATTAACGATCCGAAGAAAACGCTGTTCCCCAGAATGACGCCGCAGACGTCGAAAAAGCTCTTGGATGGCGTTATTAGGAAATTTGGGCTGATCCAAGCAAGTGGCATTGATAGCATCTCGAGATGTTCCAGAAGCTCACGCCGGGAAGCCCCGAGGAGCAAATGCGCAGCACCAAACCCCAGGAACTCGACCACGAACACACTCAATGCAGCACTGAGCCATGAAACGACGATAGTGAACTTGGGCTGGTTGTGCCCTCGTTTAAGCCAAGGCGGAACAACAATCATGAAAATGAACCAGGACGGTATCGCTGAGGAGAAGACACTCAGAAGCCAGGCTCCACCAGAGGTTGATTTGTGAGTCGCTACGGCGAGAAGACTAACCGACGCAAGCGTGAGCGATCCGACGCATCGTTGATACGATGGCGCAAGCCCGAAGTCGCTGTGACAAGAGGGACATTCCCAATCTTTCACCTGCTGACGATGAATGCGTTCGTTGCATCGAGGGCATGTCAGTGGTTTGAACCTAGACACTGGGTTTTCAGCTCCAGGTAGCAGCTTACCCACGCTACTGTACAGTATTGGCGACGTTCTGCTTCGGGAATCCCACTCTTAGGGGGGTTAGGGTTCCGGGGTTACTGTCGTAAAATCGCGATTTCACTCATTGGGGTCAATGAGTGCAAACGCCTGTTAACGACACTTGATATTAACTTCCGGATTGCCCGCATTCATCTCTACACTTACAATCACTCCTTTCTGGATACATGAACCGACGCGAATTCTCACTGCTTATGGCGGGCGCCGCCGCTTCGACGCTGGTCCCTTCTGTCCTCCTTGCTGACGAATCGGCGACCGAACCTGCGGTGTCGCCCGCCGCTGCTGAGCTGTATGCTCGTGCGCTCGTCCTCGACGCTAACTGTGCCCCGCCCTTGGAGGACAAACTGCCGCTGCCGCAATCCGATCTTGACCTGGCCCGAAATTCAGGCGTAAACGTACTGAAGGTGACGCTTGGCGGAATCAATGCCGATTTCGGCGCAACCGTCAGCGATATTGCATTTGTTCAGCAACTCATCGAAGTCCACGCCGCATATTTCATGCAGGTGCGCGTGCCCGCCGATTTCGAGCGCGCCAAGCGCGAGAACAAGCTCGGGATCATCTTCTCTTTCGAAAGTGCCGACA
>Ga0307475_10001855_pt1 | contig 12557 bp, 4 predicted proteins | sample atmos_gasesECM1C_FD_203317 | JGI IMG/M metagenome (GOLD analysis project Ga0307475, IMG submission 203317) | Hardwood forest soil microbial communities from Morgan-Monroe State Forest, Indiana, United States - atmos_gasesECM1C_515 | ecosystem: Environmental > Terrestrial > Soil > Temperate... | reverse complement strand
CTCAGCGTACCGGCGCTGTCTGTGGCGTACCCGGACGGCTCCTCGTCGATGAGCAGAAGATCGAACGCGAAGCCGCAGGATCGCAAGTAGCGGTGCGCGAGGACCGCCTCGCGCAAGAGCGAAGCGTTCACGTCCCCAACGTGCAGGAGAAGAATCGGAAAGTCGCCAGAGATTCCGCGACCCCAAAGCGCTTCCTTGCGCGGACGCGCCGCGCTCCCGTCGGCATCCGGCCCACCGTTTCCCTCGGGCATCTTGCGAAAGGTCGGATCGGCGAAGTGCAGCGCCGAGAACAGTCGATGCACAGCGGGCACCAGCTCGGGCGCGACCCCAATGCGAGCGAGCCGGCGCGCGCTATCCTGCTCGGAGTCGCGAAAGGCCCACTCTACGGCGGTCATCGACCCGTATCGCTGCGCTGTCGCAAGGGCGGCGCTCCGCGTTCGAGCGACGACGGTCACGAAGGCAAGCGTGGCCGCCGCTTTCGGCTTGAGAGTCACCCGGGCCGTCAGCGTCATTATCGGATCGATCACCGCGCCTACCTGGCCTCGTTGCGATCGCCGTTCAGAAGAGAGAGAACGCGGCGCGCCTCTGCCTCGGCACCGGCCGAAGAACGCGCCGCGGTCGGTCTCGTATCCAGCGAATTTGACCGCGGTGTCGTTTCGCACGAGCCGATGGACCAAGACGGCACGCTCTTCCGCCTCTGAGCGCGGACGTCGTGTGAAGACGATGGCATCGAGCGCGGCGACGTGCTCGCTCACGAGGAACATGCGCCCGAACGCAGGGTGGGCCGCAGCGTGATCGAGCGCGAGCAGTACCGGCTCGGCCGCGGTCGTCACGGTCAGGTGCCGCGGGCGCTCGGTCTCGTTGTGGAGCGTGATCAGGCGAAGTTCCACGTCGTCCGTCGGCGAAACGCCGACGTGCACGCGTACCGAGATGCCATCCTCGCGATGATGAAACTCAGCCTTGTGTGCGGAGAAGGTTGCCTGAATGCGATCTGAAAGCGCGACCCAAGTGCGGTTGCTCTCCTCGTCGCTTAGGTAAATCCAAATGCCGTCGCCGTCGCACGCGACGTCCGGCTCGTAGCGTGTGACCGCAAGGTTATGCCAGCGCAGGCCGCCGGCCCCCCGGTCGGTGAGGAGGGTCGACAAGCGGCCATTGCTGAGCAAGATCGCCTGTGGCCGCCCCTCGTCAGGGGGCCACGGAGCGGGCGCGCGCGGTGCCGAGGACTGCACGTGAAGGACACCCTCGGTACCCTCCACGAGCGGCCACTCCGCGGGCGCGATGACCGGTGCGCGTTCGTTGAGGAGGACTTCCCCCGCGCGCACACGCGCATCTGCGTGAAAACGATCCACCATGATCTGATCGTTCAAGAGATTGTTGAGGGCGACTAGGAGCATCCCTTGGTGATGCGCCATGTAAGAGCGCACGACGGCCGGGGCCCGCGCGGGGCCCTCCGCAGAGCGCTCCGGATGCAGGTCGAGTGCCTCGTACAGGCCGTAGGCACCCAGCATGCCCGCTTGCTCCAGCCTTGCGATGTTGTCCACGACGGCCCGGGGCTGATGGCTGAGTGCGAGAACGGACGCATACGGGGCGACGACAAGATCGTCTTCGAGATCGCGCTTGAACCCGAGCCCCGGGACACCGAACGACCGATACTGGTAGGTCTGCTGCGCATCGACGCGAGCGTAGGCCGATTCGGAGATGCCCCACGGCGTTCGCTTCGCGCGTCCGTACGCGATCTGCGCCTTGACCGCGAGTGCGGCGCTCTGCGCGATGAGCGTCCCTTCGCGGCTTCGCATGAGGAGCGAGGGCATGAGGTACTCGAACATCGTCCCGCCCCATGAGAGGAGCGCGGGCGCGCCGAAGACGCGCGTCATCGGCCGGCCCAACGCGTACCAGTGGGACTCCGGCACGTCGCGTTTTACGATCGCAATGTAGCTGGCGAGACGGGCCTCCGATGCCAAAAGATCGTAGAAGTGCGGATCGACTTGGTCGATCGTGACATTGAAGCCGATGTGAAAGAGTTTGCGGGCGGTGTCGAAGAGCAGTCGGAAGTCCATTCCGCGCGCCTCCGCGTCGGCGCGCGCTCCGAGGTCCGTAAGCTCCGTGCAAAGGTCGGTCGCACGGGCCTGAGCGCTCTGAAAAGCTTCGCGTAGCCGGGCCGCCGATCGCTCCCAATCCTCCGTGAGCTCGCCGCGTGCGCGGCATTCGTGCTCCATCGTGTCGAGGTCCATCTGGAGTCGTCGCGATTCCTCGGGGATATCGCGAAGGCGCAGCCTCGCGGGTAGGCGCAGTGCACGGGCAGGCGGCTCCTCCCCGAGCCCCAGCCATGGAACCAATGTCTCGGCCTCATCCCTCATGTGCTGAAGCTGCTGGTGGAGGCGGCCCATCGTCGCACGGAGCGAGTGAAGGAGGTCGGCCTCGTGGCGATACGCACCCGTCTGCAGCAGCGCGCGGAGTTCGCGGTCGAGTGCTGCCGAGTTCTCGAATACCGCTACGAGGACGGCATAGCCATCGGCGAGCGACGCTTCACGGCCTCGTTCGACGTGAGCGCGCATGCCTCGCAGGGCCGCGTACACAGAGCCCGCGAAAAGCCCGGCCGATGAGACGTGCCTGCCGGGCTCGACGCGCGAGACGAGGCTCGAAACGATCTCGTGAACGAGGTTCAGTGTGTCTTCGAGGCCGCGCCAGCGTTCGGGGCGCAGCACGTGAGCCTCGGCCGCATCGGCACAACCACGCTTCAGCGCGACCAGACATCCGGCGAAGTTGCCGCTATCGACGGTCGAGACATACTGCGGGAGGAGCGGCTGGAGGCTCTTTGTGTCGTACCAATTGAGGAGATGACCCTGATAGTGGGCCATGCGCGCGATGCTGTCGAATGCACGGCGCAGCCGGAGCGCGAGCTCGTCCGGGCCGATGTAACCGAAGTCGAAGGCCGACAGGGTCGAGAGCAGCATCATGCCGATGTTCGTCGGCGAAGTTCGGTGCGCGGTCTGCTCGCGAGGCGCCTCCTGGTAGTTATCGATCGGCAACCACTGGTCGACGGGCCCGACGAACGTCTCGAAGAAGAGCCATGTCCGCGACGCCAACATGCGAAGCTGCTTTCGATCCACTGCGCCAAGCGACTTTTCGTCCGAGGGGCTGGGAGCGCTCAGCCATCGCGCGATCTCCGGGGCGATCATCCAAACCGCCAACAAAGGAGCGGCAACGGCGAGCGCTGGCGCCCGCAGCCAGAGGACGATTGCCGCGATGGCGAGTGAGAGAAGTTGCGCGGGCCACATGTCGCGCCAGAGCAGCGCTCGCGACGAGCGACCGGCAACCCCGAGCTCGGCCTGCGCCGCGGAAGTCCACTGCAGCAGGTGCCTGCGCGTGATGAGCATGCGTACGAGCACCCGCACGACCGCATCGAGGACGACCGTCGCTTCGTGCAGCAAGAACACGACGGGCAAAACGCTCCGGGCGACGTCCTCCCATCGTTTCGGCCGCTTCGCGATTGCGGGTAGCGCCGGAGCGAGAAGGATCGCGAGTGCGAGGAGCGTCGAGGCGAGCGGGCTCGCCGGTAAGAAGGTCCAGCCCGCAACGAGGAGGATACACAGGCTCGGAGCGACCAAGCTGCGCCGTAGGTTGTCGGCGATCTTCCACCGATCGATCGGTGCGAGCGGGTTCGCAATGGGCGCGCCCGTTGCCGATGGAACGCGCGGAAGGAGCCATGGCAAGAGTTGCCAGTCGCCGCGAACCCATCTGTGCATCCGCCGCGCATACGTGGCGTAGTGCTGGGGGTGCTGCTCGAAGAGGACGATGTCCGAAGCGAGCGCCGTGCGCCCGTGGACGCCCTCGAAGAGATCGTGGCTGGCGAGGCTATTCTCTGGCACGCGGCCGTCGAGGCTTCGCATGAACGCGTCCACGTCATAAATCCCCTTGCCGCAATAGATGCCCGAGCCGAAGAGGTCTTGGTAAAGCTCGGAAGAGGCGTGGGCGTAGATGTCGAAGCCGACGTCGCCCGCAAGGATGCGGCCGAATTTCGTGGGGGGATCCCCCGAGGGCGACGTCTCGACACGCGGCTGGACAATCGAGTATCCGGAGACGACGCGGCCCGTCTGCTCGTCGAACACGGCACGGTTCAGCGGATGGGCGAGCAGCCCAACGAGGCGATGAGCACTCTCCATCGGCAACTCGGTGTCGCTGTCGAGGGTGATAACGAACCGGATGTCCTTTAGCTGCGCAGGGTCACCGACGCGCCCGACGAAGCTCGTGTCGCGATCGCCGCGCAGGAGATGGTTGAGCTCCTCGAGCTTGCCGCGCTTGCGCTCCCATCCCATGTACCGACCCTCGGACGGGTTCCAATGTGGCTTGCGGTGCAGGAGATGGAACGGCTTGTGGCGCGCATTGCCATGCTTTTCGTTCAGGCGTGTGATGCCCTCCGCCGCGCGGTCGAACAAGCCGTTGTCTGTCGGGGCATCCAACGAATCGACATCGTCCGTCAGGAGCGCAAAGCCCAGACGCGGATCCGGGTTTGCGAGGTAGTGACGCTCGATCTGCCTCAGCATCTCCTCGATGTCCTCGAACCGACCAAGCAGGGTCGGGATGACGACGAGCGTGCGTGCGTCTTCTTGTATCCCCCCGGTGAAGTTGAGTTTCGGCAACACGCGCGGAGGCAGCAAGCGCGCCAGCAGGGACTGAAGCGTCGCAAGGGCAACCGACCACAGCGGAGCGATGGTGGCTCCGGCGACGAGCGCCTTCAGGAAGGCGCCCTGGCCGGGCCAGAGGAGCAACGCCCATATCGTTCCGAGCATGGCGGCCGTGCCGAGGACGAGGGGAACGAAATACGTGAGCATCGGATGGCGTGAAAGCGTGCGACGAATTCGCTCGAGCCCGGCCGCGCGATAGCCTATTTGCGCCTCGAGCGTGCTTCGTCCGCTGCCCACGAGGTAGTAGCCGACGTGACCTCGTCGAGGGTCGTGCGCCGCCTGCTTCGCAAGGAGGACGGCGCGGTTCGCGACCTCGACCTCTGACACGTTGGAGGCCCACGCGAGCTCCTCGACGGCCCGGCGGTACGCGTCGCACGTCTGGAAGTCCATGCGCGCATACACGTTCGCCGGGTCCTCGCGCAGCCTCGCCTCGACATGATTCGTTGCCTCGAAGAACATCTTCCAGTCGAGGTCGGCGAGCACACGCAGAGCTCGGATGGATCGCTCGACCCCGAGGTTCGGTTGTAGAGTCGCCGTCGTTTCGACGTCCTGCTGCGAAGCAAGCGCTGAGCTGCGACTCGGGCCGAGCAGCCTGTTCAGAAACGTGAGCAGGCCGCGCAAGACGGCTGCCCTGAGCATCGTCGGCAGGGCCCACAGCTCGGCGATCGTCAGGGGGGAAACCTCTTGATATGCGTGGATGAACTGCAGAAGCTCCTCTCGATCCGGATCGATGCCGCTTCGTAGGATGACTTCGCGCGCGAGCACGTCGATGCGACGGAAGCCTTTTGCCCGCCCCGAAGGGAGCTGCGGCAGTCGGCGAACGAAACCGCGCGGGAGCTCTTCGACGACCTGCCGCGCCACACGCCGTACGAGATAGTAGTTGTCGAGAAACCACTCCGCTGCCCTTAGGACGGCGGCATCCTCGATGTCGCTCGACGAGAGGTGTCGTTCTGCCTGCGCGAGCGCCGCCCCGAATAGCCGTAGGTCCAAAGACGAGTCGGCCGATCGCCAGCGGCGGGCCCGCGGACGCTCGAGGTCACAATGTTCCTGCGCGAGTGCGCGCGCGCCGCTTTCGAGCGCGGTCGCCTCGACGGTCTCGATGGGCTCTCGCGCCGTTTGCGCCAAACGTCAAGCTCCCTCCGGCGGGAACGTCGCTCGAGGCGGGGGCGCCGCGCGTGGTCCAGTCTTGCCCTCCCGAGGGAACTCGAAGTCTGGGAGATCTTGAAGCACGAGCAGAGGCACAGTGGAATGCGTCAACAAGTGCGCCGCGATGCTGCCGAAGGGTCGACCCGCGTTGCACGTGCTCCCATGGGCAGACAGGACGATGAGATCGATCCCCTCCTCGTCCGAGAATCGGAGAAGGCGCTGAGCCTGATCCGCGTCGCGCGCTACGCGCGTGTGGATCGTCGAACCTTCGTGGGAGAGAGCGTCGCGGAGACCTCCTAGATAGCGATCCGCATGCGTCTCGAGATGCTGCTCGAGCTCGCGCGCAAGCTCAAGATCCTCGGGGGCACAAAGCACGGCGGTGGGAACTGGTTCATGGACCACGTGGACGAGAACCAGCTCCGCGCGGTGCGTTTTCCCTAGGCGCGCTGCGATGGGCAGCACGCTCTCGGTGCGCAGCGAACCGTCGAGCGGCACGAGGATGCGCTTCATCGACGGGAGGTTTGCGCTGGGTGGCGCTCGCACGACAAATACCGAGCTGGGCACTGCGGCAAGGACCTGCTGCGCCGTCCTTCCGAGGGTCCACTCGCTGGCGCCTGCTTCGTCGCGGCTTCCGAGCACGACGAGGTCGACCTCGAGCTCGCGGGCCATCGCGACAATGCGTTCGGCAGGACGGCCTTGCTCGAGGCGAGCCTCGACGTGACCACCGTCCGATGCGCGGGCAGCCGCACTCTGAAATCGGTCGAGGTACGCGCTCGCCTCCGCGCGCGAAATCTCCCAAGCAAGCATATCTGTTGCTTGAGGGCCAAGGCCCGTCGGCGGCGGCAGGACGTGCAGTAGGGTCAGCGCGCTGCCGAACGACTTGGAAAGGGACGCCGCGTACGCCAGGCAGGTCTCAGCGTACGCAGAATGATCGAGACAAATTAGGATGTGACGCAAGCCATGGCCGCGTGGACCCGCGTGCGGATGTGGCCGGATGCCAACATTGTTAGGCAATGCCGCAACCTTCTTTGCCATAGTCGTCCGAGACCCGCCGTATTCAAGAACCCCGCCAAGAGCGGCGCAGGGTGCCCTCGTAGAATGGCCGTGGAAGACGGAATGCACGCGACCCACCTGCCGCAGCTCTGTGGCGAGATGCCCTCCCTGTGGCGAAGTCGAACCCATGCGCCGTCCCCATCTGCTGAGCACAATGGAGCAGTTCGGCAAACACACCGCCGTTGTCCACGAGCTCGTCATACGTGCCGCTCTCGACAATCCGGCCTTTATCGAAAACGAGAATGCGATCCGTGTCGAGCAGCGTGGAGAGACGGTGAGCCACGATGATCACGGTGCGCTCTTGGCGCGCCATCGCCAAGGCGCTCTGCACGTGCCGCTCGCGGATGTTGTCCAATGCCGAGGTCGCCTCGTCGAGCACGAGCACGGGTGGGTTGTTGAGAAACAGCCGTGCGAGGGCCAGCCGTTGCCGCTGCCCTCCCGAGAGGTTTCGACCGTGCTCGGCGAGGGGCGCGTCGTAGCCGCCCGGTGTGGATAGGATTTCGTCGTGAATGCCAGCCATTTCCGCGGCCCAGCGAAGGTCCGCATCGGTCGCGCTCCGGACCCCATAGGCGATGTTCTCGGCGATGGTGCCCGCGAAGAGGAATGGTGACTGCCCCACATAGCCGATCAAGCGGGCGATGGCCTCGCGCGAGACCTCCTCCAGGGGAACGCCCCCGAGAAAGACGCGGCCGCCGGCCGGGTGCGTCAGACGCAGGAGCACCTTGAGCATCGTGGTCTTTCCGCAGCCGGAGGGACCGGCGACACCGATGGTCTCGCCGCGGCGGACGGTCAGGTCGATGCCCTCGAGCGCCCGGCACCGCTGGCCGTCCGCCAACGAGTAATCGACGTGCAGGCCGTGGACGCGGATGAGCGGCCCTCCGCAATCGAAGTCCGGCTCGCGCACTCGCGTCGGGGAGAAGGATTGGTCTACCGGCTCGTTGAGCAATTCCATGAGGTCGGCGATGCGCAAGCTGTTCTCATGACCCTCGTCGATCAAACGATGAATCTCCGCCAGCGGCGTCATGACGTTCAGAAACAGAATGGAGAAGGTCAAGATCCCGCCGACGCTGATCCGTCCGAGGATGGCCAGATAGATGGCCAAGGCGAGCACGAGGATGTGGAACAGACCCTCGTTGAGGGCCTTGCCGGCTCCGAAGAGGGACATCCGGAGGTGGTGGCGGAGCTCTTGGCTTCGGCGCTTCTCCGCCGCGCGCGCGACGCGCCCCGCTTCGGCGCGCTGCGTGTTGGCGGCACGCACGTAGTCCAGGCCGCCCAGCTGCTCGACAACCATGCCGTCCATCTCCTCACGGCTACGCAGGAGTTGGAGCCGCACGCCTTTCTGCGAAACGATTTGCCAGAGGGTCAGGCCGACGCTCGCGGGAATCACGCCGAGCATGACCAGCCCAAGCCACGGCTGCTTGGTTATGGTCGCGATGAGGGCGAAGCAGCCAGTCATCGCGGCGGGGAAGAAATCGAGGAACGTCAATCGCAGGAAGCGCACGAAACCTTCGACGCTGCGCGACAGGCGGCCGTGCAGCGCACCGACTCTCTCTCGGGTCAGCGTCGACAGATCGAGCTCGAGCAGGTGAGACACCAAGCGCAACATCAGGTCGCGATCGACGCGCGTGCACGTCTTCTCGACCAGGTATCGCCGCACGATGCCGAAAACTTCGCGCAGCACGTAGGCGACGCCAATGAGTCCAAGCCAGAGTGCGGCGGCTCCGTAAATGGCGCTCACCGACAGCTTCTCTTGGAGGCCGCGCGGGACGCCGTCCACGAGATTGCCGAGAAAGAGTGGCATCGCCGTGTTGGCGGCGCTGGTCAGGGCCATCAGCAGGGCGGCGCTGCCGAGGGCGAATTTGTCTCGCTTGGAGGTGAGCTGCCACACCTGCCAGCCGCGGCGCGCGATGAGGCGTAGCTCATGCCAGATGCCCTCGCGCGTGTGGTTCGCCATGGTCGTCTTCGGGGTGACTAAGGGCGCCGGCACGCCATGGCGCCTTACCAAGGCCAAGCAAGCAGGCGGAGCGGTGGAGCGACGGGTGGACTGAGCAACTACTGGACCACTTCTTGTCCGCGCATGTCTCCGCGCGCATGGGGCTCCGCGCGCATGGGACGAACGCTACAAGTGGCCCGCTGCATGCACTTGCTCCACTGAGGCGGAAGCGAAAAGGTTTCCAACAATGCCCTCGCAACTAGAGGTGGCGTGGCCCCTTGCTGGGATCTCGTAAGCGTGGAGCGAACCCGTCCTTGTGGCACCGGCTGCTGGACGTGGGGGTTCCCTTTTTCAGGCTCGAGGACCGCGCTTGGGCCATGGGTGCGCTCGCTCTCCTGGTCGCCGGCCTGCTCGGTGTCAACGCCCTAAACGTCATCAACAGCTTCGTCGGGCGCGACATGTTCAGCGCCTTGGCGGAGCGCGCGTCCGGGCGCTTTTACCGATCCGTCGGCCTTCTCGCCTGCGTATTCGCCGGCTCCACAATCGTCGAGGTCCTGAACCGTTACATCGAGCAGCGGCTCGGTTTGCGCTGGCGTGCGTGGCTCACCCGGCGACTGGTCAACCGCTACTTGGCGAACCACACCTACCAGCGCCTCATCGGGCGCGACGACATCGACAACCCCGACCAGCGAATTTCGGAAGACGTCAGGACCTTCACGTCCATGGCCCTGTCCTTCGTCATCTTGCTGGTGAACGGCATCCTCACGCTCGTGGCCTTCGCAGGCGTGCTCTGGTCGATTACCCCGTGGCTGCTCTTGGCGGCGATTCTCTACGCATTCGCCGGCACCTCGGGCGCCGTTCTCCTTGGGCGCCGCCTGATAACGCTCGACAACTTCCAACTGCGGAAAGAGGCAGATTTCCGGTTCGCTCTGGGCCGCGTGCGCGAACATGCCGCCGCGGTTGCCCAACTCGGGGGCGAGGAAGCGGAGCGGATGCGACTGCGCGATCGCCTCGACGCGGTAGTCGTCAACTTTCGCGAGATCATCAGCGTGAGCCGGAACCTCGGCTTCTTCACGACAGGCTACGGTTACCTGACGCAGATCGTGCCCGCCGCCGTGGTGGCGCCGCTCTATATTCGCAGCGAGGTCGAATTCGGCTCGGTCACCCAGGCTGCGATGGCGTTCACGCAAGTGCTGGGAGCTTTCTCGCTCATCGCGACTCAGTTCCAGCAGGTCTCGCAGTTCGCCGCAGTGATCGGCAGATTGGGACCGATGTGGGAAGCGACGGAACCCGAGCCACTTCTCGCCGAGACTCTCGCACCGATGGCCGCGCAGCCGACGGCTCCACTCCCCGCCGTGGAAACGGTTCCGAGCGCACACGGCGTCACTTACGACCATCTGACGCTCGAAACCCCCAAGGACCACCGGCCCCTGGTGAGCGACCTGTCGCTCGAGTTGCGTGAGGGGCGGCGAATGCTCGTGACCGGACCGAACGGCGCCGGCAAGTCTGCGCTGTTTCTCGCCACGGCGGGGCTGTGGCGCGGTGGCGAAGGGCGGATCGTGTCGCCCGGACCGCACCGAGTCATGTTCGTGCCGCATCCGCCGTATACGCCTTCGGGACGACTGCGTGATTTGCTGCTCTACGGGCTCGACCACGAAGGGATAACGGACGAACGTATCCTCGACGATCTCCGCCTGGTCGGGCTCGACAGAATCGTCGAGGAGGCGGGGGGGCTCGACGCGGAATCGGAGTGGTCGAGCGTCCTCTCGGAAGGTGAGCAACAAGCGCTCGCCTTCGCTCGGGTCCTGCTCGCCAACCCGACGTTCGCGTTCATCGACAACCCGGTGGGCTCGCTCGATAGCGATCGCGTGCAACGCCTGTATTCCGCACTGGCGCGATCCTCGATCACCTACATCAGTGTCGGGGACCATCCGTTGCTCGCGGGCTACCACGACATGCGTCTTGATTTGCACGGCGACGGGACCTGGAAGCTAGTACCGACCGACGCGACGCATGTCGGCGAGAGCACGTTGGGAACGGGTGGCCCTGAGCCGTGAGCGGTTCGCGGCGAGCAAGCTCCTCTGCTCGAGCGAACTAACGAGGGCCCCGTCCCGGGACAGTCTTGATGTTGCGCCCTGTGGCCTGGGGTTCGCCTTCCGAATCGACAACGGCCTCTCCCGATGCCGTCGCCACAGCGAGCGGGGGCGGTGGGGCAATGGGGGCGCCACGGGCATCGCGCCACACGCTCGGCGCGTACCAAACGGTTCCGTCGCGCGATCGCACCGCGACCCAGGGCGAATACGTCGCACTGGCGGGCGTCTTCGTCCACCGGCCGAGTAGCCAGTACCAGCGGCCATGCCGCAAGATCCATTCGCCATCCACCCACGCATCCGCTTGCGGCGGGCGCTTGGGGATGAGCTCGATGCGCCCGGGCGGCGGAGCGACCTCCACAGGAGCAAGCGCGCTCGTTGCTTGTCGCGAATACGGCGGATGAGGGAGCGAGCTACTGCAAGCCGGGAGAAAAAGCATCCACATCCGTTGCAACCGCCAGGACACACGTCGTTCAGATGCACGAAGGGGACCCGATCGACCGATGAATGAACTCCTGCAAATCTTTGGACGTTCTGGCTCTCGTTTGGGCAAGTTCGTCTCACTCGCGCTCGCCTGTCTCGCGTGCAGCAAGATTCCCTCCGGGCGCTCTGCGGTCGACTCCGTACGCGTCATCAACGCGAAAGACATCCACGCCTCCGACGCGAAAGAGAAACTCGGGACGCAAGAGTCGACCAAGTTTCTCATGCTCTTTCAGGGAGTCGCTTACGACTATGCGGTGTACGACGAATCGGTCCTGCAGCGCGACATGGCGCGCGTCGAGCGTTTCTATCAATCAAAAGGATTTTTCGACGCCCACGCGCGCGTCGCACGCGTGTTCCAGGTAAAAGCCAACCATATCCGCGTCGAGATTGTCGTCGAAGAAGGCAAACCGGCTCTCAATCGGAATGTCGTGGTCATGGGGACCGAGGGTCTTCCCAAAGAAGTGACCAGTGCGGTGAACGCAGCGGCAAGAGCGGCCATGCCGCATGGCAAGCGCTTCGACGAGGAGCAGTTCAAGAACTCCGAGGTCGCCGTCAAGAAAGCCCTGACCGATCGGGGCTACGCGTACGCGAAAGCCGACTCACAGGCCGAACTCGATGTCGTCGAGCACACCGTCGATTTCGGCTATGCGGTCGTACCTGGCCCTCGCGCCGTCTTCGGCCCCGTCACGATTGAGGGTCTCGATCCGGATGCGGAGGGCCCGCGCCAACAGGAAATCGACGAGGCTCCTCTCCGGCGGGCAATCGACATCGAGCCGGGACGTTTCTACTCCACCGCCGCGATCGACGCCGCCACGCAGGCGCTCCTCGACCTCGGGGTGTTCAGCGCCGTTCACATCGAGCCTACCCTTCCAGACCCGCCTCCGGCCGATCACATCGTCCCACTCAAGGTGAAAGTCGAGCCGATGCGATTGCGCCAAATTACATTGGGCGGCGGAGTCGAGGTCGACGAAATAAAGACGGAAGTCCACGGCGTCGTCGGCTGGGAGCATCGCAATTTTTTCGGAGGCCTCCGCTACTTCAATGCCTCGTTCAAGCCCGGCATCGTTCTCTATCCGCTTCGCATCAACAATCTCACCGGGACGCTCAAGCCGTTGCCGGAGGAGTGGCTCAAGACCGAACTGCGTCAGCCCGGTCTCTTCGAGGCGC
>Ga0307475_10001853_pt1 | contig 12585 bp, 10 predicted proteins | sample atmos_gasesECM1C_FD_203317 | JGI IMG/M metagenome (GOLD analysis project Ga0307475, IMG submission 203317) | Hardwood forest soil microbial communities from Morgan-Monroe State Forest, Indiana, United States - atmos_gasesECM1C_515 | ecosystem: Environmental > Terrestrial > Soil > Temperate... | reverse complement strand
CGCTCAAGCTGATCCTGGAGCCGGTGCTCGGGGAGGAGGCCGGCCTCTACCAGTGGCGAAGCATGACGTTTCTCCAGAAAACGCTTACCGGCCGCCCTTCCAAATGGCTGCCGGCCGCCTACAAAAATTACGACGAACTTCTGGTTGCGGCGGCGGACTTGGCGGTAAAGAAGCTGGCCGAAGACAGCAGGAGCGAACACGTGGAAGATTGGGCGTGGAAGAATTTTGATTCGCTCGAAATGTTCCACCCGCTGGGACACGAGGGGTTTTTGAAAACGCTTCTGAGCATTGCGGGCAAGCCGCAATCAGGGACGGTTTATAGCGTGCGCGCCGCGACGAAGACGCATGGGCCGGCCATGCGCTTTGTGGCCAATCCTGCAAACTGGGACGAATCTATCCTGCTGATTCCTTCCGGCGAGTCGGGTCAGCTGGGCAGCCGCCATTATGCAGACCAGTTTTCATATTGGTACGAGGGAAAGCCGATTCTGGCGCCCTTTAGCGCGGCGGCTGAAGCCAAGGCGAAGAAGCACACGCTCATCCTGAAACCGGGTTCTTGATCACCCGCGCGCCGATGCCCGAATTGCCTGAAGTCGAAGCTGTGGTACGCACACTGCGCCCCCTCGTGCAAGGTCAGCGTATTCGCTGTGTCCACGTCTTTCATCCCATCGCCGTGAAGCCGCAGGAAGCGTCTCGCTTGGCCGACCTTGCCACTAATCGTGCGATCCAGCGAGTGGACCGCAAGGGCAAATATGTGCTTCTGGCACTGGATCGGGGACTGCTTACCATGCACTTTCGGCTCGATGGCCAGCTTGTATGGTTTTTGGACCGAGCCGAATTGCTGGAACGTGCGAACCTCAAGGAGAATGGAGTTCACGTGGATGTTGCGTTGGAATTCGCGAAAGGGGTACTTGGCTTCGCGGACCGTCGCCATTTTGGGCGCGTTTATGCCTGGGGTTGTTTGGAGGACAGTCCTGGGCTGACTTCGCTCGGAATCGATGCACTGTCTAAGGATTTTGCCGGCCCGCGATTCCTTGCGCTGCTCGCCGCATCGGCGCGGCCGTTGAAAGATTTTCTGCTGGACCAAACCCGCGTCGCGGGGCTGGGAAATATCTATTCTTGCGAATCACTGTGGCACGCGCGCCTCGACCCGCGGCGCCGGGCCAAATCATTGAAGCCCGAAGAGGCCCGCCGCCTGCACAAAGCAATTGTGTCGGTTCTCGCGCGTGCCTTAGAATGCTGCCTACACCCAGCGCCGGACTTTCACGATTCGCAATGGTGGTTTCAGGGACTTGAGAAGATTTTGCGCGCCTACGGCCGGGAAGGAGAGCCCTGCCGCCGGTGCGGGGCGGCCATTCAGCGCATCGCGCAGAGCGGCCGCTCGACATACTGCTGCCGGAAGTGCCAGAAATGAACAAAGGCCTATTTTGTGAATACACCTGCACCCAAAAAGCCTGAACCGCCAAAGAAGCCCGACTTCGAGCGCTCCCTCGTACGCCTCGAAGAGGTCGTGCGCCGATTGGAAAGTCCGCAGCTTTCTTTGGACGACGCCATGAAGCTTTTTGAAGAAGGCGTGGCCCTGTCGCGAGAATGCCAGAAGCAACTGGAAGAAGCCGAAGGCCGCGTGGAAATTCTGCTCAAAAAAGCGGATGGCAAGCTGGCGGCGGAACCGTTTGATCCCGAGCGGGAGGCCGATTCATGATACTTCGCAAGCCGCTTGCCCGCGTGAATTCCATCCCGCGATGAAACTGTCCGCTTTTTTTGAAGAGGATCGACTGGCGGTGGACGCCGCTCTTGACCGATTGCTGCCCGCCGAGACCCTACAGCCTGTTTCCATTCACACTGCCATGCGCTACAGCGTCTTTGCCGGCGGCAAGCGCATGCGGCCGATTCTGTGTTTGGAAACCGCGCGCATTTTTTCAAGCGACCTGAGTCCCGCATTGCATCCGGCATGCGCCCTCGAATTTATTCATACCTATTCGCTGATTCACGACGACTTGCCAGCGCTCGACAATGACGACTTGCGGCGCGGCAAACCGACCTGCCACAAGAAATTTGGCGAAGCCCTGGCGATTCTTGCGGGTGACGGGCTTTTGACACTGGCATTTGAGACCATCGGAGCAACCCCAGTACCCGTGGAGCGCCGCGCCGCCATCCTCACGGAAGTTGCCGGCGCCGCGGGCACCGTCAACGGCATGGTGGGCGGCCAGGTGGCGGATATCGAAGCAGAGCGCAAGGCCGTCGATGAGAAGATGCTCGAATACATTCACCGCGCGAAAACCGCGGCGCTGATTCGCGCGTCGGTTACTGCGGGAGCCCTGTGCGCCGGCGCAGGCGCCGAGGATGTGGGGCGACTCCGCCGCTTCGGGGACACCATTGGCTGGGCGTTCCAGGTCACCGATGACATTCTTGACGTGGAAGAATCTTCGGCCGCTCTCGGCAAAACCGCCGGCAAGGATTTGGCACAGCAGAAGGCCACTTACCCTGCGGTGTATGGACTGCAACGCTCGCATCAGATTGCCAGCGAGCTCGCCACCAAGGCCATTGCCGAACTCTCTCCCTACGCCGAGCGGGCCGCGCGCTTGCGCGAGATCGCCGAGTTTCTTGTTCTGCGCAGAACCTGAAAAGATTCGGGGCCCTCATGAAGGGAAAGCCGGCTCGAAAGCGTCTGGACTTAGTTCTTGTGGAGCGCAAGCTTGCCGAGTCTCGCGAAAAAGCAGCGGCCATGATTCTTGCCGGTGAAGTGCGGGTGGACGGCAAGCGTGAGGATAAGGCCGGCATGCCCGTCGCCGGCGATGCGAAGATTGAAGTCGCCAGTCGCCACCCGAAATATGTCAGCCGCGGCGGGTTCAAGCTGGAAGGCGCGCTTAAGGATTTTTCACTTAATCCGAAGGGCCTGGTCTGCCTTGATGTTGGTTCGTCGCATGGCGGCTTCACGGATTGCCTGCTGCAGCACGGCGCGGCGCGGGTCTACGCCGTGGACGTCAACGTCGAACAACTCGATTGGAAGCTGCGACAGGACACGCGCGTAGTTGCCGTCAGGAAAAATGCACGCGAACTGCAGACGGGGGATATTCCGGAACCGGCGGACCTGACCGTCGTCGACGTTTCTTTTATCTCCGTCGAAAAGGTCATCGAGCCTGCAGCAGGGCTCGCAAAACCCTCCAGTTTATTCTTGATCCTGATCAAGCCGCAGTTCGAATTACGGCGCAAGCAGGTTGGCGCCGGCGGGATTGTTAAGAGCAAAAGGCTCCGGGAAAAAGCGGTTTTATCCGTGAGCAAACACGTGAAATCTCTCGGTTTCAAATTTCTCAAAGTCCGCCCCAGCAGGGTTACCGGCATCGAAGGCAATCAGGAGTATTTTCTCTGCGCGCGAAAAAAGTCCATGCGGTAGAATCACAACCGCCCATGCAGCCCGGAAAAACGGTTCAAACGATAGGCATTCTTTCCCGGCCTCGGCGCGAACAACTCTCCGTCGTCGTTCCGCCTTTGTTGAAATGGCTGGAGGCCCGCGGAATCAAACCGGTGCTGGACAAGGACACCGCGGCCGCAGCGACGGGTGGATTCCAAGGCCAGCCTGCCCCTGCGGTGGCGGATGTTTCCGAGTTCTTGCTGGTTCTCGGCGGGGACGGCACGATCCTCGCGGCTGCACGTCTGGCGGCATCACGCCATATTCCCATTTTACCCATCAATATGGGCCGCCTCGGCTTCCTCACCAGCTTCACCCTCGATGAGCTTTATCCCGCCCTCGAAGAAGCGCTCCGGGGGCAGTCATCCATCAGCCAGCGGGTGATGTTGCAGGCGGAGCTCGTGCGCGCGGGCTCGGTCGTCGAAACCCAGTGCGCCCTCAATGAGGCCGTTGTTCATAAGGGCTCGTTCGCACGAATGATTCAATTGGAGTTGAGCATCGATTCCGATTTTGTTTGCCGTTACCGTGCGGATGGATTGATCGTTTCGAGCCCGACTGGCTCCACCGCCTACTCCCTCTCCGCCGGTGGTCCCATCCTGCATCCCGCCGTGGGAGCGTTCATTATCACCCCCATCTGTCCGCACATGTTGAGCGACCGCCCCCTGGTTGTTCCCGATACGTCCACCATCGAAGTGCGAGTCGGCGACGCGGAATCCGTTTATCTCACGATCGACGGACAACGCGGCCTGCCCATGCAGCCCACGGATATCGCGCGCATCCGGCGGGGCAACGAACAGTTGCAACTCATTCAGCCGCCAAACAAGCCGTATTTCGAGATCTTGCGCGGCAAGCTGAAATGGGGCGAAGCTTGACTTCCTGGCCATCTTTCCTTTCGCTTTCCATGGCGGAATCTGTCTGGCGCCGTTCATGAGAATTGCCTTCGCGGTTGTGATGATCTTGGTATTTTCCTCGGCAAGCGCTTACGCGCAACAGCTTTCTTTTGCTGACCTGGTTATCGTTCACGGGCACGTATGGACCGTCGATCCAGGGAACCCGCGCGCGGAGGCAGTTGCCATCCGCGACGGCCATATTGTTGCCGTCGGCTCCGACGCAGAAATCGCGAAATGGGACGGGCCGGCAACGAAAAGGATCGATGCTCAGGGGAAAAGCGTCCTCCCCGGATTCATCGACGCGCATGTGCATTTCAGCAGCGGCGGAGGCGAAATCAGCGGCGTGCACCTGCGCGATGCCAACACACCGCAGGAATTTGCCCGTCGCGTCGGCGAACAAGCCAAGAAGCTGCCCAAGGGCGAATGGATGCTGGGCGGAACGTGGGACCACGAACTGTGGGTCGGCACGCCCCTCCCTTCGCACGTTTGGGTTGACGCGCTGACTCCGGACACTCCGGTTTTCTTGAGCCGCTATGACGGACACATGGCCATGGCCAATGCTCTCGCATTGCGTCTGGCGGGCATCACGCGAGAGACCGAAGATCCTCCTGGGGGCACCATCGTTCGCGATAGAGAAGGCAATCCCACCGGCCTCCTCAAGGATGCTGCGATGGACCTGGTTTATCGCGTCATTCCGCCTCCGTCGGAAGAACAACTCCTTCGTATGGTTCATGCCGCAATGGATGAAGCGCGCCGCGCCGGAGTGACCAGCATTCACGACATTAGCTCCACGGAAAGATGTTCGCGCCTACCAAACGCTTGCCGATCGGGGCGAATTGACGCTGCGCATCTACTCGATCACGCCGCTTCCACAATGGCAAGCGCCGGCCACGACGGGGATCCGCGCGGGCTTTGGAAATGATTGGATTCATCTAGGCGCGCTCAAGGGATTTGCCGATGGCTCGCTCGGCTCAACCACCGCGCTTTTTGAAAAGCCATACGACGACGCGCCAGAAACTTCTGGCTTGCCCAACCAGATGATGCTGCCCGAGGGCAACATGCTGAAGATGGCACTCGGCGCCGACCGCGCGGGCTTGCAACTGGCTGTCCATGCTATCGGGGACAAGGCCAACCGCATCATGCTGGACATTTACGCAGAAGTGGCGAAGCAAAACGGCGCACAGAGCGACCGGCGCTGGCGCATCGAGCACGCGCAGCATCTTCGCCCCGAAGACTTCGCGCGCTTTGCGCAACTTGCCGTGATTGCGTCGGTTCAGCCCTACCACGCCATTGACGATGGCCGCTGGGCCGAAAAGCGCATTGGCCACGAGCGCGCCAAAACGACGTACGCTTTTCGAACGCTCCTCGACCACGGCGTGCGGCTCGCTTTCGGAAGCGATTGGACTGTCGCTCCGCTGAATCCGATGCTTGGCCTGTACGCTGCCGTGACACGGGCCACGCTCGACGGGAAAAACCCGGGTGGCTGGTTTCCAGAGCAGAAGCTAACTCTTGAGGAAGCCATACAGGCTTATACGCTGGGCTCGGCTTTTGCGGAGTTTCGCGAAAAAGAAAAAGGCTCGCTCACGCCGGGGAAACTGGCAGACGTCGTGGTACTCGATTGCGATTTGTTTGTCATGCCTCAGGAGAAAATCAAGGACGCGGCGGTGCGCTACACGATGGTGGGCGGAAGGGTCGTATACGAAGCCAGTACGAAGTAACGCGCAATCCGCCTCTTAACAGACGCAGGGCGGTCTCCGGAGAAACTTACTCCTTTGGAATGAGTGGCTTAGGCTGTTCTCGAAACTTGCTCCTGGTCCACGACATCGGCGCGCTCCAAGTCTTCCTGCGTCTCGCGCCGGCGAATCAGCCGAAAGGTGTCGCCTTCGACCAACACCTCTGCCGGGCGGCAGCGGGCGTTGTAGTTGGACGCGAGCACCATTCCGTAAGCGCCGGCGCACCAAATGGCCAGCAGGTCGCCGGTTTGCACTTCACCAACGGGCCAGTCGTGTAAAAAACAATCTCCGGTTTCGCACACTGGGCCAACGACGTCCGCGCGTTGCCGCTTCGCGTTCCGCTCCGCTGTATCGCGCGTCAGCTTCGTAATGGGATGAATCGCGCCATAGAGGGAAGGCCGCAGGAGATCGTTCATAGCGCCGTCCACAATCACAAAGCGCTTGCCGCGGTTCGTTTTCGTATAAACAACCCGCGTAAGCAGTACACCCGCTTGCGCAGTGATGGCACGTCCCGGCTCCAAGAGAACCTCGACATCGCTCCCGCGGACAAGGTCTTTGATGAGTTTCGAGTATTCGCTTCGTTTCGGCGGCTTTTGATCCGCGTACCGAACGCCTAAGCCGCCGCCGACGTCGAGATACCGCAGGCCTATTCCCTGCGATTTCAGTTCCTTGACATAACCTACCAGCCGCCTCACTGCGAGGCGAAAAGGCTCGAGTGTGGTGATCTGCGATCCGATGTGCGCGCTGAGGCCCGCCCATCGAATCCATTTCGAATCGCCATGCATCAGATAGAGTCGCTTTGCTTCTTTCCAGTCCATGCCGAATTTATGCTCGTGCCGGCCCGTAGCAATGTGCGGGTGGCCGCCGGCAAGCACATCCGGATTCACGCGGAGGGCGGCTTCCGGAGGCTTTCCGCCTTTCTCGACGACGCGAGCGGCCTCTTCGGCCAGGATTTCGAGTTCCGCTTCCGATTCCGCGTTGAACAGAAGTATCCCGGGACGGCCGTCTTGCCCGCTGATGCTGTAGTTCAGCGCTTCTCGAATTTCCTCGCGACTTTTCCCTACCCCCGAAAAAACAATGCGGTCCCCGGGCACGCCGATGCGCTGCAAGAGCCGCAGCTCGCCGCCCGAGACGATGTCGAAGCCGCTGCCTAGCTTGGTCAGCCGCTGCAAGATGGAAAGATTGCCGTTGGACTTCACCGCAAAGCAAATGGTGTGGTGAATTCCGCGCAAACCGTCCTGGAATTCACGGTAAGCGTCGTCAATCGCAGCGCTGCTGTACAAATAAGTCGGCGTGGCAAACTTGTCGGCCACGGCCGGCAACGAGACTCGCTCGCAGAAGACTTGTTCTTGCGACTGTGCGGGTGAAGCCTTCTTCCAAGAGAAATAGGGCGTGAACGCCACCGGATCGACAAATTGCAATTTGCGCAGGGACCCAGTCGTCGAATGGCTCATCGGACTTTCATCACCACTAGCGTGCGGTCATCTGACAGGGGCGCACTCCTCGAAAACCAGTCCACTTCGCCCAGAATCTTGTCGGCCAACTCCGCGGCCGTCAGGTCCTGGTGTTTCTCAATCAATTCGCGCAGCCGCGTAGTGCCAAAGAATTGGCCTTCGCTGTTCGCGGTTTCCGTGATGCCGTCGGAATGAAATACCAGAATATTTCCCGGCTCCAGCGTGACCCCCCATTCGTCGTAAGCCACATCTTCGTAAATACCCAGGGGAAAGCCCGTCAATTCGATCTTGCCGCAGCGGTGGTCCTTGTACAACAAAGGTTGAGACTGGCCCGCATTCGCCACGCGCAGCTTTTGGCGACCTTTTTGCCACGTTGCGAAACATGCGGTCATGAACCGCCCTTCGATGCGGCGTTCGCCTACAAGCTGATTCATTTGCTTGAGCATCTCCGCGGGCTGCAGTTTTTGCGGCGCAAGGCTGCGCATGATGCCAATCGCTACGGCGCCGTACAAGGCCGCGGCGGTTCCTTTTCCGCTGACGTCCCCAAGCGCGATACCAAGTTGCTGCGGCCCGTATCGCAACAAGTCATACAAGTCCCCGCATACCTCGCGAGCCGACAAATACCGCGCCGCGAGGTCCACGCCGTAATCTTCCGTGGGCACCGGCCTGAGCAGCGCGCCCTGGATCCTTTTTGCCGCTTGCAGATCGCGCTCCAGCCGCGCCTCTTCCTTTGCGAGTTGTTCGTAAAGATGCGCATTTTCGAGCGACACCGCCAGATTCGCGGCGAGGATCGAAAGCGTCTGCACGTGGTCTTCGGTGAAATAATTCGGAATGGGGCTTTCCAGGTCGAGCACGCCAATGACTTTTCCCTGGTGCATCATGGGAATCGCCAGCTCCGAGCGCGTCTCGGGATTGACCATGACGTAGCGCGGATCCACGGTGACATCAGGAACCAGGACCGGCTCTTTCAGCGTGGCTGCCGCGCCTACGATGCCTTCGCTCGTCGTTGCGCGCAGACGGCCCTGCACGCTCTGACCGTGTTTCACATCCACGCGGTGCCGGAAAACCTTCTGCTCTTCGTCATACAGCATGATGCTCAAAATCTGATAATCGATCACGCGCTTGGTTTGTTCCGCGGCGCGCCGGAGCAGTTCTTCTACGTCCAGAATCGCGCTGGTCTCGCGGCCCACTTCGCTCAGCAAGAGCAGGGTGTCCGCCTGCGCTTTCACCTTTTCGAATAGGCGGGCGTTTTCAATGGCGATCGCCAGGCGGCTTGCCAGCAGCGTCAAAATGTTTTGCTGATCGCGCGTGAAGTAATCGAGATGGCGGCTCTGAATATCCAGGACGCCCACGCATTTGCCGCGCACGATGAGAGGAACAGCCAATTCAGAGCGCACGCTCTCGATGGCGTTGATGTACCGGGGGTCCTTAGAGGTGTCGCTCACGCGAACCGAATGGCCGGTGGCCGCGGCGGTTCCGGTTATTCCCTGCCCCATCGGAATGCGCAAGCTTTCCGCGAGCTCTCTTGGATAGCCGATGGCAAACCGGTGACGGAGATAGCTTCCGTCTCCTTCGATCATCAGTACGCCGAAGATTTCGTAATCAATGTGTCGCTTGATGAGCGCCGCGGCGCGCGCCAATACTTCATCTAGATCGAGCGAGGCATTCACGTCCTCGCCGATCTCGGCAAGCGTGGCAAGCACTTCGGTAGAGATTTCCGAGCCACCGCCGAGAGCGGCGCTAATAATGTGTTCCTCTGTGGGGTTCATGGACCAAAACTATTATAGCAGGTGCGAGAAAACGGGCAGGTTTGCCGGCGGGAATCCGCTTAGTACTCCTTGGTCCTTTTTGGCCTGCTCGGGACAATGCCACGAACGTCGGCAGGAGAGAATTCAGGAAGCCTTGCCTTTCTTACTTTTGCGGCTTCGCTCCGCTCCCCAGCTTCAAAATCCCGACATAAGGCAAGTTGCGGTAGCGCTCCGAATAGTCGAGCCCGTATCCGACGACAAATTCGTTGGGAATAGTGAAGCCCACATAATCCGCGCGCACCGCCGCAATGCGCCGCTCCGGCTTGTCGAGCAGCACCGCCACTCGCAAGTGTTTGGGCTTGCGCTGCTGGAAAAGCCGCAATAAGTATTGCAGCGTCATGCCCGTATCCAGGATGTCCTCGACGACGACCACCGTTCGGCCCTCGATGCTGGAGTCCAAATCCCGCGTCAGACGCACTTGACCGGAAGAATGCGTGTTCTGCCCGTAACTGGCGACGGCAATGAAATCGAAAGAGACTTCTCCCGGGATGCTTCGAGCAAGGTCCGTCAGAAAAAATACTCCACCTTTCAAAACACTCACCAGGTGCAGCCGTTCTTCGGGAAAATCACGGCGAATCTCTTTCGCCATGGCGCGAATTCTCTTCTGAATCCGGGCCGCCGGGATCAGCGGGCGAACGCTTTCTTTCTGCCCCTGCCTGATTTTTCCCTTTGCTGTTCTTGCCTCGGCCATTTCTCTTCCCCGCTTGCGGAAGCGAGACTCTACTCCACGCAAGACCGCAAGGCAACCTCGGGCGTTCACAGCGTTCACAGAGTTCACAGAGTGGTCGCGATGCGTTCATTTGCTCGCAAAATTCGGCCAATTAATCTACTGGGGGTGTGATGGGGCGTGGCTTCGAGTGCAGGGGTTCACTGAAATGGCAAATCCTTGCTTTACGGGCTTTTCCACAAGGCGCACCTTTATCTTCAGCTCGCTCCTGTGGTAGAAGATAAGAAAATCACAGAGTTACGTTAAGCGTCGACGGCCGGTGCGAGTGACCATCAGCCTTGGCCTAAACGGAAGCCGCCTATCACCTCCGGGAAAGCTTGGCGTGTGTGCTCCAGAGCGTAGCACGCGGCGTGGGTTCTCAAGGAGGAACTTCATGAAAAAGAACGAGATGGGACGCCCCATCATCAAGGCATGGCTCTTGTCCTTTGCGGTGATGATAGCACTTTTCCTGTTTGCCTCAGGCTCGCTTGCCCAGTCCACTACGGATGGGGCTATCGGCGGTGTGGTAACCGACAGCAGTGGCGCGGCTGTTCCCAACGCCAAAGTCACAGTGAAAAACCTCGGTACGAACGCCGAGGAACTGGTTACAACGGATGAAACTGGCTATTTTCGTGTTGGCAAGGTTCAGCCTGCCACCTACTCCGTCAGTATTGAAGCGTCGGGGTTTGCCCCCTTCAAAGTGGAGCGCGTCATCGTTCAGGTGGGCTCTGTCACTGACGTCTCTGCAAAACTGAATGTCGCGGCAGCTGGCGCCACTGTTATCGTCTCTGCGGAAATTCCCCAGGTCAACACGAATTCGGCTGAGTTCGCTTCCACTGTGGATCAAACCGCCATCAGCAACCTGCCCATCAATGGCGGGCGCTGGTCCAACTTCGTTCTCCTCACTCCTGGCGCGGTCAATGATGCCAACGGTTTTGGCCTGATCAGCTTTCGCGGCATGAGCACTCTTCTCAACAATAACACCGTCGATGGTGGCGATAACAATCAGGCATTCTTTTCCGAGGAGCGGGGTCGCACGCGCATTGGCTACTCCAGCGCCAAGGCCGCCGTTCAAGAATTTCAGGTTAATACTTCCAACTACTCTGCCGAGTATGGCCGCGCTGCTGGGGCAGTCGTGAATACCGTGACCAAAAGCGGCACCAATCAATACCACGGCGAAGTGTATTTTTATGATCGCGACAATTCCTGGGGCGCCATCAACCCGTTTACCACACTTACCACGCAAACCTCGCCGGGGGTTTTCACCACTTCTCCTTACGCCCCCACCGACGTTCGCAAGATGTACGGATTCGGGGTTGGCGGCCCAATCAAAAAGGACAAGATTTTTTTCTTTTTTGCCTTTGATCGCTACGACAGGAATTTCCCAGGCACCGCCAAAGCCACGAGTCCTGCCGCCTTCTTTGCTGCTCCTAGCGCCGCTACGATTAATACGCTAGCCGCACGGCTTGGCGTCACCGCTGCACAGGCCCAGGCCGACTACACCAACGGTCTCAATGGACTTCTTGGAGAACTCGGGCCTGTGCCACGCAAAGGTCAAGCGACGATCTTCTTTCCCAAGATTGATTGGCAGATTAACTTGAAGAACCATGCCACGTTTGAAGTCAACCGCATGCGTTGGACTTCTCCTGCCGGCATCCAAACCCAGGCCAGCAACACGTTTGGCGTCGCCAGCTTTGGGAACGATTACGTAAGGGATACTTGGGGCGTCGCCAAACTTTATACGTCTTTCACTCCCACACTCACCAATGAAGCCCGGTTCCAATATGGGCGGGATTTTGAATTTGAATTTGCGCAACCTCCTACTGCTTACGAGCAAGCCAATTTCCTTACTTCCACGCTTTTTCCGGGCTATGCGAATCCTCTTGGCCTGCCTCCCGACGTCTTTATCACAAACGGTTTCGACATGGGCGTCCCCACATTTCTCGAGCGCCCTGCTTTTCCCGATGAACGCCGCACCCAATATGCTGACACGGTGAGCTGGTCACACAATAAGCACGCCATCAAATTCGGTTTGGATGTTGCCCATACCAACGACCTAAGCGAAAATCTGCGCTTTCAGTACGGCTCTTTCAGCTATAGCAGCTTGCTCAATTATTTCTCCGATTTTTACAAACCCAATAGCTGCACCGCTACCATCAACAATACAGCTACGCCGGTTCCGTGCTATTCGAGCTATCAACAGGCATTCGGCCCGCTCGGCTTCACCTTCAACACGAACGACCTTGCCTTCTTCGCCGAAGACAGTTGGCGCCTCTTGCCCCGCTTCACTCTGAATCTTGGCCTTCGCTACGAATACGAAATGCTGCCTAGCGTCATTCTACCCAATCCGGCGGTTCCACAAACCCAGCACATGCCCAGCGATACCAACAATCTCGGTCCTCGCATCGGTTTTGCGTGGGATGTCTTCGGCGATGGCAAGACCGCTGTTCGCGGCGGATATGGCATGTATTTCGGACGTGTCATCAACTCTACCATTTACAATGCCTTAACGAACACGGGCGTCACGGGCGGCCAGTTCTCCTTCTTCTTCACCAGCACGTCCGCGAACCCGCCAAGTTTTCCGCAGA
>Ga0307475_10001852_pt1 | contig 12586 bp, 28 predicted proteins | sample atmos_gasesECM1C_FD_203317 | JGI IMG/M metagenome (GOLD analysis project Ga0307475, IMG submission 203317) | Hardwood forest soil microbial communities from Morgan-Monroe State Forest, Indiana, United States - atmos_gasesECM1C_515 | ecosystem: Environmental > Terrestrial > Soil > Temperate... | reverse complement strand
TATATCTTCTAAGCGTTGGATTCTATCAAGAATCCGATGAATCATCTTCATACCATCTCCATAACCCCAAATATCTCAGCTACAAATCTACTTACAACCTCTTTCACAGATTCATTTCCCGCCATTGTATCAATTCGTATTCTTCTGATTCCGAAGTTAAGATATGCGTTTCCTTCAAAGTAATACATATTGGAAAGTATTAATTTTCTTATTACTGATTCTAATTTTTCACATTCTAGACATAAATTGACGTCCATAGAGATCAATTCAAACTTGGTATCTGTAGATATCATGTTTTATTCCTGATATATTATTTCTTCTTTTTCTTTTCGCCTGCTTCAGAGTAAGCTATCGCTACAGCTTGTTTCTGAGGTCTTCCCGCTTCCATTTCTCTTTTGACATTCTCAGAGAATCCTTTCTTTGTTTTGGCTTTAGCGCCTTTCACTAATGGCATATTCTGTTTCCTTAAAATTTTTGCTCTATTACGAGCTCCTATTGCTATATGCTTGAGGACAAGTTCAAGCGTAGAATCAAAATCATCGCTTATAGCTTTAAACTGCTTAGCCAACTGCTTGTTCGAACTTCTTTGCGATTTCATCTCTGTATGCCTTATCATTGCAATACCTTGAATAGTTTGAGGCCATTTCAGATTCAACCTGCGCCTTAGTTAAAGGTGTAAATGAGTTTGGAACTACTGACCCTATTGGTGGTTGTGATCTCTGGTGATATTGATATTGCCTTATTTCATCTAAAAATTCCACAACATCAGCAGTATCGCATATTTCACTTAGTGTTGCCAGCGATTTAGGAGATAAATTATTCTGTGCCCACAACGTGACTGTTTGAATCTTTTGTGCTCCGTCAGGTCCAAGCTTTTCAAGCTCTTTAGAATGGTCAGGAGTTCGAGCCTGCGCATATTTAACAAAGGTATCAATTGCTTTTGAGAACACATCCTGACTAAGTCTGTTAATTTTAGAGAACTGGATGAATTCCTGAATGTTTGGGTCTGCCAAATCAAACGATTCTTTGTATTGACCAAAATCATATTCTTCTGGAGCACCTTGAGTTGACCCTATCATCTTCTCAGCATGAGGCAAAGCCTGAGCCTGCTTCTCAAGATTGTATCCGTATTTCTTAAGCAACCATTCTGGTCTGTCCCCTTCTCCTTTGACGCCGTCTCGGACAAACCATTCTGTGCCGATATTCTGATCTGGAACTACAGACAAATCAGGTCGGACGGATTTCAAATCTCCGAGCAATCCACTAGAGGTGGGTTGAGATTGAGGTTGTGAAGCTGGATGAGCTTCTACTGTTGCATCCATTGCTTGTGCTGGTTCAGACATTTAAATCTCCTTATCGTATTGGCTTTAAAATATCACGTCTATTCAACGAAGTTATTTTCTCATTCTGTCTCTTCTGTTGTTGGTACTCTTCGTATATCATAAGTTGATTTGCGAGGTTACCAATAATTGTATATAGATTTTTTACAGCATCAGCATCTCTTGTATCAATCGCATAATCATAAAAATCTAATAGAGATGGAATTGATTGATTCAGCCTTTCATTAATTTGACCTATATTCATTAGCCATTCACTCCTGCAATACGATTCTTATGATTTAATCCCAAACTCCATGGGCCGCGAATTCCCTCCTTGAAGCCTTCCCAATAAATTGCGAAGTTGGTGGCATTTGGGTCTGCAACCGAAAACAAAGCAGGAACCACAAATCTCTCTTTTAATATTTCAAAAAGCTTCATCCCATCTGGATTAATGTGAAAGACCTCATAACATAATCTCTCAAGTTCAACTTTCTCTTTTTCAACAAGCTGCATCTTATTGCGAAATTCCTCTTGCCGTGGATCTACCTCAGGCTGCAAGAGCGGGTTGTTGTTGTCCATTCATATCTCCTTGTTGCTGCATTAACATCATCTCTTTTTCTTGTGCTAATTCACTTTGTTCTTTAAGCATTTCCTCCATGCTTTTTTTATCATTTAAGATTGTCATATCAACACCCATTTTGTTCGCCATCCAATAAGGCTGCTCAACTGGATTCAAATATGTGATAGCAGCTTCAGGGCCATAGATTCCTTGTAGCAATTGATACCACTGAGTGAAGTTGGCAACATCTTGTTGCCCTTGAGCCACAACAAGGGGAGATTGATATTGTAATTGGATTTCACGACCATTTATTACAATGGGCTCAAGAAATCCTTTCTTCTGCAATATGTAAATCACACGTGAAATTATCTTTGATAAATATTCTTTTTGTAATCTTGTAAATGGTGGGCCTATTTCCTCGGCAAGATTACGCTGGCGCAAGGCCAGCTCTGTAGCTGTCTTGGTAGGCCCGTCAACCGGTCCAAGAGGATCTGCATACATCAATATATTGATTTGATTCCTCAAGTCTAATAGTGTTAATTGTACAAACTGTGGTGGTGAATTGTCCGGAAATGGAATGATTGGGAATTGTCCATTTGAATTAGGAGCCACCGGAATCATTGTGTTTGGCGATAACACAAAGGTCCAAGGATTAAAAACGCCATCACTCGCACCCATCCAAGGTTTCGCGGCATTGAAATTAGCAGTCACCAATTCTAATCGTGCAATCTCATTTGCACTCAACATCGAAGGCAAAGCTTCCATAACGGGTCCGCGACCCCAAGCTTCATTTGAATTCTTAGACCATCTGTAAGTTATCCACGGAGAACTATCACACCACTCTTCAATCAATAATTGGTTCTCGTGCATGACAATGTAAACGAATTTACCCTTTGAACCCATGTCTTTTCCGACTTCAATACAGCCTTCTATTAACATTTTCACGTTAGCGTTGGGATCTTGTTTATAAAGCATCTCCATTTCATTAGTGAGCTTTGCATTTGGCCAAAGCGCCATAATCTCATCGATCCTGATTTGGTCCCACCACCGATATTGACTCTCGATAATGCCTGAGGCTGATTCTTCAATAGCAACACGAGCAAGAGAAGGCGCACTCCAACGAAGCGGATCATCATCAGGACCTTCATTACAAATTAGATTACCGGTGCCGATCGCAGCGTCATATAGAGACTCATGATTGGCCAAATCGAAATTCGACTTGTGCAGAAAATTAAATATAATATCTGTTCGCTTTTGAAGTTCAACATTAAGATGCTCTTTAAACTCTTCATCGATGCTTTCCCCTGCTTTCAGCTTTGCCCAAACCATCTGTGGTGGTGTAATAGCATTTAAAACTTTGCTCACAAACTTACGTGTTGCAGCAATTAGAGTTGTGTCATACACCTTACTATTCTTTTGGGCACCCTGAGTTTGCTGTGTCCAGTAGAACAAATTTCGACCCGGAACCGCATAATGAGAGCAAGCTTCATGAAGCGATATCCACTGGTCTGCCACTGAGCGAGCACGCTTATAACGACGAGTATAATATTCTTCTTTCGTTATATGGTTATGAAATGGCAACTTTGTAGCAGGTTTCATCAGCCTAGCCTCTTGCTCATTAGATTACCAAGCATTCCATTAGGTTCGTCTCCGAATAGTCCGCCCCTTATTCGGCGTCGATTGCCTCTGGCAATCCCCTTATTCAATTTTTGTTGCGAAGCTAATTTCTCTGAGTCGAGTGCTTGCTGTTGTAATCGTAAGGCACTTCTAGAACGCTCAAGCTCGGCAAGATGAGCGCTTGCTTGCGAATTTGCTTCCGCATCATAATTAGGAGCAGATACTTCATGGCTATCATAAGCTCCAATTAGTTTTAGTGGCAATTTAAAAAGCTGTTTAAATTTCATGTCACATCCTTATATATCTAGTAAAACCCAAATGACTCCTTCCTGAGTCTCATCAATCAATTTTTCATAAAGCACAAACTTTATAGTCTTCTTTGGCCTCACGAGCTTTTTAAGTTTCTCTATGTCTGCCTTAAGTCCCATATTGAGCCTCTACCAGTTGTTTTAATCGGTCAACCTCTTCTGCCACCCTTGTGGATTGACTAATGTTAGCCCCAGTTGCAATCATCCCCACAATCTGGTTCGCCTCATTGCCTGTTAGGTTTCCTTGAGCTATCTCATTCTTAATGACATCATATTGGTCAATAAAAGACTTTGCTTTCTTTAATAAAGGAATGTGTAATTTTCGATGTTCTGTTTGTCCAAACCTATTACGACCTATGATTGACCATAATTTAACGTTGAACCCTTCTGTTCTTAAACCAACCTCGCCAACTTTTTGATGATGAAGCTTCGCAAGCTGCTTCGCGTGGTCATAACTTTTGGAGAACTCTGGATACTTTTTAACCCAATCGTAAAACGCCTGTTCGCTAATTTCGGCCTCTGAGCAAAACGAGGCAACATCGTCACCATTTTCAAAGAGAGCTATTAACATAGGAATGTGAACATCTTGGTCGTATTTAACCAGATGCCCATCGATAATTCGCCTCGCCATCCTTTGGGCTTTTTCTGAAATTTCTATTGCCATAATCCCTATGGTCTAAAGTTGATGCACTATTATGCTAGTTTACTATTACATTATTACAAAAGTAAATCCTCTTCTATAATTAAATAACAACTTGACAAAAAGACGTCTAGATGCTAAGATGTCTTTATACCTTGACAACTTGATGTCAAGGTGTTTTAACAAACATCAACGGGAGAATTTTATGGCAAGAGCAAAAAAAGAAATTGTTAAAGAACACGACGTGTACAAATCTAAGATTCAGATTTACCTGAAAGAAGCAAAGAAATTTGAGAGGCTTCGTGACTCAGCACAAGACGTGGTTGAGTATTACCTCGAGAAGCTTGGTATCTCTCACGCGTAATGTAGGTTAAGTCTCACATCATTCGTATCATCTTCCCGCGTAGAATGAAATCTACCGGGAAGATTAATGGCAAGGGACTGCCTTTCAACGGGTCATTTCAAACTGCGCATCCCCTACCATTGGTTTTTGAAGCAAATTCAAATTACATAATATGTGACCTACATCTCTTTCAGAAACTAATGATTGATTTTTGGTCTTGTAATCATTTATCCTGCGCTCATGTTCAATCTCAGCCGCTTTCATCTTCCGTTCATAATTTTCGTCAGTTAATTTTTTATCAGCTTCCTGTTTCTCAACTTTGATTTTTTCTAAGTCTGGATAATCCTGCTGCAAAGCGCACCGTAAAAGTCCCCAGGGATTCGATTTTGCGCGTTTTTCCGTGTACCCCACCTTTTCCTCGAGTTTTTTAATTCCGTGGCGCTGTGCCCAAAATTTTAAGGATTTGAGTGTTCCTCCCTTTGCATCGAGTTTGTGCATTCGTTCAAACAAAGATTGGAGCTGTTTTTCATCAAAACAGTGATTATCAAAATAATCACTGTTTGTTAGTTCTCTTTCTTTTAAGTATGGGACGTCAATTGAATCTTCTCTCACAAAATCAACAACAGCAAATTTATTTTTCTGGGTCTTGGTATTTGTTGTTGTATTGGTTGTATGAGTTTTAGGATTAGTATTAGTTATATTTGTATATCGGTTCATTTTGAACGTTTCGGCTTCACCGACACGTTCATTTTGAACCTTTCGGGAATAAGAAAATTTATGAATACAAAATTCCAAGAAAGTACCTAGTTTTTCGTTTCCGCCCCTGTGAAGTTTTAAATAACCGTGAATACGAAGTTCTTCAGAAACTTTTCGCCAGACTCTATTTCCATATCCAAGATTTGTTTGGATTTCAGATGGACGAGGTTGCCAATCTTTTGGAAGGCTTGCCAGATAAACTCCTGTGGCACGAGTCTCAGCTGATAGATCTTTGTTTTGTGCAAAATCAACTGGGATTGTAACGAAGGGCTGTGAATTATTTAATTTTATTTTGTTTTCTAAATTACTATTATTTGTATATATAGTGTTGACATTAATATTTTTCATGGGCTATACTTCCCTTACCGTTGAATGCCTGGCATGAAATCCCAGGCAAGTTTGAAACCAGTTAGTGAAGGCCGATCAGCCTTCACTAACACCAAAATGTTTAAGAACTATAAACTACAAAATCAAAGCTCATCAAGTAGGTCGCTTAAAATATCCTTGACGTTGTTTCTTAAGTAATTTCTGTTTCTTAATCTTAATCGCAAGCTTTTTGACCAAGTCATTGAATGTCATCTTAGTCTTGGATTTTTGAAGCCCGTAAAACTCCTCCCAGGCTTCTTGGTCTTTCTCAAAGAGCCAACGGTCCATATCATCATCCATAAATTGTCCATCCCAATATTATTAAAATTGCGAACAAACTAATCCGTTCAAGAGTTTTAGTGTGGTTCGAGTTCTTCGCATGCGCCAATAGGTCATTGTGCAAATAGTTGTTGCATATCATTTCGTTTCCTCCTATTATGAAGTTGACATCATGTCATCTTGACTACTAGACGACATGGCCTTTTAAAATCAAGATGTCTTGATGTTTTAGCATTTTGACACCTTGACATCTTTGTGTCAAGGCATCTACAAGGAATATTTAATGGCTTTTATAATTTCTTTTTCAAATGAGAAAGGCGGGGTTGGTAAAACCACAAATACTATAAATGTAGCTTATGGACTACAAATGAGAGGATATAGGGTGATCGCTATTGATGCCGATCCTCTTGCTCATTTACGAAAATGGCACGAAAAAAATAATGGCGAAAAATTAGATGTACGAATAATGGATCGAGAAAGCTTTTCAAATGACATAAAAAGAGTGGCTAATGAAAAAACAATTATTGTTATAGATGGTCCACCGGGATTAGATAAAATTAAAATCCAAATGCTTAAAGTAAGTGATGTAATTATTGTTCCGGTTTTTTGTTGCCCATACGATGTATGGTTGTCTGAGAATGTGATTTCTGCGATTCGAGAAAAGCAGGAGCTGACCGAAGGTAAACCTAAGAGTGCATTTTTAGTCAACAGAGTAAAGAAAGGAACTAATCTTGCGCGTGATATTGATGTTGAAATAGCTAATTCAAAATTTCCTGTCTTAACTGCCCGCATAAGTGATTCCGTTGCTTTCCCCACATCAATAGCAAAAGGAGATACTATTTTTTGCACAGGCGAATCTGCTGCGGGTTCCGAAATGAATACTGTCATTGAAGAGATAATTGCGAGATTTATTCCGGGAGATTACTTAAATGTCAAAAATTAGGAAAGGTTTAGAGTATGAAAAATTCAAAGAAGAATTGCTTAAGGAAGATTATAATGTAAGAGTTGGTTTCCGAATTACTGAAAAACAACTTGTAAAATTTAGAAAATATTGTTTTAATCTAAAAATGAAAAATGAAATTTTGAATGAATCGGATTGGTTCAGAAAGTTCGTAGACGGCTTACCGGAGGAATAGATGGATAAAACTAGAATTGATAAAACCAGAAATGAAGAACTTAAAATTCTTGAGGATGCAAATAAAATTCTTTCACAATATTGCGGTGAGGAATACCCGGCTAATGAAGCTGATAGAAAAAAGATTCGAGATGCTATGATAAATGAAGCTGATAGAAAAAAGATTCAAGATGCTATGATGACAGTAATTAGATATTCAGCTAAACATAATTTAGAAAATATACTTATGGCTTATATAAAAAGAGCAAATGAATTTTTGAAGGAGAAATAGATGAACGAAAATCAAGATGAAAAGACAGAAAGCGAAAAAGCATTCGAAAACGATATTGAAGAATATGGTATGAGAATTCAAAAACAAATTTTAATAGATATGCTGAATCTTTTATCCAAGCTTGAAGATGATATGTGTAGTGAACTTGATATGCTTAATGAAAAGCATAATGTTAACGTTTGTAAATCTGTTGGTCATGCAAGTTTTATGATATCAATTTTTGATAATATCATTAGGATGATAGATCGATATCGAGAAGCAGCAAAAATTTCTTTAGTAAATCTTTTAGAAAATGTAGAAAGCAAAAACAGGATATGCATTTTAAAAGAATTTTCATTGAAAGAAGATAAGGTTCACTGAAGTTATGACTGAAGATAAATTAAAAAAAGAAATTAAAAATCCTTCATAATATGCGTCAGCTTATCTAATCTTCCTTGCCCAACAATTTGTCTTACAAAATTTACCTTCTCATCAAATATCATCATCATCTCATCGCGATAAAGTGTTGACTCTTCCATGTTATGAATTCCATATTCTTTTAAAATAGATTCAAGTAGATCACCTTTTCGCATTTGAATTCTATCAAGAGAAAATGAAAGTACTTTTTTCCCTTTATCGGAATTACAAATTTGAATTAAAATGGCGTCTTTAAACGAGCTTAATGATGTGACAGAGATATCACTTTTCAAGACCTTAATAGACTCACGAATTTCTGTAATTTCTAAGAATAAAAGTGTTACAATTTTCTTCAATACTAATTCAGAATAGAAGTCCCGTATCATTCCCTTAGCTGTTGCAACTTGAGCCGTTTCCATGGTTTCTCCTTAAACTATAATGTCTCGGTCGTTATCGATGGGATCTAACATTTGAAGTCTATCGTTTAAATTCCTAACCTCTGAAAACAAGCTATTAATAATGTCATCTTGTTTGTCCATCCTTTTATAAGTTTCTCTTATAACTTCCAAAAGAGTTTCATCAGATACTTTTGTTTTCTCTAAAGCGTATTCCGCAAAATCCTTTTCCACTGACAAAATATGGGCTTCAAGATTCAGTACCTTTTCTTCGAGAATGATGATTTCGTCCGTTACCATTTTTGCCTCCCAATTCTTTATCTAGGTAATATTTTATCATTTTTCTAATAACTGCGCCCTGGGTAACTCGTTCTTTATGTTTAATTTTATTAATGATTTCCAAATCACCCGGGTCAATCATAAAATGGCATCGAATTTTTTTTTCAATTTTTTCACTCATAACTATTGACATCCTTTTTAAAAAAATATAATATGCACATATGGGCATATAAACATATGCATAACTAACCAAGGGGAATTATATGAGCGCAACGCAAGAAATACAAGTAGAAAATCAGGACAGGGAAATGATGGATTTTTCGTCATACGACAAAGCCATGCAATGGGCAAAGCTGATTGCAGATTCAGACATATGTCCAAAGGCTTATAAAGGGAAACCAGGCAATGTATTAATAGGTGTTCAATATGGAAAAGAGCTTGGCTTAAAAACGATGCAGTCCTTGCAGGAGGTTGCTGTTGTTAATGGTAAGCCTACTTTAGCAACCGATGCCATGTTGGCTTTTTGCCTATCAAAAGAGAATTTTCAATTTCAACAGTGGTGGGATGGTAAAATTGAGGATAATAGTTTAACGGCTTTTTTTAAGATAATTCGCCACAATCAAAAAGAATATATTCAACCATTTTCAATAGCTCAAGCTAAGAAAGCAGGCCTTTGGGGTAAAGAAGGTCCATGGACAACCTATCCAGACCGCATGCTTATGTATAGAGCCAAAGGCTTTGCTTTGAGAGATAATTTTCCACATCTGCTAAAAGGTTTCATTTCATTAGAAGAAGCTCGTGATTATCCTGTTCGAGTTGTTGATATAAATGCTCCTAAAGTTCAGGAAGTAAAACAACCTATAAGCGATGATACATACAACAAGATGATGGACTTAATTGAAGCTAAAGAAGTAGACACGAAAGAGATCAAGAAATGGGTTGACAGAGCAAAAGTTGAATCTATGGACCAATTTAGTGAGGAGCAGGGCGCACTGATTATCCAGATGCTTGAAAAACGTCCAACTACCATTGAAGCAGAAAAGGAGTAGGAGATTAAAATGATTATTGATGCCATCAATGAAAATTTGTTACGACTAGGATATTTTTTAAGGAAGGTAAGAAGTACAATAAGCTCTTTGGTAATGCAAATGGAAAAAGACCATTGTTATGTTTACTATCAACACAGTATTAATGATATGTTAACTGACATTCAACACAGCATGAATCAGATTGGGGCAATAAATGAGATTATGGTCAAGATGAAAGAAAGGGGAAAAGCATGAAAGCAATTGATAAAATGATTGGAAAATATGTATTAATTAGAAGCTATGCTTCTGGCGTGCACGCTGGCGTATTGGAAGAATATGATATGACAACTCGTCATGTAGTTTTGAAAGACACAAGAAGAATTTGGTACTGGGAAGGAGCTTTTACACTATCAGCAGTTGCACAAAATGGAATTAAAGAAGGAAAATTATCAATACAACAACCAGAGCTTATTGTTACTCAGGTTGAAGAGATAGCTCTATTTTCTCCTGAAGGTGAAAAAAATATTAGAGGATTCAAAGTGCATGAAATTAATTGATTATATATTTTCCCGGGACGCTTCCTGGTACGGGGAAGGACACGGGTACGGGGAAGAACACGGGTACGGGGAAGGACGCGGGTACGTGTCCGGGGCCGGGTCCGTGTACTTGTCCGGGTCCGGGTACGGGGCCGGACCCGGACCCGGGTACGGGGAAGGACACGGTTACGGGCACGGGGAAGGACACGGGTACGGGGCCCGTGCCGGTTCCGGGGCCGGGTAATAAATAGGAGGCTAAAATATGAGACTTTTATGCAAAGGAGGAGGAGACGATAATCATAGGTTTATTGTTACTCTTTGGTGGGAGGAAAAGGCCCGAGAAATGTATCGTGTAGCAGAAAGTAAAATCGTAACACAGAAAGAAGCACGTAATTTTATATGCGAGAAATGCTTTTTAGCGCTTGATATAGACGAAGTGAGGCAGATTAGACATACAATGGATAAAGAAGAGGAAAACCTAAATGATGATTGAAATAGGGCCAGAGTTAGCAAACACGGTATTTTCATGCTCCATTGTATTTTTAATTGTTTTTTTCTTGTACATTTTAAAAATTAAATGGACCCTTGCAGCAAAAATAAGATTAAGAGTTATTGAAGCATCAGAAAAAACCGGACGCAGCTTGAGATTTAAGGATGGATTAAATGAGAGAGATTAAATTTAGGTGCTGGGATCTTGAAGATAAAATAATGCATAAAGTGCATACGGTTAAAAATTCTACAGCAGGAATAAGAGTTTGGATTGAAAGATCCTATCATTTTCCTTACAAATTATATTGGACAAATCTCTCGAAAAATTGGGAACATCGAATAAGAAAAAATTGCGAACTTATGCAATACACAGGCATGAAAGACAAGAATGGATTTGATATATATGAGGGGGATATTATTAAGGCTAAATGGACTGAAGATATGCATAAATTTGAAGTTATTTTTAGTGAATATGCATTTAAATGTACTTTGTTATATTCAAATGCGGGATTTTACATTAATTTATATGAACTGGAAGGAAATGATGTAGAGATTATCGCGAATAGATATGAGAGACTAGAATTATTGGAGACAAAATGAAAAAGCGAAAAATTAAATATTACAAAGCAAAAAATAAAACTGCAACCAATGGTATGGGTTTTATAGTTTTACTCAAAGAGCCAATTACGATTACTTTGCCTAAAGAGGCCCAAATTGGAGACAGATATGAAATATATGGGGGCGGAAATTCTTTATTTAAAATAAGTTGTTGTCCAGGAACGAAACAAAAAATATTTATACCCGATTGGAATGAATCAGAATTTTTAACAAGCAACATTAAGATTGGAACGATAGGTGGAACTATTATATCAACAAATATTAATGATTGTGCTGAAATATTATGTATAAAAGGATTCAATAAAGAAAAAGAAACAGATGCAACATTTTTAATTTCAGGTATTGGAGAGTTTATAAATGAAACTTAGAGATATCCTAAACATGTTAACCGAGATTGACTGTGAAGATTATGAAGTGTTTGTAACAGTTGACGAGTCTATTTCTGCTGTTAAACGGGATAAGTTTTTATCTTTTATTGATGATGAAAAAAAAGAAGTGATACTTTGTTTTCATAAGGATATTATTAAAAATTACAGTTTATATGCTTGTCATAAAGAAGAAGATATAGCATCTATTGAAATTTGTTCTCAAAATGCACAGGTCTAGATAAGTCCGGCCTCACAAAATGTTCCATCCAGGATACTGCAAAATACCGAAAACTATCCGCGCAATGACTAGACCAATCATGAAGAGGCGCATCTTTAAAGACTCTTAACTCATCATCCCAGAGCTTCTTATAATGAGTAAGTGCTTCAATGCCTGCTTCACAGTTCTTGGCGTGGAATACAACCTGAGGAAATATCTTTCTAACAGCATTTATACCTTGTTGGATGCTGATATCAGGAGCAATCATAAAACTTATACCGCATTCTTGAGCAATACGTAGGGTCGATTTAACAGTCTCACCCCATTGTCTGTTTCTTAAATCATGAGGGCCGAAATGGTGAGAATAGGTAATACCATGATTAAATGCGAACTCTCGTAAAACTTTTTGATAATGGTCAAAACCATGTCCACAAGCCTCATAGTAATTAATCATCTTGAGCTTATCCCCATCAGGCTGCAAGAACCAAATGGCAGTAGAATCTCCAATGCCTATGTCCCAGAATGTGAGCACCTTAAGGTTCTTTTTAATCTCGAAATTAGAGATCCTGCCCTCTATATGAGCTTCGGTTATCTGCCTTGTGTAATAAGCACCAACACTACCTGAATCCCAAGAGCAATAATATTCTTGCTGAATCATTTCTTCAGA
>Ga0307475_10001851_pt1 | contig 12588 bp, 10 predicted proteins | sample atmos_gasesECM1C_FD_203317 | JGI IMG/M metagenome (GOLD analysis project Ga0307475, IMG submission 203317) | Hardwood forest soil microbial communities from Morgan-Monroe State Forest, Indiana, United States - atmos_gasesECM1C_515 | ecosystem: Environmental > Terrestrial > Soil > Temperate... | reverse complement strand
TCGGCGGCATGCGCGCCGAGCAGCGCATGCAAGAACGTATAGGCACGGTGGCCGAGGCCGACGATCGCATAGCTGCGGCTCATGTGCGGTTCTCCGCAGCGATCTTGGCCATCTAATGACTCCTCTCGACTATTTCAGTCCCGTGCTCGCAATCCCCTGAACCAGGTAACGCTGGAAAGCCAGGAAGATGACCAACATCGGCATGAGCGACAAAAGCGCCAGGGCCATGACATTGCCCCAGTCCGGGTTCACCTCGCCGCGCAGCAGATTGAGGCCGAGCGGGACAGTGAACATGTCCCGATCCGTCAGCGCGACCAGAGGCCAGGCGAAATCGTTCCAGCGCCACATGAAGGTGAAGATCACCAGCACAGCGATGATCGGCTTGGACAGCGGCAGAACAATGCGCAAGAAGATCGCGAACTCCCCCGCGCCATCCAGGCGCGCGGCCTCGATCAGCTCGTCGGGGATGCTGACCATGAACTGGCGCACCATGAAGATGCCGAATGCTTCCGCGGCACGGGGCAGGATCACGCCGAGATGGGTGTTCAGCAGGCCAAGCCAGGAGACGATCAGGAATTCCGGTACCAGGATCACCTGGATCGGAGCCATCAACGCACCGAGAATGGCGAAGAACAGCATATTGCGGCCGGGGAAGCGGAATTTGGCGAAGGTGTAGCCGCATAAGAGGTTGATGAACACGGTCAGCACGACCGCGACCACGGCGATGATCACCGAATTGTTCACCCAGGTCAGCACCGGATAGCGCGTCAGGACCGCCTGGAAGTTGCTCCAGCTGAAGTTGGACGGCACCAGCCGTGCCACTGCCTCGAAGATCTCGGCGTGCGGACGCACCGCGGTCGCGAACATCCAGTAGATCGGGAATATCATCACCACCGCACCCGTCACCAGGCCGAGCCAGCAGGCCGCGTCGATCAGGCGGCGCGAGAAATATGCGCACGTCGTCATCGCCGCCTCCCTACATCACGTTCTCTGCCTGCCGGCTGGCGCGCCATTGCAGCACCGTGAAGCCCAGGATCAACGCATAGAGCGCCATGCCGACAGCACTTGCGTAGCCCATCTCCGACGTCACAAACGCCAAGCGGAAGATGTACTGCACCAGCATCGTGGTCGAGAAGCCAGGCCCTCCGCCGGTCATGACGTAGATCAGGTCGAATACGTGGAAGGAATAGATGATGCTGAGCACCAGCAGCAGGAATGTCGCCGGTTTCAGGAGCGGTAGGGTGATGTGGTGGAACTGGTGCAGCACGGAGGCGCCGTCGATCCGCGCCGCTTCATAGTACATCTGCGGAATCGATTGCAGCGCGGCGAGATAGACCACCATGCAGAACCCGACCCGCACCCAGAGCGTCGTCAGGACGAGCGACGGCAAGGCCCAGTACGGCGAGGAAAGCCATGATATGCGCGAAGCGCCAAGGCGGACGAGGAGGGCGTTCAGCACCCCGTAATTATCGTTGAACATCCAGGCGGCGATGGTTCCCGTGGCGACCGCCGAGACGACCAACGGCAAGAAGTAAAGGCTGCGCAGAAATGCCCGTGCCGGCAGGCGACGATTGAGTGCGAGCGCCAGCAACAGGCCGGTTGCCATGCTGGTCGGCACGGTGCCGGCGGCATAGAGCAAGGTGTTCGCCAGCGCCCGCCAGAACAGCGTGTCATGCACGAGGCGCAGATAGTTGCGGATGCCGATGAAATTCGGCTCGCCGATCAGCGTCCAGTCATGAAAGCTGATATATACCGCGTAGATCAGCGGCAGAAAGCTGAACGCGGTGAACAGCGTGATGTTTGGCGCGATGAACAGATAGGGCACCAGCCCGCGCTGGCGCCCGGCCCGCCAGCCGGCGCGGGTGCGCCGCGTTGAGCTAGCCGGCAAGCTGGTGATGACGGGGCTTCCCCGCATCAGTCGACTATACCCGGCTAAGGCATGCGCTGGGCTCTTGTCTAGCCGCCCAGGACCGCTTTGATCTTCGTATCCAAATTCTGCGCGGTCGTTGCGGGGTCCTGGCCGGAGGTGAAGGTGAGGTCGAGCTCGTCGGCCATGGCGGCGTTGATCTTGCTGAAGACCGGCATGGTGACGGTGCGGACGAGATGATCGGGGATCGTGCGCGCCTGCTCGACATATATTTTCATCGCCTCCGGCCGCAGGGCGTAAGCCAGCTCCTGGTTCATCAGCCCCGTGCGGACCGGCAAGAACTGCGCGGCGGTCACGAACGCCCGCATGTTCTCCTCACTCACGATGAACTTGAGGAAGTCGGCCGCGACATCCTGATTCTTGCTGTCGCGGCTGATCGCCAAGCAGTTCCCGCCGAGATCGGAGGCCATGGCCACGTCGCGCGGCATATAGGTCACATCCCATTTGTATTTGGTCATGTTCTGCTGCAGGAACGGGATTTGCCAGTCGCCGCCCAGCAGCATTCCGATGGTGCCGTTGGCAAACAGATTCTGCGTCTGCTCGCTGCTTTTCACGGACGTGCTCGGCGGCACCAGGCCTTCCTTGAACCAGGATTGCGTCCAGGCGAGCGTCTCCACCCCCGTCGGCGAGGCAAGTAGCGGCTGACGCAGCTCCGCATCCAGCATCTGTCCGCCGTGCTGGTAGAGGAACGGCAGCCAGCGATAAGCCGATGAGTTCTGCCAGCCCATGGCGAAGCCGTAGGGCGCATCACCTTTTGCTTTGAGCTGTCGCGCGATGCGGATGAATTCGTCCCACTTCAGGCTCAGGTCGAGGCTGCGCGGCATCTCGACTCCGAGGTTGCGCAAGAAATCAACATTGTAATAGAGCGCAAACGTGTCGGTGTGATGCGGCAGCGCGAATTGCTTGTCCTGGAACGTCACTGCCTGCCAGAAGGCCGGCCCAAACTGGTTGGCATAGCCTTGGTCCAGATACGGCGTCAGATCGACGAGCGCGTGGGCGCTCGCATAGCGCCCGACCTGCTGATACTGGATCCTGAAGACATCAGGCGCTTGTCGCCCGGCCAGGCGCGTGTCGACCAGCTGATAGAGCTGCATCGAATTGCCGTTCACCTCCAGCCGGATCGTAACATTGGGGTGCAGCGCCTGATATTTGTCGATAACAGATTTGAACGCCTCTTCTTCCGCCTGCGCGCCCCACACGGCCAGCGTCAAAACGACAGGCGAGTCAGCGCGGGCGCGCCGCGGCCTGAGCCCCGCACCGGCGAGCGCCGCTGCGGCGAGCCCGCCTCCGAGCAACCCGCGCCGGCCGATAGTGTCAGTGGCACGCGCGCCTTTCATTGCCATGTTTCCCCCCACCGTGATGAGCCGTGAGCCCGCAGGAGATGCAGATCACACAATTCAACCAAATATGACGCCTTTCGCCACGAGACAAAGCCGCTATCTTGCAGCGCTTGCGCCGCGTCCCACCATATCGTGGTCGTCTAGCCCCGAGGGTGTGGGTAGGCCAGCACTCACTCACACAAAGAGGCTCGGCTCGAACATTATCGAAGGGCGCGCCTTCACGGTGATGAGCCGCTTGGCCGAGGATCGCCCGATCCTTCCGCGGCTGCGATGGCGGGGGTCATGGAGAACCGACAGTGTCGGTCATTCTTCCGTCATTCCGGCCTTACGCAGGCCGACGATGAAAGTGGCTTCGTATGGGGCGCGGATCTTCGACACCCGGTCTCGCCTCTAAGCGCACAGGCGGAGACGAGGCGGCTGCGAAAGAGTGGTAAGGCAGGGACGGCGCTGCGCACAGCGTCTGGCGTCCGGCGAAATGCGCGAGCGCGCCAGTCACTCCGGGCTCACCATTGCCTGATAGACCAGGTTGCGGAAGGCGCGACGATATCTGCCACCCTCCGACAGCGGTACCTGGATCATTTGCATCGCGATCAATTTCTCGGCGGGGTCGACCCAGAAGGTCGTGCCCCAGGCGCCGGTCCAATAGAAATTGCCGACCGAGCCGGGCTCGGGGTTGCGGCCCGGCGCGGTACGGACCGCGAAGCCGAGCCCGAAGCCCTGGCCCATCGCCGGGGTCGGCGCGATATCACCAGTCGTCGTCGTCGCCCGCTCCGAATAGCCGATCCCGGGTGGCAGGGCGTCCGAGGTCATCAGCGCGACAGTGTGCGGCGCCAACACTCGGACGCCGTTATATTCACCGGAATTGAGCAACATCTCGCAGAAGCGCAAATAGTCGGCCGCGCTGGACACCAATCCGCCGCCGCCGGAAAACCGCACCGGCTTTTTTGTGACGTCGGGCAGCGAAGGCGACTTTCCAGCGGCGTCCGTCTGCGCCTCGGCCAGGCGCGACAGGTCCGCCTGATGGACATAGAAATCGGTCGCCGCCATGTGCAGCGGCCCGGTCACGCGCTCGGCGATAAAGCGGTCGAGGTCCATGCCGGAGACGACTTCGATGACGCGGCCGAGCACATCGACGGCCATGCTGTATTCCCAGACCTCACCGGGCTGGTGGGCGAGCGGGATCTTCGACAGCTTGGTGACCATTTCAGCCAAGGTCTCGTCGCGGTCGCTAACATTGGCGGCGCGATAGGCCTGATGGACGAGGTGGTCGCCAAATTGACCGTAGACCAACCCCGCGGTGTGGCGCAGCAGGTCCTGGACGATCATCGGCCGTTTCTGCGGCTCCAGCGTCAGCGTCGGTTTACCTGTCGCCGGGTCGGTGGTTTCACTCCCGACCTTCAAATCGGCGAACTCCGGTAGATACTGCGAGACCGGGGCGTCGAGATCGAGCTTGCCTTCCTCGGCGAGCGTCATGGCCGCGACCGAGACGACCGGCTTGGTCATCGAGGCGAGGCGGAAGATTGCGTCGGTCTTCATCGGAATCTTCTTTTCCCGATCCTGAAACCCGACCGCCTGCAGGTAGGCGACCTTGTCGCCGACCGCGATCAGCAACACCGCCCCCGGCAATTCGCCGCGATCGACATAGCCCTGATAGGTTTGGGTCAGCCGTTGCAGGCGGGTCGAAGAAAACCCGAGTTGCTCGGGATGCCCTACCGGCGTCGGCTCCTGGGCAACGGCGAGGCTCGCGCCGCCGATCAGGAAGATTGTCAATAGCAGTGGCTTTACGAATTTCATGGCTTTCCCCCGCTTGGATTGGTGCGGCGACCATACCGCGATCCCGGATTACCGGGGCCGGAAGGGCCCAGTCTGGTCTTGTTTCGATCCCGCTGCAAAGAGTTTCGTCGGCGAGAGCACCGTCGCCGAGATGCCGGCAAGCCGGCGGTGTCGGTTATTCCTCCGGCACCCCGGCCTTGCGCAGGCCGGCGAAAAAAGTGGCTTCGAGCATCGCGCGGACCTTTGGCACCCTCCAATATCCGGGTGATCCGCCAAAAAATCCTCCGCGAGCCTTTAGGCGGGCGAGGCTCGAAAAGCCACCTCCCAGCCTGCGAGACTCGGCGAGCTCGGCGGCAGCGCGTTCGGCTTCGCCGTTAAGCGCATAGGCAGCGGCCAGGTTGGCGTGCGTGAATGGTCGTCCGGGACTAATGCTGCGCGCTTTCTCGAACCAGACGATCGCCTCGGCGGTGCGCGTTTGCAGCAAATTCGCGAACCCGAGCCAGCTATAGCGATAGACAATGTAGGGATCGCGGGGATCGAGGCTGATGCTTTGCTCCAATGGCTGGATGGCCTCGCCTACCAAACCAGTCAAAACCTTGCACATGCCGATGCCAAACAGTGCGAGCGCCGAATTGCGATTGGACGCGAGCGCTGTCTCATATTCGGGAATGGCTTCGTCACACCGCCCTTCCGCGCGCAGCAGGCTGGCTTTGATGGAATGCGCGTATGGACTGCGCGGCGATGACGCCAACGCTTGCGTCACGAGGCTCCAGGCACGCTCTTCATCGGCAACCGGCGAATCGCTCTGGCTTTCGCGCACCCGGGCCGCGAGCACACTCGCCAGCAGGGTCTGCGCCTCGACGGACTGTGGGTCGAGCGCCAATGCGCGCTCGAAGAAGCTGATGGCCTCGTCCTTGTGCTCACGCTCCGGCCCCTTCGCGAATGCGGCCCGCCCTCTGAGAAGATAGTCGATTCCGTCAGGGTTTTCGGTCGGCCGGGCAGCCTCGGCGGCGATCAGCTCTAAGCCGAGCGCATTCGCGATCCGGGTCGCGATCTCGTCCTGCAGAGCGAACAGGTCGCTCGCGTCGCGGTCGAACCGCTCAGCCCACAGATGGGCGTCGGTTTCGGCATTTATCAGCTGGATATTGACGCGGACCTGGCTCCCCGACCGCTGAACGCTCCCTTCAAGGGCATAGCGCACACCCAGCTCGCGGCCGATCTGCCTCGTGTCGACCGGCTTGTTTCGGTAGGTAACACTGTTTCGCGAGATCACGAACATATTGGGAAGCCGCGATAGATTGGTCGTCACGTCCTCGGTGATGCCGTCGGCGAAATATTGCTGATCTGGATCGTTGCTGAGATTGGTGAACGGCAGCACGACGATCGACAGACGCGGTGCAGTGAGGGGCCGTGCGATCGCCGTTGCGGCAGCCACCACCGAGGTTGGAGTGGTTTTTTTCGCCGGCCAAAACCACCATGCGACGATCCCAATGGCCAGCGCCGCGATGGCAGACGCCAACCCAATGCGGGCAAGATGTCGACGACTGGGCGCCGGGATCGGCGCGTTCGTCGCCAGTGAGTCGGCATCGACTTCGGGGTGCAATGTATAGACCCGCACCGGGCGCGCGATATTTTTGACACTCTGCTCCCCCAGATCCTCGAAAGCGAACGCGGCTTGTCGCGGACCTGGTCGCGCACTACTCGCGAGATGCAGATCCCACCCGGCTCTGCGAGCGCTTCGAGGCGTGCTGCGACATTGACACCGTCACCAAAGATGTCGTCGTCCTCGACGATCACGTCGACGAGATTGATCCCGATGCGGAACCTAATCCGGCGGTCCTCGGGCACCCAGGTCTCGCGGTCGATCATTGCCCGTTGCAGTTCCACGGCACAGCGCACCGCGTCGATGACGCTGGAGAATTCCGCCAGCATGCCATCGCCGGTATTCTTGACGACGCGCCCGGAATGCTCGCCGATCTTCGGGTCGACGAGCTCGCGGCGATGCGCCTGAAGGCGCTTGTGGGTGTCTTCCTCGTCCATGCCCATCAACCGCGAGTAGCCCGCCACATCGGCGGCGAGGATCGCGGCGAGACGGCGGGTCGAGGCCATGGCTGCGGCAGTCCTCACTGCTCGCGAGCGCGGGGGCTCAGACCCCGCTCTCGATCTTCTCCCGCGCGGCGGTCGCAAGGAATGCGGAGCGGGTCAGACCGCGGGCTTTGGCTGCTTCGTCGATGGCCGCGAGAAGCCCGGCGTCGATCGACAGATTGGCCTTGGCCGGTCGCCCGGCGTCGAGCAGCAGAGGCACGATTGCGAGTGCCGCGCCTTCGGCGATCGCCTCCGCAATTGCTCGATCCGCGCGCAGCATCTCGACCGATCGGGGTTGCGGCAGCGCCTCGCCATCGGCGATGGCATCTTCAGCCCAAAGTCGAACCGCTTCGACGCTGTTACGGAGCGCTTCGTCGGTCGTGCTGCCCCCCGATGTGCATCCGGGTAGATCAGGGACGGTGACCCCGTAGGCGCCGGCCTTACCGTCGAGCAATGCTACATATCGCGCCATTATAGCGGTCTCCTTTTCTCAATTGACCCAGCCGGCGGTCCTCGCGATCACTCGGGCAACGCCGATCGACAGGGTTCGGTGCCGCGCCACCACGATCCGGCCCGGCTTCGAGGGATGCTTGTAAACGTCATGGTTGCTGCCGTGCCGAGCTACCCATCCCTCCCGTTCCAGCCGTGCTGCCACCCTGCTTCGGTTTGTCTCGAGGATCCGCTTGGGCAACCTCGTAGCTCCGCTAAATGCGTCAATATTTGCGCATCTTCAGCGTTGGTCAATCGAGAGCTGCCGCACTCGCCCGGCGAGCGCGAAGGGGCGGGCGACGCCCTGGTGATGCCCGCGGGATTTTTTGCAATTTTGAACCTTTGCTCGGCACCCGCCCATAGGTCGCGATCCGGTTCATTCCTCCGGCGCGCCGGATAGGCGAAGACCGGCGAAATAGGTGGCTTCAAACAAGGCACGGATCTCCGGCGCCACTACCCCGGGATCTTCGACGGCCCGCAGGCGGGCGAGGCACGAATACCGGTCATCTGCGCTCAGCCGGCGTGCCTCGGCGAGTTCGGCCGCGGCGCGTTCGGTTTCGCCAGCTAGGGCGTAGGCGGAAGCGAGGTAGGCGCGGATGTCCGGATGCGCAGAAGCGGCGTTGCGCGCCCTTTCGAGCCACATGACCGCCTCGCTCGTTCGTGATTGCACCAAATGAACGAGCCCGATCTGGCGATACCAGCCTCCAATGGCAGGATCGCGTGGGCTGAGCCTGATGGCTTGCTCCTCCAGTGGGATCACTTCCTCTATCGACCCGGGGAAGAACTTGCACCGGGCAAGAGCGTGTAATGCGTGCACCCAGTTGGGATTGTACGAGAGCACCGCCTCATATTCTGGTATGGCTTCCGCGCATCGAAGCTGCGCCCGCAGCAACTGGCCCTTGGCGAAATGTGCGAGACTGCTGTTTGGCGCCGCGGCCAAGGCTTGCCCGGCCAAGTCCTCCGCGCGCACCAGATCAGCCTCGGCCGTGTCGGTCATATTGTCGATGACGCGGGACGCGAGGTCGGTCGCCAGACCGCTTTGGGCATCGATGGATCGTGAATCAAGCGCCAGCGCGTGCTCAACCAGAGCGATCGCCTCCGCGTATCGTTCGTGCGATGGCGATCCTCCCATGAGTACAGCACCCGCACGGAAGATGTAGTCCATTGCGTCGGGATGTTGACTTGGCCGAGCGGCCTCCGCACTCCAGAGCTCGAGGTTGAGTGCCACTGCGATGCGGCGCGTAATCTCGTCTTGCAGTGCGAACATATCGCTCGTATTGCCGTTGAAACGTTCGGCTCTTTCTCGGCATCGATCAGTTGGGCGTTGATGCGAATCTGATTGGCTGACCGGCGGACGCTGCCTTCAAGCACATAGCGCACACCCAGTTCGCGGCCGATCTGCTTCGTGTCGATCGCCTTGTTCCTGTACGTGAATGCGGTATCGCGCGAAATCACCAGCACCCCTGCAATCCGGGACAGATCGGTCGTCACGTCCTCGGTTATTCCATCGGCGAAATACTGCTGCTCCGGGTCGCTGCTCAAGTTGGTGAACGGCAACACGACGATCGACAACCGCGGCGCGGCGCCGGGCGGTGGATGTGAAGCGATCGACAGCACATTTGCCGACGCGGCGCCGGTCAAGCCTTCCGCTCGTACCGCGTAGACCCGCACCGGCCGCGCGATGTTTTGACGCTCTGCTCTCCCATGTCGTCGAAGACATAAGGGAGACGGTCGCCGATGTGGTCGCAGACCGTGGCCGAGACGCATATGCCGCCCGGCGCCGCCAACCCCTCCAGCCGTGCGGCGATGTTTACGCCGTCGCCGTAAATATCGCCGTCGTCGGCAATCACGTCGCCGAGATTGATCCCGATGCGAAACCGCAGGCGGCGCTCCTCGGGGCGATCCAGATCGCGGCCGGCCATCGCACGCTGGATTTCGCCGGCGCAACGCACCGCATCGACGACGCTGGCGAACTCCGCCAGCACGCCGTCGCCGGTGGTCTTGACGATGCCGCCGTGATGCTCGCCGATCTTCGGATCAATGAGTTCGACGAGATGCGCCTTGACGCGTTCGTGCGTGCCTTCCTCGTCCGCCTCCATCAGGCGCGAATACCCCACCACATCGGCGGCGAGGATCGCGGCGAGACGGCGGGTAGCGGTCGTGGTGGCCATTGCTCGAGCGGCGCTAACTCCCGCGTTAAATTTAACCTAATTCGAGCAGGAATGCGCCAACCTCATGCGACCGATAGGCTGATCGCGCTGACGCTTGGTCCGGAGCAGCGTTTACCTCGGGTGCGCCAAGCTCGATCTTCGAGCAAGAAAGGGTATCACGATGCGCAGCATTACGACGCGGATGACGGAGCGGTTCGGCTGTCGGCATCCGTTCGCCAGCGCCGGCATGGCCTTTGTCGGCGGCACCCCTGATCTCGCCCTCGCGGTCTGCGCTGCCGGCGGGATCGGGGCAGTAGGCGTAGGACTGACCCCAGCTGAACAGCTACGGAGCATCATCCGCAAGATCCGCTCCGGCACAGACGCACCCTTTAATGTCAATCTCATCACCTGCCTCGACAATGACTCTCAGATCCGCGTCTGCGCCGAAGAAAAAGTGCCCGTCGCCTCCTTTCACTGGGGTCATCCGTCGCCAGAGCATCTCAAGCTTCTCCGCGATGCGGGTGTGTCGGTGTGGGAGCAAGTCGGCGATGTGGAGGCGGCCAAGAGAGCCGTCGATGACGGGGTCGAAGTGGTCGTGGCCCAGGGCTGGGAGGCAGGCGGCCACAATTACGGGGGCTTGCCCAGCATGGTGTTGGTGCCGCAGGTTCTCGATGCCGTGTCACCCGCGTTGGTGCTTGCCGCCGGCGCTATCGCGGACGGGCGCGGTATTGCCGGAGCGCTCGCACTCGGTGCAGACGGTGTTTGGGTGGGGACCCGGCTGGTGGCGACAACAGAGGCGGCGGTTCACGCCGAACACAAGCGGCGCATCGTCGAGGGCAGCGGTGAACAAACCGTGCTCTCTTCGATTTTTGGCCCTGAATGGCCCCATTTCAATCCGATGAGGGTTTTGCGCAACCGGGTCGTCGATGAATGGACGGACCGTCTCTCCGAAGTCCCTATGGTCCGCGACGATCTACCGGTGATCGGACACACGGTGTTCAACGGCCAGCCGATGGAAATGCGCAAATTCAACGTGATTCTGCCGACCGATGACACCGAGGGCGATTGGGAAGAGATGCCCTGGCTGGCCGGGCAAGGGGTTGGCCTCATCCATGATATCCGACCGGCCAAGGATGTCGTCGAGACCATGATGGCTGATGCGCGAGCCATCCTGCAGCGGCTCTCTGCCTCACTTTGACGGCGACGCCGCCGTAAGCAAGGGCAAGCGCGGCGAATTCATCTGGGACTTCGGCGCCGGCCGCGATCCGGATAATGTTGAAGGGACGGCGGCAAGGCTGGCTTTGCTGACGTCGGATGACCCGTCACATCGCGAGGATCGCGGCGAGGCGGCGGGTGGCGGTCGCGGTGGCCATGGCTCGGTCGGCGCTAACTCCCGCGCCGAATTTAACCTACTCCGAGCGGGAAAGCGCCAATTTCATCCGGGATGGCTACGCGCCGTCGAACTGCAGGATGTAGAGCCCGGCGTTATTGTCGGTGAGATACATGACACCCTGCGCATCGACGAAGCAGTCGCAGGACTGGATCACTCGCGGCCGGTTGGGACGCGGGTCGAACATATGCTCGGGATCGGGCGGCACGAAGAACCCGGCCTCGAGCGGCTGGAACGGGTTCTCGATGTCGAAGACCCGCACACCGGCATTGTGATAGGTCGCGAAGATGAAACGTGAGCTCTGGAAGGCGCCCGGCCGGTTCTCCCACAGGTTATGCGGCCCGAAATTGCCGCCTTTGGCGCAGTAGTCGGCCTCGGACGGGACCGGCATCGTGGCAAAGCTCACCGGATTGGTCGGCTCGCGCACATCGAAGAGCCAGACGCGGCGGAGGCCCTGGCTGCAATCGGCGAAATTGGCCTCGTCGGCCAGCACCAACAGGTTGCGATCGGGGAGCGGCAGCGGCGAATGCGTGCCGCCGCCAAAGGGCGGATCGAGGTTGCGATGGGCGAGCAGCTTGGGCCGGGTCGGATCGCCGATATCGAGCACGGTGAGCCCGCCGTCGCGCCAGGCAGCATAGGCGAGGTTGCCGGCGATCAGCGCATGGTGCAGCGCGTAGCGCCGGCCCTTGGGCCAACTCGGCGTCTCGCCGCCGCCCGCCCACATGCCGGGGATCCACCACTTGCCGACGATTTCGGGCCGGGTCGGCTCCGCCATATCGACGATCGCCAGCACCTGGTCGGTAAACTCGGGGTAGTGGATCGAGACATGGGCGTAGCGGCCACCTACATACCAGATACGATGCGGCCCCACCCCCTCGGTCGCCATGAAGGCGATCTCGCGCGGCGCCTCGGGATGCGCGATGTCGTAGACGCGCACACCCGCCGTATACTGCCGGCCCTTCAGCAGATCGGCCGGCGATCCCGAGTAGTAGGCCTGGGCGTCGACCTGCATCGTCCACATGCTTGGCCCGTTGACGGCGAGCAGCAGGTCGTCATGGGTCTGGAGATGGATGGCGCGGGTATTGGGCGGGCAAGGCACGAAGGCGACCGGCCTCGGGTTCTTCAGATCGCGCACGTCGAGGACGGTGATGCCGTTCGAATAGCCGTGGCCGATATAGGCATAGCCGCGATGCACCATGATCTGGACGCCGTCGCCGCGTCCGCCCTGGTCGGAATGGCTGATAAACTCGACATTGCGAGACGCAACCGCATTCATGGTTTACCTCTCCCCTGTTGAGCCGTCGCTGTAAATGTCGTTGCTATCGGCGATCACGTCGCCGAAGATTGACGCCCCTCATCCCTACCCTCTCCCCGCAAGCGAGGCGAGGGGGTATGGCGCTATCGCTTGGCCGGGCTCCCCGTCGAAGAGCTCGA
>Ga0307475_10001850_pt1 | contig 12589 bp, 10 predicted proteins | sample atmos_gasesECM1C_FD_203317 | JGI IMG/M metagenome (GOLD analysis project Ga0307475, IMG submission 203317) | Hardwood forest soil microbial communities from Morgan-Monroe State Forest, Indiana, United States - atmos_gasesECM1C_515 | ecosystem: Environmental > Terrestrial > Soil > Temperate... | reverse complement strand
CATTGGTACGGCCGCGACTGTATCATGATTTCCGCTGACCTAATGCAAGTGGGTCTGGGTTGTAAGTTGAGGCAATCTGGAAAATTGTGGGCGGATCGACAGACTGGGCGGGCGAACCTTTGATAACATGCCTAGCGACGTTCACGGAGACCCGGAATACATGACCACAGAAACGCTTGCGTCCGCGGGCCGGACTGAATTTTCGCTGCGGCATGACTGGCAACGTGGCGAAGTAGCGGAGATTTATCGTACGCCGTTGCCGCCGTTGGTGTACCGCGCGCAGACTGTTCATCGTCAATTTCATCCTGAAGACCGCGTGCAGACCTGCCAATTGCTTTCGATAAAAACCGGTGGCTGTCCGGAAGATTGCGGATATTGCCCGCAGAGTGCGCACTACGATGCGGGAGTTAGGCGCGAGGGATTGCTCGATCCTGAGCATGTGATTTCCGTTGCGCGGGAAGCTGCGGGACGCGGCGTGACGCGATTTTGTATGGGAGCGGCTTGGCGGCAGGCGCCGGAGGGCAGGGAATTCCAGAAAGTATTGGAAATGGTCCGCGGAGTCTCGGAGTTGGGATTGGAGGTTTGCTGCACGCTTGGGATGTTGACTGAACGACAGGCGGAACAATTGAAGGATGCGGGCCTGTCCGCGTATAATCACAATTTAGATACCTCTCCTGAATTTTACGGTTCGATAATCACGACACGGGTTTATGATGATCGATTGAAGACACTGGCGACGGTGCGGAAAGCTGGCATCACCGTCTGCTGCGGTGGGATTCTGGGTATGGGTGAGCGGGAAGAGGACCGGATCGGGTTGCTGCTGCAATTGGCATCGCTCGATCCGCATCCGGAGAGCGTGCCGATCAACATGCTGGTGAGAGTGGAAGGAACGCCGCTGGCAAATATGCCGGCACTCGATCCGCTGGAGATGGTAAGAGCGATTGCGACGGCGCGGATTCTGATGCCGGCATCGCGGGTACGACTTGCGGCGGGGCGCAAACAGCTTTCGCAGGAAGCGGTAACGTTGTGCTTTTTGGCGGGCGCCAACTCGATATTCGTGGGCGACAAGCTCTTGACAACTCCGAATCCCGGGCGCGATGAAGACGAAGAACTTTTGCAAAATTTGGGAATGAAGCCGCTGGAATCGCATGCCGGCTGAACAGCAAAGCAAAATCGTGCGAGAAATGGAAGCTGAACTGGCGAATTTGCGCGAGCGCAGCCAGTTGCGGGAATTTGCGCAGCTCCAAGGCGTTAATTTCTGTTCGAATGATTATCTCGGTCTCGCGGAAGATCCGCGGCTCAAGCTTGCGGTGCTGGAAGCGGTGGAAAAAAGCGCGCGTGTAGGAGGAACGGGATCGAGGCTGCTTTCCGGGCAGGATCCGGTCTGGAATGAACTAGAAGAAGAGTTCGCGGCTTTCGCCGGTACCGAGGCAGCACTCTATTTTTCTAGCGGATATGCGGCCAATATTGGACTGTTGTCGGCAGTGCTGGGGAAAGACGATGTGGTTTTTTCCGATGCGCTGAATCATGCCAGCTTGATTGATGCAATCCGGTTGAGCGGGGCGCGGCGGGTAATTTATCCGCACCGCGATTTGAACGTGTTGGAAAGAGAGCTGCGCGCGCGCGGACACGAAACGTGCCGCAAGATTATTGTGACGGAATCGGTGTTCAGCATGGATGGCGACGTTGCTGACTTGCGAGCAATGCAGAATTTGGCAGTACGATATGGTGCGAGTCTTATTGTCGATGAGGCGCATGCTACTGCGGTTCACGGACCGGGTGGGGCTGGAATCGTCGCACAAGCCGGGCTAACGAATAGAGTTTTGGCAGCCGTACATACGTGCGGGAAAGCGCTGGCAAGTGCTGGCGGGTTTGTGTGCGGATCGAGAGTGCTGCGCGATTACTTGGTGAATCATGCGCGAACGCTGATTTTCAGTACTGCGATGCCACCGTACACGGCGAGCCAGATTCGTGCTGCGTTGCGACTTGGAAAAGGCATGGACGCCGAACGGAAATCGCTTCTGGCTCGAGCCAGTTTCTTGGCGACGGAACTCAACGCTGCGGGATGCAGTACGCGGCCCGGGTGTTCACAAATTATTCCGGTGATTCTCGGCTCGAACGAAGACGCTCTCTCGGCGGCGAAATTTCTGCAAGAGCAAGGATTTGCGGTGCGGGCCATTCGTCCGCCTACGGTGCCCGTTGGGAGCGCTCGTTTGCGGCTCTCGCTGACCGTACGGATCTCGAATGAACACGTTATGGCAGTGCTCGGCGCCTTGATGGGGTGGCGAGCGTCGCAGATGGCAGTGGCGTTAGTGGGACACGCATGAGGCATCATTTTTTTGTGACGGGAACTGACACCGGTGTCGGCAAAACGACGCTCTCTGCGTTGTTGTGCGCCGCGCTCGACGCGATGTATTGGAAACCGATTCAGACAGGAACGCTCGAAGGAACGGATCGCGCGACCGTGATGCGGCTTGCGGGAATCGGCACCGATCGCACGATCGATGAAGTGTACAAATTTGTGCCACCGGTTTCGCCGGATTTGGCGGCGCGCTGGGCGGGCGTGGAAATTGATTTGGCGCGAATCAATTTGCCAAATCATCTATCGAACGATTGGCTGGTGGTGGAAGGTGCGGGCGGCGTGCTGGTGCCCATCAATCAAAAGCAGTTTGTGTTGGACTTGATGGTGAAATTGAAATTGCCGGTGATTCTTGCGGCGCGCAGCACGGTGGGAACGATCAATCACACGTTGTTGACATTGGCGGCTTTGCACGCGGCGGAATTGCCGGTGCACGGCGTGGTGTTGATCGGCGATCAGAATCGCGAAAATCGCGAGACAATTGAGCGCTTTGGGCATGTGCGGGTGATCGGCGAAGTGCCGCGGCTGCCGAACCTGCATCGTACCGCGCTGATGCAAGTGTTCCTCAATCACTTCGACCGGGCGGCTTTCTCGCAATAAACTAGTCTGAATGTCTTCTCCTCTTAAGATCTGGCATCCGTTCACGAACTCTGCGCTCGATCCTGCGCCCATTGAAATCGAGCGCGCAGAAGGGGTTTGGCTGTACGCGAAAGATGGGCGAAAAATTATCGACGCGGTTTCTTCGTGGTGGGTGAATCTTCACGGCCACGCAAATCCGCGGATTGCTGAAGCGATTGCAAAACAGGCGCGGAAGATGGAACACGTTATTCTTGCGGGTTTTACGCATGAGCCGGCGGAAGAATTGGCGTCGCGATTACGCAAATGGGTTGCGCCGGAGCTTACGCGTTTATTTTTTTCGGATGATGGGTCGACGGCGGTCGAGGTGGCGCTGAAACTGGCTGTGCAACACTTCAGCAATACGGGGCGGAGCGAGAAGCGCGAAATTGTTGCGTTGGAGCACGGGTATCACGGGGACACGGCTGGGGCCATGTCTGTCAGCGACGATTCGCCGTTTAACGATCCGTTTCGAATGATGCGATATCCGGTGCATCGCGTGCATTCGGCCTATTGTTACCGGTGCCCTGTAGGATTGCGTCGTGAATCGTGCCACATCGAATGTGCCGAGCAATTGGAGATGCTGCTTGAAGAACGCGCAGACAAAATTGCGGCGGTGATTGTCGAACCGTTGCTGCAGGCAGCGGGCGGGATGATCGTGCACCCGGTTGAATTTTTGCGACGCGTGCGCGAAGCGTGTTCGAAGCACAATGTTTTGCTGATCGCTGACGAAGTGCTGACGGGATTTGGCCGCACGGGAAAAATGTTTGCGTGTGATTTGGCGGGCGTCGCGCCGGATCTGATGTGCTTGTCGAAGGGAGTTACCGGAGGATTTTTGCCGATGGGCGTAACGCTGTGCAGCGATCCCGTGGAAATGGCGTTTCGCAGCGAGAATCGGTTGCGCACTTTTTATCACGGCCATTCGTATACGGGGAATGCCCTGGCGTGTGCGGCGGCCAATGCAAGTCTGCTGAGTTTTGAGGAGGAGCCGGTGTTCGAACGTATCGCCGGGATTGCGGAGATCAATTCGGAGCGCCTGGCCGGGATAAAGAGATTTCCGCAGGTTGGAGAAGTGAGGCAGATTGGGACTATCGGCGCGATCGAATTGCGAGCGGATGACGCAGGGTATCTTTCGGCGATGCGGCCGAAGCTATATCAATTTTTTCTGGAACGTGGAGTGCTGCTGCGGCCTCTGGGAAATGTGGTTTATGTTTTGCCGCCATACGTGATTGCACCGCAAGAGTTGCATCGAGTGTACGACGTGATTGTGGAGGCCGTGCAGACGCTATTTTAGTGATGGCAAAACTGTCCGCCTCAGAAGGCGGCCGCTACACGGCATAGGAGAACGATTGGACAGCAGGCTAATCGGGTGGAAGCAGAAAATTGTGGTGTTTGCCGGGACACTCGGCGCGCCGGGACTGTTTTTGATTTCGTTTTTGGATTCTTCGGTTCTCACTTTTCCTGTGATCAATGATTTGTTGTTGGTTGAGCTGTCGATTCAGCATCCGGCGCGCATGCCTTTGTATGCGTTGATGGCGGCGTTGGGATCGGTGCTCGGTTGTGTAGTGTTGTATTTTATTGCGCGCAAAGGAGGCGAGGCTTATTTCCGGCGGAAAGCGGGAGCGCGCGCGGAGGCGATCAGGCATTGGGTGGAGCGCAACGGATTTGGCGGCATGCTTTTAGCTGCGATGTTGCCGCCGCCAACGCCGTTCAAGTTTTTTGTGTTTGCTGCAGGGGTGTTTGAGGTACCGCTGGCAAGTTACGTTTTAGCGATCTCGTTGGCTCGATTAATTCGATATTTTGGTGTCGGATATTTGGCGGTGAAGTATGGAAATGATGCTTTGCCTTTTCTGGCGCGGCATAAAGTGGAAGTGGTGATTTTCTTGGCGATATTTGTCGCGGTGAGTTATTTGGCGTCGCGATGGATTTTGCGGGAGCGGTCGAATGCTGCGTGATGTTCGGAATTTGAGGAGCATGCGAATTCCGAAATCGAGGTCATGTCTAAGTTGAGATCCTTCGGTCATCACTTATCGAATGTCCTCAGGATGACAATGGTTCGGCAGATGACCTCGCGCCGACGACACTTCGGCGGCGTGGCGTTTCATTGTGACGGCAATCTGTTACTGGCGGGATGGTGTTTTCTGCCACTGCAATTCGGATGATATTACTTTTGCTGTGTGGTCGAGATGGATGTCGGCCAAGACTGCGTGGCCTGGTGTTTGCATGGCTTGGTCTTTCAGGTCGTTTATTTCCACGGAAAAGCCATCGGTTTCTTGCTCGACTGTTGCTTTGGGGAAGCGCGCTGTTTTGAGGAACGTGATGGCCGCGGGCGAGGATTGCGCAGCGCTGAGAACCGGCGATGGCTCCGGTTTGCGCAATGTGGTGACGCCGGTGGCGTAGGCGACTTCGCCGCCCATGCTGCGCAACGTGTAGAGATGCAACGCCGATTCAGTCTCGACAACGCTGTGCCAGATAAATGGCGAAATGGAATCGGGAAATGCCTGCACGTGACGCGGAATTTCGCCGCTGACGGTGCGGGCTTCGAGAGAAGCGGTAACGTTGCCGTGAAATTGCGCGCGCATAACAAAATAAATTATTGCGAATGCCAGGCCGGCGATAGCGCCGTTGCGTCCGCGAGGACGTTTGCTGTGTGAACCGATTTCGTCGCTGACCAAGCGGAACAATTCAGGAAGAAGAATCGCTGCGGCGAGTATGACCAGGAGCCAGGGATCGATGGACGGAGAAATGTCGAGCGAAAAACGCCTTGCGGAAAACGGCCAGAAGGGCGCGACGGGATCGGGTTGAAGCAGATCCATCAGAATGTGGAGCGCAGCCGCTGCGGCAATAGCGACGCAAGAAAAACCGATCGAGGCGGACGCGCGGGGATTGCGGCGGAGCACTAAATTGAATAAGAATGCCGCCAACGCCAGGACCAGAACGAACGTGATCGAATGGGTAGCGGTGCGGTTCCAGCGCAAATAAGCCAAAGGGCCAAAGTTGGCGCCAAGAGTATCGATGTCGGCGATGAGACCAGCGCAAAGGATTGCGACGATGGCACGCCAGGACGCTTTTGGAAAGAATCCGCGTTGCAATGCAAGAGTCGCGAGGCCGTGGGTGAGCGGGTCCACGGTTGTTTATTTTGTCGCAGTGACCGCGGTTCCGGGTCCCGGGACGAGCAATCGCAACGCGCGCGGTACGATGCGAAATTCGACTGGCAGGCGAGCGAGCGGTTCGCCGTCCACTTGTGCATAAATCGGATTGTCGATTGACTCGCAGACCAGGCGATCGGACTTCCAGAAATAAACGCCTTCTTCCTTGCGCAAGTCGCCCAACCAAAGAGTCGGCAGGTAACTGAGATATTTCAGCCCACTCTGCGTGGTGAGGCCAAGAAATTCGAATTGATCCTCGAACAGATCAGCTTGGGTGGTGATTTTGAACGGACCGCCGTAATGTTTGGTACGGCCGACGATAACGAGCGACACCTCGCGGGATTGGCCTACGCCCGTTACGCGAAAGCGATGAAATTTGTAGTTGAAGACTTCGCGCGCGCCTTGCCACCAGTAGGCCAGAATGCCGAAGCGCGCCTTGAGTTCGAGATCGACGGCGTAAGTGATGCGGCCATCGGGGCCGGCGCCGGCGACGCTGAGGAAGTAACGGGCTTTTTCGGGCTGCTCGAGCGGAGTGGCCAGGCCGAGAGCGATTTCGCTTACTTCGCCGCTGGCGAGTTGTTCGGCGGCTTTGGGAATGTCCCAGGAGAGTTCCAGTTCTTTGGCAAGAACGTTTGCGGTGCCGGCGGGCAGCAGCGCCAGAGGCACGCGATGACCATTCTGTGAACCAGCAAGACCATTAACGACTTCATTAATGGTGCCGTCGCCGCCGCACGCGATGACGAGTTGGCGGCCGTCGGTGGTGGCGCGCCTTGCGATTTCGATGGCCTCGCCAGGGGCAGTCGTTTCCTGCAAATCGGCCCGAATGCCGCGGGATTCGAGGATGCGGCGAGCTTGATCGACCTTAGTACGGCGCGCGTTACCTCCACTGCCGGCGTTCGGATTGTGAATCAAGAGTGCGTTATGGAGTTCGATCATGGATTAAGTGAGAGGGTCCTATGCAAGAGCTTAACAGTCTTTTCGCACTGCATCATTCTATATAATACATTTTGCAATTGGATGAATGTCACGCGGAGACGCGATATGGCGAAGGCAGCCCCTGCATCGGTGAAAAAGGAAGTGGAAGAGTTGCGCGAAAAGCTGCGGCACCACGAATACCGCTATCACGTTCTGGATGATCCGGAAATTTCCGACGCTGCTTACGATCGCCTGATGGAGAAACTGAAGGAGCTTGAGGCGGCGTACCCGGAAATTGTTACTCCTGATTCGCCGACGTCGCGTGTCGGCGCGCCACCACGAGAAGGTTTCCAGACGGTGCGGCACACGCGGCCGATGCTGAGCCTGGACAATGCATTCTCGTTCGAGGCGTTGCGCGATTTTGATCGCCGGGTGCGAGAGGGAATTGGCAGGGAGTCCATCGAATATATCACGGAACATAAGTTTGACGGCTTGAGCATTGCACTGTGGTACGAGGAGGGAGTGCTGGTTCATGGAATCACGCGTGGCGACGGGACTATGGGCGAGGACGTGACTCCGAATGTGCGGACGATCCGGTCGATTCCGCTGCGCATCGACAAAGAGTTGCTGAAGAAAGCGAAGCTGCCCGTTTCGTTTGAAGTGCGCGGCGAAGTGATGATGACGCGGAAGGCGTTTGAGGCTCTGAACCGTGCTCAGGAACAGAATGGCGGAAAAGTGTTTGCGAATGCGCGCAATGCTGCCGCCGGAGCAGTACGCATGCTCGATTCTTCGATTACGGCGCAGCGGCGATTGGATTTTTTTGCATATTACCTGATGGCGGAAGGCAGAGCCGTGTTTCCGAAACATTCAGAATCGCTCCAGACGTTGCAAGGGCTGCGCTTTCGAGCTTCGAGCGACTGGAAACTGTGCAACGGAATTGAAGAAGTGATCTCCTATTGCGAGGCTTGGGATACAAAACGCGAAAGGCTGGCTTACGAAATTGATGGAGTGGTGGTGAAAGTGAACTCTGTCGGGATTCAAAACGAATTGGGCTTTACATCGAAGTCGCCGCGGTGGGCGATTGCTTACAAGTATCCGGCGCGGCAGGAAACGACAGTGGTGAACGACATCAAGGTGCAAGTTGGCCGCACAGGTACGCTGACGCCTGTCGCTTTTCTGGAACCAGTGCAGATTGGCGGAGTCACGGTGAGCCGCTCGACGCTGCACAACATGGACGAAATTGAGCGATTAGGCGTGCAGATCGGCGACACAGTTTTGGTCGAGCGAGCAGGCGAAGTGATTCCGCACGTGCTTAAAGTTGTGAAGGAGGGCAAGAATCGCAAGCCTTTTCGCGTACCGAAGGAATGCCCGGTCTGCCACAGCAAGATTCACAAAGTGGAAGGGGAGGTGGCGTACCGCTGCCTAAACACTGCGTGTCCCGCAAAACGAAGGGAATCGCTGATTCACTTTGCCAGTCGTCACGCGATGAATATCGATGGGCTTGGAGAGAAGATTGTCGATCAACTTGTGGACAAAGAGATTGTGGAGAATATCGCGGACTTGTACGCGTTGAAGATTGACGACCTAAGTGAACTTGAGCGCATGGGTGAAAAATCCGCGCAGAATTTGTTGGACGAAATCGAAGCGAGCAGGAAGAACAGTTTGCCGCGTCTGATTTATGCTTTGGGCATTCCGTTCGTTGGCGAGCGCACGGCACAGTTGCTGGCGAATCGGTTTTCCTCGGTGGAAGAGTTGGCGTCAGCTAAGGAAGAGGAACTGCACGAAGTGGAGGAAGTCGGGCCGAAGGTCGCGTCCGGAATATTGGAATTTTTCTTAGAACCGGCGAATCGCCAACTGATCAAGAAGTTGGAAAAGGCTGGAGTGCGGCCTACCGCTGAGAAGCGAACGGTGAAGAGTAACAAGCTGGTGGGGAAGTCATTTGTGTTTACTGGCGGGCTCGCGAATCGTACGCGCGAGGAGGCTGGAGAAATTGTACAGCAGCATGGCGGGAAGGTTGTAAATTCAGTGAGCAAGAAGACGGATTATGTTGTGGTGGGAACTGATCCGGGATCGAAGTATGAGAAGGCGAAGGAACTCGCCGTGCCAACACTTAGTGAGTCCGAGTTTGAGAAACTTCTCGGGCTGAAGTGAAGTTCAGCGCCGCCGATGGCTCACAATTTTAGTAACTTAACTAAGACATGATACGCTACCGAAATGTGGCCCACCAAATGAAACGTCTCGGTGCATTTCTGAGCTCAGTCATTCCTACTGATCCGACTCAACTTATTTTTCTGGCCGGAGCTGTGTTGTTGTTTGTCTCGCCTCGAGTCCCGTGGTGACCTTCGAGACTTTTGCAGCCGTCAGACATCATCGACCGATCGGCACCAGGCGAACCCAGTCTGCTTTGGTTGCGGCAACTTATGCCGTTCTGTTTGTACCCCGTGGTTTTCGGAGGATATTTTCTTTGCCTGCGGCCTTCTAAGAAAACCGTTTCGCGAATTCTTTTGACCGTATGTTTGCCGTTAGTCGTCGGGTTGGGCCTCTTCGTCTGGCTGATGTTTGAGGTCACTACAATAGGAGGCCAACTTCAGTTCTGGTCCAACGGGGTGGTTTCGCGGCGGCGCTTAGCTGGTTCCATTTGAATGTGTAGAGATTACCTTCGCCAGCGTTTATTTCGCTTATGTTCTTTTCCGGTTCTGGCCGGTAGGCGCGGAAAAGAACGCCCCGGCCGATCGAGATGCGATGCCTGCGCCTCAAATTGGCTCAGCCAATGGGGACAGTGTGGTTTACGGTGCCGCGAGAGTGATTAGGAGCAACAAGCGCGAAATTCGGGCCCGTGTCGCTATATAATGAAAATGGCGGGTGAGCTGGATGATCGCTGGCTCCGAGCAATCGGGGCGGGAGGAAAGTCCGGACACCACTCTGCGTCAGCAGAGAAAGGCCTTCGGCTTTCGGGCTGAGGGCAGACTCTTCGGTCCGCTTTGCGGACTTCAGGGTAAAGGGCAACGCGCCTGGTAACGCCAGGGGAGCGGTAGCGCAGACTTGAGTCTGTGATACTCGCGGAGACGGCGGGATATACGCGCCGTTGCATTTGCGAGACAAGTTGCGACCAACAGACTGAAGTCTGTGCTACTGGCTCACGGAAAGTGCCACAGAAAATAAACCGCCACGAAAGGTAGCTGCTGTGACGGGCGGCAGGGAAACCTGCTCATCGTCGTTCAAAGGCGCTTTTGCTGGTAAGGGTGAAACGGTGGGGTAAGAGCCCACCGCTCGTCTGGCAACAGACGAGGCACGGAAAACCCCGCGTGGTGCAAGGCCAAATAGGAGGGGAGAGCCGGCCCGGCTCGCCGAGCGAAGCATTCGAGTCCGCCTTCGGTGGACACGTTTGCGGCGTTCCCTCAAAGACGAATCCTTCCTGCGTTGAGCAGGCGGGCCGTTCACGAGAGCAACCCTCGGGTAGGCTGCTGGAGCCGTAGCGCGAGCTACGGCCTAGAGGAATGATCGTCAGGGTTCCGACTTGTCGGAGTCTACAGAATCCGGCTTATAGGCTCATCCGCCATAAAGTATTTGAAAGAAAAGAAGTTAAGTTTTCTTGGTCGCCGATTGTGGCAAGGTTGTGGCAAAACTTTCTATTGAAATCACACCACTTGTTCAATTTCGACGAAAGACGCGTTCAGCCTTGGCGTGTTTTGGTTTAGTTTTCAGTATTTGGTGCTAATTCGGCTTTCTGAGAGGGTTTTGCTGTATCGGTGGCGGCATTTTGGCCGCTTCTTCGATACCAGTACCTGTCTCAAGTATACTGCGCACGCGGTCACGCAGTTCTTTCACGAACGGTGTGTAGTGCTTCTCGACCGCATCAATTGTGTCTCCCAGCATCTTGGCCACATCGTACGGAGAGGCACCACGGCTGAGCATGTCCACCGCGAGAGTGTCACGGAATCTGTGTGGGTGCGCACCAGCAACACCAACACGCTTTCCAAGAGCCAGGATCCGTGAATAGAGCCTCGGCCGAGTCATTGGCTTGCCCGTAGTTGGATTGAGCAGAACTTGTGCTGACGGTTCCGGCTTCAACCTTTCGCATTCTGCTTCCAGAGCAAACAGCAGTTCCGAGTGCATGGGCAGACACCCGCTTCTTGCGCTTCTGGGTTACACGCTCAATTTCTTTTCGGCCAAGATGAACTTCAGACCAAGTGAGCGTCACTGCGTCTACGCCCCGTAGAGCCGTCCAACGAAGAAGCAAGAAGGCCAGCAAGTCAGGGCCAGCGTGTTCACGCATTTTGGAAAGATGAGCGGCCGTGAACGGTTCTGCGCCGTTTGTTGGGTTCTCGCCTGGCCTGCCTTCCATGCGCACTGGGTTTTTCACCACCATCTCACTCTCAAGGGCGAAAGAGAACACACGGTGAAGGATAGCCGCGTCAAGCACCAGACTTGTGGCACACCGCGAATGCTTCTTTTTGTTGATGCGCTCCACCCGCCAAACTTTGAAGCGTTCCACGACTGGCTTGCTTTGGAACCAAGACGAAATGGAATAGCGAACTGCGATGAGGTTACAAGCCAGACTTGAGAAATCGCTTAGGCCACGGAGCTTGCATTGGCCGCGTTAATTGAACGCGAACTCTCTTCCACTCCAGTCCTCACACAAGTCAACCCGCTGGTTCACAACCTGTAGTCTGCGGACCACCGGATGGCGTGACTTCCGGCCGCACAGATTCAGCGACTTGCGAAGACCGGAAACAAACCCCTTTTGAACCACCCACTGTTTCCCGCGCTATCCCACCTGTAGAAATGCTGCGCTAGCATGGGTGTCGCATTCGGTGACATTCTCCCGAATACCCGGAACCCCCGCCATGAGACCGGTGTCTCATAAGGTATGCCAAAGCGCTGGAGAATAGCTTTGCCGTGTATCGGGCTTAGCCTATTCATAGCCCTGACCCACGGTTCTTTGCGCATGAATCGGGAAATCCAATGCAGTCCCAGCCGATACTTCTGGTGGACATCCATACGGCTAGATTCCGACCCTCTGAATAGACACCCGAAGAGCACAACAGCCCCATGCAAAAACGGCCAGGAAAACTGCGTAAATTGGGAACTCCGTCCTATAGTGTGGGTTGACCCGAGTTGGACGGCGAAATTCCTTATGCTTTCCGCGCTTCCCGCGTTTTTGGTCGGTGCCGCTGTTGTTGGCGGTCTGGCAGGTCTGGGAGTCAGCGAGGTATGGAGTTTCGCGATTGTAATGCCACTCTTGATTCTTGCGTGGTTTTGCTTCGTTGGTTGGCTCATAGACCGTTGGGTTCATAAGCGGTCGCGTCTGCGTGCGCGAACTGGTTAACGCCGCATCGTCGGACAAATCAGGACTTACCAAGAGTTGTGGTCGAACGGTACCGCAAGACCGGAAGAATCAGGGCCACAGCAACAAAAATTCGACACAGTGCCACCAACTTTAGCTCCTGCGCTGACAAACCAACGAACTGTTCGAGGATGTGCGAGGCCATCTAGATTGAAAACAAACCAATCACAATTCTTGGCAAACCTGGTCTCCAAATAAAAACAG
>Ga0307475_10001849_pt1 | contig 12590 bp, 8 predicted proteins | sample atmos_gasesECM1C_FD_203317 | JGI IMG/M metagenome (GOLD analysis project Ga0307475, IMG submission 203317) | Hardwood forest soil microbial communities from Morgan-Monroe State Forest, Indiana, United States - atmos_gasesECM1C_515 | ecosystem: Environmental > Terrestrial > Soil > Temperate... | reverse complement strand
TATTCTGACTGGCGACCATGGAGGCAACGTGGAGTTGTGGAACACCGACACCGGGAAATCGCAGATTCGATTGCGCCTTCCGCACGCTCCTAGCGCGGCCGCATTCTCAGCCGATGGAAAAATCCTGGCCATCGCTCCCGCCAGCGAACCAATACAGTTTTTCGATATCGCCTCAGGTCGCAAGCTTTGGGAAACCGCCGCAGTCACCGGCGGCACGATTTCGCTGGCTTTTTCGCGCGACGGGGCCTTTATCGCTTCTGCCGACACCGATACGGTCGTTCGCATTCACGACGTGCACACAGGGAAGCTTATCGCCGAAAACCGCGATTTCCTGTTGGAGCCGCTGGCGATTGACTTCACAGCCGACGGCAAACAGGTGATCGCTGCAGGCGCCGACAAGGTAATCGTTTTTATCGACGCCTCGACGGGCAAGCTTGTTCGCAAACTTCCCAAAATGGACCAGCCCGTTTCTTGGTCCAGCCTGAAAGTGTCCCCAGATGGCACCCACTTCGCAACCGTCTGCATGATCGCGGAAAATCTGGACAAGCCGCGTCCCGTCGCAATGTGGAACATCGATTCGGGGCAAAAAGACTCCGAATGGATGCCGTCGTCGGTGATCGAAGCCATAGGCTGGACCCACGATGGCCGGCTGGTTTCTGTTGGTCGCACGGCTAATTCTCTGGTTGTCTTTCGAATTCAGTAACCAAGAAGCGCGTCCCCAAGACCTATCCCCCTGCAGCCGGGTGACTCCTTAATTTGCAACCACGAGCCTCGTGCGCAATACTACTAGTTTGTTTGTACGCACTTTTTCGGGGCCTCTGGCCTCATTCGTAGTGAAATCGCTCGCAAACAGGGGAGTGGAATGGAAAAGCCAGCTAAGATTGCGCCACCGAAGGGGAAACTGGGGATCCTTTTGCCGGGTATGGGGGCTGTCAGTACCACATTCATGGCGGGAGTCGAATTGGTTCGCACCGGCAAGGCGCAACCGGTTGGTTCGCTGACGCAGCTTGGCACCATTCGCCTCGGCAAGCGCACGGACAACAATTCGCCAAGAATTAAGAAATTTGTCCCGCTGGCCGATCTTAACGACCTCGTCTTCGGCGGCTGGGATCTCTTCAAGGACAACGCTTATCAGGCCGCTTCGAACGCCGGCGTGCTCAGTAACGAAGACCTTAAGAAGGTAAAACCGTTTTTGTCGAAGATTAAGCCCATGAAAGCGGCCTTCGATAAGGAGTATGTGAAAAAGCTCGACGGCACTTACGTCAAAAAGGCAAAAAATAAATACGAGCTGGCACTACAAATCAAGGAAGACATCGCGAATTTCAAGAAGACCTCGCGCGCCACGCGACTCATCATGTGCTGGTGCGCCTCAACTGAAGTGTTCATCAGGCCTGAGGAGGTTCACTCGACGCCGGAAAAATTCGTCGAGGGCATGAAGAACAATCACCCCGCCATTGCGCCTTCGATGCTTTACGCGTGGGCGTCAGTGACCAGCGGAGTGCCCTTTGCCAACGGCGCGCCCAACCTTACGGTTGACATTCCTGCCATGCAGAAACTGGCGCTCGAGCACAACGTCGCCGTCTGCGGAAAAGATTTCAAGACCGGCCAGACGCTGATAAAGACTGTTCTTGCTCCAGCCTTCAAGGCCCGCATGCTTGGACTCGATGGCTGGTATTCCACGAATATTCTCGGCAATCGCGATGGCGAAGTGCTAGACGATCCCGGCTCATTCAAGACCAAAGAAGAATCAAAACTGGGCGCGCTCGAATATATTCTCCAGCCGCAACTCTATCCCGAGCTCTACGGCAAAATTCACCACAAAGTCCGTATCAACTATTACCCGCCGCGCGGCGATAACAAAGAAGGCTGGGACAACATCGACATTTTCGGTTGGCTGAACTACAAGATGCAGATTAAGGTGGATTTCCTCTGCCGCGATTCGATCCTCGCCGCTCCGATTGTTCTCGATCTCGTACTCTTTCTCGACTTGGCACAGCGCGCGGGTTTCCGCGGCATTCAGGAATGGCTTAGTTTTTATTTCAAATCGCCCATGACCAGCCCGGAACTTTATCCCGAACACGACCTCTTCATTCAATCCATGAAGCTGAAGAATACCCTGCGCTGGCTAATGGGCGAAGAACTAATCACTCACCTAGGCCAGGAATACTACGACTAGCGCTTTTGCAAAGTTTGCATTCCTCGACTGGCATTTTCCTATTGTAGGGCTCAGCACTGCTGCGGCCTTTCTTTCGTTATTTCAGTTCTTCTTTACTTCGTCGTTTTTTACTTCGCTGCAGCCGCCGCACCCTTGGCTTCCACCGCGTCCAGCACGCGCGTCGAATAAATCAATGCTGCTCCCGCGTTCATAGCCACCGCGACGCCCAACGCTTCGCTGATTTCTTCGCGCGATGCGCCCGCTTTCAACGCAGCATCCGTATGAAACACAATGCACCCATCGCATCGCGTCGTCACAGCTACCGCCAGCGAAATCAACTGCCGCGTCTTCTCGCCCAGAAGCGTAGTCTTGGTATTCGCTCCGGAAAGCGTCAGATAGCCTTTAAGCGTTTCCGGTGAAAGCTTCGATAATTCCCCCAGCCTTCCGCCAATTTCTTTCTGGTAGCCATTCCAGTCGAGCATCATGTATCGTCTCCACCGCGGAAAAAAAGCACTCGTACTTGTATTCGGTCGTACTGAGTTGCGTCTGATGATTGTGGACGGCCCAACAATTATTTTCAAGGCCCGCTGAGCAGCGCCCGTCAACGATTCTTAATTGGCCGATCGAGTAACTTCGCCGGAGATGAATCGAAGTCCACATGGCCCAGACCCGTGGGCACAAATCAACCTGCCTTTGCGAAGTATCGTAGGATGCGAAATTTTCACAAAAGACTCCGCAGGGGAAAGAGCAGCGAAATGAGTAAGAGCGTCTCGCAAATTGTCGTCGAGGGAAGCAAAACGGGTGCCAGGTCTTTGCATCGGAATCGATCAGCACCCAGAACTCCGCGACGCCTTCGAGATTGCGGTTGATTTTGATCTCTATCTGGCATTACCGGCGACACAATCAAAATAGCGCGGGTTTTTGTACCTTGTATGCTTGTGTTATTGTTTGAAATTCGGTTCGGTAAGCGGTAAGCCACTGTGGTCAGATGCTGGGCTCGCGGGCGTCTAGTCAGCAAGCCGGAGAAAACGCAAGATGAAGAGCACTTACAACGGGCAAGCTGTTCCAGAGGAAGGGACGCCGATCGACTACAGCGGCGGCGAGCTGCAGGTGCCGCACAATCCGATCATTCCTTTCATCGAGGGCGATGGCACCGGCCGCGACATCTGGAAAGCTTCGCGTCGCGTTTTCGACGCCGCCGTCGACCAGGCCTATGGCGGCAGGCGCAAAGTTGCCTGGTACGAGGTTTTCGCTGGCGAAAAAGCCTTTAACACCTTTAAGGAATGGCTGCCCAACGATACCGTCGAAGCCATCCGCGATTTTCGCGTGGCCATCAAGGGCCCGCTTACTACCCCGGTCGGCGGCGGAATTCGTTCCCTTAATGTCGCGCTGCGTCAGATTCTTGATCTTTACTCCTGCGAACGTCCGGTGCGCTATTTCGAAGGAGTTCCCTCCCCGGTCAAGCATCCCGAAAAACTGAACGTCTTCATCTTTCGCGAGAACACCGAAGACGTGTACATCGGCATTGAATGGAAATCCGGCTCGCCCGAAGCCAAAAAACTTCTCGAATTTCTGAACAACGAAATGCTTAAAGACGGCAAAAAACAAATCCGTTGGGATTCCGGCGTCGGCATCAAGCCGATTTCTCCCACCGGCACCAAGCGTCTCGTCCGCCGCGCCATCAAGTACGCACTCACGCACAAACGCAAATCCGTCACACTGGTCCACAAAGGCAACATCCAGAAATTTACCGAAGGCGGCTTCCGTGACTGGGGCTACGAACTCGCGCAGCACGAATTCCGCGCGCAAACCGTCACCGAACGTGAAAGCTGGATCATCGACAACCTCGACAAAAATCCGCAGCTCTCCATCGAACAAAACGCCGCCGCCATTGAACCCGGCATCGAACAAGCGACCGACGCCTTCAAGAAAACAATCTACGACGAAGTCCATCACACGCTCAATTCAATCTACAAATCCCACGGCCAGGGCCAGTGGAAACAAAAATTGATGATCAACGACCGCATCGCCGACTCCGTGTTTCAACAAGTCCTGATGCGCCCCGACGAATACAGCGTTCTCGCGACCTCCAATTTAAACGGCGATTATCTTTCCGACGCGTGCGCCGCGCAGGTTGGAGGACTGGGCATGGCTCCCGGCTCCAACATCGGCGACGGTTTCGGCGTTTTCGAAGCGACCCATGGGACTGCGCCAAAATACGCCGACAAAGACGTTATCAATCCCGGCTCGGTCATGCTTTCCGGCACCATGATGTTCGAATTCCTCGGCTGGAACGAAGCTGCAAAACTCATTGAAGACGGCATCGCGCGTACCATCCAACAAAAGAAAGTCACCTATGACCTGGAACGCATGATGCCCGGCGCCACCAAAGTCGGCACCTCGGCCTTCGCCACCGCCATCATTGAAAATATGAAAGGCGCGGCGGTTGCGAGATAAAGTGGTTTCCTTTTTTCGTTGGGTTTTAAGCCCTCATTCCGAGCGAAGTCTTCAGAGCGAGGAATCTCTCTTCTTCCGCGATTGCGGAAAGCAGGTTCCTCGCTTCGCTCGGAATGACAAGTCTGAAATTATTTTGGAGAAAAACGCATGAGCAGAAAGAAAGTAACCGTAGTCGGCTCCGGCTTCGTCGGCTCGACGACCGCGCAACGAATTGTCGATATGGAACTCGCCGACGTCGTCCTCACCGACATCCTCGACGGCCCGCCAGCCGGCAAAGCGCTCGACATGGTCGAGGCCACGCCAATCACCAAATCTGACGCGCACGCCACCGGCCTCTCCACCGCATCCGGCGATTATTCGGGCACTGCCAACAGCGACATCGTGGTCATCACTGCGGGATTCCCGCGCAAGCCCGGTATGAGTCGCGACGACCTCCTCAAAGCCAATTACGACGTCGTCAAAGCCGTCGTCGAGCAAATCGTCAAGCACTCGCCCAACTGCATCATCATCGTTGTCACCAATCCGCTCGACGCCATGGCGCAGGCCGCTTTCAAAGTCAGCGGCTTTCCCAAGCAGCGCGTCCTCGGCATGGCCGGTGTACTCGACTCAGCGCGCATGAGCGCCTTCGTTGCCATGGAGTGCAAAGTCAGCGTCGAAAATGTTCACTCGTTCGTTCTGGGCGGCCACGGCGATGACATGGTTCCCCTCCCGCGCTATTCAAACGTGGCGGGCATTCCGCTTCCCGATCTGCTCGCAAAAGATCGCATTGACGCCATCGTCGAACGCACCCGCAAAGGGGGCGCCGAAATCGTAAATCTCCTGAAGACCGGCTCCGCCTACTACGCTCCATCCGCGGCCGCGGTGGAAATGGTCGAAGCCATCCTCAAGGACAAAAAGAAGATTCTCCCGTGCGCCGTTTATCTCGAAGGCGAATACGGGATCAAAGGCCTATTCGTAGGCGTTCCCGTAAAACTCGGGGCAAAAGGTGTCGAAGAAATCGTCGAAATCAAGCTAACCGCCGACGAAAACGCCGCTTTACAGAAATCGTCAGCCTCGGTCCGCGAACTCGTCACCGTCTTGGGAGTTTAGGTTATCTTCTCGCATGTTACCCGGCAAACCTTTCTTCTTCACGGAAAATATCGCAGTCGGAGTGCAGAATCTGGACGCCGCCATAAAATGGTATTCGACAAAACTTGGCGTGTACCGGAATTTCCTCCGCTCGGCTGCATCTGAGGCATGACGACGAGCCTGGACTGATGCTCGTACTAATTCGGCCAGGCGAATCCGGCAAAGTCGAGCGCCATCCTATTCTGTTCACAAAGCAGATCGAAGCTGCTCACAACCACTTCTTCAGGCAGGGCATTGCGATGTGGCCAATCCCAAGTGGCTCCGGCGGTAATCGGTTTTTTGAATTTCAAGATCTTGAGGGCAGCAAGATCGAATTCTGCACCCAAGCCAAGTGAAGCTGCTCACGCTCCAACCGCGGCCACCTCAGATTCGGCCACGACCCGATTACGCCCTTCTCTCTTGGCCTCAAACATTCGTTCGTCCGCGGTGGCGAATAACTCCGCCGCATCCTCTCCGTCCTGAGGAAAGCTTGCCAATCCGGCGCTGATTGTCACCTGAACCGTTTGACCGCGCGGGCCGATCGCAATGGCAGTACTCGCCACCAGTTCTCTCAGCGATTCCACTTTTCGTCGCGCCGTTTCGATATCCGTCTCCGGCAAAATCAGCACAAATTCTTCGCCGCCGTAGCGTCCCGCGGTGTCGCTCTGCCGGAAAGAGTTGCGCAAGAGTTCCGCGATCTTCTTCAAGACCACGTCACCCGCCGAGTGGCCGTACGTATCGTTGAGCGACTTAAAACGGTCGGCGTCAATTACGGCCACGGTCAGCGCCTTGCCATACCGCCGCGCACGGCTCAATTCCATCGCCAGCCGGTCTTCCACGTAGCCGCGGTTGAACAGACCGGTCAGGTGGTCGCTGGTCGCCAATTGCAACAGCCGCTGGCTCCGCGACACCAGCGCCACACACAACGCCGATGCGGTCGCCATCATGATCAATCGCGAGATTTGCGTGGACCAGCTGAACAATCCGTAAGGATAGGGCGCATAGCTTGGGCTATTGAGGTTCCAATGGCTTGCGGCGTAATAACTAATCGCAAGGTACTCCCCGAACGCCAGCAGTCCCGCGGTGATACAGATCCGCTTGTCGTAACGCAGGCTGGTGCTGCCGATCGCCAGGAAGTAGCCTTCAAAGACCACTCTGCTGTTGACAGCCGTGTGCGGCTGATTCACCAGAAGAAACAGCGCCAGCGCGCTGCTGATCAGCGTGACGTCAAAACTGCTGCTGACGAAACCCAGCCATGAGGGATTGAAGCTCCGCGAGATCAACAGATACATGATGACGGACAGGAAAAACGTGCCGGTGGCAAGACTGATGCCGACCAGACCTTCCTTTGCTTCCACCAGGAAGAACAGGGAATTGATCACCGGTATCAGCAGAAGCAATGTGGCCAAAGACAGACGAACTTTCGCCACTAACAGCTCACCCGCGACGCCCGCTTCGGCCAGCACTGGGTCCGGCCCTGACCAAAATGACTGTGAAAGATTTCTAAAATTAGTTTTCATACTCAATGCACACACCGCTTCTCTCGTTCTGCTCTTGCTGGGAAGTAAAATTGGAACCGCAATCGGAAGTTAGGCCGAATAGAGCGTTCGAATTATCATAAAACTGAGGGCCGACGTACCGTACACTGGATTCCACGCAAATGTTCCAAAGCAGCAAGGTCGCGCCACAAAATCCAGGTCTGTACAGAGGGGGGTGAGGTGCTGCACGAAAATCGTCGCCCGCCTAAGAAGGCGGCCGCCACAGACCCAGGACTGGGCGCATGTCGACAGTCAATTCTCGCGGGAGCACGGAACATCTAAACGCAACGATGGCTGCTGATTCTTAATCCGGCAGCCCCAGCCGTCGCATCAAATCTTTAAACCGCGCATCTCCGCGCAACGCATCGAACGCCGGAAGACGAATGCATGCCATTAGCTCGGTGTCCTGTTCGGCGTACGCTTTTTCCAGATATTCAAAAGCTTTGTTGCGATCGCCCATCAACGCGTAGACCTCGGCGACCTCCGTAGGCGCCCCTGTGCTGCTGGGATCGAGCATAAGCTTTAGGTACCCCTGCGCGTCTCGACTCGACGATCTCGGGACGAGACCGATTTTTTGCATTTCGCTCACCGCTTCCGGATATTGCCCAGTAGACGCATAAATTTGCGATAGATAATAGTGCGCCGGCGCAAACGATGGATCACGTTCCAGGACTTTTTGCATCTGCGCAATGGCCTCGGGAGTCCGGTGCGCAACCATCAGCGTCAGCCCGTAATTCACATTCACAATTCCGGAGAGCGGGTCCAACGACAACGCCTTGCGGAACTCCTCCAGCGACTCGTTGATGCGATTCTGCGGCATCAGAAAAATAAATGCGTAAAAATAATGCGCCGTGGCATCGTTGGGGTTCAGTTCAATCGCCCGCCGGAACTCCTTATCGCAGTCGTTCCACTTCCATTGGGCTGCCAGCACCATCGCTCGCGCGGTGTGCGCCTCCGGCAGCGTGTCGTCCAATTCAACCGCCTTCCGCGACGCTTCGTCCGCCAGTGCATACGCTTGTTTTGGCTGAATCAACACGCCATAACCCGTCGCTACGTTATACGTGGTCGCCAGCCCGGCGTATGCCAGCGCGTAATTCGAATCCGCGACAATTGCCCGTTGATATAAGTCGATACTTTTCTTAATCCCGTCCGGCGTCCGCCCATACCACAGCTGCCGCCCTTCCAGATACAGCCGGTAAGCCTCGGGATTCGTCGTTCCGGCGCGCCCCAGCTTCTCCTGTTCCGTGCCGGTCAGATGAATCTGCAGCTTGTTCGAAACATCCCGCGTAATATCGGTCTGCACTTGGGTGATATCCGCAAGCTTGCGCGCATAGTGCGAACCCCAAATCTCTGTACCGTCCGCAGCATTCACAAGGTCTGCCTGCACCCCTAATTCGTCGCCGTGCTGCGTCACCCGTCCCATCAACACCGCACCTACTTGCAGTGCCTGCCCAATCTTCTGTGGATCGTCCTGATTGCCTTTAAAACGAAATACCGTGCTGCGCGCCATCACTTTAAAATTCGGCAGTTGTGAAAGCGTCCCAATGAGGCTTTCGGTCAATCCGTCGCTCAGATATTCATTATTCGGATCAGCCGTCGCGTTCACGAACGGCAGCACCGCAAGGGACGTGACTTTCTGCGTGTTCGACTTTCCGCGTATCCAGGAGAAGCCCGCGAGTCCCGCGACCAACACCAGAACCGCTGCGGCGCCGCCAATCAGATATTTTCGCGAGTTGCTCTGCGGAATGATTCCCGAAGACGAGGCAGCTGCCCGAAGCAAAGCTGCGCTCGACGCAACGGCCGGCAGGCTGGCCGAAATTGCTGCGCTCGCAGAACGCCCCGAATCCATGTCGCGTTTCAGCCGCGCCAGATCGGTTCGCAGATCAGCCGCGCTCTGATAGCGCAAATTCCGATCCTTCTCCAGCGCTTTGTAAACAATCGGTTCGAATCCTGCCGGCAATTCCGGATTCAGCCGTAACGGCGAAACGGGTGTCTCGTCCAGAATCGCTTTGAAGATGACCGCTGTGCTTTCGCCTCGAAACGCGAGCATCCCGGTCGCCATCTCGTACAGTACCGTTGCAAACGAAAACAGGTCGGTCCGCGCGTCCAGCTCCTTTGCCCGCGCCTGTTCAGGAGACATGTGCGCCACGGTTCCCAACGTCGAGCCCGGACTGGTCAGGTGCGCCGAATCGACCGTGCGCGTCATGGTGTTCTCGGGGCCTGACGATGCGCCAGCCACCTCTACTTTCGCCAACCCAAAATCCAAAATCTTCGCGTGACCCAGCGCGGTTACAAAAATATTCGCCGGCTTAATGTCGCGGTGGACGATTCCCTTCGCATGAGCCGCCGCCAGCCCGTCTGCAATCTCGATCCCCAGCGCAAGCAGCGTCTCGGTCTCCAGTGCCCGCCCTGCAATGCGCTGCTTCAGCGTCGCTCCATCTAAATATTCCATTACGATGAACGCTCGCCCGTCCTGCTCGCCAATGTCATAAATCGTGCAGATGTTCGGATGATTCAGCGCCGAAGCGGCTTTCGCTTCGCGCCGGAATCGCTCCAGTGCATGTGCGTCACGCGCGAGTTCTTCAGGAAGGAATTTCAGGGCCACAAAGCGGTCCAGTCGCGTGTCTTCCGCCTTGTACACCACACCCATACCGCCTCCACCGAGCTTTTCGAGGATGCGGTAGTGCAAAATCGTTTGGTTGATCATTCGGACTTGCCGGCCATGTTAGGCGGGATGGCGACGGCAAGTCAATGTAGCACGTCAATGCGGTTATGCGGCCCGGCAATCAGGGCCACGACGCTGTTTCCAACTTTCAGGCCCTGGCCGCACGCATCTGGGCGATTCTCTCCTGGCGCTGGCGCGTCAGGTGCGGCACGATCCCTAGTTGCCGTTCGATCAGCATAAGCTGCGCGCGGTGGTGCATCTCATGCTCCTTCGCGCCAAGCAGCATCTCCAATCGCGATTTCGCTGTCTTCCCGTCGCCTTCGGTCACCATCTCGGCCAGGAACTCCGGAGTCAGCGTCTCCAGCCACGCAGCAAATTGTTCTCCCTCGGTCCGAAGCAACTCTAGAATCTCAGCCTTCGAGCGCGGCTTACTCTCCTCGGCGTCGGCGCGTTCACCCATCGCGAAAAAGTCTATGCCCTGCATCGTAGTCCGCAGCTGTTTTCTGTGAATCTCGTCCCAAAAGCGTTGAGAAATAGCAATGTGAGCCAACATCCGTCCCACGCTTCTACAGTCAGGCGCGGCAACATGCCCATACTGCGATTCCGGAATGTCCTCCGCCACCTGAACAGTGTTCTTTCGTACCGTACGAAAACCATTAGCCAGTTCCTTACCGCTGTAAGCAGTCATGGTTCACCTCATCCTGGATTTTTTCCGCCCTGCTCTCCCGCGCTGGACGTCTCACCGCACACGCGACAGCCGTCATCTTCGATGCGCCGTGCACAGCCACGTCACGCCCGCTACTGGGAGACGGAAGCGGGCGAGGAAGCGGACTTCTCTGGGTACATGCGCTCAAACTCTGGGTCGCCATGAAGAATCGTCAAGTCAGGGTCGCGCCGCGCCCAGACTGAATCCTTGGAACCCGCTTCCCATGCCTTGCGCAAGGCATCTAGGGCCTCCGCTTTCCTTTTCAGAAGGCAGTACACGCAGGCCGCGTTGTAGAGAATCGAGGCCTCGTTGGCGCGCAATGTAACCGCCAGGTTGAGCTCTCGCAAGGCGTCTTCCTCTCGTCCCAACTCCGCGTAGTAGGCGCCTAGCAGGACGCGGGCCCGCGCGTCCTCGGGCACGTGTTTCAAGTGGTTCTCAAGCGCGACAATCATTCTGTGAGTCATATTGCTCCGGGCCTCTTGTCTTCCCATGGAGCCGAGAGTGTTGATGATGGGCACGTAAACGTTGTAGTCTTCGCCGCTCGCTTCGATGGCATTTTCAGCAATGTCCACAACTTCCTGGTAGCGTCCCGCGGCAAACAGGGCGCGGCAGAGCAGGTAATAGGCGCCGTCGCAATCACGTTTGCGTTCGATCGCCTTTTTGACCATGCGTACCGCCTCGTCATAAAGTCCTGCGGCGTAAAGAACCCACGCCTGGCTCACATGAGTTTCGGGCAGGTCCCAGCGTAGCGCTACGGCCTTGCCGGAGGCCTCCCGCGCGCGTTCGACCCACACCTCATCGCGGCTGAAGAACGAGTAGTACATCGCGCAGGCGTTGGCACACGCGGCGTAGGCCAGCGCGAAGCTGGGGTCGAGCGTCACCGCGTTTTCGAACATCTGCAAGGCGAACTCGATATCCTGACGGGTCAAGCGCCGAGCGTACCGTTTGCCGCGCAGGTAGAGGTCGTAGGCTTGCAGGTTCTCAGTGGGCTTGTCGGCCAGCGCCTCAAGTTCTTGCGGGGAAAGCGTCACGCGTAGAGCTTCGGCAATCTTGCGGGCCATCTCGTCCTGCACTTCGAAAACGTCTTTCATCTCCCGGTCGAAGCGTTCCGACCAGAGCGGAAAATCGGTGTGCGTGTCCACCAGCTGCGCGCTGATGCGTAGACGTGCGCCGGCGCGCCGCACGGTGCCGGTGAGCACATAGGCCGCTCCAAGCTGATGGCCAATCTGCGCTGGGGTCACGGACTTGTCCCGGAAGGCCAGAACGGTGGGCCGGGAAAAGGTGTTTAGTCCTCTGATTTTAGACAGCTCGGTGATGACGTCCTCAGTAATGCCATCGCGCAGGTACTCGTCTTCTTTGACACCGCTCTGATTTTCGAAATAGAGCACAGCAACCGACTTCTTCGACGGCGCAGCGGCAGCCGTTTGCACATTTGACGCCGCGCTCTTATCGGCCCCGGGGCGACGGTTCGAATCAATGTCTCGTTTGAGGCGCTTGAGGTCGGCGCGAAGTTCGGCGGCGTTCTGATAACGCAAGTCGGTATCTTTTTCCAGCGCTTTGCTGAAGATATTCTCTAGGGCAGGCGGCAATCGCGAGTTCAACGTTGTCGCCGGAGTTGCCTCGGAATGCAGGATGCCGTCGAAAACTAATGCAACGGTTGAGCCGGAAAAGGGAACCATGCCCGTTGACATCTCATACAGCACGACGCCAAGCGAAAACAAATCCGACCGAGGATCCAACTCTTCGCCACGCGCCTGTTCCGGGGACATGTATGCCACCGTGCCTATGGAGCTACCTGGGCTCGTGAGCATCGCGTCGTCAGTAATGCGTGTCTGTGTACGCAGCGACGATTCGCTCAGGGTCCCCGTTGCGGGCCGCTGCTGGTTTGTCAGCTTCGCCAAGCCAAAGTCCAGTATTTTCGCCGGACCCCGATTTACCAGGAAAATGTTCGCAGGCTTGATG
>Ga0307475_10001846_pt1 | contig 12605 bp, 15 predicted proteins | sample atmos_gasesECM1C_FD_203317 | JGI IMG/M metagenome (GOLD analysis project Ga0307475, IMG submission 203317) | Hardwood forest soil microbial communities from Morgan-Monroe State Forest, Indiana, United States - atmos_gasesECM1C_515 | ecosystem: Environmental > Terrestrial > Soil > Temperate... | reverse complement strand
AGGATGACCGCTTGCCGCCCGACCGCGAAGTCATTCTTTACTGTACTTGACCAAACGAGGCTACCAGCGCCCGTGTGGCGCTGCTCCTAAGGAGTAAAGGCGTGCGGCACATCCGACCGTTGCAAGGCGGGTTGAACGCTTGGCGCGAGCGCGGGTATCCATTGGTTACTGCGGCCCTGGTGTAACTTTTCCCTGGAACAGAGCATTCTCACCTTTGGAGGGGCTCGATGGGTGTCAAGGTACACGTCATTTTTTACAGCATGTATGGCCACGTCTATCGAATGGCCGAAGCTGTGCTCGCGGGGGTTAAAGAAGTAGCCGGGGCGGAGGCATCGCTTTTCCAGGTTGCGGAGCTTACGCCGGACGCGGTCTTGGAGAAATCGGGGGCCAGAGCTACGCGCGCGGCGTTTGCGCACGTTCCGGTGGCGACAATGGACTCGCTTGCGGAGCCGCATGCGGTGATTTTTGGGACGCCTACAAGGTTTGGGAATATGGCTGCGCCGATGCGGCATTTTCTCGATCAGACCGGCGGGTTGTGGGCCAAAGGTACGCTGATCGGAAAAGTCGGAAGCGTTTTTGCGTCAACGGCTTCACAGCACGGCGGGCAGGAGACTACCATCACGAGCTTTCATACCACCTTGTTGCATCACGGAATGATTCTGGTCGGTGTGCCGTACAGCGAATCGGGCTTGACGAATATGGTGGATGTCAGCGGCGGGACTCCGTATGGCGCGACGACTCTAGCGGGCATCGACGGATCGCGCCAGCCGAGCGCGAATGAGCTGAAAATAGCGCGTTATCAAGGGCGCCATGTTGCGGAAATTGCGAGCAAGCTTTTCCGATGATGCGCTTGGTAGGTTTTGCCCCTATAGCCGCGGCAATACAATGCCGCCCTGTGATTGGTATTTTCCCTTCTTATCTTTGTAGCTGACTTCGCATTCTTCATCAGAGAGGAAGAAAATCACCTGGCACAGGCCCTCGTTGGCGTAGATTTTCGCGGGGAGCGGTGTGGTGTTGCTGATTTCCAAGGTGACGAAGCCCTCCCATTCGGGTTCGAACGGCGTGACGTTCACGATGATGCCGCAGCGGGCGTAGGTGGATTTGCCGAGGCAAATGGTCAGGACGTTGCGCGGAATCCGAAAATATTCGATGGAACGGGCCAGGGCAAAGGAATTCGGCGGGATCAAACAGGACTCGCCTTTGTAGTCGACGAGCGAGCGCGGATCGAAGTGCTTTGGATCGACGATGGTGGAATTCACGTTGGTGAAAATACGAAATTCGTCGGCGACGCGGATGTCGTAGCCATACGACGAGACTCCATAGCTGATGACCCCTTCGCGGATCTGGCGGTCGGTGAAGGGCTCGATCATTTTGTGCTCCAGCGCCATGCGCCGGATCCAGCGGTCGGGCTTAACGGACATCCACGCCTCCTAAATCGCGTGCAGATTTCCTCGGAACGAGCGAATGCAAAAAGGAAGGCCAGTGTAGATGAGCCACCACGCCTTGACAACCCACGACGCAGCCTCTAGCATCTGCGCGAGTCGCTGGAGGCGCTTGTGATCAAGCTCGATATCGTGAATGCCGTCGTGACGACGACGAACATCAGCCGCACCAAGGCCGAGCAGGCCGTCGAAACCGTTTTCGAGTCGTTGAAAAATGCGCTGGGCCGTGGGCAGCGCATCGAGCTGCGGCGCTTCGGAGTCTTCAGCGTGAAGCCCCGCAAGACCGGCATCGGCCGCAATCCGCGCACCGGCGAAGAGGTCAACATTCCTCCCGGCAAAGCGGTTCGCTTCAAGCCCGGCAAAGAGCTGCAGGGAATCGAAGAATCCGCGAAAGCTTGAAATACATTTCCTTCTGCAGGAAATCGCATAAAGGAATCTCTCTGCGCCTGCTCGTGCTACGTGTGAATGTGATTGCAAGAGACAGCGCTACGAATCGGGCGCTTCTGGCAGCGCCCTGACACTCGTTCGTGTTTTGCTATACTAAAAAGCTTGGCGCGGTACCCAAGTGGCCCAAGGGAGAGGTCTGCAAATCCCCTCTTTTCGTGCGGTGCCCTGAGGTATCAATAGGTTGCAAAGACTGAATGAGGGGACAATAGGCGAAAATAAGGCGCGTTGGGCATAATTTTGGGCATAGAGTTTGGGCATAGCAGGACAGAGGCGCGGTAGCCAAGTGGCCCAAGGCGGTGGTCTGCAAAACCACTATTCGTGGGTTCGACTCCCACCCGCGCCTCCAAATGTTTTAGTGGGTCTGAATATCCGCTCATAGACAGTATGGAAAAATCGATTCAAGAATACGCCGACGCGCTGTATATGAAGGCGGTGTCCGAAGAGCGGCAAAAGCACACCAACGAACTCAACGAGGCCAGCAAGGAAATGGGGCGGCGGGGGTTAACCCGCAGCGGAATTGCCTTGAGCAGGATGATGGAGGTTGATGCGGCGTTCATCGGCGAGCAAATGAAGGCTCGGCTCGTTTCATTTCAACGGGCGTTCGATCATATTGGCGCGAAGCCTTCGCAAGATGAACTCCGGGAGATTTGGAAGGCCGCTGAGGACGTATACGAAAACGGAATCCGGGGGATTGTAAATAGCATTCAGCAGCGTGCTCAACAAGCTGGAATGCCGCCGCATAACTTTAATGCCGAGCACGTCCGATCTGTTGCTGCCCATTATCACGATGAGGTTCTTGGAGATTGGAATGTATGGCGGACGCGTCTTGGGATTGGAGAGCCGCGCCAGCAATCCTTTTCTGCTACCGAGGTCGCTGCGCTTAAGGACTTGCCGAAGAAAGATGACCTTTTGACCGATCTCAACCGTCTACTGCTCCTGCCAGAAGAAATAGGCGTAGTTTTCATCGATCTGGACAATTTCAAGACCGTAAACGACACGATGGGCCACGATGCGGGAGACAAGTGCATCGAGAAAGTTGCGCAAATTGTAGGTTCGATTGTGTTGCACAAGGGGCGGCTGTACCGCTACGCCAGCGGAGATGAGTTTATAGTTGTCTTGCCAAATGTCGATAAATCCGAGGCGGCGGCGACCGCAGAGAGAATTCGGGAAAACATTGAGAGTCAGAACGTCGGCGGCTCGGTAAAAGTGACCGCAAGCATTGGAGTGATTGGTGCTGTGCGGCAGGTGTACAAATCGGCGGAAGAAATCCTGAAAGCCGCAGATGGCGAGATGTATAAATCCAAGCAGCAGAAAAACGTGGTTAGCCTCACCGCAAGCGGGTGAGCAAATGCAGGGCGGCGCAGCGGCTACGAGAAATGGTGCCGGGAACAGTTCGATCTGTGCAGGTTCAGTGATGTATACCTAGGAGGACAGATGGCGAGTATCGAGCGAATCAGCGTGCAACAAGCGCACGCGAAAACAAACGCAAAGCAAGCGCTGCTGGTCTGTGCCTACGAGGACGAGGCCAAATGTCGGATGTTTAATCTGGAGGGGTCTATATCGTTCACCAAGTTCCAGCCCCGTGCGGCCTCGCTGCCAAAAACGCAGGAAATCATCTTCTATTGAGCTTGACCGGGCGAAGCAAGCGCTGTCGGTCAGGCAGCGAAATATCAGGCGCAGGGCTTTGCGAACGTCAAGGTGCTGAAAGGCGGAGTCGAGGCGTGGAAGGCTGCGGGATACGCGATGAGTTGAATGGTCTGCAAAACCAGTTTAGTGGGTTCGAGTCCCACTGCTACCTCCAACATTTTGTGTCACCGACATCGAGGCTTGGAAACGAAAACTTGAGGGTGGCGAGCCGGGGAAGTGGTGCCCCGGTGTTCAGTGCGATGCTTGTGGTTCATCCTTCTTAGTTCGAGTCATTCGAGTGCATCGCCATTCAACGACGTGTTTTTAATCTGCTGTTATCGCCGCCATGATTTCTTTGGCCTTTTCCGTAGGCTGAGCCGCCTTAAATGCTTCGAATGTCCGACCAATATTGACTCGATGCCGATTCACAACTTCCAAATGCCGATACGCTTCATATATGCGCAAGCAGAGAGTGAATACACCAAAGATCGCTGCAATCACGACCGCTCGAATGACGGCCTCAGCCAAAGTAAATTTGTCTGTCATGCTTTGTCTTACATAGAAGATCATCGCAACCGCACCAACGGCAGCAATGCCAAGCGTGATCGCTGCCCAAATCAAGGACCTTCTTCCCAAGACTTTGGCCTCATCTGAATACGCTTCCGCCAATGAAGTGACGGCGGTCAAATGAGCAGCGTTTTTAGCGGCGGTTGCAGCCTCTTCAGCTTGGCGCTTTGCTTCCTGAGCCTCGCGAATTGTCTTACCTAATTCCTCTGCGGCACGCCGTTTCTCGGACGAATACCGCCACTCGTTCAGAAGTTCTGTCCATCTCGACTTTGCAATAGTTCCCAGGATGCCTTGCGAATTGTAGCGAGAGTCGAGAACCTCTCCGGCCACCACGCGCTGTCCGATTGTCCCTTGAGGCTGGCGTTCTATTCCGTTGAAAGTCGTCCAAAGCTGAATTTCCACGTCATGTCCCTGGCGAACATCTTCGATTCCGCCCAAGAGATCAAAGTCCACGGGCAGGAGAAGCGTAATCGAATTGCCGTCTCCCGGACTGACTGTCCTCGACCGCCATTCAATTAAGGCATCTCCGATGTAGTTAGTCGGTATCGAAGAGACTGGTTGGCCCTTTTCCTTAAAGAAGACCTGTGCCCGTGAGTTGACATTCAATAGATCAATCGCGGAATCATATCTGCTTATCAGTGTGACGTTTATTTGTAGCTGTGGCTTTAAGCCTAGCCGAGGCGAGAAGTCTTCGATTCTTCCGAGCATTTGATCCATGTGGCTCTTCCCTTCAGTTGAATGGAGCTAAGAGAGTTCGCTGATTTTTGCGCCATCTTGTATACATCCCAGGTCTGGTTGAAAGCATTGTAATCTCAATGCATGAGAGGAGGCCTCACAACTCGCCTGGAAGCTCTTCCAAAACGAAACCCTGAATTCATCGAGCCAATGGAGTGTGCCCTCGTTTCGAACCTGCCCGAGGGTGCGGAATGGACCTACGAAGTCAAATTGGACGGCTACCGCGCCATCGGAGTCAAGACCAGCCGCGAAACTATCCTGTACTCGCGGAACGACAAGAACTTCAACAAACGATTCACCCAGATCGCGGAGGCGCTTTGTGATCTTCCCGCTGACACCGTTATCGACGGTGAAGTCGTAGCTCTGGACGAGTCAGGGCGACCGGACTTTCACGGTCTCCAGCACTTTACCGCCGCAGCCTCGCGCATCCGCTACTTTGTTTTCGATCTCCTCATCTTCGAGGGGCGTGATCTGACGAACTTGCCGTTAACGGAGCGCCGAAAGGTTTTGGCAGGAATCAAGATTCGTTCCTCTTGGATTTGCATTTCCGAGCAGTTCAACATTCCCGCCGCCGACATGCTTGCCGCCGTTCGCCAACAGGGGCTTGAAGGAGTCATAGCGAAGCGCAAGGACAGCCTCTACGAGGCCGGGAAGCGCACAGGCTCTTGGGCCAAGCTTCGCATCAATCGAGGGCAGGAGTTTGTTATCGGCGGATTCTTTCCGGGACCGCACGGTAGCGACTCAATTGTGATCGGGTATTATCGCGGCAAGGATTTGGTCTATGTCGCCAGGACCAGGAACGGATTTGTACCAGCAAATCGCAGGAGCGTCTATGACAAGTTGAAGGCGCTTATTACTGACAAATGCCCGTTCGTGAATTTGCCGGAGACTGGACGCGCTCGATGGGGCGATCTTTTAGACGCCGAGAAGATGAAGAAATGCGTTTGGGTCCGTCCAAAACTGATAGCTGTGGTCGAGTTCCTGGAATGGACGGAGGGGGACAGGCTTCGCCATTCCAAGTTTGTGGCGCTCCGAGAGGATAAGAATCCGCGAGAGGTGGTTAAAGAGGCGTAGGCTCACGCCGATCAGGTAAAAACCTGCGATTGAATTCGGGCCTTTTCCAATTTCCTTCCTTACGACTTCCTTATATCTTGCAGTTCATACTTCTGAGTTATTTTGATCGATTTGGAATCTTGGCGGGCGCGAAAGTCCTGGGGGAGGACGAGCGATGCCTGTCCCCGAACGCCGCTATCTGAAGCGAAGCCCGTGCAAGCAGCGTGCCAGCATAGTCCTCGATCTCAAACGACAGCCGTGCCTTCTAGTTGATTCCTCGAAGAACGGTTTCCGGGTGCGAGGAAGTTTCCGGCTGAAGCGCGGTCAAGTAGTTGAAATCATTTTGGATGAAGGCCCGCTCAACCCCGTGCGATGCAGCGTGGTTTGGGTCGGAAAACCAGGCTCAAAACAGGAAGGAGAAATCGGGCTGGAAACCGTTTAAGAGCCGGTTATAATCTCGTTCCCGCTTCTACCAGAGCGACTAGAGTTGCGGCCAAATCGAGAATCTTAGGAGACCATCATGATTATTGGGAATCGCTTGAAAGAATTGCGCGGGTCAAAGAGCCTTTCGCAAGGCGACATTGAGAAACGGACAGGCTTGCTCCGGTGCTACATCTCACGCGTTGAAAACGGCCATACGGTTCCGTCTGTCGAAACGCTGGAAAAGATGGCACGAGCCTTAGAAGTGCCAATGTACCGCCTGTTTCATGACGGCGAAGTAGGGGCATCGATTCACAAGCTGAAACCTCGGGAGGATGACGAATTCGGAAGCACAGGCGGCCAAGCCGTTTACATTTCCAAACTGCGAAAGCTACTTGCGAAAATGGAACCCGGCGACCAAAAACTCTTGCTGCACATGGCCCAAAAAGTCGGGAGACACTAGCCCCGAACCGCTTCATCCGATTCCCTCAAGAATGTTCGTATCTGCCACCGGGGTGTTCCAGGAACTTGCGTGGACCGAGCAAACCCTTGTTAGGCCAGCGTCTTGCGCATCGGAATGTCCTTATCTCGCCATTTCGATGGTCTGGCGTAGACGCGGCCGCCGGGCCACACGCAGTTTGAAGAATTGCGGCAGGGTCCTGCTGCGATGCTAACTCCCTGCCACAACAGCCTTCGAGAGTTGAAGTTCAGAGAAGTTGACCTGTGCCAACGATCCGTCAGCGGGAACCCGAAACAAAAAACAACGAGGTCCTGATGCCGTGAATCCGATGAGAAGGTACTCCTCATCTTTGACGTGCTGAGTCAGGGTCTGTAGGTAGCGCTCAGCCATTTTCTTCGTGTCTTCGGCGTCAGAACTGAAAACCATCAGCTTGATAGGACATTTGAAAACGCAGAGTTTTTCGAAATCGTCCTCAATGGCCCTCGCTGATTTGTCAAGTTCTGACTCCACCGCTAGGCCCATGCGCTGGGGTTTGTTAGACCACCAGATAAAGTCAACCAGCCAGGGGTAGGTGGCATCATATCCATGCATATTTCCCAATTTCGCGAGCACATCTCTCACCACTCCATTCCATATCGGCCTGCTTCCCCCGGAACAAGGTGGTTTAACATCGGCATCGATCCTTCTCATTTTCGTCAGAACACCCGAAACGAACTCTTCCGCAAGTTTCGTGGACGTGATCCCCAATTCGCCAAATAGCATAGTCATCCTCCTTGTAGAAAATGACGTAGGAATGTTGGACGGCCAACGATTATACCTTCTTGACCTCAGCACTAACGACAGCCTTTCGGATTCCGTACGCCGGGCACCTTTGGTCAGCACAGGAGACGAGGCCGGAAATCCTAGAGACCGTGCTACGCTCTCGTGTGAAATAGGTTGCCGATGTTCACCTACAGAGGAGCCTCATGCCCCGTTATGGAACCGTGCTGATGCTGACACTCGCGTCCTTTTGCTGCGCCGGGTGTCAAACGGAACCGACAGATACGCGTGCTCTTGACGAGCGTGCTATCCGAGACGCAGATGCCGCGACACTTAAAGCTGCGCAGGCAAATGATGTTGACGGTGCAGTTGCCAGCTACGCGGATGATGCCTCCTGGCTCCCACCCAACTCACCACTGGTCCACGGTAAAGCCGCGATCCGGGCAGGATGGGCCAAGCTGATTGGCAACCCAGGGTTCACCATCGACTGGCAGATCGACAAATTGGAAGTCAGTCGGGCAGGCGATCTCGCTTACACAATCTACACTTATCAGATGGCCTTCGACGGGGCCAACGGCAAACCGATTACCGATCAAGGTAAGGATATGGCGGTTTGGAAGAAGCAGGCGGATGGTGCTTGGAAAATGGTGGCCGATACGTTTAATTCGGATTTGGCTGTAAAATCACAAGCGAAGACTCCTGAAACCAAACATCAAACAGTCAAACGCCGTCCGCGCAAGAGGCCCAAGACCAGTTAGAAAATTCATCTTTGCGCTTCCTGGCGGCGCACCTCTCGACGGTCATTCCGTCTTCGTCTCCGACAGCTTCTCAATCAACGCAGGCATCGCATCTTCCGCCAAATGATCTAGGAATTTGCTCATCGTATTGTTTCTCTTCCGACAGGCCGGACAGCCAGGTACAACCACGCCCTTGTCGCCTTGCGCCACAGAAGGCGGCTGGTCTACGAAGTAAAAAGCCTAAGCGTTCAGCGGAAGCCCTCGGAATTCTCAAACACCGCTTGAAATCATTCGCAGTCTGACCGCATTATTGATACCCCCGCCAACAACAGCCAAGAATTGCAAGCTGACGTATGCCCTTACCTCAAAATCCTTCTCGGAGATTTACCTCTCGGGTTGCCGGGCTGTCAGACTTATGGGCATTTTGGAATTGTAAGAAGCATGACGGCCTTTCTCGCGTGCTCGACCTCAGTGTGGGAGGTCTTTGTCTTTCAATCGGTCAGTCGGAGCGTATGGCAGTCGGAGAAAAGGTTCATCTTAATTTTCTCGCTCCGGAGGGACAAATCCGAGCCGAGGCCATTGTGCGGCATGTGCGCCCCGAACGCCTGGGCTTAAAATTTATCGCGGTAAGCGAACAAGACCGCACTCATTTGACGGCACTGATGACACGACTTCGCAATATCTCTGGACCGCAACCCAAATCTTAGAGAGAGATAAGCAGGGACCTGAATGTACGAATTAACTGCACTTCAACGATCTGCGTAATCAGCGATGCCCTTCTATCCCTTACTGAGGCCAAACAGTGCCGATAGATGCTTGTGGATCACGCCGCGTTGTGACCACGCTAATTCTTTGGTTTGCCGACGGCCTTCTGGTTCTTGGCTTCATCAGAATGCTTTTCAGAAACAGGAGGTTTATCAATCGTAGCTCGTCCAGATTCCAGCACCGGAAGCCCTCGATCTGTGTCTCAAGCAATGCTCCATGCAGGCTAGTCATGAACGAACGGGCCTTCGCCGTGCCTCGCGAGCCGACGACTCGAACTTTATCACCGGGCTTCAGCTTCACTAGACCTCTCTGGTCGCCACAAGCGTGATGGTCCTCACATTGCTCGCAATGTTACAAGGCGAAGCGCTTAGATCAGCGCACCGCTCTATGCCAACAACGCAAAGTATCAGGTAAAAACCTGAGATCAAAAGAGGGCATCTGCCTAGTTGAATATCCGCCAATTTACTATTTATATCGCCGAGGTCGCAACCATTTCTGTGGGCGTTCTGAACCGCTTCGCGGCTCCGGCACCCCGATGGTTGAGTCGAACCTCGCAGTCGGCCCTTTTTTCAGATCAGTCGCCCACGGCTCCGGGCCACAGCAAACCACGTTCAGTAAAGGAGGCCTCCATGTCTCATCGAAAAATAACCATCACCCTGTCGTCTCTACTTGTGTTTGCGCTTCATACTTGGGCGCAGACTCCACTGCAACATCAGCATCCTAATCTGAACCTAACGGTAGTAGACGGTGCAAAGAACCCCGAGTTGATTCCCGATTCCACGGCGTACCGGGTCTGGTTCGTAACCGTGTCCTTACCGCCGAATGCCGGAGAGAAAGAGCGAAAGTTTCAGCAGGCTCACCTGAGTAAACTCCGCCTGACGAGCAACCTAGACTATCTTCAACTGCTCACCATCCTGACAGGCTTCAAAAGCAAGTATCTTGCCCTGATCGCTCAATACAATGAGTCCGCGAAGGCCGCGCTGCCTGGTATAGCAGACCAGCAATCATTTCTCCAGCAACGCGATGACCTTGTATCCAGCACTCGTGCTGCGATAAAGGCGCACCTCACATCGGACAGCACTATTCGCATTGACGCGCATGTTCAGGGAGAGAAAGCGCGTATCCAAATCCACACCACGGGAGAAGCACGACCATGAAAAAGTACATCACGACTTTGATGATGCTGTTGCTCGTCGGAACTGGAATCGCTCGTGCCCAATTCTGTACAGTTAACTATTCGCTTTCGTATGCCGTTTATGCATCAGAGACGATGGCTAACATCCAAGCCGGGCAGGGTGAACAAACGGCGAATCCCGGCAGTGGAACGGTGTTGATTGGCGGCGGTGAGCAGTCCACGCAAGTCTGTACTCGCTGGCTGGCTGGCGGCGATTGCTATTCATACAGAACCGTATACGACTCGGGAACCGTATCGATTACGGTGAACGGATTTTCAAAATCGACGACCTACGGGTCTGGCAGTACAACATCAACCATCGCCTCCGCGCTCGCGAGTGCTTTCAACGCCGATGGAAATTCGCCCGTGAACGCAATGGTCAACGGAAACGTTGTAACGCTCGGTGCCAAGGCAGTAGGTGCGGGAACGAACTACTCGCTTTCAGCCACATCTTCAACGAATGACGTGGACGACTTCGGTGGTCCGTCTTTTGACGCCACGCCTTCAGGATCGACTCTCACTGGAGGGACGGACACAACCTCCACTGCCCATCTATTAACTTCGGCTCTAATCGACGGCGATGCCAGCATGAACATGCAGGGTAGCAACTGCCCTGACGCATCCTCTGCTACACACACTCCCCTCGCTTCCAATGTTGTGAACGGTGTTGGCGGTTGGGGGAGTGGCACCGCAGAATGCGTAACCTGTTATCTTTCGTACCAGAACAATGAAGATAGCGGGGCCGTTGACGTTGGCGTGCCCATCACATTTACGGCTGAAGGCCAAGTTAATTGTTCAGTAGGAGGACTCATCTTCGACTTCGTCATCAACGATTACTTAGAGGTTGCCTACACTCATAGCATTCAAACTGGCGTTCGGTCGAATTGCTACTACCAAATCAACAACAATATTGAATACGAGTATTGTGATATTGGCCTGAGTAACTGGTGTTCTTATTCGACGACGCCACCAGATGTTACCATCACGGATGCCAAAGAGGTCATAGTGTCCCCCTACGATAACTCTGTTGGCGGATATTGGAGTAGCAGAACTCTTTTGGGTCGCTTTACCACTGCGGCACCATACGGCATAGTTGTCGTCAGCTTTGGCTTGAATAGCGCTGACACGACGCAACTTGATTGTACAGACTGGAACAAACAGCATGGTTTCGGGTCCACAGCCACTTATCCCTAGAAACCGAGGGTCATAGCGTGATGAGGGGGATGAGCAGTCCCCCTCTTTCAAATTTCAGAAAGGAGTTCAATTATGTGGATTCTGAAAGGGGCATTCGTTGGAGTAACTGTATTTGCGGTCGGTGTCACTGTATTCCTACTCGCGTTTTTCCGTAGATCGGGTCCGATCTTTCGTGGGTCAAGTGGCGGGGTCGCTTCATTGGACATCAATACGATATTGCATCTGACGACCCACAACGTTTGGTTTTGGGCTGCATTCGCAGCTTCGATTGTGATTGGGTGGGCGGTGGTCGTGTCGTGGCCGGGCAGATTTTCTACTCTCTTTTGGATCATGTTGGTGATAGCTGATGTGGTCCCGGCCACGTTGCTCGGATTATTTTTGATGCTCGCTCTACCGCTGTTGCGAACAGCCGCAAATAGTTCGGCAAAGTGAAGGTGTCTTTGGCACCATCGCCTTCCTGTACCTTGTGCTCTTTCGCAGAGCTTCTGGCTGATTGGATGGTGGCGTCGGCTCCTTCGACCGAGTACACCTGCCTGTTCTGCTCTAGTTGATGAACGGCGCACTCATCGTTTTCTCCGCCGGTCGAACTCTTGCCAGTCCCGCCGAAGAAGTTCTTCGAACTCGCGCTTACCCTCGCCCGATTCGCGCCGTTTTTTCGCCTTTCCAGTAATAGCCGTCGGCCGGTTCACGGTCTGACAACTGCTTTCACCACGTGTGATATACTCATGTGCGTATCAAGAGTGGGCGCGCATCTAGCGCTCCAGCAACCGAGCCAATGGCCACGGTGCTAACCTTCGAAATGAAGGGATACGGCCTTCAACGGGGCAAAACCCACCGTTAGTCCTCTCCCAAACTTTCGAAGGCATCTTCTCTTAATTGGAGGCATGATGTCTTCGCATAACGATTCATTTGTAGCTTCTGGTAGTTCGCCAACCGTCGATTCTCTACGTGAGAACCACGGGAGTATTTTTCTTTTCCGGCCACTCACGTCTTCAGCCACTTCCTGGTTTACGTACAGCAGATGCGCCCTCGCTCCTCCAAGGTTTCGTGAATGCCAGATAGACAAGTTCACCGCGAGGCGGCGCATCACAGTTGCGCAACTTTCATGTCAACGCCCTCTTTGCACAATCCTTTGCACAATCGCACCCAAACATGCCCAAACATGCCAAAGAAGGCCAGCTAGAACACTTCTAACCTGCTCAAAGGAAATAGGCCAGAGCAGGACG
>Ga0307475_10001844_pt1 | contig 12612 bp, 6 predicted proteins | sample atmos_gasesECM1C_FD_203317 | JGI IMG/M metagenome (GOLD analysis project Ga0307475, IMG submission 203317) | Hardwood forest soil microbial communities from Morgan-Monroe State Forest, Indiana, United States - atmos_gasesECM1C_515 | ecosystem: Environmental > Terrestrial > Soil > Temperate... | reverse complement strand
CAGACGGTGAACCAAGCTACTTCGGCGACGACACTCGCGATATCGCCGGGCACGACAACCCTAGGCGACGCGGTGACCTTGATGGCGACGGTGAGCGACAACTCGTCGGGAAGCAGCGGCATGCCGACGGGGCCGGTGGTGTTCCTTGACGGAACGACGCCAATCGGGACCGGGACGCTGAGCGGCGGAGCAACGGATACAGCAACGTTCACGACTTCGATTCTGGCGGTGGGGTCACATTCGATCACGGTGGCGTACCAAGGGGACATGAACTTCAAGCCGAGCGCTTCTAGCGCATCAAGCGAGACGGTGAATCTGCGCTCGAGTTCTGTGACGGTGACGCTGAATCCGACAACGGTGGTTGTGGGTCAAACGTCGAACGCGACGGTAACTGTAACGGACGCGGGAAGCTCGGTGCCGGCAGGAACTCCGGATGTGTTTACGGCTACTGGTGCTTCGGCGACCGGGACGACCGGGGCTACGGCGACGCTGTTCGCCAACGGAATGGTGTTGGTGACGGGCGGTGTGAACTCGAGCGGAACGACGGTCCAGAACGCCTACCTCTATAACGCCACGAGCAGAACGTTCACGGCCACTGGGAACCTGACTTACGCTCGAACCGGGGCTACGGCAACGCTTCTGCCCAACGGCAAGATCCTGATCGCAGGCGGGTCGAGCGACGGAACAGCCAACGGCGCACTGAACACGGCGGAGCTGTTCGATCCGACGGGGAATGGCGGCGCAGGGACGTTCACGGTGGCCGGCAGCGGGTCGAGCAACGCCATGACGGCGGCGCGATTAAATGCCACAGCCACGTTGTTAGCGAACGGGCAAGTGCTGATCGCAGGCGGCCAGAGCTCCGGCGCGCTCAGCAGCGCCGAACTCTACAATCCTGCGACTGATACGTTCACGGTCACGGGCAGCCTGGCAACAGCGCGGTACGGCTCGGCAGCAGCGCTGCTGGCGAACGGCAATGTGCTGATTGCGGGCGGCACAGGCGGGAGCGGAGCCCTGAGTAGCGCGGAAGTGTACTCAGCCGGGACCTTCACGTCCGGCGGGACTATGACTGCTGCACGCACAGGCGCGACAGCCACAGTCTTGCTGTCGGGCAAGGTGCTGATCGCAGGAGGCAGTGACGGGGTGAGTCCCCTGAACTCGGCGGAGATTTACGATCCGAACGCAGCCACCTTTACGCCCAGTAACTCGCCTCTAAAAACCCCGCGGTTCAACGGTACAGCGACACCGCTGCCGAATGGCATGGTGTTGCTGGTCGGCGGGACTACAAGCCAGGCGACAGAGCTCTATGACCCCGATAGCGACAAGTTTGACCTAACCGGCAGCCTAATTAACGCGGATCAGGCGAGCCTCACGGCCACGCTGCTAAACAAGGGGCACGTGCTGGTCACAGGGCTGACCTCGGGCGGTTCACCCGACGCGGAGCTGTACACGCCGTCGTTCAATCCGTTCGGAACGGTTGGTCTCGCCTCTTCAGAAGGGACCGACAGTTTCGGTGTGGCTTGCGTGTTGACGCCCAGCAGCGCCACGGCATCGACGTGCGCGTCGAGCGTGACGCCATCGAATGTGGCAACGAGCCCGCACACGATTACGGGAACCTACCCGGCCGATGCGGTGCATTCGGGGAACAGCAACACTGCTTCGCTGACGGTGAGCAAGGCGGACGCGACTAACTCGGTGATGTCCTCGCTGAACCCGTCGGTCTACGGTCAGACGGTCACCTTCACCGCGACGGTGAGCGTGAATGCTCCGGGAGCTGGCACGCCGAGCGGGACGGTGACGTTCGAGGACGGCGGTGTGGCGCTTGCCGGCAGCTCCACGGTCGCTCTATCGGGCGGCACGGCCAGCTTCACGACCACGGCTACGCAGTTGATGGCCGGGAACCACTCGATCACAGCCGTGTACAGCGGTGACGGGAACTTCAACGCCACGGGCGCTGACGCCGGGAGCACAACCAAGACACTGACGCAGACGGTCAACATGGCGGATACCACCACTTCGGTCACTTCCTCGCTCGATCCGTCGAACTACGGTCAGGCGGTGACCTTCACGGCCACGGTGGCGCCGCAATATGCCGGGACGCCGACCGGGACGGTGACATTCAAGGATGGGGGTACGGCGATCAGCGGTGCGATCGCTCTGACGGGTGGCACGGCCAGCTTCACCACGACGGCTACGCAGTTGATAGCCGGAAGCCACTCGATCACGGCTGTGTACAGCGGTGATGGGAACTTCAATGCTACGGGCGCGGATGCCGGGAGCACGGCGAAGACACTCACCCAAATGGTGCAGAAGGCCACGCTAACGTTCAGCAACTTGTCGAATCCGTCGATCGTCTACGGTGTGAACACGGTGACACTCACTGGCACTCTATCAGCGAACTGCGGGGCCGCAGGATGCACCACCGTGTATCCTCCGGGCGGTGAAACGGTTTCGGTCACAATCGGCAGCGCCACGGGCTCCGGCACAATCACCGGTACGCACGGCGCGTTCACCGTGACCGTGACGGGCACCGGAGCGCTTGGTGTTTTGAACTCACCGTATACCATCCAGTACAGCTACGGCGGCGATGCCAACTTTAACACCGCCACCAACACTGGCAACAAGCTGACGGTGAACGCGGCCAATACAACTACAATGGCCTCAGCCGCTGCAGCTGTCTACGGACAACCTAATAGCATTGCACTCAGCGCGACTGTCACAGCCAACAGCCCATCAACTGCGACAGTGAACGAAGGCACGGTCACGTTCACTGTGATGGGTTTCGGGTCGGTCCAGGGGAACGTATCTGGCGGGTCGGCCTCAGCGTCTTTCTCTGTGACTGGGATAGCGGCCGGCACTTACTTAATAACCGCGGCCTACAACCCAGGACCGGACTTCAACACCAGCAGTGGCACGAACACGCTGGCCCTAAGCCAAGCCCTTACCACGACGACGGTGACCTCGTCCTCACCGACGTCGACGTATATGGAAGGAGTGACGTTCACCGCAACCGTAACGCCGCAGTATAGCGGTGTGCCGACCCTCAACGTCAGCTTCTACGACGCAGCCTCCGGTGCGACTTGCTCCGCCCTCGGCACCAGCACTCAGATCGGCACGGCCCAGATGTTAACTAACGGACTAACCTCAATTACGACTGCCAGCCTGCCTGGGGGCTCGGACACGATCCTGACTTGCTACACCGGGGACAGCAACTTCTTCTCGAGCTCCGGCACGTTTGCCGAGACGGTAACGCCGGCGCCAGTGCTGACCATATCGCCTTTGTCGATCGCATTCGGCAACCAAAACGTGAAAACGACGAGCAATCCGTACACGATCACTCTGACGAATAACGGGGACGCAACGCTCGACTTCCAGGGCAGCGGGATCACGGTGATCGGTACGTACGGGAGCGAATTCCCCATTAAGACAAACACCTGTGGTGCCATTATTGGGGCGGGATCTTCTTGCGTGATAACTATTGAGTTTGCCCCGGTTGACACCGGCACCGCCAACGCGACCTTACAGATCGAGGACAACGACAATAACGTGAATTACTCCTATCAGAACGTCTCGCTGACGGGCGGCGGTCTTACCACCCTCAGCGGCGGCTCGTTCTACCCCTACGGCATCTTCGCGGCTGCGAACGGCTGCGGCAGTATCACTATGAGCGGCGGCAGCACGGTGGATAGCTTCAATTCCACCCAGGGTTATGGCTCATCCCATCAGCTTAGCGGCGGCAATGTGGGCAGCAACGGGAACGTCACACTCAACGGCAGCAAGAGCGCCATTTACGGCTCTGCGGCTGTAGACTCGACGACCACAGGAAATTGTAGCAAGACGTTTGTAACGGGCGTCACGACCAGCGGGGGATCGCAGGTGACCGGCGGGCCGGTGGCGCTTAATGGGCCCATCACCTACCCGCTGCCTGCCACGCCGAATCCGGCTCCGCCTACGACCAAGGAGAACGTGTCACATTGGTGCCCGTCGGGAATGACTGGCTGCAGCAACGGCGCAAATAACACCGTAACGCTGGCCCCCGGTGCCTATGGCAACGTGCAATTCAGCGGCGGCACCACGGCGGATCTCACGACCGGAACATATAACTTCAACAGCCTTGCGCTCAGCGGCAACAGCATTCTCTACGTAACTTCGGGACCGGTCATCATCAATGTGGCGGGCAGCGGCCTCAACGGAGGCAATCCGGCTCTCGATCTGAGCGGCGGCAGTATCGTGAACCCGAGCGGAATTCCCGCGAACCTGCAGTTCACCTACGCTGGCAGCCAGGGGGTAAACCTCTCCGGCGGATCGCAAAGCTTCGCTACCATGTACGCGCCCAATGCTCCCGTAAACATGAGCGGCGGCACCGACTTCTTCGGCGGTATTGTCGGTCTCACCATCAACAACAGCGGTGGGACAGCAATCCATTACGACACCAACCTGCCCAATATTGCGGGTGGCAACTACATCTGGCTCACCGCCGTGGTCAATAACATGAAGGGACTCTCAACGAGTCAAGTCAAGCTGTACCTCACCAACTCCTCTATACAATACACAGTGCCCAGCGGACCGAACGCAGGAACGTACACCGTTCCAGTGCCCAACGCCGTCGTCACCTTCAACACGGCGTCTGGAAGCTTCAAGACAAGCTACGATCTGACGAATTCCAGATGGAGCACGTCAGTACCGTCGGCGGACATAACCGGCAATACGTTCGTCACCGGAGTTGCTATCCCGGTGCCGACGGGCGGTTTCCCGAGCGGTATCCAAAACTTGACGTGGACGGCGGCGTTCTCGACCGACCAGCCAAACATCTCCTTCCAGTGGGGTTGGAGCGCTGGTGTTTACAATTCCGCCTTCGGTGGCGGAACCTGCGCGTCGGGCGGCGCTGCTTGCCTGACGTCAACTTACGCAAGCGCCAGCAACAACAACCTGCTTGGTGTAAATCAAGAGGACGGCTCCGCTGATCCACACGGCTTGGATCCAGCCGGAACGCCGGAGACTTACAAGCAAGACGAGGTGATCGGGTTCTTCAGCGGGTCGGGCGGCGTCGTCCCCACCGCTGCTGAGATGAGCACGGCGCCGAGCAGCTACAATTTCGGTACGCTACCGTTGACCACCTCGTCCGGGGTGACCGCTGTGGCCGTCCTCAGCAACAACGACACCGTCACACACAACATCTCCGGCATTGCCATCTCCGGAGCGAGCGACTTCGTGCTGGCGAGCGGAACGAATAGCTGCACGACAGGAGGCTTGGCAGCGGGAGCCGGTTGCACGCTATACGTAAACTTTACAGCGAATTACACAAGCACTGAATCGGCGAAGATCGCCGTCACCGACGATGCCAACAACAGTCCGCAAACGGTTTATCTGACCGGTACGGGCCACTGAGCAATCTCTTGCAACAGCTAGCATCGTTGGAGATGCGCGTTCGTGTTAGAATTCGGGGAATGAGCGACGCGCAACAAAGCGGACCTTCGCGGCATTCCGGTGCGTCGAAGCCCGGCGAAAAACCCCCAGTGAAAATCCACCGCGTCTGCATCGGCTGCAACAACATGTTTGAAGTGACGATGGACCACGTCGACGCGAAACACTGCTCCACCTGCCACAAAGGCTAACTGCCCGCAAAAAAGGCGCAAGCTCATTGCGCAGGCGATGGGCGTAATGTAGACTTTTTCAGTTCCCGTGGCTCAGGAAATCCGCACCGGCAACTCCATTATTCAAGTCTCCGGGTTACGCAAAGCCTACGGCTCGACCTTGGCGGTCGACGATGTCTCGTTCGAAGTTCAGAACGGCGAGATTTTCGGGCTGATCGGGCCCAACGGCGCCGGAAAAACCACCACGATGGAGTGCGTCGAGGGCCTTCGCACGCCCGATCGCGGCACCGTCTCCGTCGCTGGACTCGATCCGCGGCGGGACGTGTACCGACTGCAGGAGCGAGTTGGCGTGCAGCTCCAACAAGCGCAGCTTCAGAAGCGCATCAAGGTGTGGGAGGCGGTCCATCTCTGGGCCTCGCTTTACAGGACGAAAACGGCGGACGGCGACAGGCTCGTCGAACAACTCGGGCTGGTCGAAAAACGAAACGCCTGGTTCATGGATCTTTCCGGCGGCCAGAAACAGCGGCTCTTCATCGTACTCGCGCTGATCAATGACCCGGAGGTTGTGTTCCTCGACGAACTAACCACAGGCCTGGATCCACAGGCGCGGCGGGCAATCTGGGAACTGGTCCGCGGCATCCGTGAGCGGGGCAAGACGGTTTGCCTAACCACTCATTTGATGGAAGAAGCCGAGCGCTTGTGCGACCGGGTGGCCATCATCGAGCATGGCCGCATCATCGACATCGGCGCACCGGACGCGCTGGTCCGACGGCACTGCCCGGAGCGAACCGTGGTGCTTTCGACCGACGACCTAACCGCCGAGAAACATCTTCGAGCGATCCCGCGATTTGAGGCGATCACGAACAAAGATCTCCGCTTCACGATTCGCGGTTCCGGGGACAACTTCGTGACTGACGTAATTCACTGCCTGTCGGAGAACCGGATCAAAGTCACGGACTTTCGGACGGTGCTCCCCAATCTCGAAGATGTCTTCCTCAAACTCACCGGCCACTCGATTCGCGACTAGGAGGAGCAACGATGCTCCGTGGACTTTGGACACTGACCTGGATCGAAATCAAGATCTTCTTGCGAGAACCGCTGGGTGCATTCGGGATGATCGTGGTACCCGTGCTCGTGTTCGTAGGTTTGGGCCGAATCTTCGGCCGCAGAATTGAGTTCCCTTCCCTCGCCGCCAGCGGTTTCCTGCGCGTCGGCGTCCCGGTTCTCGCCTCGATCCTGATCACGCTCAGTGCCGTGCTTTCGCTCGTTACGATCATCACGATCTACCGCGAGGGCGGCATTCTCAAGCGGCTCCGCGCCACGCCTCTCCGACCGCAGACAATCCTCACCGCGCAGGTGCTCGTGAAACTTCTGCTGACCGCGGTCACGCTGCTCCTGATGGTGGTCGCGGGCAAGCGCTACTACCCGATCGGCATCCACGTTCCGGTGTTCGGCTTTACGGTCGCCCTGCTGATCAGCACGTGGAGCATCCTCTCGATCGGCTTTCTTATCGCCAGCATCGTCCCAACGGCGCGCTTCGCACAACCGATTGGCGCGATCATCTTATATCCAATGATCGGCTTATCGGGACTCTTCGTCGCCGTAGAATCGCTGCCGCCGAAGCTTCAAATCGTCTCGCGGATTCTGCCGCTCACCTATGCAGTCTCATTGCTCGAGGGGATCTGGCGCGGTGACTCATGGTTCGCGCACGTGGGCGATATCGTGGCGTTGTCCGTAGCATTTGTCGTTTGTACGGCCCTTTCCGCGAAGGTCTTCCGTTGGGAATAGTGTGCTGCCACGAGGTGTATGTACCTCCTCATAAGAACATGCCCCGCTCAGATTGGAATGGCACCGTGGCCGACCGGTAAGAAGGGCGGTAGTCGTCCGCCGCACTTGGGGTAGCCACTATCGTCGATAAACGTTCACAACGTTCACAATGTTCACTGATCTGGACGCAGCTATCAAGGAATCAGTTACTTGAACATCCAACCTCATTACCCTATGCCACACCCGCCATCGAGAGATTCACGGAGGTTGTAGGCCGCAATGATACCTACGCCCTGAACAAAGTACGCAATTGATTGACCTTCGTTGGGAAGAGGATCCGCATCGCAATTCACGCCGCGCTACGAGTAGCGGAGCCAACGCACAAGCTCAGGGATGGTGGGGCGCTTGCCGTACATGAGAACGCCGACGCGATAGATCCGCGCGGAGCCGTAGATCACGCCAACCGTGGTCAGAATGAGCAAAACCAGCGATAACGCGATCTGCCAGAACGGCGGAGTCTGGAGCGAGATGCGCAGAGCCATCAGGACGGGCGAGAAAAACGGTATCTCGGAAAGAACGATCGCCGCTCGAGACGAGGGATCACTGAGGACAAAGCTGTAGATCAGCATGCAGAAAACCAGTGGCGCCATGGCGAACCATTGCAACTGTTGCGCGTCCTGTTCGTTCGAGCACGCGGCGCCGACCGCGGCAAACATCGCCGAATAGAGAAAAAATCCGCCGCAGAAGTAGACCAGCATATAAAACAACAAAGCTAAGGGAAGGTGAATTTCCGGGAACGCGGAGTTCGGGTTCACCATTGCAGACGCGAGCGCGCCGTATGCAAGAAGCAGCGCGAGCGAAGCCGTCCAGATGACGAACTGCGTAAATGCAACAGCGGCCACACCGAGGATCTTTCCTGCAAGAAGGTCGAAGGGCCGCACAGCTGAGATGAGTACCTCCATCGTCCGCGTGGTCTTTTCTTCGAGGACCGAACGCATCGTGACGATACCGTACGCAAGCAAGGCCGAGTACAGCAGAACCACAAGGCCGATGGCCACGCCGATGGTTTGCCCCCTCTCAACGGATTCGCCTGATTCGCCTACTTTGATCACTTTCAGATCTTCGGTATGGACAATTTGGCCAATGCCATCGACATGGATTCCACGCGCGCTGAGACGTGCTTGGATTACCGCTTGGTCCACGGCCGTCGAAAGAGGCCCGAGAACCTGGAAATTGCCCGGATTTCGAGTGTGGAGTTCGGCCGCCTGGTTGAGATCGGTGGGGATCACTAGGAAGGCGTCGAGAGTTCCGGCATTGATTCGGTTGCGAAACCCTTCCTCAATGGCCTGCGGCTGTGGCGGCCGGTCGACCGATTCCAGGACAGCGAACTCCCGTTTGCCGTTCTGACTTTCCTTTTCGAGACCCTTCGTGACGGAAGGGGCGAGACCACCCGCATTGTCTACGATGGCGAGACGAAGGCTTTGATCCGGCTGGTGGCTTCCCACGAAAGCAATTAGAAAAGCAAAGGCGATGCCAAGCACAGGCACGATCAGCGTGCCGATGACGAACCCTTTCGTCTTAACACGCGTCACGTACTCGCGCTTGATGATGAGCCAAATTTTATGCACGGGTGGTCTTCTCGATAAAGATTTCGTTCAGTGAGGGTTCAAGCAGCTCAAACCGCGTAATCTCTGCGCCGGACTGCACGGCAGCTTTCAAGATTTCCTGCGAATCGCCGCCCGGTTTCAGTTTAATTTCCATGCCCCCGGCGAATCGATTGATGCCGATGATCGACGGATGATTCTGGAAGCCGTCGGAGCCGGTAAAAGCAATTTGTACCGTGTTCTTGCCGTAGGAACGCTTGATGGCTCGCAGGTCGCCGTCGAGGATGTTTCGACCATGGTTGATGAGGCAAATGGAATCGCACATCATCTCGACCTGCTCCATGCGATGAGTGGAAAGAACGATGGTCGAGCCCTGCTCGCGCATTTCCAGCATGATGTCCTTCACTGTCGCGGCGTTCACGGGATCCAGGCCAGAGAACGGCTCGTCCAGGATCACGATTCGCGGCCGGTGGATCACCGCTGTGATGAACTGTACTTTCTGCTGCATCCCTTTCGACAGATCATTCAGTCTTTTCTCGGACCACTCGCCCAACTCGAAGCGGTCAAGCCACTCCCGAGCGCGGCGATCTGCCTCCTGCTCTGTCAGCCCATGCAGCGCCGCCATGAAAACGATCAAGGCTCGCACGTGCATGCGCGGATACAGGCCCCGCTCCTCAGGCAGGTAGCCGATCGATTCCCGCGCCTTGTCGCTGACCGGCTGGCCCAAAACGCGAATCGAACCCGCGTCAGGCACCAGGATGTTCATTACCATGCGAATAGTCGTCGTCTTGCCGGCGCCATTGGGGCCGAGGAGTCCAAGAATGGCCCCTTGCCTTACCTGGAGATTGACGCCATCGACGGCAGTCACGGAGTCATAAGACTTCGTGACATTCTCAAGCGAGATTGCGTCCAAGAACGTGCCTTTCGTTACCAACCGAACACGCAGCTCGAAATTGACGAAATGATTGCGCGCCTGGCGTTATGAACACTTCTACCGGGCCGCATGACTATATACGTGTCGCCGCGCGGGATATTTCACTCTAGGAAACACTAACGCAAGCGGCGAGAGTCGGTGCAATTCCGCTGCGTTACACATGTTGGGCTTTTCTGCAGACGGAAGCACTATAGCCGCTTGATCGCGGCGATTCAAACTTGACGGCGGAACTAAACCGGACTATAGATAAACGAAGGGAATCGTGCATGACGAAACGCGTGATGGCGGCCTTTTTTATCCTACTCGGCGCGATCCCGTTTGTGTCACCAGCACAAGCACAGAGGCGTTCCACGTTTGGGCATGGTCCTGCCAGACGCGCCGGCTTCGTTCCGCTACACCGATTTCACCGATTTACCACCGGTTCGGGGTTTCCATACTTCTACTCTGATTACGACTCCGAGGGCGAGCTGATCGACGCCCCTCCCGAGAGCGTCGCCGTGCAGCATGTCCAGCCGGCTTCTCCCGCGCCACTACCTAGCCCGCCTGAGTCGCTCGTGCTCGAGTTGCAAGGCGATCACTGGGTGCGAATCACAAATCACGGTGCGTCGCAGAGCGGCGAAGAGCCGGAACAGACATCCAGGTCATCGACCGCGTCCCACACGCCGGGGCGGACTCAGATGGCGCCGCCGTCCCCCCTTCCCCCTGCTGTACTCGTGTTTCGCGATGGTCACAAAGAAGAAATAGAAAAATACGTGATCGTCGGCCCGACGATCTATGCCGACTCCGATTATTGGCGCAGTGGTTCTTGGACACGAAAAGTTCCGATTGCTGACTTAAACATTTCCGCAACGCTGGAATTGAATCGCGAACGGGGAGCGAGGTTCAATCTACCTTCGGGGCCGAACGAGGTTGTGCTCCGGCCGTAACCATTCGTATCCGGTTCGTATCTCGCAGGACAGTCGGCGAAACACTAATTACCGACGGCGTGCACACGTCGCGCACTCGCTGCGGCAACCAAGTATCCGAGGTCCCTCGGACTCCCATCGCTCCGGGAGAGCCGACCCCGGAGACTCTCACAACGCCTCTGCCCATCGACACCCTCGAGCCACCGCTCGAGTTTGTGCTCGAATCCCCACGACTGCCTGGAATCTTGCCCCCCGAGGGCGACACTGGCGAAGCTTTCATTCCACCGGTTGTGCCCATCATCGTGGGCGGCGGCACGCCTCCATCGGGCCCGATCATTCCGCCCCCAGTTCGTCCTCCGACGCCTGCCCCCGAGCCGGCCACACTGCTCCTCACCGCCACCGGTCTGTCCTCCGTGTGGATCGCCCACAAACTGCGCAAATCCTAAAGATCTCGCGCACACATAGTGGGCAACCAAGTGGTAGGTTATTGGGCATTTAGATGCTGCTTGCGCGAACCTGTCGGTCTAATTGGAATTTGATCTTCTCAACCTTTCAGGGCCGGAGATTCTGTGCGTGGTGGGATTTGGGGTGCTTCGGGGAGTGGTGTTTAGTGACGGAATGATTGGCTCGGTGGTGCGGAATTGGTTGGCTGTTGTGCTTAGCGTGAAACCAGTTTCGGGGTCCTCCCGAATGAATATGGCCGACCGCAGGAACCGCAAAAGCCAGCAGAAGCGCTGGAAGCGCCCAAAGCTTGATCGTTTTCATTGTCTTCCCTTTCCTGAGCCCGCTGCAGAGGGGCAAGGCCGGCACAAATCAACCTATGCGAGCCTGTTCCGCCTTCATTCGAGCAATTTCCAACCGATCGCCTACCTGCGTCCTTGAGTGATAGATCGTGTGAGGTGGCAGCTCCAGAACGCTGGTCGCCTTGAGCGACACTTTAGAGATACGGAACGGCCGCACGTGTTCTTCGACGTGCACGACCTCTTTCTCTTTGCCAAGGAAGATCAAGTCGATTGGGAATAGCATCCCAATGGTGTGCACACCACGGGACGGCACGATCCACAGCCCCTTGCCGAGTTGCGCCCATCGTCTGGTTTTGCCTAGGAGACCGATGAGTCGCGGAAAATACGAATCGGCGACCGTTGCCTCTGTCGCGACGAACGTCTCCCGCGTTTTGTTATACACGTAGACCGCTCCGTTGTGCCCGTTGTTAGACATAGCTGCACCGCCCCCGTCCCTCAGCCGGGACATTGCGACGTTGCAAGGTCTACTCCGATGCCTTGCGCTTGCGCCGCCAAATGATGATGCCGAGCACGATTACCGCCAGAGCTCCTGCTACGACTCGAACCACCGTTGCTGGGTCCATTTTTCTTTCTCCTCTCCGACTGAATTGATGGAAGCGCTCGGCAACTGCCGGATAGCACGCTCTACATCTTGAAGAACCTGGCAATCCCGATGGCAGCCGGCCCTAAAATCACGACCATGAGCGCCGGGAATATGAAAAAGACCAGAACCGGCACCATCTTCACACCTATCTTTGCGGCCATCAATTCTGCGCGTTGCCGCCTTCTCATGCGCAAATCGTCGGAGTGCACCCTCAAGGATTGAGCAATGCTGGTTCCAAATCGCTCCGTCTGTATCAGCATGGCAACGAGTGATTTGATTTCGTCGAGGCCAGTTCGCCGCGCTAGCTCCCGTAGAGCGTCCGTCCGAGTCTTGCCTAATCTCATCTCCGCCGTGACCAGCTGTAGCTCGTCGCTGAACTCGCGGTGCGTGATGTGAAGCTCCTCGGAAACTCTCAACAAGGCGTA
>Ga0307475_10001842_pt1 | contig 12632 bp, 10 predicted proteins | sample atmos_gasesECM1C_FD_203317 | JGI IMG/M metagenome (GOLD analysis project Ga0307475, IMG submission 203317) | Hardwood forest soil microbial communities from Morgan-Monroe State Forest, Indiana, United States - atmos_gasesECM1C_515 | ecosystem: Environmental > Terrestrial > Soil > Temperate... | reverse complement strand
AACGAAGACCCTATCGGGCAGCAAATACTCCTCCGATACGACCCGTACCCGGTGGATGAACTACGGCCGCGGCAGATTGTGGGAATCGTGGGCGACGTCAAGCATTTTGGCCTGGGGGAAGAGACACCTCCGTTCGTGTATGCGCCTTTCACACAACAGCCGGCAGTATTTCCGGGCGGCGCAGCAAGAGCACATCTGCACAAAGCGTTGGTGTTGCGAACACCTTCGGGCCCGATGAGCGGCGACAGAAACTTGGCCGTAAGTGTTAAACAGGCTTTGGCGGAAATCGATCCCAATCAGCCAGTCACAAACATAATGACTATGGAGGATGTGTTGGCGGCTTCGCTGGGTGATTACCGCTTCTATATGGAGCTGCTCGGAATTTTTGCTGGCGTGGCCGTGTTGCTGGCGGCAGTGGGCATCTATGGCGTGATGTCCTATTCCGTCAGCGAGCGCACGCACGAAATCGGCATCCGCATGGCGCTGGGCGCTGAACGCAGCGACGTCCTCGGTCTGATCGCCCGGCTTTGGCTCAAGCTGACACTCATAGGTGTGGCGATCGGAGTGGCCTTGGCGCTAGGAGTGGCGCGCTTGATCTCCAGCTTTCTGTTTGGAGTCAAACCGACCGATCCCCTGACGTATGCAGCGGTTGCGGTGGGACTGTCGGCTATCGCGTTGTTGGCCTGTTACATTCCGGCGCGCCGAGCGATGAAGGTCGATCCGTTAGTAGCCTTGCGTTACGAATAGGGCACGAATCGCGTGCGCTGAGTACAACCGTCCCGGAAAATCTGCGCATCCTATGTCCAACCTGGCCAACACTCTCTAGGGAGACGTCCATGCGCGTTTTCGCGTCAATCTACATTTTTGCTTTCGCCGTACTCCTGTTTGCGTCGCCATCACGAGCTCAAAGCATTGAGGTCTTTGGCGGCTACTCTTATGTGCGCGCTCCCGTCACCTTCACGCAGACCATCCTTTGCCCCATACCCGGATGCCCTACCGGAACCAACACGCAGCATCTCAATCTCAACGGCTGGGAAGTTGGCGGCGCATTCAAAGTATTCGGTCCGCTCGCGTTGGCCGCGGACTTCGGTAGAACTTCCGGCTCGTTCCAGGGCGCCAACACGCACCTTCAGACGTATCTCGCCGGCCCGCAGCTGCGCTTTCCTGGACGGATTTCTCCGTTTGCGCATTTCCTAGTCGGTGCTGCCCACGAATCAATCGACACGAGTGCCGGCTCGCTCACGTTCGGGCCAACGCAGAGCGCCTTCGCCACCGCGCTTGGTGGCGGCATCGATCTCAAAGTTCTGCCTCTTCTCTCCATCCGTCCCATTCAGATCGATTATTTGTTAACGCATTTCAATTCCGGCACGAGCCTCGCGTTTCGGCCGGCATTGTCGTGCACTTCTAACATGATCTGATCGCGAAAACAGAGGCGGCAAATGGAAGATCTTCGCGATGCTCAGCCTTTGCAGTCGCGCAGGACTTCCGTGGCCTCTGACTGGCTGAGCAGCCCTTTGCGCACCAACACTTGCACCAGACGCGCGGCGCAGTCCATATCGGGCGACGTCGCCTGCTTCGCCGGAGGAAACGCGTTCTCAAACAGTATGCGGGGCGGCAAGCCCAGTTCGCCAAGCCAACTGTCCAGGACAGCCCGCTGCGTTTCCGCGATCTCCCCGAACACCAGCCCCATTCCGGAACCCGCGTGACGCGAGCTGACGTTTGCAAGCACGTCCAGAGTCATGCCCGCCCGATGAATTTGCAGGCGCACCGCCGCGCCTATCGGTAGCGGGTTCAGCGTATCGACATAGCAACCTTGCGCGCTCAAATCAGAGGTGCGGGCCTGAATGCGCGATCCCGTGCGCATTTCGATCATTTCGACCGGAGCGACAAATGGTGACCTGGTCCCACAACGGCGATTATGCGGAGCGGTGCTCGCTGGGGCGGGTGCCGGCGCACTTACGGGTTGCGCCGGCGAGCTCGCGCCGGCTGACGGTGTAGTCATTTGCGTGGTTTGTTGCAGGCCGGTCAAGAGCGCCACGGCGACTCCGTACCCGTCGTCACGCTTGTGTACCCGCGCTACCTCGCCGATTTGCTCCAGGTTCGCCGCGCCGGCGCTCGGATCGTAGGGCGAGGTCACCCGGACACGCATGCCCTTGTAGTAGCGGTTCAGCCTAGTGAAAAAATAGATGGCCTTTCGCGAAGCGTTTTGCGTCAGCCGCACTTCATCAAAATTTGCGTCGTTGAAATCCGCGCTGCGAATCCGTATCTGCAGCGTAATTCCCGCGCGGCGCATCTGCCGGCGTTCCGTCCGCGTTGCGGGGACGGCGGCGGACTGCGGCGGTGCTACTGCGCTCAAGCGTTCGGACATGGTTTAGGCGAGCCTCGGTGTGAGACCTGCGGCGGTCTGCACTTTCAGCCAATCCAATATTGTCGCCGCGCACCGGTGAACTCCCCATAGAACAGCGGTACCGCGCGGAGGGTACTAAAGGAGGGGCGGCGCCCCCCAGCGCGCGGTTTACTATATTAATTACAGAGTTATCTAGAGCCTTTCAGTGTCCGCTGCGCAGGTACATTACGCCGCAGCGATACACGTTCTGCTCGGGCAACTCCTCTACGTATACGATCTGGGCGGGCACGAAGATGGCTTGGTCGCCGGGTGCATACGGAACGGCCACGTCGATCAGGGTTTTCTCAACGTACTTCTGTTTGCTTTTGAAGCGCAGGCCGCCGCGCGACATGTCTTCGCACGCGACAATATCGTCCTGCGAGTTTGTGCGCCGAATGCAGGCTTTAAAGTTCACGCGCATGCGTGCGTGCTTTCGCCGATTCTCCCGCTCCTTCGCGGGAACGCCCGCACCGGACGGCGCCGCGGCGGGCGCCTTCGCCGACGGGACATCGGGAGCCGAAGGCTGCGCAGCGGCTACCTCGAGCGTGGGCGTGGACCCACGGGTTTCGGTCGTCATCCAGGCAGCGCCGGCGAACGCGGACGGTTTCTGGGATGCGGCGTTCGGCTTCTCGGACGCGCGCCATGGATGCGGCGCAGCGGGCAAGCCTAGTTCGTCTGCCTCGCCGAGCGCGTCTTCGGAGGGCGCGCCGTCCCCGGCCGGCAGGCTGTCCGCGGCCGAAAGGCTTTCCGCTAGTGCCAGCTTCCACAACGTAGACGACCCGCATTTCTTGCAGTAGCGTACGATGCCTTTGTTGACGGCCATTACGTCCGCCGCGAGATCGCTGTGATCGGCCATCTCCCGGGTACGGCAATTGCCGCACTCGATCAGAGTCTTGCTGGCGCGCTTTTCACTTTCCGTCAAATCCGGGAAATCGAGGCCCCAGAAATTGACCTTGCTGTCCAGGAAGGCCACGCCATAGATATAGGTGTCGCCATCGGATCCGATTTGGCCGACCACGCGGGCCTCGATTTCCTTGTGGGACTCCTCGCTGCGAATCACGAGTTCCTGCTCGGCGGAGAGTTTGTAGGTCGACTGGATGCCGGCGCCGTGGCGGCTGAGCAGGACGGTCTTGGTACGCTCGGAAAACACGCGCCCTTCGATGTCGCTGCCAACGAGAGTGATAGCGATCTGTTTGGGAATGCGCCCACTGCGACGTGTGTCGTCTGGAGGCATAGCTCTGTGCCGCTGGGGGAAGGGAGGCGAACTTGAGGCGATAGTAGCACAGTAGTTGCGTGAATACGGAACTGCGGGATCTCGAATGTCGGGAATGGCATGTCTGGAAGCTTAAATCTGGAGGCTGGAAGGAAGAAGGACCCCACACCACTGGGACATGGTTTAGGGGGTTGGCGTGTAGTGACGATCGCGGAAATCGCGCTGGTCAGTCTAGCACGCGGCCGCAGCAGTGGCGGCAAGACGAACACGAAAGAGGCTGCAAGCGAAAACGAACTCCACAAAAACGCAAGATCCTGCATATCCTGGTGACAGGCGGCTTTGCCACTTTGCAGAAACTAAACGAGATAGGCCCCCGCTGATTTTGGTCCTTCAATTGCTCCCACAATCACACAAAGTTCCCTCTATGCTGTTGCCGTCGGAGGCACAATGAAAAAGGCACTGAGACTCATGCTGCTTGTTGCGGGGAGTATCTTGGTCGTCGCACCGAGGTCTTATGCGCAAACCTACACAAGCGACTTGAACATCGCCGATTTCACCGGAACCGTTTCTCAATATGCGACGCTAAGCAACTTTTCCTTTGGCGACGTATCGTCGCCGTTCACGCCTACGTCCTCCGAACTGGCGACAAGCGGTTTCCGTGTGTACTCCGGGGGTTCACTCACGGGTTTGCCTGGCAGTAACTGGATCCTCGCGTCGTTCTCTGGCCCGGTATCGTCAATCCTTGTATTCCCGAACATCGACCACTTCGGTAGCGCCTATGACGGGTATCAGTATTCGATCGAGGGGAGCAATGACCTCTCGACTTGGACGCCGCTATTCGACGCGCTGACGGTGACTGGCGCCGGCGAGCCTTTTACACTGGGCACGTTCAGTGGAACAGCGCCGTCGACAGTCAACAACGTGTTGGCCGGTGGTTGCGCGAGCGGCTGCGTGGGCTACGAGGCACAATTCAATTTCGGCGCGCCTTACCAATACTACGCTTTCGGCGCCAGCACCGAAGCAGTTAACGCTCTAAACTCTGACCAGGAGCTCAGCGGCGTCGGCGCCACTACGCCGGAGCCGGGTTCGCTTCTGCTTCTCGCCTCCGGTTTGGCGGGCCTCGTAGCAAGGCGAAGGAAATTCTGCGCAAGGCAAGCCTAATTGGGCCCACGTTAATAGTTCCACAGACTAGGATGTACCCACGCGATCTGCTTCTGCGGTCAGCCCGGTCGTCGCCCGGTTTTTTCCGGTAATACATGCTCGCCGGCCTGCTACTTGCTCTGCACTTCGTTCATGATGGCCTGTCCCACCCGCCGAACGAGCATCCGTCGCGTTGGAGCGAGAACTTGACGGCTGAGGGTACGTTTGGTTGCGGCCTAAGGACGTTGCTCAAATCGAATTCCTGGAATGGATAGATACTGATAGGTTGAGGCACGCGGGTCTTGGTTCAATGGCGGTTGGGCTCGGTGAGCGCGAGCACGGCATAGGCTGTTGCGGCGTCGTTCATGAAGCGCGCGGTGCCGGGGCTTAGGTGATGTGCTTCGTTCTTGTTTAACGAGTAGGACAGCCAAAAGCCTTCGGTCTTGTTTTGGTTGGCCGCCAGCCACGCACGGGCGTGCTGCAGTTGGGCATCCTCGCGGGGAATTCCCCCTTGTTGTAGTACGAAGGTGATGAATCCTGTGGCGTAGCCGTCGCTTTGCGTTTCCTGCGGAGTTCCATCCGCGCGTTTCCACGCGCCAACCATGGACGAGAGACTCCAGCCTCCGTCAGCTTGCTGCTTGCTGCGAACTTCGTTGATGATGGCCCGCTGCTGTTCCGGCGCGAGGAGGCCGGGCAGTTTCGCCGAAGCCCATAGAAGGGCGACACGATTGATGGTGGTCTGCGCCGCGCATTCGCGGCTGAGGTACTCACGCAAGATCTTGACGTTATTTTGGATTTCGGGCCGCGCGCGGTAGCTCTCTGGGGCCGAGCCCGCCGCTACGGCAGCAAGCGTGGCTCCGTAGAAGTCCGAATCGTCCGCTTCCCACGGCTCATTGGCGAAGCGCAGCCACATCCATGCGCCGGCCTTATCTCCGGTGGTTTGCTGTTCGGCCCACATGTTGTCCAACGCAGCGCGCGTGTCGTTACTGAGCCGTTTGTTCTGCGCGTCATTGCTGGCGAGGATCAGCGCATTGAGAACGGATTCCGTCCCGCGAGATTCGACGGTCTTGTACGCGCCGCGGTCCGCGTCGCTGTAGAAGGGGGCGACTTCTTTCCACAGACGTACGCGCTTAGTGACATTCTCGAGGAGTCTGCGTTCGTTGGGGGAGGGAGCTTGTTCCGCAAGCCCTTGACGAAGGGCCGGCCGCGAGAGCGCGTAAGGCACCGCGGTATGACACGACACGCAAAACGTCTGGTGATCGCGCGCGGCCTTTGGCCATTCCATCCACCAGCCGGCCCTTTGATCGAGGTAAGCAGCGGCGGCCTTCTGATCCCAGGAGTTCACGATTTTGTTTGCGGGCTGATCGAGGTAGGCAGGCGTAGCCTTAGATTTGCCTGAGTCGGCGGCGCTGGTTTGCATGTGCCAACAGGCGGCAACGATTCCTGCTACGAGGCACACCGCCAGGACGATTCGACGCACCGTTGCATTCATAGGGAGCGTCTCCCTTTGCATGCAATTCGAAAATGAATCTTGCGAGCCATGAGCGAGACGCAAGAAGCATCCATCCAGCGCGAGAAGATTACCACGAACGCGGGTTGGCGCAGCCCAAGTGCATGCCGGGAGTTCGTGGCTTCCTTCGCCACTCTTAAGGACAAGCAGGATGAACGGAAGCTCAGACGCCCAAGGCTACTTTGCGGCGGCGCAAGAACGAGCCGAGGGCGAGAATGCCGGTGCCCAGAAGGACGAGCGATGCCGGTTCGGGGACTGGTGGAGGCGTGGAACTGCCGGTTGGCGCAGTGATGTTGCTGCCGGAAACGTACTGGAAATCATGGCTATCGCCGCCGAAGATGCGCCCGGTAACGTTCGAGTTAACCACAGAAATTGCCCCGTTCGGATCCAGGAAGATGCCTTGAGAAAGGAATGTCCCGTTCGAGGGGGAGCCACCACCGTTGTTGATGTCCAACGTGGGGCCGCCGCTGAGGGCGCTGCCGCCGACCCAGTTGAACACGACCTCGTCAGGGGTTAATCCCCCAGTCAGAGCAACATTGCCGTGGAAATTGGTGTTGCTCGTGAAGTTTAAAACCACAGTGTGAGTGCCGTCGCCGTTGATGGTCAAGGTTTCCCCGTTGTTGAGACTGAAGGAGCTAACGGCGAAGACGCTGACGTTCGTATAGCCGGGTCCCGAGCTGGAAAAAGTGCCCGCGCTGGCATTGATGGTTGTGTTCCCGTTGACGCTGACACTCTTCCCCGCCAGGCCGCCGAGCGTAGTATTCAAAGCGTTCACGGTGTTAAGGGCCATCGTCACGGCGCCGACGCCGTAGTTTATCGATCCGGTGATCGTTACACCACCGCCCGTGACCTGTCCCATGTTTGCAGCGGCGACATCGAGGTTGCCGTTTATAGTTCCAGGGCCGCTGAGGCTGACCTTTCCCGTGCCACCGTCACCGATATTGCCGATACCGCCCCCTTGCCCGGCCGCTACACCCGTACTTCCGCCGGTAGTGTTGGTCGTGACGTTGGTGATCTGGAGTGTGTTATTGCCGCCCCCTTCGAAGAGCAGCGCATAATTGGCCGCGGCGCCAAGCTGTACACCATCGGCCCAGGCCGACGGTACGATCAGTACTAGCAGGAGCAAAGCGGTGAGCGCGGTGGTCCAGCGGATTGCTGAAAATGATTCGCGAGCTGAGCGGCGAGTCATGAACTTTCCCCCTAAGTGAGAACTGCAGTCGTTTACGTAGCAATCTGAAGCCCACAAAACGCGCCGGATATAACACCTTTGTTTGCAGCGAAAATGCGCAGAATTCAGGTATTTCCTCTATGCAGCGGCTTGCACATTTGAGGAAGCCGCAGTGCGAGAAAACCCACTTACTCACGAAAGCTCGCCAAATGGGACTGGGAGCTTGTGAGGCTGGACGGCCGATTTTCAGGCTATTGTTTGCGGGTGTCGGGCGTGTAGTGGGCTTGCAGGTACAGAATGATTTTCTGCGTGGCATCGTCGGGAATGGCCGCGCCGAAGGCTTTGTTCATCTTGTTTACTTCGGCTTCCCAGGTGGCGGCGGGGAGCGGCGGCTGCATGGTGATGTAGCGCGGGCTGTGGCAGGTGTTGCAATAAATCTGCACGTCCTGCAGGCCGTCTCCGGGAGCGAGATCGGCAGCCGGCACGGGATACGCGGAAACCTGGAAGTTCGAGTCAGGCGAGAGCTCGACGGGCGCGGCTTGGCGCAGGATTCCAAGCTCCGCGGGAGCGTAATGGCCCTTTTTCAATTCGGCGTAAACGACGGCCGCCATCACCAAGCTACACATCACTAAAAAAATCGAGCGAGCTCTGTTTTTCATAGTGATTCTCCCTTAGCTCGCATTTCCCACCACGATTTCCTGGCGCTCGATGCGATTCCAGAGGTAGCCGCCGGGATTCCAGACCGGTTCGTCGGGCTGCGTGTTGCTTTTTTCATCCGTGGCGCGCACGGCCAGCGAATAACGGCCTGGCGATTTTGCGATCCACGATGCCTCCCAGGTGCGGAAGGAATAGGCACCGTGGTTCTCGCCGAGTTTCGCGGCCATCCAGTTCTTTCCTCCATCATCGGAAACCTCCACGCGGTTCACGGCGGCAAAGCCGCTGAAAGCGATGCCGCGCAGCGTGACGTTCATTCCCGCGGGAATTTTCGAGGAGCCATCGGGCGAGATAAGGAAAGAGCGCACGGGGAACCGCTCGAGCGGGATTGTCTTTACCTTGCCGGCTTTCAGGTCTTCGGGGGTGGTGTTGCCGCGCGGGGTATCCGGCACGCGGTACCCGGTTTTCATCCAGAAATTTTCGTCAGGCATGTTGAGAACGCGAATCCAGGTGAGACACTTGGTCCAGTAGGTCGCGAAATATCCGGGAACGACGAGCCGCACGGGAAATCCATTGAGCATAGGGAGTGGCTCGCCATTCATCAGGTAGGCAACGACGCATTCGTCGAGGACGGGATTTTTTAGATCGAGCGATTTGAGAAAAAGATTCGAGCCGAGGCCCGCTGGCCCCTGGCCGGTTTCGAGGCCCTGAAACTGGACCTGCAGAGAACCGCTCTTTACGCCGGCCAGGTCGAGAAGCTCGCGCAGGCGTACTCCGGTCCACATGGCATTGCCCATCGAACCGTTGCCCCATTGACCGCCCGGGACGCGCGGTAGCAGGCGGCTGCGGCTGTTGCCGGAACACTGATTTACGGCGGCAAGGGAGATCGGTTTGAATTTCTGGATCAGTTCGGGGAGGCTGAAGGCCAGCGGCTTGTTGACGTTGCCCTCGATCTGCAGCTTCCATTCTTTCAGATCAACAGCGTTCGGAATGCCTTCGAGGTGCCAGCGGACATAAAAAGCTTCGTTCGGTGTGAATGCGGTGCGGAAATAATGGCGGGGTGTTTCGAGTTGAACGGGACGGTCGGTGAGCAGAATCAGAGGAACTTTTTGGGGCTCGGTGATGTAGGGGCCGACGGAATTCCAGTGTGGATTTGCGCCGGGTCCGGTGAAGGGCTCGATTGTTTTTTCGGGAGGCAGCTGCTGGGCCATGGTCGGGTCCGGGGCTAGCCAGCGACTTGCGGCGATTCCACTGCCGGCCATTCCCAAAATTTTCAGCAGACCTCGCCTGGAAAGACATCGCTCTGTCGCACGCATAGAGCACCCTCCGCCTTGCGGACTATTGGCCCCGACAGACTGTGAACGCGGAGCGCATGGGTTGAAATGACTGTGCCGCAGGTGCGCATCCGACGGCTTAGGTTTTAATTTTTTCACCGTCCCAAGTTGTAGCGGCTTTGCGGAAATAAGATTCGTTGGCCAGGTGGCAGGCCAGCGCGGCGTTGTGGCCGAAGACTACGTCTTCGACGTTGGGCTTGCGGGTGCGCACGGAGTCGAAGTAGGTCCACATGTGCGGTTTCTGCTCGTCCCACGAGACGCTGCGGAAAGTCAGGCCCTGCAGGCCGGGTTCTTTGGCGGGCTTGGGGTCGTGTTCTTCGTGCCATTTGTTGACGTACTCTTCGCGCATGGCGCGGGGGAAACCGGAGGAGTAGTAGCTAGGCGATTCGTCTCTGCCGGTTTGCGGGTAATAAGTGAGCGCGTATTCGGTGACTTCGAGAATGCCCTTGGAGCCGTTGAAGCGATAAATCTCCGGAGACTCGGTGCCGAGATTCAGGCGGAAGTAGATGGGGATTTCGCCGTACTCGAAGAGCGTGGCGTGAACGTCGGGCATGTTGCGGCCGTCTTTCCAGCGGAGGATGCCGCCGGAAGAGAGGACGCGCTTGGGCGGCTCGTTGATGCCGAGCATGAACATCATGCCGCTGACGAGATGGACGAGAAGGTCGCCGGCGAAAACTCCGGTGCCGTATTCCTTCCAGCAGCGCCAGCGCGCGAAGTATTTTGGGGACATCTCGGGATCCCAAGCGCGATGCGGAGCGGTGCCTTGCCAGGTTTCCCAATCGAGAGTCTTCAGTGAGAGATCGAAAGGCGGCGGATATTCCCAGGCGCCGGTAGGATCGTTGCGGCCGAGCGAGCCCTCGACCATCATGAGATCGCCGATGGTGCCTTGCGCAATCAGTTCCTTAGCTTTGGCGCAGAGGACGGAGCTGACGCGCTGCGAGCCGATCTGGATGACGCGGCCGGTGGCTTTGCCGGCCTTGACCATTTCCAGGCCGTCGGAAGGCGAGTGTGACATGGGCTTTTCGCAGTAAATGTCTTTCCCGGCGCTGACGGCGTCGACGACGACTTGCTTGTGCCAGTGGTCGGGAACGGCGGCGATCAGGCAATCGATTTCTTTGTTGTCGAGGAGGTCTTTGTAGCGGCGGGTGACGAAGAGATTTGGATTGCCGACGATTTCGCGAGCGAGGGTGTGGCGGCCGTCGTACAGATCGGCGGCCGCGATGCATTCCGCGCCGGGGAGCGCCACTGCGGCGGTGAGCAGGCCGGAGCCTTGCATGCCGATGCCGATAATGCCGAAGCGGAGACGGTCGCTGGGAGCGACGCGAGGATAGCTGGCCGCTTCGAGGCGCGCGTCTCGCAGGAAAAATGTGTTGGCGGCGGCGAGAGCGCTGGCGGCACCGGCGGTGCGTTGCAGGAATTTACGGCGCGAGAGATCACTTTTCATTTTTTCTCCAGGTTAAAAAACTCGAAAACCAAAACGAAAGAAACAGCGGCGATGAAGTTTACGCCTGCTCAACTGGAGCGCAATATATTGCGCCCCTACTCTTACTTCAGCGGCTGCAGGGCTACTTCCTTGAAGAAAACGATGTCGTTGTCGCTGTGATTCTGCAGGCCCATGTAGCCTTCGTTGGGGCGGCGGCCGCGCTGGGGCTCGAAGTCAAATTTTTTCTCGGGAACGGGCTGGCCCTCGGTGTAGTCGGTGACTTTTACGTCGTTGAGTACGACGACAGTGTGCGGGCCATCGAGAGTGATCAACATCGTGTTCCACTCCGGGCCGGGCTTGCCGGGCCGGGCGAGCGGCTTGGTGAGCGAGTAGAGCGTGCCGGTGACGTGATATTCATCTTCCTTGGAATCTTCGGGCTGATTGTCGATCTGAACTTCGTAGCCGTAGTGCACGGGCATCCAAGGCTCGCGCGGCTCGACGGGAATGCGGATGAAGACGCCGGAATTGTCGTTGTGGTCGCGCATTTTGTAGACGACGCGAATGCGGCAGTCGCCGACTTTGCCGGCGGTCCAGTAGAGCAGGCCCATACCGCCGTGCGTCTGGATCAGGCCGTTTTCAGCGGTCATGTTGCCCGGCCCGACGTGTTTCCAGCCGTCGAGATCCTTGCCGTTGAAAAGTTGCTGCCAGGGTTTTTCGGTTTGCGAGAAGCCGGGAATGGCGAGCACCGCAGCTGCGGCGAGAAGCAGGAAAAACAAATTGCGCATAAGCCCCCTTTTGCCGGGGACATACTACAAGATTCGAGGGTCGAGGGGAAATTTTGGAGTGCGGGAGGCTTGCTCCCGCTTTTGCGGCGTGATGTACGGAGCCAGTAGTCTGGTCGAAGTCGCGCACGTCGAGTCGAGTGGGGCTGGTTCGTACACCGTGAAAGCGGCGGCAAGACCGCCGCACTCCAAAAAAAACGCTAGTTCAGTTCGCGGAGCCAGATGTTGCGGTAGGGACCGGGTGGTTGTGGTCTTGCAGGGCTAGCGGGAGTTTTTCTGGGCCGGCGGCGTAGGGCAGCCGCACGTGGTGGCCGGTGGGGCCGGTCAGCTCGACGGAACGTCAATTTTCTGTTATACTGTTCCGGTAGAAAAGTGCGTCCAAAAAGCGGGAGATTCCCCCCGCTTTTTTTATTTTTAGGCATCTCCTCATCGGCTTCCGCGGATACGTAAAGGCACGACACCGTCGTGCCCGCCCGGCAACCCACATCGAACCCCATAATTGTCATCCAGGCCGAGGATCGTGCGTCAGTTTGAAATTTTCTGCCTCTTCGTAGAGCTGTCTTTAGACAGCCACGGCCACCTGAAGCCTGCCTGTCGCAGGCAGGGTCGCCGCTACAGCGGCGCCGTGTGTTTTTCAATCCGCCTTCAACGCCCATGCCCAACCAACAGCAGATCCTAAAGTCCATCGCCGCCATGGCAAAGCGGCTCGGCCGCGCGCCGTCGGTATCGGAATTCGTCGCTCGCGGAGGAATTCCAAAGCATTTCGTCTTCCGACACTTCCGGACATGGAATGACGCCGTCAGGGCCGCGGGATTCCGACCCAGCCGGTTGTTCGCGCGGCCGGACGACATTGAACTGCTCCAAGGATGGGGTGAGACGGTGCGAAAACTGCGGGCGGTGCCTTCGCGGCGCGCGTATCGTCTAAGGGGAACGCATTCGCCGCGTACGCTGGAAACGCGGTTTGGCTGCTGGGCCGCGCTGCCGCAAGCGTTTCGCAATTTCGCGGAAGGAAAGCCGGAGTG
>Ga0307475_10001841_pt1 | contig 12635 bp, 8 predicted proteins | sample atmos_gasesECM1C_FD_203317 | JGI IMG/M metagenome (GOLD analysis project Ga0307475, IMG submission 203317) | Hardwood forest soil microbial communities from Morgan-Monroe State Forest, Indiana, United States - atmos_gasesECM1C_515 | ecosystem: Environmental > Terrestrial > Soil > Temperate... | reverse complement strand
CCGGGAGAAGAGCGGCATTTTGTGGCGCTGAGGACCAACGTCGAGGCCGACAACCCTTACCAGATCGTGTACCACGAATACACGCACGCGATCATGAACCTGAATTTTCGCGATTTGCCGGTTTGGCTAGGTGAGGGACTTGCGGAATTCTATGGCAACTCCACGATTCACGACAAGGAAGTGGAGATCGGCCGACTTTCGGCATATCACCTGCAAGTACTCCAGGAGAACCGCTTAATTCCGATTGAAGCGCTGCTGGCGGCGGACTCGCGGTCTCCCTACTATAACGAGCAGAATCGAGTTTCCGTCTTCTATGCCGAGTCCTGGGCCATCGTGCATTACCTGATGCTCGACCCCGAAGCCCGCAAGCAACATTTGCTGAATCAGTTTTTGACCGCATGGGAAGCGAGTGGGAATCAACTCGAAGCGGCCCGGAACTCTTTTGGTGACCTGAAAAAATTTGCCCAGGCGATGGAGGGTTATGCCCGGCAGAAGACGTTTTACGTCGGCCGGATGACAACCGCGATTCACGGCGACCCGAAGAGTTACTCGAGCCGGGAGGTGTCACCGGCGGAAGTGGCTGCCTACCGCGCCCTCTTCTATGTGCATACACAACGGCCAAATGAAGCCAAGGCTTCGGCGGAGGAAGCGCTCGAGGCCGACCCGAAGCTCTTCCTGGCCTACGAGGCTCGAGGAATCCTGACGTACACCGCCCGGGATTTCGCGGCGGCTGAAGCAGATTTTGGGCGGGCCATCGAGTTGAATTCGACGAGTTTTGTGTCGTATTTCTTCGACGCGGAAACCCAGTTGCGCCGCGGAATAACTTCGCCCGAGCAAGCCGCGAAGCTCAGCGCCTTGCTTGAGAAAGCCATCGCGATGAATCCGCAATTCGCGCCGGCTTACGCTGCGCTGGCGTCGGTGTATTCCATGAGTCCAGAGACGCAGGAAAAAGCGATTGCCGTCGGCCGAAAAGCGGTGGACCTCGAACCCGGCAATCTTTCCTACGCGATCAACTATGGGTATGTCTTGCTGAACGCAAGAAAGACGGCTGCCGCGAAGGTGCTCGCGGAGCGGATCCAGCAGGCCGCCCGAACACCCGGGGACAAGAGCGGCGCTGATGAACTCTTGCTCGCCGTCAGCAACGCCGAGATCCGCGACAAAGAGATCGCCGCCATGGCGGAACGCGCCAAGCACACCGCAGAAGAAGCCACGGCTGCGACCTCAACCGTTGTGATGACGGCCAATTCCCTTCCAGGTTCGAAGACGGAGGTTTCGAAGGGTTCAGGCTCAGGCGCCTCCGGTGGGGCAAAAAAGTCGAATCGCACGGAGTACGCATTGGAAGGAATCATTGCATCCGCGGAGTGTAACGCGGACTCCAGCGGAAAAGTGACACTAACGGTCAACCACGTGGGGATGAAATTCATGTATTCGAGTCTGAACGCGTTATACGTTGTCAGCACTGCGAAAGAAGATTCCGGGCAGGCCCCGGCTTGCACAGAGTGGAAAGGGCGCCGCGTTCGCCTCTACTTTTACCAGACGAAAGACCGACCCTACGCCGGAGAGCTGAATACGATTCAATTCTTCTGATAGACGGTGCGGCCGCCGACCACGGTCTGCAACACGTCCGTTGTGAGAAAATCCTTTGGTGGAACCTTCGTGAGATCGCGTGAGAGAATGACGAAGTCCGCGAATTCTCCAACTTTCAACTCGCCCTTCTTCCCGTCCATGAATTCGGCGTAGGCAGAGCCGGAAGTGTAGGCGCGGATGCAGTCTGGCAGGGGTAACTTCTCCTGCGGCTCCCAGCCACCGGCTGGCCCGCCGGTAAGGGCTTCGCGTGTAACACAAGCATAGAGGCCGCGCATGGGATTGATGGGCTCAACGTCATAGTCGGTGCCAAACGCCAATTTCGCTCCGGCCTTTTCGAGGGAATTCCACGCGTAAGCACCCTTGGCACGCTCCGGGCCAATGCGCAGCTCAGCCCAGCGGGAATCGTTGGTTTCGTGAGAGGGCTGCATGGAGGCAATCACCTGAAGCTCGCCGAAGCGCGGCATGTCCTGAGAAGCAACGACCTGAGCGTGTTCAATGCGGCCGCGGCGGTCGCGCGGAGGATTGACGCGGGCAACGGATTCGAAAGTGTCGAGAGCAAGGCGGTTCGCTTTGTCGCCGATGGCATGAAAGGCGAGCTGAAATCCGAGCTTGTCCCGTTCGATGGCCATCGTTTTCAACTTCCCGGGATCCAGGCGCGGGATGCCGCTCGTCGACGGGTCGTCCGAGTAGGGCTCGAGAAGCGCCGCCGTACGCGTGCCCAAAGCGCCGTCGAGAAAGCCCTTCAGCGCGCCTGTTCTTAACCACGGGTCGGTGGTGCCGCCCTGGGCACGCCTGTTTTGCAGCTCATCGGTAGAGAGTATGAACGGGAGCCATTCGGTGATGCGGACAGTCAGCTTCCTTTCTTCTTTCAAGTCGATGTAGACGAGGAAATCTTCCCACTGAGAAAAGTCCTGAACCGAAGTGACTCCATTGCGCCCGAGTTCCTCGAGGACCATTTCAATGCCTCTGCGGCGTTCGGCGGCGCTGGGGTCGGGGACCCGCTCCCAGACCATCTCCTGCGCGGGATCTTCTTTTAGAAGGCCCGTCGGTTCACCATCGGCGAAACGTTCTATTTGCCCGCCGGGAGGGTCGGGCGTGTCCTTCGTGATTTCGGCGTGCTTCAGGGCAAGCGAATTGACAACAGCGATATGGCCGGAGACATGTTCAAGGTAAACCGGGTTTTGCGGAGCGGCCTCGTCGAGCTGCAAGCGGCCGGGAAACTTTTGGTCGGGCCAGCGCGTCTGGTCCCACCCGCTGCCGAGGATCCACTCGCCGGGCTTGTGAGTGGCGGCTGCTTCTTTGACGAGTTTCTGGATTTCGGCCATGGAAGCAGCGCCGTTGAGAGCGAGATTGAGCTTGTCGCGTGCTGCGCCACCGACGTGCACGTGTGCATCATTGAATCCAGGCATCACGAAGCGGTCGTTCAGTTGCACAACATCTTCGCCCTCTGCGCCGCCACATTCGAGCATGATCTGCGTGATCGTGCCGATGCAAAGAATCTTTTCGTCGCGAACAGCCATGGCAACGGCCCAAGGTTGCTTCGGGTCGTTGGTGTAAATGCGGCCGTGGAGATAGTACCTGGTTTTGTGAAGCGGAGGCTCACGTGTCTGGGCAAGGAGTGTTTCCGGGTGGGTAAGGATGGAGGCGACCGAAGCGAGAAGTACAGCCGAAAGGCGGGGCCGCCTCATGATTGTCCCGTTTCGGGCGCGAGCCCGGCAACGCCGAGCACGGTCAGCAACACACGCTTCAGCCCCCGCTCTCTTCCCGCAGGCTCATACCACTCCTGGAGGGAGTGGGCCCCGCCGCCGTTTCCGCCGGCTCCCAAGGCAATGGCTTCGATGCCGAGCGATAAAGGGATGTTTGCGTCCGTCGAAGAGCGCTCGACTCGCGATTGGTTGCCAACATACTCGTCCGCGGCGCGCAACGCCGTCAACAACGACGAGTCCGCCGGAAGTTCCCCGCCGGGACGGCTGCCAATCTGATTGACTTTCCAGTCGAGCTTTCCGCGGCTGCGCTCGCGCGCATTGTCCATCTCATCCTTCACGCCGGCCGCCACGCAATCACGCAAGGCGGATTCGAGGCGCGCAAGTTCGTCCTCATTCTCCGAGCGCAGATCGACCTTCAGCTTCGCTTCATAGGGAATCGAATTCACCGAGGTGCCGCCCTCGATCTGCCCGAGGTTGAAGGTAGTTCGCGGAGTGGCAGGCACCTTCGTATTGATGAAGCGAACGGAGGCGCGTACGAGCGCATTGATCGGATTGGGCATGCCGAAGTCCGACCAGCTATGGCCGCCAGGCCCGGTGATGACGACCTCGAGGCGGCGCGACGCCAACGCTTTGACGGTGACATGATCCGTTCCCGAGCCATCGAGAACGATCACGGCCCGCAGCTTCGTGCGATAAGCATCGATCAGAGCGCGCATCCCGCGCAGGTTTCCTTCGCCCTCTTCCCCTACGTTTGCGGCAAAAAGAATAGTGCGGCGAGGCTTGATTTTGGCGGCCTGCATCGCGCGGGCTACAGCCAGCAAGCCGGCGAGTCCGGTACCGTTGTCTGAAATTCCGGGTGCGACCAGCCGGTCTCCCTCGCGGCGTACCTTGATTTCGGTGCCGGAGGGAAAAACCGTGTCCAGATGCGCGGTAAGGAGCACTGCTTCTCTTTCGTTGGAGCCCGGCAGCTCGCCAATTACATTGCCAATCTTGTCGGTATGGATTGTGAGCCCTTCCGCGGCAAGAACGCTCTTCACGGCCTCAGCCCGTCTTTCCTCCTGAAAGGAAGGTGCGGGAATTTCTGTGAGCTTAACCTGCTCGTCGTCAATCCATTTCAGGTTTTTGGCGAACCAATTGAGAGCGACACGTACTTGAGCCTGATCCGCGAGCGACGAGGAGTTGGAGGATCGAGGCCCGTTTGCGAGAACCGGAGAGCGAATCGGCATAACCAGAAGGATAACGCAAAGTGCAAGCTGTTTCACTGCCCGAACAGACAAGAGGAAGAAGCGCGGTTCCGATCGCTTGAAAATCCCCGCGGAGGTGAACTGGTTCACGGCCGTATTCTACATCGCGCGAGGAATTCGTGGATGCGGAAATGGCCGCCTAATCGTTGTTTCGATCAATTCGAACTACGCAGTCGGACCTGTGGTGGGGCAGAGAGACTTCAGTTCTTCGTCGGTCAACATGCGCGGCGATTGCTTGGCGGCTTCAAAGATCCGGTTTACCAGTTCCTCGGTTTCAGGGATGCCGTGGCGCGCCAGCCAGTAAGAGACATTCGATTTGCCGCTCATGGGCCCTACCTCCACGATCTGTTCGAGGCCGAACAGGTGAGCGGGAACGCCACTATAAACGGCGTCGGCCAGGCTGCGATCGTGCTTCCGCAAAGCCTTGATGATCGCGGCGGCGTGAACGCCGGTACCTGTGCGAAAAGCGTCCCTGCCGAACACGGGATAGTTCGGCGGAATCGTTGTGTGCGTGGCCTTGGCAACTATTTCGCAATATGCCCGCAGGTACGTCAGATCGTTGCGCCGCAGTCCCATCAGACGCAGATTGACGAGGAGCAACTCCATCGGTGTGTTTCCGACGCGCTCGCCGAGCGCAAGCGCCACGCCATGAATCTGCCGCGCGCCGGCAGCAATGGCTGCCAGCGAGTTCGCAATGGCCAAACCGCGGTCGCGGTGGCCGTGCCAGTCCACGCGGATCTGCTCGCCTGAAGGCTTCACGACCCTCTCAATCGCAAATCTGACGAGATTGTAGGCGCCCTCCGGAGTGGCGTGGCCGACCGTATCGCAGAGCACAATCGCGCGAGCGCCGCTGCGTATGGCGGTGTTATAGAGGCGCACGATGGTCTCCGGATCTGTGCGCACCGTGTCCTCTGTGACGTACATGGACGGCAGCCCGTGGGATACGGCGAATTTCACGGCTTTTTCGGTGGTGCGCTCGAGATGATCGACACTCCAATCCTCCACAAGCCTTCGAATCGGGCTTGAGCCAAGAAACGTGGCAGCTTCGATGGGAATGCCGATGCGCTGTGAAATTTCCACAATTGGACGAATGTCGGCTTCCACGGTGCGCGCCGCGCAATTCGGCTTGATACGCATGCGGTTTGTGGCAATTTCGCGAGCAAGCACTTCCACGTGCTCAGCGGCACGGGGCCCCGCTCCGGGCAAACCGAGATTCACGGAATCAATGCCCAATGCCTCCATCAAGTGCAATATCTGGATTTTCTCTTCAATCGTGGGGTCGTGAACGGAAGGATTCTGCAGGCCATCTCGGAGGGTCTCATCGTCGACGAGAACTTCGGTACCTGGAGGAATCGGCACCTTACCGGCGAGATTCCAGTCATAAATCAATTCGTCCTGGGACACGGTGGAGCGACCTCCCTGTCCAGCTTAGATGCTCGCGGTTGTAGTTCCGACGTGAAAGCCAGAGCCACTGAGTTTTCTAATATCGAACCGTATAGCTGTTCGGCTGCTGTTTCGGATCCGGGCGATAAAGCGTTTTGCAAAATTCGCAGCGGTAGATTTCTGCGCCTTTGCCGACCAATTGCTCGATTTCCAGAGGATAGTCGAACCAGCGCTTCAGGTGGCCGGCGCAGAGCTTGCCCTTGGGATCTTTCTCGTCGCAGGCGCGCTGCTTTGGCTTGCGAGTCTTCAGCTTCGGCGCAGGTGGCTTCGCCCCGACGGCGGGCGGTTCAGGCGCGGCCGGAGGCGTTAGAGTGGTTTCGTCCGCCAAGAGGTTTCTCCTTCCGCTCGAGACCGCGATGCGTGACCATAGGTGTGATTCTAACGGAACGTCGCGATTTCTTCACCTGGGTAAGCCGTGGGTTCTCGAGCCGTCTCTACGGATTGTATTTCGCCAGCCAATCCTCGATCTCGACCCAGACGTTGCGGCGCTGTTCGGCCAAGCGAGGGAAATGGGGGGAGCCCGGATAGGTCACCATGCGCACGGTTTTCCCGCGCTCCGCCAAAAGGACGAAGAATTCGCGTCCCTGAAAAGCGGGCACACGCAGGTCAGCCTCGCCGTGAAGGATCAGCAAAGGCGTGACTACCTGGTCGGCATGCATCACAGCGGAGAATTGCAGGAATGGCGCGGGGTCTTTTTCCTGCCAGCGCATATCGTAGTCGACCTGGGAAATGTCACTGGTAGGAATGAAGCTGAGCCAGTCTGTAATGCCCGCACCCTCGATGGCGGCCTTGTAGCGGTGTGTCTGGGTGACCGTCCACGAGGTCATGAAGCCGCCCGCGCTCCAACCAAAGATGGCCAGGCGATTGGGGTCCGCCCAGCCTTGAGTCACAGCAAAATCGGTGGAGCTGTCCACGTCGGCGTAAGCGCTGTCGCCAAAGTGCTGATAGATGGCCTGGAGAAACTGCGAACCGTAACCTGTCGAGCCGCGGTATTGCGGCTGCATCACCACGTAACCCATACCGGCAATCAGCCGCGAAAACACGTCGAAGCGCAGCGAGTCGTTCGCTTCAGGCCCGCCGTGCGGCAGCACCAGAAAGGGATAATGCTTCCCTGCTTCGTAGCTGGCCGGAAAGGTCGCAATACCTTCCAGGCTTGTGCCATCTTTAGCGGTCCACTTCACTGAGCGCACTTCTCCCAAATCGACTTTGCCAAGCGAGTCGTCGCCTTCATGGGTAATTTTCTGAAGTTCAGTGCCGTGCGCGACGGCGACATTGCTCGTGTGCGTTGGATCTCCGACGGTGAACGCCAACACCTCTGGCGAAGAAACAAACGGTGAGAATGCGGGAGGAGAATACGCATTGCCTCCCGGCCACTTGTAAGCCGGCTCCAACTTCCCACCGCGATAGGAATAGGCTTCCACTGTCGTGCCCTTATGAATCGCTATCCAGACTGTGCCGTGAGGATCATCAGCAACAGCCGAAATCGTGCCCTGCAGTTTGGGAGTGAGATCAACAGGAGATCCACCGGAGATTGCCACGGTCCAAAGATGATCGGGAGTCAGCACGTCGGTAGTCGTGCTTGCAAAGGCAAGTTCCTTGCCACCACTGGCCCAGGCGATACCGGCGATGGAATTCCTGATCTCGGCCACTTTACGAGAGGCGCTCGCGTTGCAAAGGTGAATCGCCGAAGCCACATCGTGATGGCCAATCTTTTGTAGCTCCGTAACAACGGCGAGCTGCGCGCTGTCTGCTGACCATGCGAAGTCGGACACGTCCTTAAGTTCCGGGCACCACCACGCACCGTCTTTGCCGTCGGTTCCGACAACGTACAGGCTGGTGACCTCGTTTTCGGCGACGTGGCGTACTTCGTTCAGCGGATCTGCCGGACGCGGATCTCCTGTCAATACAAACCTTGCGCCGTCGGGCGAGATCACCGCGGCATGAACGCCGTTCGGTAGTGCTATGAGGAGCGTGGGCTTTTCGGAACCCAACGGGACAATTCCGAGCTGGCCCTTCTTGTTGACCTCATATGTGCCGTAGAGAGCGCTTCCGTCCTTGATGAAACCTGACGGTTCAAACGACTCGGGCAGTTCGAGCTTGCGATTGTTTTCGCCAGAAGCGTCGATCAGGTGCCACTCGCGCTTGGTGGGACCTTTTTCGCCGTCGTAGCTGACCTGGAACAAAATACTCTTGCCATCGGGTGAGACCGCGAGCGCGCGTGCGCTGCGAAGCCCCGAAAGGTCATCGAGGCCGAAGGGATGCTTCTCTCGAGCGATAGCGAGACTGGAAGTGGCAATTGCGCCTACCATGAAAAGCGTGAGAAGAACCGCGGACAGCGGCATTTTAGGCCATGGTTGGAATTTCATGGCGTGCATTCTATCCGAATCGGGCACGGTCACAGAAGAGAATGTGCAATCCATCCTTGCCGCCTTGTCCAACCACGCCTTGTCCGACCCAGTGGGGCTGGCGGGCCATTTTCCCGCGCAACTCTTTTCGGGCCCCTGGGTTTGCATGGGTACTCGGGCCGGTTGATGAGCCCCCACCTGCTCGAAGTGGTTCAGTCGGAAGCGTCTCAGCTCATTTACTAAAACTATCGGGAGAACTCGCCCCTCCCCAGGAGAAGACCGATGAAGTTCCATGTTACGCGTGTGATCCTCGGGCTGACCTCGGCGGCGTTGATGCTTTTGTCGATCGGGTGCTCGTCCGGCAGTTCGAGTTCCGGAAATCCCAATCCAGCTCCGCAATCGCAAAACGGCACGGTAAATCTGCTCGTTGGCGATGCGTCAACCGAAGACTGGGCGACAATTGGTGTCAAAATCTTGTCCGTTTCACTGACTCCGCAGGGCGGGGGTAGTGATGTGGTCATTTACACGGCGCCGAACCCTGCGCCGACGGTCAACTTGCTGCAACTCGATCAGCTCAACGAAATTCTAGGCAACGTCTCGGTAGCTCCTGCCACGTACACGGCGGCGACCATCACGGTGAGCGGTAATCCGGGCGATGTGCTCCTGACCGCTTCCGCCGATCCGGAGGCCGGCTTCTCGGCCGCTCCCGGCTCCGTGGTTCCCCCGAACCAGATCCAGATCATGGGAACGCAGGGTAGCGGCGGGAGTTTAACGGTGCCCGTGAAACTGACGTTAGATTCTCCGCTGGTCGTGACCGCGAACCAGAGCGCACCGTTGAACGTGGAATTCGACTTGTCGCACCCTGCGTTTATCGTAGGACACGTCGCGCCGGCCGGTGGCGGCCAGACGATGTGGGCGGTGAATTTTCACTCGTGTCTGCGTCATCGCCGCGTCTTCGACATAACCGCTGTGATTCTCCGGCACCACTACGGCACGGTCACCGGCGTTTCGAGCGACAATCTGTCCCTCACCTTCACCAAGGATTACCCCGTGTATCCGCCGACCAATCCGGAGACGGCTGTCGTCACTTCGCAGAGCCTGACGGTCAAGGCGGATACAACGAACGGCACGCTTTACCATGACGTGGACGGCAAGACCAGCACCACGATCAAGGACTTCAGTTCCATCGCCTCCACGATTGGTGGCAAATTCATTCGCGTCGCTGCCCGCTACCAGGTGGACGGCTCGCTCGTGGCTGTGCGGCTGTGGGCGAGCAGCACATTCAACAGCGTGTGGATCAGCCCGGAAGGCCACGTCCTGCACGTGAACACGACGACGAATACGATCGTGGTGGAAAACGAGTTGGGTATCGGCGTTCCGCTGACTGTCGACGCGAAGACTCTGTTCTACTTCCGCACTCCATCGAATGCGCAAACCGACTCCAACTCCGTTGGCCAGGGGGCCGCGTTCCTCTCGAACCTGGTACGCGGCTTCAAAGTGCATGCCAACGTCGTCGATCCGCTCGCGAGCCCGTTCGTTGCCCAGTCCATCGACATCGAAATTGCGCGCTACGATGGAACGATTTCGGGCAGCACCACCTCGAACTTTACGTACACACGCAATTTCCACACTGTCGGGCATGATTACACGGTGACGCTGCCGTACATTTCGTCCGCGACACCAAATGGCAAGGATCCGCAGTCGGGCGCCGCGATCAGCGGATTCAAGTGGTGGAATTTTGCGTTCCCGACTGTAGTTGATAGCGGGATGAACGCCGTCGGCGATTTCGCCACGGCCACGAATGGAGCCGTGAGTTTCGTCTGTACCGCCGGCACAACGCAGATGCACGCGGCAGGTGAAAGCTACGCTACCTGGAACGACGCAATCGCGCCGAACGCCTGGGCCGCGCCCTGGGCAGTGCTAAAACCGACCAAGGTTCCGCTGGGGTTCGTTGCGGCTGGCTATTCGAACGGCAGCCCCAATGGCACATTTACGATGACGCTTGCTTGTCCAGACGGCACAAAGAGCAACGCGATTACCGTGACGCTGACGACCAGTACCGCGTCGGCTCCTCTTATTTACCAGGTGGACTTCACCACCGGAGTGTTCACGGTTAGTCCGGTTGACGTCACTACCCCGGCTGGCCAATCCACGCTTTCAACCAACCTTGTAGCCAATGTTCCGGTCCTGGCGTACGGAATCCCGCAAGCAGACGGCACGATCAAGGACTATGTGCTGTTCTACTTCACGGGAGTCGCGCCAGCTCCGGCTTCGGCCCTCAACTAGTTTCCACCCCCTCGTCGAGTACGCCGCGGACAAGGGCAACCTTGTTCGCGGCGCATTCGTGTCTGGGCGGAAAGCCGTCGCGGCTTTAGTCTGTTCGGATGCGAAATGCTTCTTCGTGATCGACGCGGACCATGAACAAGCCGTGTGGCGGCACAGTCGGACCGGACTTCGAGCGGTCTTTCAATTCGTAGAGCCTGTGGATGTCCGCGGGGGTCAGTTTCCCGCGGCCCACTTCGAGCAAAGTCCCGACCATCTTGCGCACCATGTAGCGGAGGAACGAGCGGCCGTGTACGGTAAACCACAGTTCCTCGCTGTCCTCGGTGCGTTGCAACTCCGCGGAGTAGATTTCCCGCTCCATGTTGCGCTCCTTGTCGTCATCTTCGGAGCCTGTCGACGCGGCAAACGAGCTGAAGTCATGCAGGCCAACGAATTTGGCCGCCGCTTCCTTCATGGCCTCTTCATCGAGCGGAAACGGATAATGCAACACATAGGGCCAGAGCAGCGGCGGCACCACTTTCCCGCGATACAAGCGATAGCGGTACACCTTCCCTTTCGCCGACCATCGCGCGCTGAAGTCCGGACCTGTCTCCTCCGCCGCGACAATGCGGATCGTCGGAGGGAGCAATGCATTCAAGGCGCGCTGAAACTCGCCCGCCGAGAGCGCCGATTGTGTTCGAAAGCTGGCCACCTGGCCAAGCGCGTGCACACCGGCATCGGTGCGGCCTGCGCCCGGCAGTTGCACGTTTTCCTGGGTCAGCCTGCACAGCACGGCCACAATCTCGCCCTGAACCGTTGGTTTATTCGCTTGGATTTGCCAGCCGTGAAAGTCAGTGCCGTCGTAGGCAATCGTGAGTTTGAAATAGCGCATGCGGAAGAAGCCGGTAGTTCGTAGTCATTCAGAGTCTATACCCGCTAGGCGATTACCGACTGCGTCATGGAGCCGTACGGACAAACCGGCTGCCGGGCTTTACGGCCACGCTGCCCTGGCGGCAGAGCGGGCAATCTTCAGGCTCGTAACTGTCAATTTGCAATTCCATGAGAGCGTTGGACTCCACGGGAAATTCAATCTTGCCGGCGCTGCGGTCGATCAACGCGCCCGCGGCCACTACACGCCCCCCGGCCTCTTCAACCACATGAATCGTTTCCTGGGTCGAACCGCCAGTGGTCCAGACGTCTTCAATCACGAGCACGTGTTGGTCTGGATGGAGCGCGAAGCCGCGCCGAAGGGTCATGGTGCCACTGGCGTCACGTTCCACAAAGAGCGCCGGGACGCCGCCTCCCACCGCATCTCTTGGCGCGGGCAAGGCGCGGGCGACTTCCTGGCCAATGATCACGCCACCGAGCGCGGGCGAAACCACCGCATCGATCCTGGCGTCGGAAAAAAGCGCCGCGAGAGCCTGGCCTAATTTCTCCGCGAATCGCGGGTATTGCAGCACGAGCGCGCATTGTACATAGGTCGCGCTGTGCAAGCCGCTGGACAGTTCATAATGGCCGTGCCGAATCGCTCCGGCGACCTCAAACATCTTCAGCACTTCTTCCCGCGTCAACATGGGGCCCGCCATTCGACCAAACTAACCTTTGCAAATGCCAAAGCGTCGAACCGTCTGCAGCCTAGCCGTGTCTGGGTTTCGTTGTCAAGGAATCACGCCCCTGCTAAACTTTCGACTTCCGGGTTGAAGTTCCTTGGCTGAATTGACCGCTTCCCCGTTGCCCTTTTCATGAAACAAATTGCGCGTCTTGAACGTTATCCCTAAAGAAGCTCCAAGACGCGCATTTTACGCTGTAGGTGTTCCAAGTCCAAATGTGAGGATATCTATGAAGACGCCTTCGCTTAGACCCCTGCTCGCCGCCATCCTGGCCGGCATAATGGCAGGAGCGCCGGTCTCCCCCATGTTCGCTCAGGAGCCCACGCCTGCTCCGGCGCCGCAACAGCCTGCCAAGGGGGCCGTGCCGATTTCGTTGGGAGTGTCCAAATTCGACTACACACACGCCCCCAAGCCATTTCCAAACATCATCGCTCCATA
>Ga0307475_10001837_pt1 | contig 12650 bp, 8 predicted proteins | sample atmos_gasesECM1C_FD_203317 | JGI IMG/M metagenome (GOLD analysis project Ga0307475, IMG submission 203317) | Hardwood forest soil microbial communities from Morgan-Monroe State Forest, Indiana, United States - atmos_gasesECM1C_515 | ecosystem: Environmental > Terrestrial > Soil > Temperate... | reverse complement strand
GTCCGAAGACCCAAGCGATTTATCCGAACATCCTCGTCGTGAAGTCATCTTGTGCATTGATGATGAGCCGAACCTTCTGGCAATTCGTACGCTCGTGCTGGAAGGTGTCGGCTACCGAGTAATCGGCGCAAGCGACGGCAGTACCGGATTGGAACTCTTCAGAAAGAATCGGGTTGACATGGTGATCCTTGACCATTTCCTTCCAGGCATGTCGGGAGTCGAAGTCATTGCCGAAATGAAAATCCTGCATCCCGATGTCCCGATCATCCTGACGACAGGACTGTTCGAACCACCTGAGGGTGCCGAACATGCCGACCTGTTCTTAACAAAGGGCACGCCAACGCAGGAGTTCGTAGCGAAAGTTAAGCACCTGATGCGCAGTAAACAAGAGCGGCGCTCTATTGCTTAGCGCGGTAAAAACGGTAGGCTGCCGAGTACGGAATACGTACCTCAGCGTCCGCATGTTGCGCATCGCAACCGGTCGAAGGCGCAAGTCCACCTTCCGTTTCGGTGCGCCGTACGAAATTGACGGAACTCAGCCCGCCTTCTCCGCCAGTCGAAACAGCACTTAAGATCAGCCATGGGATCGTTCCCGTTTGCGGAACGCTGGCGATCAATTTTCCCTGCACTTCGCTTCCATCGTCGAGACGCCACTTCGGCCCGGCGAAATGCTTCCCGATGGCGCGATGATGTTCATCGAAGAGCGTCGCCTCGGGACCCTTCAGTTTCCAAGCCCATGTGTCGTCGCGCCCGCAGATATAAATCTGCACACCTTCCCCGCGTGCCTGCAGGACAAGCTTTGCCTTCGAGAGATCGGGCGAAGCCTGCGGCGCCCCCGCCTGCAAGGTCACCGCAAACAGAAAAGAAGAAAGAAGGATTCCAACAAAGTTCATACGACCATCGCGATTGAGCATATCCCTGGATAAAAGGTTACAGGGAATAGGGTACAGGGAGCAGGGGAGCAGCCCAAAGATAGGAAGCTCCTAAGAGCCTAAGCAGCTATCTCAAAGGCAACGACCAAGCAGGAGTGTACGACATCGTTGGCGTCGAGTCGCCACATTCTTTCTCTTCTTAGATAGCTTCTTCACAGAATTCTCGCTCGCGCCGTGCCGCTAGCCTTGCGCCGATTTCGAGTTCACTGTCCGACTTCCACTGGCTGCACACCATTACCGAGTGCGCGATTAAACGCCGGCAAGTCTGCCTGGAGCGTCTCGTGGAGTTTGGCGAGTTGCGCGTCCACCTCCTGGGAAAGCTGGTCGAATGCAGCATAGGCCTGGTCGGTGGGAGGCGCGTCGGCGTCCTCGATTACTCCCATCAGATGAGCGATCTTGTTGTTCAGCTTGATGGGGAAGTTCAGCGGGTCTTGGCCACTGCGGTTGCGTACCTGGTAGATCGCCTCTTCTACAGTCGTGAGTTTGCCTACCAGCGTCGTGCCTGATTCCTTCGCTTGCGCCGCAGCAGGGTTCTTCAACCGATCGTTGACTTGGTCGCGCACTTTGCGGATAGTGATCACCGCTTCATCTGCCTGGCTGGTTTTGTCGCGTACCTTGATCGCCAGGTCGAACTGCTTCTGCAGATCCGCAATGCTGACGTTCACGCGCGGATCCATTGTTACTTCCAGCGGCTGCGTTTGCGTTTGGCCGTCGGCAGTTACGCGTACTTGATATTGGCCCGGAACTGCCCATGGTCCGAGCTCGGCGCGCGCTCCCCACATGATCTGGCCTTGAAACGCGGTAGCGCCCGCACAGCGCAGATCCCAGGTAAAACGGTTAAATCCAGCAGCAGTTCCCACTTTGGGAGTCCGATTGCGGAAGAAGTCTTCCTCCTCGGGCGCGCCTTCCACCTGCTTTTTCTCGACGCTGCTGTAGGTGCGGATCACCTTGTTCTGGGCGTCGAGAATGTCGATGTTGACGGTCTTCGCCGGTTTATTCAGCACGTAATCGATCGCGGCCGGGCGGTCGCGGCGCACTGCGGCTTCTGGAGCAAACAGAAGCAGGGCCGAGTTTTTCGCCTCGGGTGTGAGTTGTCGCAGTGCCGCAATGTTGTCCAGCACGTAGAATCCGCGTCCATGCGTGGCAACGACGAGGTCATGATCCTGGATCACCAGATCAGAAACCTGGGTATCGATCTCACGACCGGTGTCGGTCGGTTCGGCTTGTGGTGTTAGCTGGACCTGTGCTGCAGTGGTCTGCGGCGCGTTTGCACCTGCGGAACGTGTGGCCGCGCCTTCAACCGCCTGACCGCCAGCGGCAGCAGCTCCCGCTGCTTGCGGAGTAGGATTTTCGGTCGCCGGAGGCGTCTGACTGCGATCAGGATTCGCAGCCGCCCGAAGTGGGAAGCGCATCCAGTTTGCGCCGTTGTCGAAGGAGACATACAAGCCGTGCTCCGCGCCGGCAAAGAGCAGGCCAGGGCGCTTCGTGTCTTCACGAACTACATGCAGATAATCGTCCGCTGCGATTCCGTTTGTGATCTTCGTCCAGGTCTTGCCGTAATCGTCGGTGCGCCACGCATAGGGCTTGCGATCGTCCTGCTGATAATTCTGCGCGGCGATATAGGCGGTTCCGGCTTTGTGCGGAGAGGCGTCGATCATGCTTACGCGAATGAGGCTGGGCATGTCGTGCGGAGTGACGTTTTTCCAGTGTTCGCCATCGCGCGTGATAAAGATGAGACCATCGTCGGACCCGCTCCAGATGGTTCCTTCTTCTTTACGAGATGGGGCAATCGTGAACACCGTCGCGAAGATTTCGGGGCCGTTCATGTCATGGGTGATCGGTCCACCTGAGTCGCCCAGCGTCTTGGGATCGTGCCGGGTGAGGTCCTGGCTGATCTTTTGCCAGCTCTGGCCCTGGTTCGTGGTTTTGTAAACGAACTGCGAGCTGGTGTAGAGCGTCTGCGGGTTGAGCGGATCGAAGACAATCGGGAACGTCCATTGCCAGCGGTCGGGCAAAGTCTCAGCCGCTTCTCCGGAAAAGAACCTGGGGAAGACTTCAACGTCGCGCGTCTGCCCATTTCTGCGGTCGTAGCGAGAGAGCAGTGCACCCTGGCTGCCGGCGTAGAAGATCGCGGGATCTTTGGGATCGGGCGCGATGTATCCGCTCTCACCACCGCCGACGGCGTAAAGCTCGGGAAATGCTGCGCGATCGCCGCCGCCAAAGCCACGCGCTGCCGCAACGCTTTGCACGCATACGGTGGTGTTGTCTTGTTGCGCGCCACAGACCTGATATGGGAAATCAACCGTGGTTGCGACGTGATACATCTGCCCGGTAGGAAATCTCTGCTCGGTCCAGGTCTGGCCGCCGTTGGTCGATACTGTGCCGCCGCCGTCGTCGCTGCTGACAAGATGTTGCGGATTCGCAGGATCGATCCACAGATCGTGATTGTCTCCGTGCGGCGGGCGGATGGTGGTCTTGAAGGTCTTCCCGCCATCGTCGGAGCGATAGAAGCCAGTGTTCAGTGCATAGATGCGATCGCGGTTTTTGGGATCGGCAAAGATGCGTGAGTAATAGAACGCGCGCTGCCGCAGCTTGCGATCTTCGTTGACTCTCGTCCAGGTGTTGCCGCCGTCGTCGGAGCGGAAGACACCGCCATCATCGGCTTCCACCAGCGCGTAGAGGCGGTTCGAGTCTGCTCCCGAAACGGAAACGCCAATCCGACCGATCACGCCTTTGGGCAGCCCAGTATTGCGCGTGATCTCCTGCCAGTGTTCGCCGCCGTCTGTGGATTTGAAAAGACCACTGCCTGGCCCGCCGCTTTCCATCTTCCATGACACACGATAGGCCTGCCACATTGCGGCATACAGAACATTGGGATTCTGCGGATCGATGCAGAGGTCGACCGTTCCTGTCTTGTCGTCGCGGTAGAGTGTCCTGCGCCAGGTTTTGCCTCCGTCGCTCGACTTGTAAACGCCGCGCATCTCGTTCGGCGCTGCAGGATGGCCGAAGACGGCGGCATAGACGATGTCAGGATTAGTGGGATTCACACGGATGCGCGCGATCGTCTGTGAATCTTCGAGGCCCATGTGCTGCCACGTCTTGCCAGCGTCGGTGGACTTATAAATTCCGTCTCCCTGCATGATGTTGCCGCGCAGGTCCACCTCTCCCATTCCGATATAAACAACATCCGGATTCGACTGCGACACCGCGACCGCGCCTACGCTCGAAGAATGGAGTTGTCCATCGGTGACCGGCTTCCACGTCTGGCCGCCGTCGGTCGTCTTCCACAACCCTCCACCGACCGCGCCGAAGTAGGCTTCGTCAGGCCGGCCGATAACGCCGGAGGAAACGATGGATCGCCCGCCGCGCATAGGCCCAATGCTACGGAAACGCATCTTGCTGACGATGTCCTCCGGGGAGCCGGACGCCGGAGCTTTTTCGCCGGCAGCCGCGGCAGTGTCTGGTTGGCCACTCTTCTGCGTACTCGTTGGCTGTGCCGACTGCGCAGATGCAACGCTTGCAAGTACGAGGATGATCACGGACCAACTAGAAACGTGGGAAAAACGAGATCGGAGCAACCAACCATGCATAGCAGTGCGCCCTCAGCACGCGGGGATTAAAAACTCGCAAGAATACCGCCGACTTTGCGAATACGGCAAGGCGCAATTGGTTGCAGCGGAAAGGTGTCACAGTCTGCTCCCTGATGCACACGCCCGAGTTCACACCTGCTCAGCTCCTGAACCGCGAAAGTAAGCTGACGCATTTCGGCGAAATAGCAAAAATGCAATGGCCACGAGCAGCAGAACATGGACGACTGTCTTCTGCACAGAGTGCAAGCTCAGAACCACGTGGAATGTGATCCAGGCTATAGCCAGCCAGCGAGCCCACTGTCTGCCGCGAAGCATGAATACGCCGCCGACGATTGCCAGCAGATTCACCAAAACCATCCAGATCAAATCCATGGGAAAGGGATTGAGTGACTTAGCCTGGTTAAAGTGGTATGCGAGCGAGAGTAGCCCGACGATGATGAAGAACCACCCGACGATGGTTACCGAGATGGGACGTTTCATGAAAATGCGGAATGCGGAACATTCTCGCATAACGTGATGAGAGACTCGTTCTTCGGTCCGACCGGCAAACCCACATCAACTGCAGAACGCGGATGAAACGGATGTGCAGGGAGACCGATGGCGCATCTTCGCTTGGTTACCAAGTTCTCGACCACTTAACAGAAAATAGACAGGGCTTGTGTCGTGCGTTTAGAGGAAAAGAGCATGAAGAGTCTGATGGCGTGCGCAGTAGCTCTCGCGCTGATGTTTCCCACCTGGCTGCAGGCGGTTCCTGCAAAGCCAGCGTTGGAAGTTGTGGTGCTTGGTTCTGGCGGTCCACGGGCGTTGGGGAGGGCTGGGTCAAGCTTCATCGTGCTTGTCGAAGGCAAGCCGAGGATCCTGGTGGACTCCGGACCGGGAGCGTTCCTGCGGATTGGAGAATTGCATCTGGACTTAAGCAACGTGGATACGGTCTTGTTGACGCATCTGCACATCGATCACAGCGGCGACCTGGCGGCTTTCTTCAATGCGCGAGCGCTTACCAGCGACGGACCGATCTCGTACCGCATATTTGGCCCGGACGGAGCAGGACTATTTCCCAAGACCTCCCGCTTTGTGGATTTGCTGGTGGGAAGCGGCGGCGCATTCGCGTATCAGAAGACCTTTGGTGCGCGCGAATCGTTCGAGGTTCACGATCTGGCAATTAGCCTGGATTCGCCGCGCACCAAAATTGTCGATGAGAACGGCTTAGTGGTTGAAGAAATTGCAACGCATCATGGCGACTGTCCTTCGGTGGCTTACCGGATTTCTTACAAGGGCGTGGTGGTAGTTTTCTCCGGAGACATGGATGCGTCAGCGCTGCCGAATCTGATCCAACTGGCGAAGAATGCGGACTTGCTGATTTTTAATTGCGCTGTGCTCGACCCTCCGGGCTCGCCGTCGCAGTTGTACGATCTGCACACGCCGCCCAAGAAGATTGGCGAAGCCGCGCGTCAGAGCAAGGTCGAGAGTCTGTTGCTCACCCACCTCGCGCCAGACGTTGAAGGAGAAGAACCGGCAGTGCGGAAATCAATCCGTGCGTCTTTTGCAGGACCGATTGGCTTTGCGAGCGATAAATTGCGGGTGACGGTTCCGCGCAGGGATGGAGGTAGAACGAAGTAGTTTGAGCTGCGCCTCAAGGCCTATTGCGCAAGTGCGCCCGGATGAATCCCATCTTCGAGTGTAAAGCTGGAGCCGACGCTGCCGACAACAGCAGTCTTGCGCGTCAGGTCGGCGTGGCTCCGCAGTCGATACACTGCTTCGATCCCGGTACAATGAGCGCCGAGCAAATTCCCAACCTTGAACTCTTTAAATTTGGCGGCTGTCCAATCGAGTTGGTCATCTGCGGCAGCGAATAAATGCAGACCGCCGATCACGGCATGCACCGGTTCATTCGGATAACGTTGTGAGGCATAGGTCAGGATGTTGACGATGCCTGCGTGACCGCAACCGGTGATCACAACCAGGCCGCGGGGAGTGTTGACCACCACAGACTGGTCTTCAGGAATGTTGTCCTCTACCAGTCCCTCGGGTGTTTGCACTTTGCCCGTGCTGCTCCAGTTACGCTCGGGATACTTACGGGGTACAGGTCCGGTGATCCAAACGCCAGGAACAATCTCAGCGCCTTGGTCGTGTTCGACGATCTTTCCGCCCGTAGCTTCGTATTGCTTGCGAATCTCGATCATCTCGTTCGTCTCATGCTGAACACCGTTGGACAGCACCGGACGGCTATAGAAGATCCCCTGCCCAACATGAACGACAGACAGCGCCGACGGATTTCTTTTCATAAGCTCCCGGCGAAGCGTCATCAGTCCGCGCACATGATCCCAGTGGTTGTGGGTGAGGACTACATCAGCCACATCGCTTAGATCGACCTTCAAGTCGCGAGCGTTCTGAAGAACGGTGTCTGGATGAGCGCCGGTGTCCACCAGGATGCGACGCCCATCGGCGTCAAGCACAGCGGAGAAGCCCCACTCTCCCAGACCCTCCGAGTCGCCCACCAGCATGGTGGAAAGAATCGTCACCTTCACAGAATGGACTTGAGAATGGTTTGCCGTTGCCGCCGCCTGGTCAGCAACCGGACGTGTGCCACTGAGAAGAACAGAAAAGGAAGCGAGAACCAAAACGGATAGGAAGCCTAGAACTCGAAGATGCATAGGGGACTCGCAGGAGTATCGTCAGAGCGGCTGGACCATGTCAAGCTTGTCGCAACAAGTCCCGGCTGATTTAAATATCTTCTCCACTTTTCACATTTTCGCGTCCGGACGGCATTAGGATGTGACCGCTGGACCCACCTATCCAGAAAATCTAGCGACAGGAGGACCTTCGCATGAAAGCTCGCATCGGGCAGTTGATTCTTGTAGCGTTGTTTCTTGTTCTGTCCAATCCGGTGAAGGTGATCGGCGACTCCGAGCACCCCTTCCAGTTGCGCAGCAGGACATTCAAAGACAACGCGACTTTTCCGCTCAGCATGATTGTTACATTCCCTTCGTCTCCCAACGGACCAAATTCCTGCACGTTGAACGGAAGCCCAGGCGGAGACCAATCACCTGAGGTGTCGTGGACGAGGGCGCCAGAGGGCACGCAGAGTTTTGTGATGATCATGTACGACGTCACCGCCAGCTTCACCCATTGGGGGATGTACAACATTTCTTCCCAAACCACTGAGCTTCCCGCGAATGCGGGCACCGCAGGCAACCCCTTTGGGACTCGTGGCCAACGACTACGGCATCGGCGATGTCAGTTATGACGGACCGTGTCCTCCAACAAGCCTCACTCCTCAGGTCCATCATTACGTTTTCACCGTCTATGCTCTCGACACAAAGCTGCCGACGCTGCCATCGTTTGGCCAGTTCCTGCCCGGCTCTGAGGCACTGTATAACGCTTTGGTTGCGGCGCGGGAAGGCGGACACATCCTGGATAGCGCAAGCATCTCGGGCTTCTATTCCGCTGCGGCGCCTCCCGGGCCGTAAAGTGAATAGGTGATCGTCTGCCGCAGATTCCGAGCGCATTTGGAGCAGGACGAGAAGCCAAGTCGCTTGCTAGAAAGACGCATCACCTATCTGCTGCCCGGGTGGCTACGAAACTCGAAAATCGAATCAGGGAAGGATTCTCGCAGAAGACTTACTCGCATCGTAGCGCCACGATAGGGTCAACGGCCATCGCGTGTCTTGCCGGAACGTACGCTGCTGCGAAAGCAACCGCGATCATGAGTACTATAACTGTGCCGAAGGTTCGTGGATCGTACGAGCTTACGCCGTAGAGCTGATTTGATATCGCGCGAGTCAGGACGAAGCTACCAAGCAGTCCAAGCAGCAGTCCCTGCGCGATCAGCCGGCCGGCTTCGCGTATGAGCTTTGAGAACACTGCCTCGCGGGAAGAACCCAGGGCCATGCGAATCCCAATCTCCCTGGTGCGCCGTGCGACGCTGTAGGCAATCGATCCGTACAGCCCGACCGCGGTGAGGATAAGAGCGAGGGCTCCGAAGGAACTACTCAGTGCGGCCATGGTTCGGTCGTTGCCGAGGCTCTGCTCCATTACTTCCTGTTGCGTCTGCATTCCGACTAGCGGTAGGGCCGCGTCCGCTTCCTTGATCTGATGTCGCACGGCTGCGACTGCGTCGTTAGGATTGCCTCGCGTACGAATCTCGAGAACTGCCTGTCCACGCATCTCTTCGGGAGCCTGCGAAAACGGGATATAGACGGCCCGGGGCGAGCGATGCGACTGCTCGTCGCGGAGACTCGTATGAATGTCCTTGGCTACACCTATAACCAGCAGATGATTCTTGAATGTTTCGTCATTGAAAGCGAGTTCTTTGCCGACTGGATTCTCTCCGTGAAAGTAATCGCGAGCGGCGCTCTCGCTAATGATGGCGACCTTCTGGGAACCGACATTGTCGTGATAGGAGAAGTCCCGTCCGACCAAGAGCGGGACACGCAAAGTCTCAAAGAACTTCGGTCCGATGGAGTTGCACGATGCGTCTAGCTTTGTGGCGTTACTTGTTGACTGCCCTGCCAGAGTGCAGCCCCAGTATCCGCTGAGGAGTTGCATTCTAGACATGCTCGCCGAGTTCACGCCCGGGGTCGAATTCAAACGATCAAGCAGATTCCAGTAAAGAGCGGTCTCTTTTTGCCCCTCGTATCCCGCCAAAGTGGGGAATACCCATGTAACGAGCAGGTTGTCACGCTCGTAGCCAAGGTCCTCTTGATGAAGTTTTGTGAGCGTACGCAGGAGCAGTCCGGCCCCGACAAGGGAGACCATCGACAACGCTATTTGCGCCACGAGCAGGGAGTTGCGCAAACTCGCGCGTGATGGCGAGTCAGACGCCGTGGTTGCAGTGCTCAGGTTGGGTTGCTCTTTTTTCCCAAAGGCGGTCGCTTGCAGCGCCGGGACCAAAGCGAACAGCAGCGTCACGAACAACGATAAAGCGATGGTGAATGCGAGCACGCGCGGATTGGGAGAGACCGCTAATGCGCGGTGTCCCACTACAACCCCGGTTGCATTTGTGCCCCACCACGCGAGGAGGAATCCGATACAACCGCCCGACAGACTTAGAAGAAGTCCCTCTGCAAGCAACTGTCGCACCAGTCGAGCGCGGGTCGCTCCCAGAGCCAATCGCACGGCGATCTCACGTTTGCGTGCCGTCGCCCGCGAAAGCAGCAGATTAGCGACATTGGCGCAGGCGATGAGAAGAACGAATCCAACCGCCGCAGACAGGATCTGCAATTCTGTCGAGAAACTTCTGGTTCCTCCACGACCGGCAGGAACCAGTTGAATCTTGCATTCGGCGATCTCGCGTTGTTTGGCGGGCGTTAGCACTCGCCCTTCGAGATCGCTTAGCACCTGCTGATATGCGACGCTGATCTCCGCTCCAGTGGTGGCCGGATCCGTTCCCGATTTGAGACGTCCGTATATTCCGACCGTGGTGTTGTCTTTCAACGCCAATGCCGGATGCAGTACCATCGGGATCCACACATCGGTGGTCCAATGATGATCCAAATCGGGATAGACTCCCACGATCCTAAGCGGGATATCCTTGGCGAAGATTGTTTTTCCGATCACCGAGGCAGAGCCGCCAAACTTCCGCTTCCAGTAGCCATAGCCCAGCACAGCGACAGGAGAGCTGCCGGCTTTGTCATCATCCGGAGAGAAGCCGCGGCCGAGAACGGGTCTGAAGCGCATTATCGCGTCGAAATTGCCGGAGACAAACCTGTTCCACACGAAGTCGGATTGGCCGTCAATCACGATGCTGAATCGGCCGTCATCGGTGGCAAACATCCCGTTTAAGCTGTTTGTGTGCTCTCGCAGATATTCAAAAATAGGAATGGGAAAGCTATCGTGCGCTCCAATAGGTCGAAAGCGCACCAACTGCTCTGGATGAGAGACGGGAAGGCTGCGAAGTACCTGCTCGTCAATGGCGCTAAAGATCGCGGTGTTCCCCGCAATTCCAAGCGCAATCGTTAACACGGCAATCAAAGTGAATGCAGGAGTGCGCCACAATGTCCGCATTCCGTAGCTTAGGTCACGAATCATCGGTAATGAGTCCCCTTCAGACCGACCGCCGGCGCCGCCTGCCTACTCCGTATTCAGTGCCACTCGGGGGTCGAGCTGCGAAGCGCGTACGCCGGGCAGCAGACATGCCAAAAGACCTATGACTCCGAGCAGCAGTACTGAGGACACGAAGATCATCGGATCGAAGGGAGCGGTCTCGAATAAAAGCTGCGACAGCCCCCGTGTTGCGAGCAGGGACAGCGCAACGCCTACTGCTGCGCCGATCGCGACGAGCGAACCTCCCTGGTGTAGCACATTGCGCAGCACGTCTTGGCGGCTGGCGCCCAGGGCCATACGGATGCCGAATTCGCGGGTACGCTGCAACGTCACGTAGGAGACCACACCATAGATGCCAAGCGCACACAGAAGGACCGCAAGCACGGCAAAGCTTGTCATGAGACCTACGCTGTACGTGCGCTGCGCGAGCGAGCGGGAAACCACGTCGCGCATGACCATCGTGCGATCCACCGGCTGGTTCGGATACATCGACTGAATCTTCGCGCGCACGCTGTTGGCCAGCAGCGCCGGATCGCGCTCCGAGCTGCGCACGAACAGTTGCATCGACGCGAGGACGTGATAGGTATCGTCCTGTGTGTAAGGCACGTAGATGGCCGGCTCGGTGGGCTGATCGAGAGCGCGCTGATGCAGGTTAGCCACTACGCCCACAATCTCCCGCATCGGAGGCGGCCGATTGTTGCGGCTACCCAGCGAGAGATAGTTCACAGCGATGCGCTTTCCGATCGGATCCTGATTTGGGAAGAAACGCTGCGCCTCGGCTGCGTTGATGATGATCACCGGCGGCGCATTTTGATCGTCACGACCGGAGAAGTAGCGCCCTCGCAACAGCGCAGAACCAAGAGTGCGGAAGAAGTCTGCGCTGATCCAGCAGCCTTCGGCGGTGGGCAGATGAGCCGGATCGTTCGGCCGGTCATCGAACAGGAGCGAGGCGCCCATCGGGCTTGCGCCAGGCAGGCAGTCGGAAACGGCCGCCGAGCTGGCCCCTGGGACCTTTGCGCTCTCGTTAATCACGCGATGCCAGAACGCAAGGCCCTCCGGCCCGAAGTAGTTGGTGCGGAGATAAGCGGTAAGCACCTTCGCCGGCTGAAAACCGATATCGACTTGCTGCACCCGGATAAAACTACGCACCAGCAGCCCAGCACAGACCGCGAGCACCACAGCACAGGCAATCTCAGCGACGATCAGCGCAGAAAACGGACGCCGCTGTGCCTTGCCGGTCTCTGCGCGTCCTCCGCGCAGACCGGAGGAAATGTCAAGCCGGGGCAGAATGCTGGCTGGCAACAGCGCAAAGACCATGCTGGTGAGCACCACGATTCCCATACTGGCAGCGAGCGCGGGAACGTTAAGCCGGAGCCCCTCAAGGCGGGGCAGTGCCAATCCGGGAACTTGCTTCACGAGTCCAACAGTGCTCGACGCCAGGGCGAGCCCGGCTACGCCTCCCAGCGCGCTCAGTAACAGGCCTTCCACCAGGAGCTGCTGGCGAATCCTGCCGCGGCTCGCGCCCAGGCCGAGACGAATTGCCAACTCCGGCGAACGCTTCACAGCGCGCGACAACAGCAGCGCCGCTACGTTCATGCAAGTAACAAGGAGCACCAGACCGACGGCAGCCATGATGATGTCGAGCTGGGGCGTTACAGGCCCAACGATATAGTCCCTCAGCGGCGTGAGCTGGACTTGAACGTCCTTCGGCTCGCCATCAGCGCGGCGCAGAATTGTCGTGAGCTGCTGCTCTGCGAACCGCGGGTTAACTCCTGGCTTGAGACGGCCAATCACGTCGAGGAATTTGTTGGCCCGCCAATCCATAAATGGCCAACTCGGCTCGGTGGTCGCCTTGTCCCAGACGTCAATCCGCGAGTAGAGGTCAGGCATTGGTGGCAGGACACCAACGATGACCGAGCGTATGTCCTCATTGACGAGTGTGCGTCCAATCACGTTTGGATCGCCGCCGAACTCTTGCTTCCAGAAGTTCCACGAGATCAGGACGCTTGAGTTGTGCAGGCTCCTGTACTCGTCAGGAGTAAAAAGCCGTCCCAAGACGGGACGAATACCCATTACAGTGAAG
>Ga0307475_10001836_pt1 | contig 12653 bp, 9 predicted proteins | sample atmos_gasesECM1C_FD_203317 | JGI IMG/M metagenome (GOLD analysis project Ga0307475, IMG submission 203317) | Hardwood forest soil microbial communities from Morgan-Monroe State Forest, Indiana, United States - atmos_gasesECM1C_515 | ecosystem: Environmental > Terrestrial > Soil > Temperate... | reverse complement strand
TGAAAAAAATGGGGCTGCCGGATTCAAGGGCTATAGCAGGAGCAATCAGAACAAACAGCGCGCCAAAGACCGGTAATGCCAACAACGTGACGATCACGTCGAATACACGCTTGATCGCGAGTTGAGCGCGCATCGTCAAGTCATTCGCTCCTAACCTCGGCGTTTTGCGGACGCGTTGAAATTGCCAGACCTAATACCACGGAGAATATCAGCGCGTTTGCCGGCATGTATAGATTAAAGTCCGTAAGGCTGTGTAGCAGGATCGCGGCCAGGCTTCCGACGCAACCCAGAGCGACAGCCGGATCGAAGTTTCCCGCCGCGAACTGAAATGCCCGGGCCGCGCGCGCCAAAATGAAAAAGAATGATGCAAACAGCAGCAGCGCCGCCGGCAAACCGAGGTCGCTGGCAAGCTCTACATAATCGTTATGCGCATGATTGACGAACTGGCCCAGGAACGCAGTCTGGACAGAGGTATACGCAATCGGGAAAGTCCCGAGCCCGGTTCCGAGCAGCGGGTGGCGTTCGATCAATCCTGCGGCATCGCGCCAAATCGATAGGCGGCTCTGTTCGCCGATTTCATATTCCTGGCCGACGTTTTCAAATCGGCTGACGATCGGCCCGGGACCAATCCAAAATGCAAAGGCAGCGCTAAGCGCCACGAAGACGGCGAAAACGGCCAGAAATGCCTTCCCTTGACGCCGGGAAACCATGGAAAGGCCGAATATGACCAGGATCGAAGCACAGGCGGCGATAATGCCCATCCTGGATCGCGAGAAAATAAGCGCTGCAAAAAGTACTACGGCAATGCCGAGGTACAAGACGAATCTTTGAAAACTGCGCCGCTGCATGATCCTTTTCACACTCGTGGCCGTTTCAGAACCTCTTCCGCGGAACTTCACGTACTCGTAAAAGGTAAGAGCCACCGCGAAGGGGAGAATCATTTCGAGCAACCCGGCATAGTGGTTCCGGTTGATATAGGTGCCGGTAGCTTCCTCCAAATCGTACTTCTTCGCGTACAGGAAGATTTTTTGCCATCCGCTGAGATATTGCACCAGTCCATAGAATGCTTCGAATGCCCCAAGCCCAACCAGAGAAACAAGCAGTCTTTGCTTCCCTTCCCGATCCCGAGTCATGAGCTGAGCGAGATAAAACGCAATCAAACAAGTGATAAGTATCAGAAACTGGCTCAGCGTGCTGTGGGGCTCAATGCTCCAATTAGCGTGCCTGCCCGCCACAGGCGCTTCCCTGGCCGCGAATCGCGCCAACCACGAAGCCGGCACCGGACAAAGTTGCAAGAGAACTACGCCGATTAGCAACGAAGGCACAAGCAACGCTCGCCACGAAAACGGTTTCACCCCGTCCCGAAGGACCAGTGCAGCCGCCGTCGATAGAAAAAGCAGTTCGATGAATGCGAAGGATACGGGCTCCGCGCCGCCAAATGCCAAAGCAGGGACAACAACGCCAAGAATGAGCGATCCCTCGACCAGTTTTGGCATTCCCTCTTATCCAACCGGGCGCCGACGAAACGATGCGTTTCGCCCCCTCATTGCGGACGCTCGGGTTTGTCCTGATGATAGGCAGAAGAGTAGTAGTAACCGGAGTTGATGTCGGCAAAATTGATGGCGGCCCCTAGAACGTGCGAGCCCGCATCGAGGGCGGAAACATAGGCGCGATGGACGAGTTCGCGTGGCGTGATTCCGCTACCCACGACGAGAATGACGCCGTCGACGAGCGTAGCCAAAATGCGACTATCAGCCAGATTCAGAAGGGGAGGCGAATCAACGACGACGAACTTATACTCTTTCGACGCTTCGCGGATAAGGGCGCGCATGTATTCAGAGGAAAGCAGGTCGGCCGGATTCGGTGGTATGGGCCCGCTGAACAGCACACCCAGCCCCATTGGCGCGAGGTGCGTGACTAAACTGCGCCAATCGGGATCGCCTGTTAAGAAGTTGACGAGGCCGGCGGTGTTCGAGAGCCCAAAGAAGTTGTGAAGGCTAGGCCGCCTTAGGTCGGCGTCGATGAGGAGTACTCTTTCGCCCAACTGAGCCAGCGAAACGGCAAGATTGGCGGCGACCGTGGTTTTCCCTTCCCCTCCCTGCGCGCTCGTCACCAGCAGAGAGGACGGGGGACGCTTGGCGGTCGAAAGCAGCACGGAAGTGCGTAACTCGTGAAAGGCTTCCGCCAACGCAGCATTCTGCCCATTTCCCTCGATGCGATTCCACGCCGGAACAATGCTCGCCGTTCCATTCCTATCGTCCGCCATCAGACGGGCGCGCTCATAGAGAGCGAGGACGCCTCGGTGATTGTTGGACGAAGCAACTGCCGGTACGGAGGCCAAGGCCGAGAGTTGCAAGAATCGCTTGATGTCTTCAGCGCTCTTGAACGTATTGTCGAGATGTTCCTGCAGAAACGCGACACCGATACCGAGGCTGATGCCGAGCAACAGGCCGAGTGAAAGGTTGAGCGGAATGCGTGGGCGATCTGGCTTTTTCGGAGGATAGGCAGGGTCCACGACACGAATGTTCGTGGCCTTCATGCTTGTGGAGACGCCAGTTTCTTTCAGTTTTTCGAGCAGTCCAACGTAAAGCTGCTTATTCGTGTCCGCTTCGCGCTTCAGAATGTTGTACTGCACGGATTTCCCGGCAATAACGTTAGCGTCCTTTTGTTGCTCTTTGAACGCCCCTTGCAGCATGTGCTCTCGCTCGAGGGCGGCGCGATAGTCGTTGGTGATTTCCTTGGCGGCGCGTTCGCGCTCCTGCGCGAGTACGGCCTGCGTTTCGTCGATTTGGCTTTGGATCTCCTTCACGCGCGGGTAATCGGAGTTAAAAATCGAAATCAACCGTGAACGCTCGCGTTGAAGCTCCTCGAGCTTTTCCGTGAGGTCTTGCATCAGCTTGTTGTCGAAGACGCCAGGAAGTGAAGCGAAATCGCCTTGTTGGACGAGGGCGTAGAGCGATTCCCTTTCGAACCGCCGGCCCTGCGCTTTCGTCAGTTCTTCCTGCAGCTCTCGAAGCCTTTGCGCCACGATGTTTTCCGTGGTGCCCTTTTCCGTTTCGAGGAACAGAAGGCCGTTATCGCGCGCGTACTGCTGGAGTTCATCCTCCGATTTCTCAAGCTTCGCCTTCATGTCGAGCAATTGCTGCGAGAGCCACTCGGTAGCCTTCTGCGAGGCATCCCAGCGCGCTTCCAGATTTTGCTGAATGTACGTGGAGGCCAGCGTGTTCACGACCTGCGCCGCGAGATTTCGATCGTTGGACTCGAAACTGAGTTCGACCAAACGGCTGCGCTTCAACGGTTCTACGTCCAGGCGTTTCTGAAACTTGACGAGAAGTTCGTTATCGATGTCCGCGCTGCGGGGAATGGCTCCGCCGACCGCAAAAACCTGCGGGGAGGAAGTATCTTGTTGCCGAGCTTCCTGCGGCGCATGCAATGGAACGCCGAATTCGGCAACCCGGTCGAGCCGAAGCAGGGCGATCACGCGACGCGAAAGGTTTTCGCTTTTCAGAATTCGATACTGCGTTTCGAGGTAGGTGTCGGAGATATTCTCGACCTGGAAAAGCTCCTGCAGCGTAGGGATGTCCGGGTTTTCCTTTTGAATTTCCACCAGCGCCTGAGCTTTATAAACGGGCTTTTGCCGCAGGGTAGCGAAAAGCGCGACCGCGAAAACGATGAACACAGTGGTCAGGATTGTCGCGCGGCGCTTCTGTATGACCCGCCAGTACTCGAGCAGGTTCGGCACCTCGCGGATTTCCTCAGGTTCATACGCGGGCAGGCCTTGCCGGCGGCGCTTCGCCAGTACCTCCGGCGGCGCATCGTACAGTCTGAGTTTTGTTTCCCTGTCCATTCTAGTGAAAAATGATGAAGCCGGTGGCGGTTGCGATGGCAGCCTCCGTGCCCCTGTAGAAAACAACTTTGCCCGAGCTGTTCGGAACAAACACGATATCCGCCGGCTTCAAGGGAGGGTCGGGCGTTTTCCCCGCAAGTATTTTTGCGAGATCGATTGGAATTTCGAGCCGCTCACCTGTTTTCTCGTCGGTGCGAATAATTTTTGTGCGGCTCTTCGAGGACGTAATTGTCAATCCTTCGGCGAGCGCAATCGCTTTCAGAACCGACATCTCGCGGTCGTTCTTGACCGGGAATCCGCCTGGCTTCTTGACGTCGCCGATAACGTACACCGTGCCAGCTCGCTTCACCTTTACGATGTCACCCGGATAGACCAGCACATTGAACCGCGAATCGCCCGATTCAAGTAAGTCCTTCAGATTTATATGCATCGTACCGGCGCTGCCCGATTCGTCATCGGCGCTGGAAGGACCCGGATGCGGCCGGGAAGCAGCGTCCGCGACGGAGGCCGGGGGCTCGCCCGCCGCGTTCGTTTCCTTGGTCACGCCTGAAACGGAACGTAAGCCAGCGCCGCGCATGACCAACACTTCGTCACCGGCGTCGTCGCTAAGTCCTTCCGCCATTGAAAGCATTTCGAGCACGGTTTTAGGCCCGCGGATCTGAAACACACCGGGTTTCTTGAGTGCGCCGACAACGGAGACAGGATGGCTCTCGATGGTGCTCACGAAAACGCTCACGTGAGGATCTTTCATGTAAGCGCGAAGACGCCCTTCGAGCACGCCCTCCAGGTCGCGCGCGGTTAGTCCCGCGGATTGAATTCCTCCTAGCAGAGGCATCGAGATTTCACCTCCAGCCGAGACTCGGAGCGAACGGTTTAGCTCGGGCGCCTCAAATACGTTGATTTCGAGCAAGTCGTGGGCGCCGATACGGTACTCTGCCGCTTCACTGCTCTGCGCCTGATCCGAATAGACTCGGCGCAATTGTTCGATCCGGCGGTTGTAGTCCTCTGTTGAATCTGTGCCGCTTGGAGGCGGGGTGTCGTGCGCGGATTGAGCGGGCGCTCGACGTGGACAGAACAGAAGCAGAAGGGCCAGTAGGCCGCCGAGCAAGTTTCTAAGCGGCGACGCCATGATTCCGATGGGATTCGTGCCCACGCCCGGAGGTTGGCTTTCCGACAGCAAGAGGGATTTCACCCGGAACTGCCACGTGAGTGTAAGCCTAGGCGTACCCAGATTGTCAAGCAAAGCTCCGGGCGTGCGCCAGAACCGGTCGGAACGGGCAGTCGTAGCAAACGACGGCTTCAGCGGGCGGGCGGAAGCGAAGCGGTACCCAGGCGTTGCGGGCGACGAGCCACCCGAACAGCTTCGGCTAGCGCAGCAGCCATCTCGGTGATTTTCTTCGTGTTACCGCGACGCAAGGCATCGGAGTCGACAAGATCTGTGCCTACCCCCAACGCGAACGATCCGGCCGCCAGATAGTCGGCGGCGTTTGAAAGATTTACCCCACCGGTAGGAATCAGTGGGAGGTCGGGAAAAGGTGCCCGAAGCGCCTTGATATACTTCGGTCCTCCCACATTTCCGCAGGGGAAAATTTTCACCAATCTGGCTCCTTCACATTGTGCCGTCATGACCTCAGTGGGCGTCAGCGCTCCCGGAATCGCCAGTTTACCGCGCGCTTGTGCAATGCGCATGACCGGGAGACTCAGACCGGGACTGACCAAGAACTCTGCTCCGGAATCCAGACACGCTTCCGCGCTCGCGGCCGTGGCAACAGTACCTGCTCCGGTGAGCAGCTTGCTACCATATTTGCGAACCACTTCGCGAATCACGGCGGGGGCATTCGGAACCGTCATCGTGATTTCAACGATGGGAACGCCGCCGGCCGAGATTGCGTCCACGGCGCGGCGAGCCTCTTCCAGACTGGCGGCGCGCACCACCGGGATGATGCCTATTTCTCCAATCCTTCGAATCGCGTCGTCAATGGTCATCGAGCCATCCGGATTCCGCCCGCGCGAGATGCTAACGCGAGATGCGCGCCGTCTTTCCTTCCATCACTTGAAGCACTTCCTCAAGAGTTGCCATCGACGCGTCGCCAGGGGTGGTCATCGCCAAGGCGCCGTGCGCCGCGCCACAGTCGAGGGACCATTGCAGACCCTTCCCCATCAGAAGCCCGTAAATCAGACCGGACGCGAACGAATCGCCACCGCCCACACGATCGTAAATCTCGAGGTTTTGTCGAAAAGGAGCTTCATAAAACTGGCCAGCGCAGAGTGCGATAGCTCCCCAGTCATTGAGTGTTGCCGTGCGAGCGTGGCGCAGAGTCGTGGCAACAACCTGCAAGTGGGGGAATTCTTGGACGACTTTTTGAAGCATGCCCTTGAAGTTCGCGGCATTGATGTCGGAATGATTCCGGTCACCGACCGAAAAGCCCAGAGCCGCCGTAAAATCCTCTTCGTTGCCCACTACAACATCCGCCAGCGGGACGAGCTTTCGATTCACTTGTTGAGCTCGCGCCTTTCCTCCAATCGAGCTCCAAAGGGACGGGCGGTAGTTCAAATCGTAGGAGACGATTGCGCCCGCGCCCCGTGCAGCTTCCATCGCCTCCCGTGCGACACGCGGTGTGGTCTCCGAAAGGGCACAAAAAATGCCGCCGGTGTGAAACCAGCGCGTTCCTTCCGCTACAAAAACCTTCTTCCAATCCACGTCGCCTGGTTTCAACTGTGAAACCGCCGTGTGCCCGCGGTCCGAGCAGCCCAGCGCCGCACGAATTCCGAAACCGCGCTCGGTGAAATTCAGGCCATTGCGCACGGTTCGACCTACTCCGTCATACTCAACCCAGTGAACGTGCTCCTGGTTAACGCCTCCCTGGCGCATCAGATTTTCAATCAGCCTGCCAACCGGATTGTCGGCCAGCGCCGTTACGATGGCCGTCTCTAAACCGAAGCAGCACTTCAGTCCGCGCGCGACGTTGTACTCGCCTCCACCTTCCCATACCCGGAACTGCCGCGCGCTCGCCACGCGCACGTCGCCGGGATCAAGACGCAACATCACTTCGCCGAGGCTCACCAGATCCCATCGGCATTTGTTCTTCGGCTTGACCTTCAGGGTTGTCACGGCCTTATATCCATCTGGGCGGCAACCGGCACCGCCATCGGCGCCAGATGCCTATAAGGATTTACGAGCAACCACGCCAGTGCACCCATGACACAGACAGCTGCTGCCACCGCAAAAGAAGCGGTCCATCCATATCGCGAGGCGATCGCGGGAGTCAACGAAGCCGTGATCGCTCCACCCAGTTGTCCGCCCATGTTCATCAGGCCAGAGACCGAGCCGCATGAACCAGCTCCGATATCCGCCGTCGTTGACCAGAAGGAACTTTGCGAAAGATAGAGCGCGCCGGCGCCGCCGGCTAGAACTATGCTGGCCACGCGTGCACTTTCAACGCTCGATCCGAAGGCGATGAATGCGCCGGCCAGACCCATGGCGAAAATAGCGAGGCCGGACCTTCCCAGCCGCTTACCGCGCCACTTCGTTAACCGATCGCTGATCAGGCCCCCGAGTGGACAACAAGCCGCCATGGCTAGAAACGGCAACATCGCGTAGAACGCGCTCGACTTTAAATTTAGGCCACGAACTTTCGCGAGATAGATATAAAACCAACTGAAAAAAATCCAAGCTACGTAGCCGTAACAAAAATAGCCGACCGTGACGGCCCAGACATCTCTGCTCGCCAGGATCGTTCGCCAGGACAGAAACGCGTCCGGCATTTGTTCCTTCGCGGCAGGCGACTGCGACTGCCCTCGAACGACGATTCCTGAACGAATCGTTGCAAGTTCGGCGGCAGAAACTCGCGGATGCTCCTCAGGAGTGTTTCGCGCGATGGCGTACCAAACCGCTCCCGCAGCGATTCCGATCAGCGCGCAAATCCAGAATGACCAACGCCAGCCCATGCGAACCATCACGAAGGTGATCAGCGGGGGAGCCAATCCCGCGCCTGCGCCGACACCTGCAAAGATCCACCCGTTGGCAATCCCGCGCTGGCGGCTGGGAATCCATCGGGAAACAAATTGGTTTGAGGCTGGATAAATGATCGATTCGCCGGCGCCAAGCAGAAACCGCATGCCCACGAATACCAGAAGCGCATAGGCGAACGTCGAGGGCACCGCGGCCGCAAGCCCGGTGAAGATCCCCCACCATAGAACCCCGATCGTAAGCACGCGGCGCGAACCAAGCCGATCCGCCAACCATCCACCGGGCGTTTGGAAAAGTGCATAGCCCACTAGAAAGGCGCTAAAAACCCAGCCCAGCTGCAGGTCGCTGAGATTGTATTCACTCGCAATCAAACGCCCGGCGATGGAAATATTCACTCGGTCAAGATAGGAGACGGCGCTCAACACGAAGAGCCAAAAGACGAGGACCCAGCGCACTCTGCTCGCCGGCTCGCCATTCACGCTCGAAATCCTCTGAATCTCACAGTGGCCTCATCACGCGTGATGCGCGCGAAACAACTGCACGAGCTGCTCGGCGACGATCCTCTCTTCTCCGGGCTGCAGCATGAACGAATTCATCGCCAGGCCGATTTCGGTACTCTCGATCACGATCGAAGGCTTCGATTTCCGGAGCGTTTCCGACGCAGCCCGCGGCGCAAGCGAGATACGCCGCGGATCCCAATTAATCTGCATATGCGGGACGTGGTTCGCAATGTCCGGCACAAAATAGGCGGTTGTCACGCCCTCGACGTGCGTGATCTGTTGAGAAATCGAATCGAGCCTCTTCCACCATTCCTGCGTGAGCGCCTCGTGGTCTTCGTTCAGATAGAGCTCCACGGCCTTCACCATTCCGACGATTTCCTCCTTGCCCACTTTCTGGCCGCGTCCCAGTGTGTCTTCGTAGGGACTGTTGTTGAGCAGCGCGCACTCGATTAGCTCCGCCCTTCCCAGCAGCAACCCCGCGCACTGCGGTCCGCGCAGAGCCTTTCCGCCGCTGAAAGCGACCAGGTCGTACCCCATCCGCGCGTAATCCCAAAGATGAGAGACGGGCGGCGCATCCGCCGCTGCGTCGATGAAGCAAGGAATGTGATTCTGCGCGGCAATCTTCGGCCACTCATCCACCTTGATTTGACCGGCGCGGTTCGCGAAATTCGTGAAGTGCATCATCGCGGTCCGTTGGTTGATCGCTCTTTGCAATTCGTCGCGGGTTTCGACTTCGATTAACTTCACTCCGGTTGCGCGAAGCTGATGATCGAAAGGATTGCGGTGGGACTTCTGAATAATCACTTCGGATTTCATCCCGGTGAGATCGGGCAACTGTTGGATGAACGGCTCGCTTTTTCCGGTGAGAATGCCCGCAAGGCCGGACTGCATCGCTCCTGCCGCTCCCGACGTGACCAGCGCCGTATAACCTTGCGGCAGCTTCAGCATCTCCGCGATTTTTCTGCCGGCTGCCGCCTCGAGCTGCGGAATGCTGACAAAATGCTTTGCCGCCTGTGCCATCACCGCTTCCACCTCGGGCCGAATCAATGAACCTCCAAGCGTGGTCATGGTCCCCTGCCCGTTGATCACTGTGGTTACCCCAAGTTCCTCGTAAACATTGCCCGATTCTCCGAATCCCGAGACCTTGGAAGCAGTTTGGGCCGGCCCTGCGAACATTTTTACCGATGTAAACGCCGACCCGGCCAGCGCGCCGATTCCGCCGAGAAATGTCCGCCGATTCCAATTCGATCCCATCGCGCACCTTCCTCTGTTACTTTCGGGTCACCGCTGCGATGCAGTTTATTTCCACCAGCGAATTCCCGGGCAGCGCCGCGACGGCCACCGTCGTGCGTGCCGGCCCGCCGTGCGGGAAATAGGTTTTAAAAACTTTGTTCATGCCGTCGTAGTCGTCGATCTTTGCCAGAAAAACAGTAAGCTGCATGATGCTGTCCATGGTGCCGCCGCCGGCTAGAACCAGCGTTTTCACGCTCTCCATCACTTTGCTGGTGTGCGTCTCGATGTCCATCGGAAAATCCTCCTTATTGTGGGAATGCGCGCCCTGTCCCGCGATATAGATCACTCCATGATGGATCACGAGCGGCGTGATCATCTGGGTGCCGTCGGCGGCTTTCCCGTCGTAGTCGAGCTTCTGAACCGCACCGGCTTCCTGCGTCTGAGAAGCAGCCGGCGACATCAGCCCTACGATCCCGAGTCCTGAGGCCAAAGAAGCGAGACGCGCAGCAAATCCCCTCCGCGTGACAACATTCGAATTCATAGATTCCTCCTCCCCACGTAAATGTCCTTCCAAAACTTCGCGGCCTATGGCAGAGCAAATGTAAAAACGTCATCCCCCGAGGCCACCGCAACGTACTGTTTCCCGCCCACCGCATAACTCATGGGCGAGGCATGCATGTTCTGGCCGGTGTGGAAATGCCAGAGCGGCGCCCCGGTGTTTGCCTCAACGGCTTCGAACGACTCGGCGTCATCTCCCAAAAAAACGATTCCTCCGGCCGTGGTCATCGTTCCTCCGGAAGATCGCCCGGTGCCCACCTGCGGATACCTCCACGCGAATTCGCCCGATAACAGGTCATACGCCAACAAGGTCTTCTGGCTCTTCTCACCCGGTGCATGCTTCACGCCGGTGGCGTAGTAAGTGCGTCCTTCGGTGAACTTTTCGGCCTTGGTGAAAAACGTCCCACACTGTTCGAGCGCCAGAAAATAGAAAAGATGGGTTGCCGGATTATAAGAGGGCGAGTACCAGTTCGTCGCTCCTTCAAACCCCGGACAAATCAGCGTTCCGTCAGCCGACGGCTGAACGTTCGTCCGAATGGGCCGCCCTTGCAGGTCGATTCCGGTGGCCCAATTTATTTCCCCTGCAAACGCAGTCGCCGTCAGAAATTTCCCGTTCGTGCGATCCAGCACATACAGATACCCATTGCGATTCGCCTCGACCAAAAGCTTGCGTGCTTCGCCTTTGTACGGCGCATCCAGCAGGACTGGAGTTTCGGTGGCGTCGTAATCGAAAAGATCGTGCGGCGTAAATTGAAAATGCCATTTCAGTTTCCCGCTGTCGGGGTCGATGGCCAGTACGCAATCGGTGTACAGATCGTCCCCAGGACGCACCGTCCCGTCAAAATCCGGTGAAGGATTGCTCGTCCCCCAATAAATCGTGTTTAGTTCCGGATCATAAGTCCCCGGCATCCACGTCGTGCCGCCACCATGCTTATAAAGCTCCCCGGGCCAGCTCGAAGAGCCGGGTTCGCCAGGGCCAGGAATCGTCCAGAAACGCCAGGCCAGCTTTCCCGTTTGCGCATCAAACGCGGCCAGAAACCCGCGCACGCCGTCATCACCGCCAGAAGTTCCCACCAACACTTTGTCCTTCACGACCAGTGGCGCGCTGGTCGCGCCATAATTTTTGTTGCCGTCGGTATAGGCGACATCCCAAATCAAATGGCCCGATCGCGCGTCCAGACAAACGAGGTGGGCATTATCGGTCTCGAGGAAAACTCGCGAGTGCCACACGCCGACGCCGCGGTTGTGGTGCTGCGATGCATCGTCGATGAGTCCTTCAGAAATCGGCCGCGAGTAATGCCAGATCACGCTGCCCGTTCGAGCGTCGAGCGCGAACGCGTCATTCGCAGCTGTTACAAACATGATTCCGTTTACCACCACCGGTGTAACCTCAAGCTCGCCCAGCTGCGTCGCGTGAAACACCCATTGCGCTCGGAGTTGCGCCACATTGCCGGGATTGATCTGGTCGAGACCAACGTATCGTCTCCCGCTGTAGTCGCCGTTGTAAGACAGCCAATTCCCGCCAGACGGTTGAGCCGCCAGCTCATCCGAGCGCACATCAATCACCGCCGAAATCGGCGAATGGGGCTTTTCCTGCGCCGAGACAAACAAAAACGCCCAGGCACAAAGAGCCGAGGTCGACACCGCTCGACGCGCGGTGCACACAGTCTAAAATCCTCCGCGCTGGCGACTGATTCGAACTTCTCCAAGCGAGCCTCGATCAATCCCGCCCCGATCGACGAGGTGAACCGCAATTCTCGCTATCGAATGGGAAGCCCGCACAGATTGATTCAGGTTTACCAGGTCCACGGGAATCACAGACTCGAGCGGGACGTCGACGGTTTCTCCGCCCCGATCGTCGTAGAGGCGCGCCGCAAGTTTGCCGGCGAAAAACACGCCGAAAGTTCCTGTAAGCGTCAGCACACCCTTGTTAGCGGATGCCGAAACCGCGAGCGGCTCGCCAATCACGCCGGCGTCAGTTGCGTTCTTGAAATTCGATCCTATGCGCGTGGGAAACCACTCGGTGTTAAAGGTATAAGAATCACCGGGCTTGAGCTCCACCATCGGGCTATTCAATTCCGCTTCCATATAAAACGGCGCGTCGTCCGGGCTGGTGCGAATCACCGGCGTCCCTTGTTCATCCACGTCAACAGCCGGGCCGTTCTTGTAGAAAAGCACGCTGGCCTTGCCGGGATACTCCGCGCCGCTCTGGAAGTGAAACCGTTCCACGATCCCATAGCGCGTCGCGCCATCCACGACCGCCAGCCAGCTGCCGGGTGAGTCAATCCAAACTTCGCCCTGCAAGCGAAGCCAGTGCAAGTTGAACATTCCATTTTTCACGGAGTAAGAAGGATCTTCGGCGAGGCCCGAGCGAACGTGATAGCCATCAACATAAGCACTGCGTGTATTCGCCGGAGTGAACGCCCAAAAATCGCGATTGTACGTATCGGACTTCGCGGCAGCGGCGGTGTCATATTGAGTCACCGATTGAACCGACCACCGTATCGCATGAGTTGACGCGTTCTTCATCGTCGCGCGGAACGTA
>Ga0307475_10001834_pt1 | contig 12658 bp, 11 predicted proteins | sample atmos_gasesECM1C_FD_203317 | JGI IMG/M metagenome (GOLD analysis project Ga0307475, IMG submission 203317) | Hardwood forest soil microbial communities from Morgan-Monroe State Forest, Indiana, United States - atmos_gasesECM1C_515 | ecosystem: Environmental > Terrestrial > Soil > Temperate... | reverse complement strand
CGGACACGGGCGCGGCAGCGCATCACGCAGAATGAAGTAGATGATGATCCCGATGCCATTGGGGATCAAAGCCGCGAGCCACATCCACATCGCGTAGCGCATGCCGCGGCGTTTTGCATCCGCGTAGACGTAGCCAATAAGCAGAATCCAGGCATAGGCGAAAAGAAAAGCACCGAAGGCGAAGGCGAGTTTCCCCACGAATGGCCAGTACTTCATTTCCTTGTCGCCGGGGATAAAGACAGTCAACGCCAGCGTCGCCAGCCCGAGATAGCAGACGGCCCCGATGAACCACACCGTGCGTGGAATTATCTTTAGTCCTTCGCTAAAGCGGCTCATGCCAAGCTCCTTTCCTGCCGTTGTTGGCGCGCCAGCAAAACAGCTGCGATTCCGCCCGTCAGCCACACGAGCGACGTGAAACCCGCAAATCCCAGCCACGATTGATTCAGCCGCGGGTCAAGCAGGCTCAGAAGACCGCCACTCACAAGCCGCACGATAGGCCAGCTCGTTAGAGTGAGCGCCCAAGCAAACAGCACTAGAGAAATCATTACGCGGCGATTCCACGCGTTCTCGCGTTCGTCAATCACTCGCGCTTCGGCTCGCGCGCAGGTTCTTTGCACCAGGTCTGGCGACGGTTGCGGCGTTGGCAGTTGCCGCAGACCACGAGACAAGAGTTGCCATTGCTCCATCTCAACCGAACATTGCGGGCAAGTCCGCACGTGCCGGATTACCAGTTCCGATTCGTTCGGCTCGAGTGCGTCTGCGGCAGCTAGCGCCAGCATCTCGCGAATCTTGTTGTGCTCGGTCACTGAAAGGTTCCTGGATTCGCTCATCGCCAATTCTCCCCGGCATAGCGCGTTTCCAGGCTGTTGCGCATTTGCTCGAGCGAGCGGCGAAGCCTGGATTTAACGGTAGAAAGCGGAATGGCGAGCACCTGCGCGATCTCCTCGATCTTCATTTCCTCTTCAAATCGCAACGTCATCACTTCCCTGTAAGCAAACGGCAACTCGTCGAGCGCCATTCCCACACGGCTTGCGCGCTCGTTTTCGAGAATGCGATCGAGCGGCGCCGGTTCGTGCGCGGCCAAGCGATCGAGCCCAGTCTCTTGCGATTCATCTTCCGAAATCGGCTGATCTAAACTCGACGGCCGAATCCGGCGAAGATGGTCAATCGCCAGATTGCGCGCCACCGTGAAAAGCCAGGCGTCGAAATTCCGATTGGGATCGAAACGCCGGATTTTTTCCGCCACGTGAATCCAGGTTTGCTGAAAAAGATCCTCCGCTTCGCTACGGTCTCGCACCAGCCGCAACAGAAAGCGGAATAGCCGGTTCTGATAGCGCGATACCAGCGTCGAGAGCGCATCCAGGTCGCCACGCCGAAGCTGAGCAACATCGGCCTCGAGCCCCACGCCTCCCTCCCATCGCAATGCGGCGGTGCCCATCATATCTGTAATACGGGAGAGCCCCTGAAAAAGACTCACCCGTCTGGGCGGGACGTCCGATTCGTAGGTATGTTATAAATCAATGCTTTGACGATGCCTTCCATCGCGAGTGTGGCTGCGCCGATTGGCGTGCGCCTCGAAATCTCACCATCCTCGCCGTTTATCGACGACGAATTGACCATCCGAATTTTTGGTCTGAAGCCGCGCGAAACCGTGACGCTCCGCGCCTCGACCGAAGACGATGACAAGCGCGTGTGGAGTTCGCACGCGATGTTCTCCGCGGATTCGTCCGGCACCGTCGACGTTACATCGCAGGAACCTCTCAGCGGCACCTATCGCGGTGTCTCGCCGATGGGCTTGTTCTGGTCGATGAATCTCGGAGGTGCAGAAGAAAGCGGCCGCGCGACGTTCGTGAAAAAGAATGTCACCGCGAACAAAGTGACTCTGGAGATTCGATCAGCCGAGCGCGTGACAGCCTCCACGCATTTCGAACGAGGTTATCTCGCCCACGGCACTCAAACCCGCGATTTGCAGGTGCCAGGCGAGCCACCAACAAACAGCATGCAAACGGTAGGCCGATTATTTCTACCACCCGGCGCGAAGGCCGGCGATCGGCTCCCCGTGGTCATCGTTCTTAGTGGCTCGGGCGGTGGCTTCGATCTCGATAAGGCTGCGTTAATCGCGCGTCACGGTTTCGCTGCATTCGCACTCGCTTATTTCGGCACGCCGCCTTTGCCCACCTGGCTTCATCACATTCCACTCGAATACTTCGAAGCGGCGTTCGGATGGCTTAGCGCGCAGGCCGAGGTTGATGCGCAACGGCTCGGCCTGCTTGCCGTTTCGCGCGGCGCCGAACTTGCACTCCTCCTTGGTTCGAGATTGCCGCAAATCCGCGCCGTTGTCGCCTACGCGCCGAGCAGTGTCGTATGGGCGGCTGGCGGACGTAACAAGCAAAGCGGTGTGTTGCCTCCCTCGTGGACACACAACGGTGAGGCGGTTCCATTCGTTCCGCTTCCACTTCGCCAATTTATTTTTCACTCCGCCATCCCTGTTGCCCTGCTGAAGCGCCCCGTCATGTTCCGTGACCTCTTCCGTGCTGGGCTGCGAAATTCAAAAGCCGTGGCGGCAGCCGCAATTCCAGTCGAACGGATTAACGGTCCAATCATGCTCATCTCGAGCGGCGACGATCACCTCTGGCCCGCAGAGGAAATGAGCGAAGCAATCGTCGCGCGGCTAAAAAAGTACGGTTTCGCACACCGCGTCGAGCACCTCCACTATCCGAATGCCGGCCACATGCTGCGATATCCCTACCTTCCAACCACCGCTCGCGATTCGCGGAATCCTCATCTCCGCAACGCGCTCTACTCTTTCGGCGGCACCGCACCAGCTGACGCGGAAGCGCAAGCGGACTCCTGGCGCCACACGATCGCATTCCTTAAATCAAGCCTCACCTAGAGCCACCGCCCAGCGTTTTGGCGTTTCTGCCAGCTCCCTACGCATATGCTAGAATGGCGTTCTGTGCTCAAGGTTCTCCAGAACCTCCTCGAATTGCAAAGCGTGGACGTGCGGCTCAACGACGTTCGCACCCGCCTGGCCGCTTTCCCAAAGAAAATCACTGACCTCGATGCGCGCGTCGCTGCCGCGAAAACCGAGCTCGAGCAGAGCAAAGCCGCGCAGCTCGCCACGATAAAAGATCGGAAGAAATACGAGCTGGACGTGGAACAGCACAAGGAACGCGTCCGCAAATACCGCGACCAGACGGCCCAGATCAAAACCAACGAAGCCTATAAAGCTCTTCAGCACGAAGTCCAGATGGCCGAAGAGGAAATTGCGAAAGCCGAAGACCGCCTGCTCGAGCAGATGGTGGCCAGCGAGGAGTACGACCGTCGCATCAAAGCCGCCGAGAAGAGACTGAAAGAAGTGGAAGAATCCGTTCGCACGCAGCGCGCCGCAATCGAAACAGAAAAATCTGCAGCCGAAAAAGATTTGGCGCTGATTGAGGCCGATCGCAAGCGAGTTACATCGGAAGTTCCTGAAGATCTATTGGACCATTACGAGCGAATCGCGAAAAAGCATGGCGGCGTCGCCCTTGCCGAAGTCGACAATGAAAAGTGTTCGCTCTGCGGTATGCAAATCCGGCCGCACGTGTTTCAAAAGATGCGCAACGCCAACAACGAGGATTTGTTTCACTGCGAGACGTGCACTCGAATTCTCTACTATATCGAGCCCACAGCGGTGCCGCCGCTCGACGAGCACAAACCGCAGACTTCGGGCGCGTCCGCGTCCGCTACTTCCACCGGTGAAAATTAGCGCCGGAATCTTGATTGCCTGCCACACCCTCGGGAGCGCGCGCCGCCTATGAAGCGTTCTTCAAAAACTCCGCCGCCCTCGAGCGCGCGCCTTTTTTCCGAATCGCATGCCGCCACACCACCCGCAGGAGTTCATATCGCGAATATTGATGGAGCATCGCGCGGCAATCCGGGCCCGGCTTCTTACGCGGTCGTCATCCGCGATCCGAGTGGAAAAACAATCCTCGAACTCGCGAAAAATATCGGCCGCGAAACGAATAATGTCGCCGAGTACTATGCGCTTCTCGCGGCTCTCGATTACGCGACGAGCCACAACATCTCCTCGCTGCGTATCCGCAGCGATTCCGAATTGCTCGTCCGCCAGATGCAAGGCCGCTACAAAGTGAAAAGCGCTGACTTAAAGCCGCTGCACGAACGCGCATCGAAGATGGCCAAGCAGCTTGGATACTTTGCGATCGAGCACGTTCGACGTGAACTGAATCGCGACGCTGACGCGCTGGCCAATGTGGCGCTCGATCAAGCGGGCGTGCCGAAGTTCGCCGGCGCGGGTAGCGCGACTCCAGAATCGCGCGCAAACTTGCTTTCATCTCAAGCTTCAGCGTCGACGAAAGCTGGGTCTAGTCTGCAAGTTGAGCCACGAAGGATTCGCGCTCGATTCGCGAACGGTGTGCTGATTCCAATCGAACCGCTCGATTTACCGGAAGGCGCGGAAATCGCAATCGAATTCCGCAGTGTCCGGAGTGATAAGCCTTAGTTTCCAGCAGAAATTCTAAGCAGCGTTTTTCAGAACGTAGGAACGATATAGCGTATCGCGTTGCGCGGGAATATAGCCAGCATCGGAAATAATTCGACGCAACTCCGCCTCGTTCGTCCGGTTGCGCACACCGGCCGCATAAACCACATTCTCTTCAATCAAAATACTGCCCACATCGTCGGCGCCAAACTGCAACCCCACCTGGCAAATCTTGATTCCCGGCGTGAGCCAACTGGACTGAATATGATCGATGTTATCGAGATACAGCCGGCTGATCGCGAGCGTCTTCAGATAATCGAAAGCGGTGGCCTCAGGAATTTTCTTTCCGAGCGGAGTATTCTCAGGCGCAAAAATCCACGGAATGAACGCCGTAAACCCGCCGGTATCCTCCTGAATCCGGCGCAGACGTTCCAGGTGATTCACGCGGTGGCGATAGTCCTCGCCGCAACCGAACATCATCGTCGCCGTCGTGCGCATCCCGAGCGAGTGCGCGATGCGGTGCATATCTTCCCATTCGTCGGACCGGCACTTCAGCCGCGAAATACGCGCACGAATTTCATCGTCAAGAATTTCCGCGCCGCCGCCCGGAATCGAGTCGAGACCGGCATCGCGCAGGCGTGCGATCGTATCGCGCACCGACAGCCCGGAAACCTCGGCAATGCACAGAATCTCCGGGGCCGAAAAACAGTGCAGATGCACCTGCGGAAATTTCTGCTTGATCGAGCTCAGCATGTTTTCGTAAAACTCCACTCGCAGGTCCGGATGCAGGCCGCCCTGCATCAGCACACCCGTGCCGCCAATCTCAATCATCTCCCGGATTTTTTCGTAGATCGTTTCGAGCGAAAGAATGTAGCCATCTTTCGCACCCAGCGGCCGGTAAAACGCGCAGAACGAGCAATACTCCGTGCAGAAGTTCGTGTAGTTGATATTGCGGTCGATCTGATAAGTGGCCACGCGCGGATCGGTTTTCTTGCGGCGCACTTCATTCGCCGCCATTCCGATGCCGATCAGATCGTCTGAATTAAAAAGTTCGAGCGCTTCTTCTTGTGTGATTCTCATCGGCGATTGAGTTCCTCAGCCTCGGCCTTGACTTACGCCAGATAGACCGGATCGTTCGTGCGCACAACACCTTCTCGCAGCACCGCGCCGTACACTCCCGAGCATCCCTCGTGATGGCGGGCCACTTTTTCCAGCACCACCGGAGAAGCCTCGGCCGTGTCCGGGTCGAGATTTATCATGACACAGCGGCCGTCCTTTTTCACAATCCGAATCGCAACCGACTCGCCGATTCGCAGTTCCCGGCCCACAAGGCTGTCCTCAAAAAACGGCCCGCCAGTCGCCCACTCGACATAAAAATTCGCGCGGAATCGCACTGGATTCAATTCGATTCCGGTTTCCTCGGAAAGCGCCTGCACCGTCGCAAGACCAAACACCGAAACCGGAGCCAGGTCCATCATGCTGCGCTCGGAGTGGCGGAATTCGAGCGTCTTCTGGTAACGCTTCTCGAGCAGCTGCTTTAGCTTCGGATCGTCCGCGCGCAGGGTTTCACCCTCCGGCGTCGTCACCTCCGCTGCGTAATTCGCCGAAAAGATTTCTGATTCGATGGGCAATGCATTGAGAAACCGCGGGCGGAACAAAATCATATCGCGCCCTTTGCGCGCGGTCATCCAGGGAAATGTCGCGGGGCCTTCCGCATCAATGAAAGCGTAAACGCGATCGCCGAGCAGGCCCGCATATGTCACATGAGCAGCGTCGAGGTCCTCGCCCGCCATTCCTTTCACGGGATATCGGCGTAACCTGCTGAGTTTGCCGATGCACTCCACCGCGTCAGGCTCCGCGACGAGCAGTCGACTGTGCGGGTACACTCGCGAATTCGAGACGACGATTGCGAGGAATTAATCCGGCGGACGCTGCCTTCTCGTAGTAGAGCTTCAGTCCTTCGAGATTTTCTTCATCGAGGTTGAAGTCAATGTTGTCGATGAGGTATCGCTCAAGCGCTTTGGCGGGCAGGTCGAGCTTCACCGACGCAGCTTCGGAAATTTCGCGTATGCGCTCCATTCCGTATCGCTTCGACGCCTGGAAATCCGCCACCACTTCCGGCGTGATCGCATCGCGTCGTCCAGCCCAGATGGCAAGCACGCACGGCTTGCCCGTCATCTCGCGCCACTGATAGGCCACATCGTAGACGAAGACTGTCTCGAATCCCGGCACAGGCATGTCTTCCGGGTCGCCCTGGCAGCATGCTCCACCGCCCGGCAATTTGGCTGAAAGCGCTTCCATCTTCAGCGCGACGCGCAGCGCCGGATCGCCGATAACGAGCGCGGCGTCCGCTTCCTTCAGCATTTCGGAAGGATCAGGCGCGGCCTCCACGTATTCAGGCTTGATTCCCCAGTAGCCCGCTGCGAGCAGTTTCACCAGCGCCGCCGAACTACGCGAACTCGAATCGAGCGCAATGCGTTTCGCCATATCAATCGGCCGCTTCGACACAACCAAAATGCTGCGAACCTCGCCCTTAGCCGCCACCGCCATATCCGGCAGCACCACTACATCTTCCATGCGCTGATATTCGATCGCTGGAATGATGGCTACGTCCACATCGCCTCGGCGCAGAGCTTTTGCGCACTGCGATGGCACCGTGAAGGAGAGATCGTATTTGCCCTCGAGCGGACCTTCCGCGAATCCCCACACCAGCGGCGCTGTGTTCAGATATTCGACAATTGAAATGCGAAGCTTGCTCACGTTTTCCTCGTTCCGTTAAATCCCAATATAACACAACGCCTAACGCAGCCTTGGGTACCGGGCACGACGGCAGTCTCAAGAGCGCGCCGTAGAATCAATCGCGACCGGTATAAAAAGGACTCCGGCAATCAAGGCTGCTGCGGAAACCGTATGACCTCATCCTCGGTGGGAATTTCCATTTCTTGTTTCGCCGGCGCTGCTTGCGACTCGGACGGTTTCCAGCCCTCGCCCTTACCCTGAAGCTCGTATGTCGCGAAAGCATATGGCAACCCCTCACAGCCAAGTTCCGAATTTGCGTTGCAGACATGAAAGTGCAGATGCGGTTCCGAGGAATTTCCGGAGTTCCCGAGAAGCCCGAGCACCTGGCCGCGGTGTACTTTGTCGCCGACTTTCACGCGGAGCGAGCCTGGCTGCAGGTGCGCGTAGAACGCGTAGACTCCATCGCCAATCTCCACAATCACGTGATTTCCGCCGATTGTTTCGAACGTGATCGGCACCACCGCTGGCTTATTCGGGATATTTTGCGGGATACCATCTTTTGTCTGCGTCACGACACCGTCCGCCACCGCATGAATTTCCGCCCCGTAGGCGCGATAGTTTTTGTTGTCCTCTGAGTCGCCCTGATACGTTTTGCCGTCGGGATTCAGTTGCACCCAATCGATCGCGAATCGTTGTCCGATGTACGCGCGGCCGTTCACGGGAATGAGGGTCCGCCGATGCACCGAGCTGTTCGAAGGTCCGTTCGCCGCCACCCAATCTTCTCCGCGTAATGGCGAGCTGATCACTACAACTGGTTTCCTTTCCGTCGAAACGGCAACGCCATCGAGCGTGATCGCCTCCGGGTAATCGCCAATCTTCATCGCGATTCGATGGCCCACCTTCGCGGGTACTTCTTCAGCGCTGTCAAAATTAAGCCACATGTAAACGATCGCAAAAGCCCCTGGCGCTATCTTCGCTTTCTCTGAAACAGTTTGCTCGGGCCGGTCGATCATCCCGTCCAATTCGGCGTCGGAGTAACTCGCAATGGGTTTCGCGCCGGAATCGCCAGTCACCGCATCAAGCCTGGTGAGCAGGCAATCCCATTTGCCAAGGTTCGTCACATGCAGCTCATACACGAGATGCCATTTGCCATCGGCCTTGAATGCCCAGGGGTCGATTGGCGAAAGCACATCTAGCGGCGGACCCACGGGTTTCGGCGTGTGAACCTCGGAGTTTTTGCCACTCTGTTGCGGAGTAGCTTTGCTTCGTGCTGCGTCGGCGGAAGCAGACTGGGCGCCTGAATTCTTGGGCGCAAACCCAAAAGCGAGAATCGTGATTAGCCACACCGCACAAATCTTTAAATTCGCATTCATTTCTCGTTCCACCCCGTCAGTAAGCTCGAAGCAGTCGGATAGTATCAGTACAAAGTTGCGGTGCGGGACTCGATATCGAACTTTTCTCACTCGAACGCGTATCTTGAAGAGAGCTCGGAAAGTGAACAGCCATGAGGAGAAGCAATGAATCGGCGAATATGGGCGCTGGCAATCGGCTTCATCGCCGTCATCCTCGCGTTTCCAATCGCGCGCACACATTCCACTGCCGCGTCGGAGGACCCTGAAGTCGTTGCTTTCGTGGGAGCGAAAATCTATACGTCTCCTACGGACCCGCCGATCTCCAACGGCACGGTTGTGATTCGTGGCGAAAAGATTGAGGCCGTGGGCAAAACGGGCACGCTGACAATTCCGACCGGTACAAAGCAAATAGATTGCAGGGGCGCGGTGATCACCGCCGCCTTTCAGAATAGCCACGTACATTTCACCGAGCCGAGATGGACCGATGCCGCGACGCAACCAGCCGAAAAACTAACCACGCAACTCTCCGATATGTTTGTGCGCTACGGCTTCACCACGGTCGTAGATACCGGCTCGTTTCTTCTCAACACCGTCGCAATCCGCAAGCGCATCGCATCAGGTGAAGTGGCAGGTCCTCGCATTCTGACTGCTGGCACCCCCCTCTATCCGCCCGACGGAATCCCTTACTACTTGAGTGATCTGCCGCCCGAGATCCGAAATGTTATTCCCCAACCGACGACACCCGCCGCTGCCATTGGCTTTGTGGACGACGACCTCGCCGGTGGCGCGGACATCATCAAGCTCTTCACCGGCTCGTGGATTGCCCGGGGAAAAGTAAAGCCCATGCCCGTGGACGTGGCTACCGCCGCCGTGGAAGAGGCTCACAAACACGGAAAGCTCGTTTTCACGCATCCGTCGAATGTCGCTGGCTTGGAAGTGGCCCTCGCAGCGCACGTCGATGTACTTGCGCACTCCATCGAGGATATGCGCGGCTGGAATAACTCCTATCTCACGCAAATGAAAGCCGCCAATATGACTTTAATTCCCACGCTGAAATTATTTAGCTCCGATGATGATCTCCTCGGAATTCTCGACGAGGTCGGCAGCTATCAGCGCATGGGCGGTCAAATTCTTTTTGGCACCGACGTCGGCTTTCTTCCCGATTACGATCCATCCAACGAGTACGGCTTGATGTCGCGCGCCGGACTCACGCCGATGCAAATCCTTGCTTCACTCACCACTGCTCCGGCGGAAAGATTCGGCGAGTCCTATAAACGTGGACGCCTCACCGCAGGCATGCAGGCCGATCTCGTGGTCTTCAGCGCCGATCCCGCAACCGACGCCACGAACTTCGCAAAGGTCCGCTACACAGTTCGAGGCGGCCGCATCGTCTACTCCGCCTCTGCGAACTAATCCTTGGCCATCTAAGTACATATACGGATACTGCCTGGCTTGACATCAACCCACGCCACTGCGTACCCTCGCGGCAGAGCCTTCCTTATAGATGGATTCCGACCATTACTTGGGGTGGTTGGCGCTGGCACTCACGCCAGGCCTCGGCGCACGCATGGCCGGCAAGCTCCTGCGCGAGATGGGCAGCCCGCAGCAGATTTTCAACGCCTCACTCACTGAGCTTGAAGGCCACCATCTCCCTGCCGCCGTAGCCCAAGCCATACACTCGGGCCGCCCTCTCAGCGACGCCGCAAAAGGAACTAGCCGCAGCTCAAGCAGCCGGCTGCAAGCTCCTCACCTGGGACGAACCCGAGTACCCCGCCCGCCTGCGGGAAATCTACGACCCGCCTCCCCTCCTGTATGTACTTGGGAATATTGAACTTCTCAGCAGACACCTAATCTCGATCGTCGGCTCGCGTCGTCCGACCCCTTACGGGAATCAAATGGCCGAACGTCTGGGCCGCGACCTCGCCGATCGAGGGATCGTCGTCACCAGTGGTATGGCTCGTGGAATCGACTCTTGCGCTCACAAAGGCGCCTTGAGTTCGGCAGGCGGCGCCACGATCGGCATCCTGGGCTCAGGAATCGACGTGGTTTACCCCAAGGAGAACAAGAAAATCTTTGCCGACATGCAAACGCGCGGCGCAATCATCAGCGAGTTTCCGATGGGCACGTTTCCAGCGCCTCAAAATTTCCCCATCCGCAACCGGATCATCGCCGGAATCGCGCTGGGGGTTGTAGTCGTCGAAGGCGCGCAGTATTCTGGATCCTTAATCACCGCGCGACTGGCCATGGAGTTTGGCCGCGAAGTCTTCGGCGTTCCAGGCAACGCTACCCAGCCAACCAGCTTCGGGCCGAACCAGCTGATCAAACAAGGCGCCAAGCTCGTCACCAGCTGGGAGGATGTAATCGAAGAACTGCCCACGCCCGTTCGCGCTGAGCTGCTCCCGGTGGAATCGGCCTCGGCTGAACAGCGAGCCGCTCTGCTCGACGAAACTTTCGTCCCGGCCGAGCGCACTTTGTATGAGCTGTTAAACGTCGATCAAGCCCGCCATATAGACGAAATTATGGAGGTTTCCGGGCTCACGTCGTCCGAAGTGCTGGCGACTCTATTTGACCTGGAGCTCAAAGGCGTGGTACGTCAGTTACCTGGGAAGCAATTCCTGAAAGTCCTCTTGTAGTCTTCTCCGGGACAGCAGGTAGGATGGTACGGCGCTCCGTTCAGGCGGAGACGCAGCTTTTTAGTGAAAATTGGATTTCGCGAGGAACGAGGAACACAGAGACTGATGGCACGATCACTCGTAATCGTCGAATCGCCCGCCAAGGCGAAAACGATCAACAAATATTTGGGCCGGGGCTACACGGTGAAAGCCTCCTACGGCCACGTGATGGATCTTCCCACGAAGACGATCGGTATCCTCCTGCCCGGCGAGCAGAACGGCAAACGCAAAAAGAAACGCAAATCAAAAGCCAAGGCTGGCGCAAAGGCCAAACCCGAGAAACCGACGCCGAAGCCGATCCCTGTCACTTCCGAAAATATCTTCGAGCCCACCTACCAGGTGATTCCCGGCAAGATAAAAGTAATCAACGAGCTTCGCAAAGCAGCTCAGACCGCCGACGCCGTCTACCTCGCAGGCGACCCGGACCGCGAAGGCGAAGCCATCTGCGCCCATCTCGCCCATGTGCTGAGCAAGCCATTCAAGCCGCCGGTCGAAGTAGAGACCAACGGCAAAAACTCCAAGAAAAAGAAACTCGCGTCAGAAGACGGCAACGGCAACGCCAAGGTCACCACCAAGGAAGTCGCAAAATTAGTCGTAAAGCCGCCAAAAGCGGAGCCCGCCGCCACCTCCGCCTCCAAAATCTTCCGCGTGATGTTCAACGAGATCACGCCGAAAGCAATCCGAGCCGCCTTCGAGCATCCATCTCAGGTGAACGAAAATCTCGTCGACGCGCAGCAAGCTCGCCGCGTCCTTGATCGCCTCGTCGGCTACAAAGTTTCACCGCTCCTCTGGGACAAGGTTCGCCGCGGCCTTTCCGCCGGTCGCGTCCAGACCGTAGCCCTCCGCCTCATCGTCGAGCGCGAACAGGAAATCCGCGCCTTCGTCCCCAAAGAATATTGGACGATGCACGCCCTCCTCGCCGCCGGCGAGCCGCCGGCCTTCGAAGCCAAGCTCATCAAGCACAACGGCGAAGACATCGAAATTCCCAACGAAGCCGAAGCACAACGCGTTCTCGCAGCCGTCGAGCACGCCATCTGGCAAGTCGCAAGTGTTGCCCAAAAAGAAAAGCGCCGCTTCGCTCCGCCTCCCTTCACCACTTCGAAGCTCCAGCAGGCTGGCTACAATCGCCTGCGCTTCACAGCCAAGCGCACCATGATGCTCGCCCAGCGCCTCTATGAAGGCGTCGAGCTCGGCAATGAAGGCTCCGTCGCGCTCATCACCTATATGCGCACCGATTCGGTGAGAGTTTCGGCCGACGCGATTGCCCAGGTCCGCGACCACATCGGCTCGGCCTACGGCGAAAAATATCTTCCCGAGAAGCCGAATTTCTTCAAATCGAAAAAAGACGCGCAGGAAGCGCACGAAGCAATTCGTCCGACCGATGTTGCCCGCACGCCTGAAAGCGTGAAGCCCTA
>Ga0307475_10001831_pt1 | contig 12658 bp, 13 predicted proteins | sample atmos_gasesECM1C_FD_203317 | JGI IMG/M metagenome (GOLD analysis project Ga0307475, IMG submission 203317) | Hardwood forest soil microbial communities from Morgan-Monroe State Forest, Indiana, United States - atmos_gasesECM1C_515 | ecosystem: Environmental > Terrestrial > Soil > Temperate... | reverse complement strand
CGCCAGTCTTGCAAGTTCGCGAACGACTGCTGATTCTCCCCATCATCGGAGTCATCGATCCCCAGCGCGCCCGCCAATTAACGGAGCAGCTTCTCCGCGGTATTCGCACGAACCGTGCGAAAGTAGTTGTCATCGATATTACGGGCGTGGCCGCCATGGACGTGACCGTCGCGAACCTCCTTGTGCAGACCGTTGAGGCTTCCCGGCTCCTCGGTGCGACCGTCATCGTAACCGGCCTCTCGCCGGAAATTGCCCAGACGCTCGTGACCATCGGCGTGGATCTCGGCAAGATGAACACCGTGGGCGACCTACAAGGCGGAATCGAGCAGGCCGAACGCCTGCTAGGCTACAAAGTGGTGACCCTGGCCGAACCCCGTCAGGCGTCTTGAAGAAAGGGGCAAACGTGGAAGTCCCGATTCTCAAGCAGGGCGCATTCCTCATCGCAACGTTTCAGGCCGCTCTGTCAGATGCGGACCTCAACCATCTGCGTATGGGTTTGGTTCAGCAAGTGGTTAAGTTTCGCTCCCGTGCAGTTATCGTCGATGTAACTGCGATGGACGTGATGGACTCGTTTGCATCACGGACGTTGCGTGAAATCGCGCACATGATTCGGCTGCGCGGCGCAGAGACGGTGATCGTAGGAATTCAGCCTGAAGTGGCCTTTGCCATGGTGCAACTGGGCCTAACACTGGAAGGCGTTGCGACCGCGCTAGACTTGGAAGAGGGTCTGGCCTACTTGAACGAAAAATTCAAAGTCACGAACTGAAAGTGAGCCACAGTGTCGGCTGAGGAAATCCGGGTGGCCATCAACTCTGACCAGGATATCGTCTCAGCCCGCCAAAAGGGCCGGTTGATGGCGACGGAACTCGGGTTCTCAACCGGGGACGCCACACTCATTGCCACGGCAATTTCAGAATTAGCGCGCAATATCGTCTCCTATGCCCGCAAAGGCCAAATCACGTTAAAGATAGTGAATGGATTGAACCGTCAAGGCGTTGCGGTCGTCGCTACCGATGACGGTCCTGGGATCCCTGATATTCGTCAAGCGCTGCGAGACGGCTTCTCCACCTCTGGAAGCCTCGGGCTGGGGCTGCCGGGGGTACGGCGTTTGATGGATGAGTTTGAGATCACTTCCCAACCCGGCAGGGGAACAACAGTGACGGTGAAGAAATGGAGACCATAGGCGTGCCTCCGATTGACTACGGCGTTGCCAAATTCGTTCTTCCGGGCCAAGGCGAGTCAGGCGATCACCACCTGGTTTGCTGCAGCCAAAACGGAATTCTGATTGGCGCCATTGACGGCATAGGGCACGGCGAAAAAGCCGCCAATGCCTCTAAGGCAGCAGCTGCGCTTCTCAGAAGCTCCGCCGACGAGCCGATTATCTCTCTTGTAGAACGATGCCACGAGAAGCTCCGGGCAACTCGCGGGGTTGTAATGAGCCTTGCTTTCATTGACTTGGAACATGGCATGATGACTTGGCTCGGTGTCGGCAACGTCCAAGGAGTGTTGATGCGCTCCGATGCGAAAAAAGGAAATGGGCAGGAGTCACTTCTCCTGCGAGCTGGCGTCGTTGGTTCCCAGTTACCTGCCCTTCAGGCCACGGTGCTTCCGATTGCGCGGGGAGACACACTTTTCTTCGCAACAGATGGAGTGCGAAGCGATTTTTCTGTAACCCTCTCCGCCCGGGAAAATCCGCAAAGGGCGGCAGACAGAATTCTCGAGAATTATGGAAGCGGAAATGACGATGCGCTCGTATTGGTCGCACGATTAACGGGAAGTAATCCATGAACATCGCAATTCGACGCAAGACAAAACCTCAAGCGGGTTTTGAAGAAGAGTACCTCTCTTCCTTGCGTGAATGTGCAGCCGGTGGAGGCGAACACGCACTGGGCCGGGCGTATGAACTCGGCCGTCGAGCGCTCACGGAGCAAAAGAGTCTCGTAGAGATGGCTTCCTTGCATCACCAAGCTGTACTTGCTTTGGTTCGCGGTGCGAAAAGTGAGAAGCGCTGGGAGGAATTGCTCCGGTCGAGCGCCGAATTCCTCTCCGAGTGCTTGTCTCCTTATGAGATGACGCATCGTGGGTTCCAGGACGCCGTGAAGGCGCTCCGCCACTTGAATGAGACCCTTGAGGAAGAAATCAAGCGAATCGCCCATGCCGTGCACGACGAAGCGGGACAAGTGCTCGTCGCGGTTCACATCGCCCTCGCCGAACTCGCCCCCAATTTGCCCCAGAGCCAACATCGGCAGCTCAGCCGAATTGGTGAATTGCTAAATCAGGTTGAGACTCAGCTGCGCCGCTTCTCCCACGAACTTCGCCCGACGGTGCTCGATGACCTCGGTTGGCTTGCCGCCATTCGCTTTCTCGCCGGCAGCGTTTCCAAGCGCACCGGTATCCCAATCCAGGTCCGCACAAAAATGAATGGTCGGCTTTCCGGTTCCCTCGAAACAGCTCTCTACCGCATCGTTCAGGAAGCCCTGACCAATGCCATCAAACACGCAAAACCCAGTGAAGTCCGGATTGACGTGCGCAAGGAGAAGCACATGTTGCGCTGTTCCATCCAAGATGATGGGGTCGGCTTTGATGTCCGAGCCGTGCAGTCCAACCGCAACCGCGAGGGCCTCGGCCTCATCGGCATTCAGGAACGCTTGAATGCCCTCGGTGGAATTCTGTCGATCGATTCGGAGCCCGGCCGCGGCACTACGCTCCTGATCCGTTTTCCCATGGAGGTTCCCAATGCCCATACGCATCGTCCTCGCTGACGATCATGTCCTGGTGCGCCAGAGTCTCAAGTCGCTACTTGAGCGCGAAGGGCATCTGGTCGTGGGAGAAGCTTCCGAAGGCAAGCAGGCTCTCAGTCACGTACAATCGCTGCGACCCGACATCGCCATTCTGGATATCAGCATGCCCATCTTGAATGGCCTGAACGCTGCGCGAGAAATCAAGAAGGCCTTTCCCAAGACCAAAACGATCCTCCTTACACAGCATGACGAGGATCAATACATCTCCGAAGCACTAGAAGCAGGCGTGAGGGGTTACGTCCTCAAGAGCCAGGTAGCTGGCGACCTGCTGGAAGCCATCCGCCAGGTTTCCCGCGGCCAGGTCTACCTCAGCCCCGGCGTGTCTCGCGCCGTCATGGAAGCCTACCGCTCAAAGTCCGAGCGACCTAAACATTCGCTTACTCTCCGCGAACGCCAGGTACTCCAGTTGATTGCCGAAGGAAAATCCACCAAGGAAGTTGCCTCACTGCTTGGCATTAGCGTAAAAACCGCGGAATCTCATCGCACCCGGCTCATGCAGAAGCTGGATATCCACGAGACCGCCAGCCTCGTCCGGTATGCCGTCCGCTGCGGAATGGTCCAACCCTGAACCTTTCCCAATTCCGCTTCAGCACCCAGGCTGGCTAGCGCGGTACGCAGCCATCTAACGCCCACGGGCGCGCCCATCTCTTGGCCACGCTTTACCTTCTTCCTTCTCCCGTCCCCTTGCCCTTCACCGCAAATCTCGTGTTTTTCCCGTCTCTCTCCTGGGCCGGAGCTTGCGAACCGGCCTGCGGTGCGTCTTCCCACGCTCCCTCTCAACCTTCAACTGTCGACTGACAACTTGCCCACGCGTTACAATGCTTGCTCTTTTTTGGAGGAACCCATGCCGACACGCGAGGATGCCTGGAAACTTGTCCGCGAGTACACCGCTTCGGAAAGCTTGCGCAAACACATGCTGGCCGTGGAGGCCTGCGTGCGCGCCTACGCCCGCAAGTCCGGCGAGGACGAAGAGGTCTGGTCCCTCGCGGCGTTGCTCCACGATTTCGACTACGAGCGCTGGCCCAATCACGAGCACTCGCCCGATCAGGGGCATCCTTCGGAAGGCGCAAAGATTTTGCGCGAGCAGGGCTACTCCGAGGAGATCGTTCGCGCCATTCTTTCACACGCGGATTATTGCAACGTGCCGCGCCAGTCCGCGCTCGAGCACACGCTTTTCGCTTGCGACGAAATCGCCGGCTTCCTCACCGCCTGCGCCTACGTGCGGCCGTCAAAAAGCATTCTCGATCTCGAGGTGGACTCGGTCAAGCGGCGCATGAAGGATAAGCTCTTCGCGAAAGGAGTTTCGCGCGAAGACGTGCGCCAAGGCGCCGAAGAGCTGGGGATTCCGCTCGAAGAGCACATCGCGTTTTGCATCGCGGCTCTTCGCGAGCAGGCTGATGCCCTCGGCCTCCGGGGCTCGCTGTGAAATTTGTTGACAGACAGCCGCTTGAGTTTGCCGGCGACGTGGCGGAACGAGGTGGCTGAGTTTGATTTTGACGACGCTACATGAAGCGCCGGACCAACATCGTGAGTGCCGCGCCGAATAACATGCCGGCGAGCAGCAGAGAAATCACGCCGGCGATGAACCATCTTGACGGGACTTCGGCGCCTAGAAAAAGCGCGCGCGGCCCGGCGGTTGCACCATCCGCAGCGCAGGAAGCAAGTTCCGGCAGCGGGCGCGCGGGCCGCGGCGCGGGGTGGTCGATGTACTCGACTTTGGCGACGAAGCTGTAGCCCTTGCGGGGAATGGTGTCCACGAAAGACGGTCCGTCTTCCGTGGTGCCCAAAATCTGCCGCAGCTTATTTACGGTCGTGTTGACGTTTGCGTCGTAATTTACGTGCGTGTCGGATGGCCACAGCCGCATGCGCAGGACTTCGCGCGTGACGATCTCTCCGGGCCGCTCGAGCAGCGCCACCAGCGCCTGATAGACCTTGCCCTGAAGTTTGACGCGCGAGCCGGCTCGGAACAATTCTTCTTTTTCCAGGTCGAGATGGAAATCCCCGAAGCGCACGTACCGCGCCGGAGCGGTCACCGTGGCATTCGAGGCGGGATTCGCAACACGATTGGAAGCGTTGTTCGAGACCACGGCCGGACCGCTGATTGCAGTACCGCTTGAAGTTCCCTGGCGTTCCGGCAAGCGAGTGGATGCGAGTTCTGTGTTCATAGACCTCACCCTTAGCCCGATTGGACGCACCAGCCCAAATTTAGTTTTGTTCCACTCGCTAAATGGCTCCCTGACTGCCATTTTGGATGCGGTTGACAATCCGTTGGGATAACTTATATCTTGAGATGTACATACATGTCAAGATGAGTCTGCGGAAGATGAGCAAATCGGGTTCCAAATTGGACTTAACCGGGACCGGATACTGCGCTTCCTTCAATTTTCGGAGGACGGCGCGGGCGGTGACGCGGCTCTACGATTTGGCGCTGGAGGATTCGGGCGTCCGCTCGACGCAGTTCACTCTCTTGGTGGGCATTGCGAAGAATCAGCCGGTGGCCATGGGGGATTTGGCGCACGTTTTAATGATCGACCCGACGACGCTGACGCGCAGCTTGCGGCTTTTGGAGAAGGAAGGGTTGATCAAGATTTCGGGACGGTCTGCGAGGCGACAACGGTTCCTGAATCTGACCGAGAAAGGCGCACAGGCGCTGAAGCGCAGCCTGCCTGCCTGGCGCAAGGCCCATGGACAATTTGTATCCGCGGTGGGCGCTAAGTATTGGAATGATCTCCGCAACGAGCTCGAGACCCTGGCTCACCTCGCAGGCGACTTGGAAAAACTAAAAGTAGATGGTTCCGCACGGCCTCCGATGCACTCTTAGTACTTGTTTGTCGCGCGAGTTTGTGCGGGAGAACTGCGCAGACCGAGGAGGCGAGCTGCGCCTACATTCCGTGTGAGGCAATTTCCGGGACTTGCAGGGAACAACTGCCCGATAACCGATCACTTCAACGAATCCTATTGATTAGCCCAATGGGCACTCTGTCTGGATAGAAACGGAGGGGTTTCCTATAATCAACTATCATGAGTGGAGGAGCGACCATGGGGCGGGAACAGGGGAAACGCTGGACGTACGGCAGGGCGCTGGCGCTTGCGGTGGCCGGAGCCAGCTTGCTGGCTCTGCTGGCAAAGGAAGAACGATTTATTCCGGTGGGCCGGGCGGCGACCGAGACCCGCTTCACCGCACGGGAGTTTCTCGAGCCGATCAAGTTTTTGGCGAGCGACGAGCTCAAGGGCCGCGGCAATGGGACGCCGGAATTGGATCGAGCTGCTAAATACATCGCCGATCACTTTCACAAGTTCAAGTTGAAACCTGCCGGGGACCACGGCAAATACTTACAGAGTTTTGAACTAGTGGTCGGAGCAAATCTAGGTAACGCCAACGCGGCGGTTTTCGAACAAGGCGCGACTTCCACGCCGCTGAAGGTGCAGCAGGATTTCGTTCCGCTCAGCTTCTCCGCCAGTGCCACGCTTAAGGCACCACTGGTGTTTGCCGGTTACGGGATCACCGCGCCGGAATATCACTACGACGACTACCAAGGCCTCGACGCCAACGGCCGGGCGGTGATTGTCCTTCGGCACGAGCCGCAAGAAAACGACGAGCACAGCGTCTTTGCGGGAAAGCAGTTCACAACGCACGCGGATGTCGTCAACAAGGCAATAAATGCCAAGAATCACGGGGCCAAGGCGATGATTCTGGTGAATGATCTCGGCAATCATCCCGATCAGTCCGATGAACTGCTGCGCCTCGAGGAAGTCAGCGGGCCGCAGGAGATGAGCATTCCGGTGATCCAGGTGAAGGTGGATACGGTGAATAGCTGGCTGAAACCATCTGGTCAAGCACTCGACGAACTTCGCCAAGCCATCGACAAGGATCTCTCCAACCACTCGATGCCGCTCGACGCTGCATCGCGCTTAACGCTGACCGTAGACATCGAGCGCATCCATCGAAAGGTATCGAATGTCGTCGCGGAATTGCCGGGGACGGACCCGAAATTCGCAGACCAGTATATCGTGGTCGGCGCACATTACGATCATCTCGGCCTGGGGGACCGGAATTCGCTCGCGCCGAATCAGAAGGGTCAGGTGCATCACGGCGCTGACGACAATGCCTCCGGCATCAGCGGGATCCTGGAATTGGCTGACGTTCTGGCGCATTCGCCGCAGCGTCCGCGCCACTCGATCGTGTTCATTGGCTTTGCAGGCGAAGAGCTCGGCCTGCTGGGATCCAGCTACTACACGCAGCATCCCCCGTTTCCGCTAAACCAGGCGATCGCGATGATCAATCTGGACATGATAGGCCGCGTCTCGAACAACCGGCTGTACGTCTCCGGTATGGGGACCTCTCCCGGATTTCAACAAATGGTGCAGGACGCCAACCGGGCGGTGGAATTCAATCTCAGTTACTCATCTTCCGGATATGGAGCCAGCGATCAGACGTCCTTTACTTCTCACGAAGTGCCGGTGTTCTTCTTTTTTTCGGGCTTGCACTCGGACTATCACAAGCCGTCGGATACCTGGGACAAGATTGATGCGGCGAGCGGCGCACGCGTCGTTGAGCTGGTGGCGAATGTGGTCACCGGGCTGGATGGCCTAAGTGAGAAGCCTAAGTACGCGCGCGTAGCTGAGCCCGCCACTTCCGTCACCGGCGGGGGCGGAGGATACGGACCTTATTTCGGATCGATTCCCGACTTCGGCCAGGTGGAGCATGGCGGGGTGAAGTTTGCCGACGTGCGCGACGGCAGCCCGGCCGGAAAAGCCGGATTCCAGACTGGCGACGTGCTGATCGAGTTTGACGGCAAGAAAATCGACAACCTATACGATTTCACCTACGCTTTGCGCGCGCGCAAGCCCGGCGACATAGTGGTGGTCACAGTGATGCGTGGCAATGAGAAAGTCACGCATGAGGTGACGCTTGAGGCGCGCAAGTGAGGAGCAACACCGAGGTTGAGCGGAAGAATTCAGAGTTCCGCAGGAGGAATTTCCGCAAGCTCAAGCGCGGCCTTGGATGGCCAGCTGCATTGCTTTTCATCGCGGCCATCGCGGTGGCCCATGCGAGCCGGGCGCAGGAGAAGACCGCAACTTCTGGATTGGGTGGAGCTGGCCCGGTTGTTCACGGGAACCCCGACGACCCGCTGCGTGATCCGCGCGAAACACATTTGCGACACCTCAAGCAACTCACGTTCGGGGGGCAAAACGCCGAGGCCTATTTCAGTTACGACGGTCAGAAGCTCATCTTCATGTCAACGAGGCCGCCGTATCAGTGCGATCAGATTTTCATCATGAACACGGATGGTTCGAACGTACACCTAGAATCGACCGGCAAAGGCCGCACGACCTGCGGCTATTTTTACCCCGACGGCAAACACGTGCTCTATTCTTCGACGCATGCTGCCGGCGACGCTTGCCCGCCGCGGCCGGATTATTCGCGCGGCTACGTCTGGGCGGTTTATTCCGCCTATCAGATGTATTACGCTCGGGACGATGGAAAAATCGTCAAGCCGCTAACGACTGGACCGGGCTACAACGCGGAGGCCACACTCTCGGTTGATGGCAAGAAAATCGTGTTCACCTCATCGCGTGACGGAGACCTGGACATCTACACCATGAATGGGGATGGAACGGGGGTAAAGCGTTTAACCAACACTGCCGGTTACGATGGCGGCCCGTTCTTCTCTCCCGACGGCGAGTGGATCGTCTACCGAGCGCACCATCCCGCCACCGATGAGGAGATCGCACGCGACAAATCGCTACTAGCGCAGGACCTTGTTGCACCCAACGAAATGGATCTCTACGTCATGCACGCGGACGGCTCGCAACAGCGGCAGATCACGAAACTCGGCGGCGCAAGCTTTGCGCCGACCTTTTTCCCGGATAGCAAGCGCATCCTCTTCGCTTCGAACTACGAGCATCCCGCCTCGAGCCAGTTTGAGCTCTATGCCGTGAATCGCGATGGAAGTGGCCTGGAGCGTGTAAGCTTTGCCGGCGGGTTCGATGCGTTCCCGCAGTTTTCGCCGGACGGCAAGAAGCTGGTGTTCGTTTCGAACCGCAACGCCAAGGTGCCGCACGAGATCAATGTGTTCATCGCCGATTGGGTTCCCTGAACGACGGTTCACGCCAGCAGCCAGTCCGAAAACCGTTTTCCGAACCTTCCGACCAAATACCGCGCGGACAGTCCATCCTTAGGGCTTGCTTCTCTGTCTTGTTATATGTATAACGGTATAGACTATGAGTGTAACGATAGCTGCGGAGACAGCTCCACGGTGGCTCTTGCTGGTGTTCAGCTTGCCGAGAAAAGGCGCGAGCTTGCGCGTCGCCGTATGGAGGAAGCTGCAACGTTACGGGGTGCTGCCGCTCGGCAACTCCGGTTACCTGCTGCCACGCAGTTCCGAGAACCGAGAGAAGTTCGCCTGGCTGGCGACGACGATTCGTGGGGCCCGTGGAGATGCCTCGGTCGTGGAAGTCCAGTCCATCGACAACTGCAATGACGCCCAATTGAAGAAGAGATTTTCTGACGCGCGAAGCCGGGATTACCGGGAGTTACTCGGAGAGCTGAGGAAAGCGTCATCCGCGGGTTCGAGGAATTCTGCAGCATACCTGAATCGCCTGCGCCGGCGCTTCCAAGAAATCACTTCCATCGACTTTTTTGGCAACGCCCTGCGCGAACAGGTTGAGCGGGCATTCGAGGCGATGCAAAGGCCACCGTCTAAACCGGAGCGCGTGGGAATTGGAAAAGCCTCCCGAGCAACTTACCGCAGGCGGATATGGGTGACGCGGCCGCGTCCAGGAATCGATCGAGTGACATCTGCCTGGCTGATTTGCAAGTTCATCGATCCGAAGGCTCGATTCGCCTTTTCGAGCGAAGACAAGAAACCGCAAAATGCGGTGCCTTTTGACATGTACGCGGACGGCTTCGGGCATCGGGGCGAGGATTGCACGTTTGAAACGCTGAGCAAGGCATTTCGAATTGGTGACAAGAGAGTCGGCGTCATGGGGCAGATCGTCCACGACGCCGATCTGTTCGACGAAAAGTTCGGGCGGACGGAAGGTTTCGGCATCGATGAAGTAATGAAAGGCTGGGCGCGCCAGAACTTGAGCGACGAGGACTTGCTCGAACGCGGCATGCAGCTGACCGAGGGACTCTATCATTCGTTGAAGTGAATACAACATGCCTTCGTTCAGAACGGTTCGTTCTTTATCGAAAGTAGAAAACGAGGAGAAGAACAAACATGAAATCTCGAATCACAATTCTGTGGCAGATGCTTTTGTTGTTGATTCCCTCTGGTCTTGCGGCACAGGGCTTGGATACCGCGAAGATTGATGAAGCCTTGGGGCGGGCGGGCCAAAAGTCGGGCGAAGTTTACCGCGTCGGGTTCCCACGTACGGACCTGCAGGTGGTGGCCGCGGGAGTCGAGATCAAGCCAAGTCTTGCGTTGGGTTCGTGGGCAGCGTTTAGCGGAAGCGACGACAGCGCGTCGGTGATGGGCGATCTGGTTCTGCTCGAAGAGGAACTCCATCCTGTCATGGTCCGGCTGCGCGCGAGCGGATTTGAAATCACCGCGGTGCACAATCACTTGATGAACGAAAGGCCGCGCCTACTTTATATGCACTACATGGGGCACGGTAAGGCCATCGAGATCGCCAAGTCGCTCCGGGCCGCGCTGGAAGCTTCGAAGACTCCGCTGGCGATGCCGGCCTCGGCGTCCAGCGCGACCGCGGAACCGCCGGGCTTTGTGAAGACCATCGAAGATACGCTCGGAGCAAGGGGCCGTTGGGCTGGAGGCGTTCTGGCATTCGGAATTCCACGCTCGGAGCCGATAACGGACGGAGGCATGACGCTGACGGCGGCTCAGGGCGTGGCCGAATCCATCAACTTTCAGGAGGCTGGCGCCGGAAAAGTGGCGACAACCGGGGATTTCGTGCTGACGGCGGAAGAAGTGAATCCGGTGATCAGCGCGCTGGAGGAGCACCACATCCAGGTCACGGCGTTGCACAGCCATCTGCTGAGAGAGCAGCCTCGGCTGTTCTTCATGCACTTTTGGGCGGTGGGGAGCGTGGAGTCTGTAGCTCAAGGCATGAAAGCCGCCCTCGGTCACGTCGCAGCCAAGTGAAAGAGAATATCAATGCGGAGACCTAGCGGACCTGGAGGAGGCACCCAAAAAAAGAGGCGGGTACGAGGCCAAACAAGGAAGGTGGCAGGTGAAATGGATCACGCGTGAGCGAGTGAAAGTGGACCGGGTGGCGTGTCCCTGGCTGATCCGGAAGTTTGTGGACGCGGAGGCGGCATTTCACTTCGTGCCGGCCCAACGGGTCGATTCCGAGGCGCAAAAACTCGGGGCCATACCCTTCGACGTTCCGAACGTCGAGCTTGGCCATCATGGAAGAGAATGCTCGTTCGAGGCGATCTTGAAGAAATACGGGCTGGCCAATGATCCCGCTCTCGCGCTGCTGGGAAAGATTGTGAACGGGGCGGATACAGACAATTCGTTATGGCAACAACCGGAATCCGCGGGATTGAACGCGGTAGCGGAAGGCTTCCGGCACCTGGGATTTGAAGACGATCACGGAATCAATGCGGCGGAAGGGATTGTCTATGACGCGTTGTATGCCTATTGCCGGGAGATGGTGAAGCGCGGCAAACCGAACGGCGCCTTCAAGGATGCGACTTGAGCTCTCAAATAATCCGTTGAGCGATGCATGGAGATTTACTTCTGGCAACCGGCACACAAACGCAGGGCAGAGCTTCTCTCACCATTGATCCGAACGTGGCGGCCGCTTCCGGCGCCGTGTTCCTGATTGGTTTGGGTGAGGAACTGTGGAAGAAGTTTCTCCCAAAATATCTGGAGTCGTTCGGCGCCAGTGTCGCCGTGGTGGGGTTCTTCGGTACTGCTGAAGATTTCTTCGACGCGCTCTATCAGTATCCCGGAGGGTGGCTTGCCGACCGCTGGGGAAGGCGGCGGGCTTTTCTCGCGTTTCTCTTCGCGGCGGTCATCGGCTATCTGGTCTATCTTTTTTCTCCGTCGTGGCCGAGCCTGTTCGTGGGATTAAGTTTGACCATGGCGTGGCAGTCCATGGCGTCACCGGCGATTTTCGCGACGATAGGCGACGCGCTCCCCAAGGAGCTGCGCGCCAAGGGCTTCACAGTTCAATCAGTGCTGAAGCGCATTCCGATGATCGTGTCGCCGCTGGCCGGTGGCGCGCTCATCGCCGCCGTGGGTCTTCGGCGCGGCCTGCGGCTGGGATTTTTGATCACCCTCGTTCTGGCAGGAATGGCGATTCCGCTTCTTGCTTCCATCGGTCTGCCGATTGCTTCGCGGGACCGCAAGAATCCGCGAAGCGTGTGGAAGTCGTTTCAACCGAGATTGAAGCGGTTGCTCATCTCCGACATCACCATCCGCATGTGCGAAGGAATGGCTGATATCTTCACCGTTCTTTACGTGACCAACGTCAGCGGAATTAGCATTCCGCGGTACGGAATGCTGGTGGCGATTCAAGTGACCGTCTCGATTGTTGGGTATTTTCCATCGGCGCGGTTCGCCGACCGCGTAGGCCGCAAACCGTTCGTGATTCTCACGTTCGCGTGCTTTGCGTTGTTTCCTGTGGCTGTCGTTCTGGCGCGCGGCTTTCCGGGATTGGTGTTTGCCTTCATTCTAGGAGGACTACGAGAGATTGGCGAGCCATCCCGTAAAGCCATGATCGTAGATCTCGCCGCGAGCCAAGCCCGTGCGCGGACCGTGGGGCTTTACTATCTCGTGCGAAGCCTCTCGATTACCCCCGCATCCGCTATTGGCGGTTTACTCTGGAGAATTCATCCCCAACTGCCCTTCCTGATTGCCAGTGGAATAGGAATTGTGGGCACA
>Ga0307475_10001830_pt1 | contig 12663 bp, 10 predicted proteins | sample atmos_gasesECM1C_FD_203317 | JGI IMG/M metagenome (GOLD analysis project Ga0307475, IMG submission 203317) | Hardwood forest soil microbial communities from Morgan-Monroe State Forest, Indiana, United States - atmos_gasesECM1C_515 | ecosystem: Environmental > Terrestrial > Soil > Temperate... | reverse complement strand
GGGAGGGCGCGGACGTCATTGTGAACGGGCGGACCGAAGAGCGCGTCGAGCAAGCGATTCGGTCGATTCGAACCGCTCATCCACAGGCCAAGGTGCAGGGTCTCGCCGCCGATCTTGGTAACGCCGACGGAGTTCGTGCCGCGGTCGAACGGCTTCCCGATGTCGATATTCTCGTCAACAACCTCGGCATTTTCGAGCCCAAGCCGTTTGAGCAAATTCCCGACGAAGACTGGTTCCACTTTTTTGAAGTGAATGTTATGAGCGGCGTTCGCTTGTGCCGGGCCTATCTGCCGGGCATGAAGACGCGGAACTGGGGACGCGTCGTCTTCATTTCGAGCGAATCCGCGGTGCAGATTCCGGCCGAGATGATTCACTATGGCATGACGAAAACCGCGCAGCTCGCGATTTCACGCGGCCTGGCGGAGACGACCGCGGGTACAGGCGTCACCGTGAACACGGTGCTGCCCGGGCCCACGGCTTCCGAAGGCGCGAACGAGTTTGTCGACCGTATGGCGGCGTCTTCGAAACAGACCAAGGCGGAATTCGAGGCTGAGTTCTTTCGCAGCGTGCGCCCGAGTTCATTGTTACGACGCTTCGCGCGGCCGGACGAAGTGGCGCCCCTGGTAGTGTTCCTCTGCAGTCCGCTCTCTTCGGCCACCAATGGCGCTGCCCTCAGAGCCGATGGCGGTGTTGTACGCTCGATTCTCTGAGGAACTAGGCGGTACCCTGACCCCGCGCGAGCGACGGTTTCACTTCCACCGACTGCCGCTCCTGCTTGCTCGCCCGAAACATCTGTCGCGGCTGAAGTTTCATCACGCGAGCCAGGAAAACATCGGGTAGCTGTGCAATACGGGTGTTGTAGGTGTTGACATCGTCGTTGAAAAACTCGCGGCGGTCGGCGATTCGCTCCTCCAGTTCGGAGATGCGATCCTGCAGCGCCAGGAAATTCTGGTTGGCCTTGAGCTGCGGGTATCGTTCCGCCACCACAAAAAAAGATCGCAGCGCACCCGTCAGCAGCAGGTCTGCCTGAGCCTTCTGCGGAATGCTGGCCGCGTTCATCGAAGCCGCGCGAGCCTGCGTCACCGCCTCCAGCGTCTGCCGCTCGTGGTCCATGTAACCTTTGACGCATGCCACCAGGTTGGGAATCTCGTCATGGCGCTGCCTAAGCAGAACGTCGATATTGGCCCAGGCGCGGTCGATTTCATTCTGCAGGCGCACCAGTCCGTTGTACACGATGGCCGCGTAGATAGCGGCACCCGTGAGCAACAGAACGACCGCAGCGTAGGTAACATCCGGCATGAGCGTTTTCGCGTAAAGCCGTTTTCGCGTAGACCAGCTCGAATTTAGCGGAAGGGTTTGTCAGAGGCAAGTTACGCGCGTGCGAGGAGCGAAAGAGTGCTTATTTAGCGTCGGCTTTGGTGTCGACTTTCAAACTGATGTAAACCTGCGATCGGTCGTCAAATTGGCTGACAGTTTTGGTGCCGCTCTTGCGATTGTTGTATTGCGCATACACCTCGTAATCGATGCTGGGCTGAAGAGCCGGGAAGCGATATGTGCCTTCTGGGCCAACGATATAGGTTTTCACGGAGCGGGTATGAGTGTTGGTCAGGTACACGACCGCGTTCGGCAAAGGATTGTCGCCGCCGTCCAGCACCTTGCCAGTGAGCAGGCGGGTCTTGTTTTGCTTCGAATCGCGGCCAAACAACTGCGCTGGAGCCGCCAAGACCGATGTCGAGAAGACCGACGCCGACAACACAAGCAGCAGAGAAGCTCCGATAATCGCCATCTTCATGAATTTCTCATTGCCGCCGACTCTTAACCATGGCGGCCATTACCAGTCTAAATGAAGACCGATGTCAGAACGCTCGTCCTCGTCGATATGCACGGTTACTTCGGAGCCAGACTTCAAGTGTCGGCCCGAGGGCAACTTATAGCCCTTCACGTCCGCCCAAACGACGTAGTCCGCCTTGCCGACGGGCAATCTCTGGGCGAATTCGCCGGTGTGATTGGAATAGAGCTCCCAGCGGGCTCCTTTCTCGTCGGCCCGCCGGATCTTCACCTTGACCCCGTAGACGGGGTGCCCGTCAGGGTCCCATACCGTTCCAAAGATTAGGGCGTAAGGCTTCGGCTTCTCGCGGTCGCTACCTCGCGCGCTCATTTGGGTGAGCAGAGACGTCAGGAACAACACTGACGCAGCCGTTGCCACCAAGCGCCGGAACACCCGGAAATGCGCAGAATTCTTCAGGAATCCTCGTCCTCTGACTCTTCCTTGACGGCGTCTTCTTCGTCCTCATCTTCTTCGATCTCGTCTTCGCCGACCTTCTTCAACTCAACCGGATTGACAGTAATCACCTCGAAGTCCGCGCCGCACTCCGGGCACGAGACGACCGCCCCTTCATCGACCTCATCCTCATCGATGTCGAGATCCGTCTCGCATTCGGGACAATACACCATGTTTTCCTCCACCTTCAGGGTACCCTGTTATATTTAGTTTCTTCGAGAGGAAAAGGTCAAGTGGCTTACCGAGAAAATTCTGCAATGGCCGAGTTTGCCAGTTTCGGTTATTCCTCCACAAGTCTTGCGGCGGCCGCGGTTGCCTTGGCGCTGGTGTTTTGCGGGCCTGTGTGCCCGGCGCAGGAAATGGCGCAGGGTCAGGGTCCGGCGCCGCGCTTGGCATCCGACGCACATGCCGACTCGCACATCGCCGAGGCGATCCGGCAAGTTTCGGCGGACCACATCCGGCAGACGATCGAGAAACTGGTCAGCTTCCAGAACCGGTCCACGATTTCCGCGCAGGACGAGGCATCCGTCAAAGCGGGAACGGGAATCGGAGCCGCGCGAGAATGGATCAAGGCGGAGTTTGAGCGCTACTCCAAAGAATGCGACGGCTGTCTGGAAGTAAAAACTGACACTTTCACCGAGCAGCCCACCGAACGCATCCCGAAACCGACCGAAATCACCAATGTTTATGCGGTCCTGCACGGGAGTGACGCCGAGCAGGCGAAGCGCATCGTGCTCGTAACCGGCCACTATGACTCGCGAAACAGCGATACTTTAAACGGGACCGACCCTGCGCCGGGAGCGAATGATGATGGCAGCGGGACGGCGGTGAGCCTCGAATGCGCGCGTGTTTTAAGCAAGGCTGTTCTAAACAAGGTTAAATTCCCGGCGACAATTATCTTTCTGACGGTCGCCGGCGAAGAGCAGGGCCTGAACGGCAGCAAGCACTTCGCCCAGATGGCCAAGCAGCAGGGGTGGAAACTCGAAGCGGTTTTGAACAATGACATTGTGGGAGGCAACCGCAGTCGGCAACAGGATGCGAGCGTGGTGCGCGTGTTTTCCGAAGGGCTGCCAGCGGCAGCTAGCGAGGCTGACATCAAGCGTATTCGCGCGCTCGGAGGAGAGAACGATTCGACTTCGCGCGAGCTTGCCCGCTACATCGCCGACGTCGGGCGCTCATACGATGCCGGAGTGAAGCCGCTTCTCATCTTCCGCCTGGATCGCTTTCTGCGCGGAGGTGACCACTATTCTTTCAATCAGCAGGGCTTCGCCGCAGTGCGGTTCACCGAATTCCGCGAAGATTTCAATCATCAACATCAGACCCCTCGCACCGAAAATGGCATCGAGTACGGAGACCTGCCGAAGTTCGTGGACTTCGACTATGTGGCGCACGTCGCGCGGCTGAATGCAGCGACCCTGGCCTCGCTGGCATCGGCTCCAGCGCCGCTGGCAAATGCGAAAATGCAGACCAAGGATCTCGACAACAACGCGAGTCTGACATGGGAGCCTTCGCCCGGAGCGGCCGCCTACGAGGTGGTCTGGCGCTCTACGAAAGCGCCTGATTGGGAGTATGTCCAAACGGTGAGTAGCGGCACGCGTGCAACCCTGAAGGTTTCGAAGGATAATGTGATATTCGGTGTGCGCGCGGTAGATGCGGCGGGACATCGCAGCCTGCCGGTTGTGCCTGAGCCGGAAAGATAAGGATAAAGATAGTGCCTCGCGGACAAACCATCTCGTTCACCTTCCCGCCATTTGCAGGATGGGTGAAGCGCATCATTCTGACTTGCACGGGGATCTACCTGTTTCAGGCAGTGATGCGCATCTTCGCCCCGGACGTTGTCGCTCTGATGCAGGAGTGGCTGGCGCTGATCCCAGTTGCCGTGATGCACGGAAAAGTGTGGCAACTGGTCACCTACTCGTTGCTGCACGCCAGTTTCGGTCACGTCTTCTTCAACATGCTGACGCTTTGGTTTATCGGCGCGTACCTGGAAAGCGACTGGGGACCAAGACGATTCATCGAATGCTACACGTTCTGTGTCGTGGGCGCGGCTCTAGTCACAATTATTATTTCCTATACCCATTTCCTTGGGGCGAATCCAGCCACCGGAACGGTGGGCGCGTCGGGAGGCATTTTCGGACTGCTGATGGCCTTTGGAATTCTTTACGCCAATCAGGAAATGTTTCTGTTTCCGCTCCCATTCAGGATCAAGGCCAAATACCTGGTCGGCATTTGGGTCGTGGTCGCGATCATTGCGGTCTTTGAGCCAACGCAAGGCGGAGTCGCAGTCTTTGCTCATCTCGGCGGACTGTTCTTCGGCTTCCTATGGGTGAAGTTCATGCCTTCTCGCGGGCTCAGCTATGCGACGTCCGAACGTTATTTCAGCGTGCGCAACTCTTATTACCGCTGGAAGCGGCGGCGCGCGGCTAGAAAATTCGAAGTCTACATGAAAGATCACGACCGGAAAGTCACCTTCGACGAGCACGGAAATTACGTGCCCCCCGACGACAATGACAAAACGAATGGCGGATCGAAATCGGGCTGGGTAAACTAGCCGTCAGCACTCATCCGTCAGGAAAACTAACTCCGGCGATCCTCAAAGAATTCCAGCGTTCTTAAGACGATCTTCCCCGGCAATTCCTTCTGTGGGGTCTTCCCCTTGAAGCCCAAGTCATGGCCCGCGCCTTCCACCTTCATTAATTCGCTTTTGGCGGCGATTAGCTGCAGGGCCTTCGTCAATTCTTCCACGGTTCCGAAGGGATCGCGCGTTCCATGTACGAACAGACTCGGCGTTCGCAAGTTGGGCAGATGCTGGATTCGAAGCTGTTCAGCTTTACGCGGTGGATGCAAAGGGTACGAAAGCAACAGGAGTCCGGAAACAAGATCGGGTTCGGCGGCGCAGAGCATCGTCGCCTGTCGTCCGCCGTAGGAGTGTCCGCCGAGAAAGACTCGACCCGAGACATTTTTGCGCAAAGCCGCAAGTGCATTGCGCAGGCCCGCGCGATCGCGTTCTGCGTTGCCCGGAAACGGCGGGCCAGTTCTCCGCTCCTGGCGGAAGGGCAGATCGCAGCGGAGGACCGCGTAGCCATGTCCGGCAAAAGTTTCGCTGATCGCGACCAGAAGAGGAGCAGTGCAATTCGATCCCGCGCCGTGAGTGAGGATCAGTGCGTCACCGTTTGGATTCTCGGGCGAGTGCAGAAAGCCGCGGACCGCGGGGTTCAATGAGTCATCGGAGAATGTGAGCGCCGGCTTCATCGCATTGAAAACTTCTGGATTCTGCATCGTGGCTGCCGCAAAAGCAGATCCTTCGCTTCGCGCAGGATGACAATGTTTAGGAGTTATGATTTCTTCCGCCGCGTCGAGCGTTCCCGATCACTTTCCCCTACCGTATGCAGTCGCATGAAGTTCGTGGCGCCCGAAGTTAGCTTCGTTCCGGCCACCAGGCCGAGCACGTCCCCGATGCGGAGAAGACCTCTCGGCAACAGTTCCTTCTCGGCGGTCTTGAGCATTTCCTCCGCGGACTCCCACTGGTCTTTGTGAACCGGATGCACGCCCCAAAGCGTATTCATACGATTGCAGACTTCCGGCTTACGACTGAAAGCATAGATACAAACCTTGGGACGATGTTTTGAAAGCATGCGCGCCGTATTGCCGCTTTCCGTGAAGACGGCGATCGCGCGCATGGGCAGATCTTCAGCGGCGTGTGCGATGGACTCGCAGATAGTTTCGGCCACTGAATAACGATGATCCTCACGACGGCGGCGCGCTGGCGGTGGCAGTTGCGCGACACTGGCTTCGGCCTCCAGAATGATGCGGGCCATCATGGCCACGGCCTCGCGCGGATAGCGTCCGCTGGCGGTTTCTCCCGAAAGCATTACTGCGTCGGTGCCGTCAAAAATCGCGTTCGCTACATCGCTCGCCTCCGCCCGCGTGGGCCGCGGGTTCTCGGTCATGGACTCGAGCATCTGGGTCGCCGTTATGACTGGCCTGCGCCACACACCCGCTCGCTGAATCACCAGCTTCTGGATGATCGGAACCCGCTCGGGCGGCAACTCCACACCAAGATCCCCACGAGCAATCATCACGCCGTCGGCCACTTCCAGAATCTCTTCCAGGCGCTCGATGGCCTGCGGCTTTTCCAGCTTGGCGATGATGGGCACGGATTTTCCGAACTCGCGCATCAGGCTTTTTGCCATGCGAATGTCGTCGGCGGAACGGACGAACGATAGTGCAACCACATCCACTCCGTGCTTCAAGCCGAACTCGAGGTCCCGCCTGTCTTTGGCGGTCAGCGCAGGGATTGCCATTGCCGCGCCGGGCAGATTGATTCCCTGCTGCTCTCCGAGCGTGCCGCCGTTGAGAACTTCGCATTCCACATCCTCGCCGCGAATCGAACGCACCTTGAGTTCAATGCGGCCGTCGGACAAAAGCACCCGTGCGCCGGGTTTGACTTCGCCCGCCAGGCCGGCAAAATCGGTCGAGATCAGCGTAGCGGTTCCTTCCACCTTGCGTGGAGTAATCGTCAGCAAGGTCCCGGCCTTCAGCAGCACAGGCTTCCCATTCTTCAGGCGGCCCGTGCGAATTTTCGGACCTTGAAGGTCCTGAACAATACAGATGGTCCGCTTGAGGTGATGGGCGGCAAGGCGCAACCGCCGGATTCGTCGGGCGTGTTCGGTGTGCGTTCCATGGGAGAAATTCAGTCGTGCAACATCCATGCCGGTCTGCATGAGGGCGCGAATCATTTCTTCGGAATCACAAGCCGGACCAATCGTGCAGATTATTTTTGCGCGGCGCACGCGTTTGGTTGCCTCTTCTGGCACGGGGCCGGAAGTCGGCAGACCTCCTTCAACCAGATCCAATTTGCGTTCTTTCAAGTCGCGAATCCTCTACTAACTAATGTCGCTAAATAATGTTTTACAGGTGATGCGATCTGGTGAGCCGGCTCCTGACCTCGCAGTCAGCGAGCTTCGGTGTCCACCCGAGGAGGCGGAACTCTGGTGAGACCGCGAGGAAAGAGCATGGCATTGAATTCGGCGCCAATCAGCACAACCAGCGAGATCAGGTACATCCAGACCAGCAGGGCAATGCCCACACCGAGTGAACCGTAGATAACGCTGTAGTCGGTATAGTGCTGCAAATACCATCCGAATAATGCGGAGGAGAGCAGCCACATGGCGGTGGAAAGAACAGCCCCCGGCAAAACACTGTGCCAAGGTTGAGTGCGAGGCACCGCATTGTGATAGATCAACTGGATCACGGCGATGCTAGTGAGGATCGCGATGGACCAGCGTATTGCGCCCCACAACAGCAGAATTAGAGGTCCGAACTCATGCCCGAGCAAAAACAAAATCCTCATTTCAATGCGGCTGCCAAATGCGACCAGAATGGTGGCGAAACTCAGAGGCAGGCCCGCCATGAAGACCAGCGAAATCGCAATCAAGCGCTCCTTGACTAATCCCCAAGTCTTCGGAAGCTGATAGGCGCGGCGAAATCCGTCCATCCAGGAAATGATGACGCCGGAAGCGCTCCAGATGGTCAGCAACGAAGTGGTGATGAGCAGGCCGACGGGCCGGTCGGCGCTGCCCCTCAGGTAGGAAAGAGCAGTTGAGCTGCCGGCAGGCAAAATGGTGCCCAGCGCGTAGGAGATTTCGCGAAGGTAGACTTCGCCCCGGTTAATCGTGGCTACAACCGAACCAAGCACCAGCAAGGCGGGGAAAAAAGTGAAGATGGACGAATAGGCCGAGGCCTTGGCGATCCCGAAAGCATCGTGTTCGAAGGCACGCCAGATCGACAACCGGAACAGCCGCCAGAAGCGCCCCAGCGCCGGGGCCAACACCAGTCCACCAGGAATCGGCTCCGGCGTAGGGTTGCGATCCTGAGATTGCCCGGTCAGGCGCTGTGGTTCCAGTGCTAAAGACATTGGCAAGAAACCGTCGTCCTATTGCTCGTCATTTTATACGAGCCCAGCTTATACAAGCCCAGCGTTTGTCCTAGTTGCCGACAACTGCAGAGCTGCGATCGGCTTGGATGGGCGAGACGCCCGTCCCCACACAAGCAAAAAACGAAGGGGCGACTCGCGTCGCCCCTGCTTGGATTCGTCCGCCTTACTCCGCGGCGAGTTCTTCTGTCTCGCCCTCGTGCCGCATCAGTTCGAGCGCTCGCTCGGCATCTTCGTAGGCTTGCGAGACTTCCTCCTGCACCTTGCTCGCGGCCTCTTCCATTTCCGGAGAGAGACGCACGTTTCGGTAATATTCCATACCGGTGCCGGCGGGAATCAAGCGGCCCACGATTACGTTCTCCTTTAAGCCGCGCAGATGATCGACCGCTCCCTGAATCGAAGCTTCGGTCAGCACGCGCGTTGTCTCCTGGAAGGAGGCAGCGGAGATGAACGAGTCGGTCGAGAGCGACGCCTTGGTGATACCGAGCAGCAACGGGCGCCCAGTGGCTGGTTTGCCGCCTTGCGCGATCGCCCGCTCGTTCTCCTCGTGGAAGCGGAACTTGTCCACTTGCTGCTCGAGCAGGAACTGGGTGTCGCCTACATCTTCGACCTTCACCCAGCGCATCATCTGGCGGACAATCACTTCGATGTGCTTGTCCGAGATGTTCACACCCTGCAACCGGTAGACTTCCTGGATTTCGTTCACTAGGTAAGACTGCAGCTCCTTCTCACCGAGGACGGCCAGAATGTCGTGCGGATTGAGCGGCCCGTCCATCAGCGGTTCGCCCGCCTTGACGCGTTCGCCTTCTTGCACGTTAATGTGGACTCCGCGCGGAACGGAATATTCCTTCTCCGTGCCGTTATCGGCTGCCACGTAGAGTTTGCGCTGTCCCTTTGCCACTTCGCCGAAGCGCACCACACCATCGATTTCGCTGATGACGGCGGTCTCGCGCGGCTTGCGGGCCTCGAACAATTCCACCACTCGCGGCAGACCGCCCGTGATGTCCTTGGTCTTGGTGGTTTCGCGCGGGATCTTGGCCAGCACGTCGCCCGGAAACACCGTGTCTCCGTCCTGCACCATGAGGTGAGCGCGCGAAGGCATCAGGTATCGCTTGCTCGCCTTGCCCTTGATTACGATGGCCGGCTGACGCTTCTCGTCGGGCGAATCCGCCACTACGTGACGCGACAGACCGGTGACTTCATCCACTTCCTCATGCAGCGTGATGCCTTCCTGCAGGTCCTTGAACTGCACCGCGCCGCCAATTTCCGTGAGGATGGCAAACGTGTAGGGATCCCACTCAACGAGAGCCTGTCCGAGTTGTACAGGCCCGCCTTCGGTAACTTTGACCTTGGCGCCATACACCACCGCATAGCGCTCGCGTTCGCGGCCCTTTTCATCCACGATTGCGATCGAACCCTGGCGATTCATGACCACTAGGTCGCCAGTCTTGGACTTCACCGTCTGCAAGTTGACGAAGCGTACTGTGCCGTTGCTCTTGGCATCGAGGCGTGACTGTTCCGACACTCGCGACGCTGTACCTCCGATGTGGAAGGTACGCATGGTGAGCTGCGTTCCAGGTTCGCCAATGGACTGAGCCGCGATCACGCCGGTCGCCTCGCCGAGTTCGACCAGTCGCCCGGAAGCCAGGTTACGTCCGTAGCACATGACGCAAACGCCGCGCCTCGACTCGCAGGTGAGCACCGAGCGAATTTTCACGCGCTCGATACCGGCGGCCTGAATCGCACCCGCCAGATCTTCGGTGATCTCCTGATTCACGTCGACCACGACCTGGCCTTCGTAATCTTTGATCTTCTCTAGCGATACGCGGCCGACGATTCGGTCGCGGAGAGGCTCGATTATTTCGCCAGCCTCGACGATACCGGAGACGAAAATTCCGTCCACGGTGCCGCAGTCGTATTCGCTGATGATCACGTCCTGCGCGACGTCAACCAGACGCCGCGTGAGGTAACCCGAATCGGCGGTCTTCAGCGCGGTATCGGCCAAACCCTTGCGGGCGCCGTGCGTCGAGATGAAGTATTCGAGCACCGTCAACCCTTCACGGAAGTTGGCCGTGATCGGAGTCTCGATAATTTCGCCGGTCGGCTTCGCCATCAGTCCGCGCATTCCGGAGAGCTGACGGATCTGCTGTTTCGATCCGCGGGCGCCGGAATCGGCCATGACGTAAATTGGGTTAAGCTCGCCCTCTTTATCCCGTGTCTGCATCTGGCCAAACATTTCATCGGCAACTTTTTCCGTAATGGCCGACCAGATTTCGATGACCTTGTTGTAGCGTTCGCCGTTGGTGATCGCGCCGTCCAGATACTGCTGCTGCACGTTGATCACTTGCTTGTCGGCGTCTTTCACCAGGGTCTTTTTGTTGTCCGGGATCACCATGTCGTCAATGCCTATCGAGAGGCCGGCGCGTGTGGCATAACGGAAGCCAAGCGACTTGATCTCGTCGAGCATCTTGACGGTGACTTCCAGGCCGAACCGCAGATAGCAGTAATTGACCAGTTGGCCAATGCCCTTCTTCTTGAGCAAGCCGTTGATGTACGGCATGCTCACGTTAACCCCGGGCACTTCCTTGGGCAAATGGTCGTTCAGAATGGCGCGCCCGACCGTGGTATTCAGATACTCGCGCGTAAGATGCACGGGCTCCGTATGGTTCACGTCCTGGTCGTCGTAGGCTTGCGTCAGGTCAATAACCTCGCCGGTGTAGCGCAGACGAATCGGAGAAAGCGTTTCCACCTCGCCCATTTCGAGCGCGATCACGACGTCTTCAATATTGGCGAAAGAACGGCCCTCGCCCTTCGCACCCGGTTTCGCTTTGGTCAGGTAGTAGAGACCGAGCACCATGTCCTGTGTGGGCACGGTGATGGGCTGGCCTGATGCGGGCGACAGGATGTTGTGCGAAGACAGCATCAGAACGCTGGCTTCTACCTGCGCTTCGGGCGACAGCGGAATGTGCACCGCCATCTGGTCGCCATCGAAGTCGGCGTTGAATGCCGTGCAGACCAGTGGGTGGATTTTAATTGCTTTGCCTTCCACGAGCACTGGCTCAAAAGCCTGAATGCCCAGGCGATGGAGCGTAGGGGCCCGGTTCAGCATGACCGGATGGTCCTTGATGACCTCTTCCAGAATGTCCCAGACGATCGGTTCCTGCTGCTCCACCATTTCTTTTGCTTGCTTAATGGTGGTGCAGTTTCCCGTCTGCTCGAGACGGTGGTAGATGAACGGCTTGAACAACTCGAGCGCCATCTTCTTCGGCAATCCGCACTGGTGGAGCTTGAGCTCGGGGCCGACCACGATCACCGAACGTCCGGAGTAATCCACGCGCTTGCCGAGCAGGTTCTGGCGGAAGCGTCCCTGCTTGCCTTTCAGCGTGTCGGAGAGCGACTTCAGTGGCCGGTTATTGGCTCCACGCAGAACGCGCCCGCGGCGTCCGTTATCGAACAGGGCGTCGACCGCTTCCTGCAGCATGCGCTTCTCGTTGCGCACGATTACTTCGGGAGCATGCAGGTCCATCAGCTTCTTCAATCGGTTGTTCCGGTTGATGACGCGACGGTAAAGATCATTCAGGTCGGACGTGGCGAAGCGTCCGCCATCCAGAGGAACCAACGGACGCAGCTCCGGTGGAATCACCGGCAGCACGTCGAGGATCATCCATTGCGGCTTGTTGCCACTCTTGCGGAATGCCTCCACTACTTTCAGGCGCTTGGCATACTTCAAGCGCTTCTGCAGCGAGGTTTCGTGCTTCATCTTCTCGCGCAGTTCGCCAGAGAGCGAATCAACCTCAATCCGCTTGAGCAGTTCCTTGATCGCTTCCGCGCCCATCATCGCTTTAAAGCCGGCGGGGCGATATTGCTGATCGAGTTCGCGGTACTTCGCTTCGTCCTTGATGACCTCGCGCTCTTTCACCGGGGAGTCGCCGGGATCGACGACCACGTAGGCCTCGAAGTACAAAATCGCTTCCAGATCGCGCAGCGAAATATCGAGCAGATGCCCGATGCGGCTGGGCAGGCCCTTGAAGAACCAAACGTGCGAACAGGGGGACGCCAGCTCGATGTGCCCCAATCGCTCGCGGCGGACTTTAGACAGCGTGACTTCCACGCCGCACTTGTCGCAGATTACTCCGCGATGCTTCATGCGCTTGTACTTGCCGCAGAGACATTCCCAGTCAGTGACCGGGCCGAAAATACGCGCGCAGAACAAGCCATCGCGCTCTGGCTTAAAAGTGCGGTAATTAATGGTTTCCGGCTTGGTCACTTCACCATGAGACCAGCTCCGGATTTTTTCCGGGGACGCCAGGCTGATGCGAATGGCATCAAAATCAGCCACGGGATTTGCCATATCGAACGGGCTCGAACGAAACATGTTCCTCCGCTTTCCTGCGGCACTAACGCGACCGCCAGCGGCCCTCGACTTCAGTTCTCAGTTCCCGGTTCT
>Ga0307475_10001829_pt1 | contig 12666 bp, 9 predicted proteins | sample atmos_gasesECM1C_FD_203317 | JGI IMG/M metagenome (GOLD analysis project Ga0307475, IMG submission 203317) | Hardwood forest soil microbial communities from Morgan-Monroe State Forest, Indiana, United States - atmos_gasesECM1C_515 | ecosystem: Environmental > Terrestrial > Soil > Temperate... | reverse complement strand
CTGCGACACGAGGCCGTTCTCGACCCTCGCGACGGCAACGTGACGGCTTTGATCGACGTCGATCGAAACGGAAATGAGCGGCGCACCTCGTTTCAGTGGGCGGCAGGCGACGGAATCTATCCGACAGGTATTTGGAACTCCCTCGGCATGTTCACGGGCCTGACCTATGACGGCGGGTTGGGCGTGCTCGGAGGAACCGTCGATCCGAATGGGTTCTCGACGACGAGGAAATTCGACGGGTTCGGCCGCCTGGTCGAAGAGCGATCCGACGGCGGGGCGAAGGCGACCATCGCCTATCATGCTGGAGCGTTAGGGCCTTTTGTCGTCAGCGCCTCCAGCGAAACGGGCGCGACGCTCGAGGCCAGTTACGATCGCTTGGGCCGTGGGATTGGACGGTCTTGGCTGGTATCGAACGGGACCGGGACGAGGACGGCGCAAACCGAGACCTTTTACGATGACGTGGGCCGACTCTCGAGCACGAGCGTGCCCCATTTCGACGACCAATTATCCCTGTTTTCCGTTTACGAATACGACAACCTGGGCCGGTTGACCCGGACGACGTTTCCCGACGGAAACTTCATCCAACGAACGTACCCCGAATTCGGCAAATCGACGATGCAAGACGAGAAGGGGAACGTGCGCCGGCTCGAAACCGATGTGTGGGGTCGTCCCAAGTCGACATTTCAGCGGGTCAACGGAAACGATCAGGAGACCACATACGGTTATGGGCCCTTTGGGCAGCTGAAGCTCATCACTCCGCATGGACGAGCGGACCTCGCGGTCTCGATGGACTACGACAAAGTCGGGCGGACCATCACCGTGATCGATCCGGACAGCGGGCTTCATAGCTACGCATATACGGCCTTCGGAGAAGTTCGCGAGCGGCAGGACGCCCTCGATGTCGGAGCGACGGTGGTGTCCCAATTCGATGCGTTGGGGAGAAATGTTTCGGAGGAAGGAATTCGCAGCAAGGCGATTACCTCTTGGGATCGTTCCCCCCGCGGCATCGGCCAGCGTTCGGCGGATCGAAGCTCGGACGGAGTCGAGCGCGTGTTCGAATACGACATCCTCGGTCGGGCGTCTTCTACGACCGAGACGATCGATGGCACCCAATACCTCGCGAGCCTGACATTCGACTCGCTCGGTCGAGTGGACGTTCTCAACTATCCTACGGACGCGTCGGCACCGATCCCATTGGGCCTGCGCTTCGGCTACGGTGCCGCGGGCGAGATCGTTGACGTTCGTCGGGCCGATGGTCCGGCGGACATGGCGTCCTACTGGCATGCAACCGAAATGGATGCGGTGGCTCGCGCGACCAACGAGCATCTGGGCAATGGCGTCGAAGTTCATCGAACCTTCAGCGACGTCCGGATGTGGTTGGATTCGGCGCAAACGATCGGGCCCAATGCCGAGGTGTTGAGCGACACGACCGTGACACACGAAGCGAACGGCAATGTCCAGGACATCCAGGAGCACGCGCCGAACGGCTTGGGCGAGACGTTCACCTACGACGAAGCCAATTGGATGAAGACTTGGTCGTCTGGCTCAACGTCTGCGTCGTTCAGCTACGACGACGACGCGAGCCCCTTCTCGACGACCATCAACGGATCGGCGCAGACTTTCCGCACGGGAGAATCCGGAGCCGGACCTCATGCCGTCACGTTCTCTTCGCCCGCCGGCACCTATCGGTACGATGCGCGCGGCGATCGAATTGCGAGCCGAGAGGTTCCTAAGATCGACTACACCGATTTTGGTCTTCCGCGAGCCGTATGGGGCACTACTCCGACGGCCTTCTTGTATGACGCGAGCCATGCTCGGACCGTCAAGCGATCGACGCAATCAACGACGACCTACGTGGGGGATCTCTACCAGCGGAGGCAGAGCGGGAACGACGTCAAGCATGTTTTCTTGATACCGGGTCCGGAGGGCGCCATTGGTCAAATCGAGATCCCAGCGTCGGGGAGCATCGACGATGCGACGGTGAAGTACATTCATCGGGATCACATCGGGTCGACTCGGCTGATCACGAATGCGGCGGGGGGCGTGCTCGAGAGACTGGCCTATCAGCCCTACGGCGCAAGAACGGACCCCGGGATGCCCGGTCAACCTGCTTCGCGGATCGCGTCGGGCGTGACCATCGGGTTTGCCGGCCAAGAGCACGACGACGACCTCGGTTTCATCAACATGAGCGGGCGAATCTACGATCCGACCACAACCCAATTCCTTTCGCCCGATCCCACTCTGCAGTCGCCGGATCGAGCGGAATCTCGCAACCGCTATGCCTACGCCCTGAACAACCCGCAGCGGTACGACGACCCCTCCGGTTTCGATCCTGTAGCGACCGGCCCCGTTGTGACTGACGAGGTAGCTCCTCCCGGTTGGAGCGTGGTGCCCACCGGCTGCGGTGAGAATTGTACTCTCGTCGTCGCAACCCCCGACTACCCAGGATCTGGAATTTTCGCTGTGCCCGGCGGTGTCGCCAGCAGCTATGGAAGCGTGGGCGCCACGTACTCGTGGGACTCGGGCGGAACAGACGATTTCAGCAACGGGCCCGGCAACGTTACCCCGTCTCGCTCGCCGCCTGGCCAGGGGCCCGCCAACCCGTCGCCCTCCGCAGCGACGACGGCGCCCCGTGTTCTGCTGGCTGCCGCCGCAGTGCCCCCGACCGGCCCGATGGCCCGACTCCGCGGCTGGGTGTTTGGAAGAGCCTTCGACGTTGCGGTCAAGGTGGAGGGGTTCCTGAGAGGCAGGACGGAAGTCGGAGTCGACGGGACCGGACGGGCTCGCCTTATGCAAAAGTACGAAGTCAAGTTGCAAAAGGTCGCGGACGAGGTGAAGAAGGTCGCCCAGGATCCGGCTGCCAAGCTGCCTACGAAGCCGCCGGGAGGCAAGCTCTCCGGCCGATTGGGTACGTGGCTCAACATCTTATTGTCATTCACCGCCGATTTCGACGTTTATCGGAGAGCGAATGAAAACGGGGTGTCGTTCGACGAGCAGTATGAGAATGATATCAAGGACTCGCCGTACATCTTGCCCTTTGGCCTGCCGCTCCCCCTCCCAAACCCCGACTATCATCCGACCGATTAGCCGCAGCTCACCTCCGCCTGCGGTCACGTCCAGTCCGTTCGTTCAGGGACCGGGATACGGCCAGGTCTTCTGTAGAGGACGGTCTGGTAGTTGTTGATTGCCCCTTGAACGTACTGCAGCCCATTGCCGTTCAGTGTGCAGCTGCTATTGGCATTTCCCGTCAGCCAGTGCGCGAGGGCCAGGTACCACTGCTGCACCAAGGTGCAACCCTGCGCTACCGAGTTGGCGAGTTGGAAGTTCGTTTTCCACGTGTAGTCGATGAACACGTACACTTGGTACGCAGGGTTGAATACCGACGTTGCGTAGAGCGGGTCGGCAGTGTTCTGCACCGCGTTGATGTAGCCCTTGCTCAAGCCATTGAAGGTGCTCACTCCCAAGGACGTGGCGCTTTCGCAGTAGAAGGTGACTGACTTGCCAAATGGGATGATGTCTGCCGTCGTGGTGGGAGTGCAGGTGTATCCCGGCGGCAGGCTTGGTTGCAGAAAGGTGCCTTCGCACGCCGGCGTTTCCTGAAACAGCCCATAGCTGTGGGAGTAGTCCACCTGGCCGGTGAACGGGTCCACGGCCGAGGAGCCGCAAGGTCCGGGCGGGCCGTCGCCCGTCAAGGTGCCCGCGCTGATGGCCCAGTGGCCACAGTTCTGACCGCCGCAGCTTTGCAGGGCGATAGACGGAGTGATTCCGCTCTCGTTGTAAGCCTGGCACTTGAGCAGTTGGCCCTGCCAAGGCTCGGTCATCCCCGCCACCTTCATCGCGGCGAGGATGCAACCGTCGTAGAGGTCGTAGCTCGCGTTGCCCGTAGCGATAGGATCGTCTGCGGGAGGCGAGCAGTCAGCGAGACAACCGCCCGTCAAGCTGCAGCTGGCGAAGAGGCCCGCGGCGTCCCCCGGCACGATCCCCCCGTCTGAGGCGGTCCCGGACGACGTGCCCGAAGAAGAACCCGCCGTCGTCCCCGAGAAAGACCCTGACGCAGTGCCGGGGGGAGAACCCAATGACGAACCCGAAGAAGAAGCCGACGACGAACCCGAGGAAGGGCCTGACGACGAACCCGAGGAAGAACCTGACGACGAACCCGAGGAAGATCCTCTCGACGCGCCGCCGCTAACGCCGTTTCCCGGATTCGCCGCTGTGCTGGCGCAGGCCCCGAGCGCTGACAAAGCAACGAGAGCCGACCCTCTGCCTAAAAGAGCCATGGCACGCTCCGAAATGGTGGTTCCTCACGAACCGCGGTCATCGGAGTCCTCGTACCATCGATTGTAGCACCGCAAAACTCGAGGCGATCGAGCTTGGGCCCTACATCAGGCGGCGTTCCAGAAGTGGCTGAACGACGGCATTCGGCCTGACTGCGTCAGCGCTCGCACATCCCTACTGGGGCTTTGTGTCTGGCTTGAAGCGCGCCGCCTCGACGTCGTGTCGCTCGAGCCAGCGCCTTACACGATTGCGGTGGACTCCGAGCCGGCGCGCGGCACCCGCAACATTGCCGCGCTCGGCGCTGAGAGCGGCGGCGAAATCGTCGTCGGGGAGCTCCAATGGCCCGCCATCCCGAGGGCCCTCCATAGGGTGTCCGGCGGTCGTGCTGAGAACCTCGGCACTGAGGACGCGGGCGCCGAGCGCGCACGCTGTCGCAAGGGCCCGCTTCACTTCGGCTCGCAGCTCGCGCAGGTTGCCGGGCCAAACCCGCAGAGCGCAAGCCTCCACGAAGGAAGCGTCGACCTCGATCCGTTCGTCGCAGCCGCACTCCGCTACGACTTGCTGGATGTGCCACGGGATTTCCTCCGCCCGCTCGCGTAAGGGCGGCAGACGAACCTCCGCCTGCGCGATGCGAAAGTACAGGTCTTGGCGAAAGCGCCCGGCACTCGCTTCGGCGCGCAGGTCACGCCAGGTCGCGGCGCAAATGGCGACATTGACCCTTTCGTGCCGATTGGCTCCGAGGCGTAGGACCTCTCCCGTCTCGAGCACACGAAGCAGCTTGCTCTGCACGTCCATCGGCAGCTCCGCGATCTCATCGAGAAAGAGCGTCCCGCCATCGGCGCCTTGTACGTAGCCCGGCGCGTCGACAGCGCCCGAGAACGCGCCACGCCGACTGCCGAAGAGGAGGCGCTCGGCGAGCTCTTTGGGAATCGTGGCGCAATTGATGATCGACAGCGGAGCCGAAGGATCGGGCCCGCTGGCGTGAAAAGTTCGCGCTGCCAGCTCCTTGCCGGTCCCGCTCTGCCCGGTCACCAGAAGCGACTTGATCTTGCCGATTCGGCGGGCGAGCACGATGGATTCGAGTGCGCGCCGGAGAAGCGGGCCCTCCACGATTGCGTCGCGGATGACGACGCCCTCTTGGAGCGCCCGCACGTCGCGGGCCAGAAGCAGCAAGGCCCCCCCGACACGGACCAAACTGCCCGAGAGGGCTCGCACCTCCCCGTGGATCACTTCGCCGTCGACGAATGTTCCGTTGCGGCTTGCGAGGTCTTGCACTCGCCAAGCCTCGGAGACGAACCCGACGCGGACGTGTCTGCGGGAGATGACGGAATCGAGGGCATCGCCCTCGGCGAGCTCCAGCCGTCCAAGCTCGATGAATTCGGACTCCACGGGAAAAATGCGATGCGCGGGACGCCCATGGACAAAGATCGCGACGACGCCGGGAATACTCGGCCCCTGCTCGCCCGCAGCGAGCTCGATGCCCGCGGCGTTGTGCGTGGTTCGCAGGAGGTCGGCCATCCCCGGCATATGCGCCCCAGTATAGTGCGGCGCGTCTCGGGTGTCGGGTACGAAGAAAGACGGAGTGAGACTCCGCATCCCTCACGAACGGTAGGCCCTCTCGAGAGCTGCGATGTCGAGCTTCACCATCTTGAGCATCGCGTCCGTGACCTTCTTCGAGCGAGCCGCGTCCTGGTCGCGCATCATTTCCTCGAAGACGGCGGGGACGATCTGCCACCGGAGACCGAAGCGGTCGATGAGCCACCCGCAGGCCTGCGCCCTGCCTCCGCCCTCGAGAAGCGCGTTCCAGTAGCGGTCGAGCTCCGCCTGGTCGTCGCACAGCACGACCATCGAGATGGCATCGTTGAACTCATGGTGTGGCCCTGCGCTCATGGCCTGGAACGGCTGTCCGAAGAGCGTGAAGTCCACGACTTTCACCGAGCCTGGCGGCCCGCTTGGCGATTCGCTCTTCAGCGACGTCACCCCATCGACCCGTGAATCGGGGAAGACGGAAGCGTAGAACCGCGCGGCCTCCTCGGCCCCTTTCGCGTACCAAAGGTGTGTGAAAATCTTCGAACGCCGTTTCATTGCCATGACACGCATACCTCCTTGCCTTTGAAGACGCACCGGGTTCGGCCAGACCGACACACTGGGGCGCTTTTTTTGGGGATGGGTCGCAGGTCTTGCCGGCATCGGTGCGATAAGGAGCTGGGCTAGAGGAAGGCCGGTACGCGGTCAATTGTCCGGAACTACGACCTCGGTAGTCTCTGCGGTCCTCGGCGAGATCCCCAGGCGCTCGTAAATCGGGCGCACCGCTGCGCGCACCTCGGGCAGCGCCCGAAGGAAGAACCCCGCGGCCATGACGCAGATAGCCCCCCCTGCGAGGATGGTGTTCTCCGCGCCGATGCGGGTTGCGAGGGCGCCGGCGAGGAGGCTCCCGAGCGGCACCGTCCCGAAGAGCGACATTGCGAACAGGCTCATCACGCGCCCGCGCTTGTCCTCATCGACGATGGTCTGGATGATCGTGTTGCTCGCCGCGGTCTGCAGCATCATCCCGGTGCCTGCGAGAAAGAGCAGCGGCATGGCGAGCCAGAGCGCGTGCGCTCTCGAGAAGGCTGCGAGGCCGAGGCCGAAGAGAGCCGCGGACATCACGATCACTCGGCCCAGCCCTCGAATGCTGGTTCGCGAAGCCAGGTAGATCGTGCCCGCGAGCGCGCCCACGCCGGCCGTGGCCTGGAGCGTGCCCAAGGTCCCCGCGCCGCCGTGCATCACTTCGCGCGCGATGACCGGCAGGAGCACCGCGAACGGCCTACCCGCCAGGCCCGTGACGGCGAGCAGCAGCAGCAGTGCTCGGATCGGAGCGAAGCGGCTCGCGTAGCGGAACCCCTCGGCCATCTCGTGGAGCACGTGGGTGGCCCTCGGCGCAGGCGGCTGCGCGTCGAGGCGCATGAGGAGCACGGAGACGATGACCGCGGCGTAGCTGAGGGCATCGATGAAGAAGCACCACGCTTCTCCCACCGCCGCGATGACCAGGCCGGCGATGGCTGGGCCGAGGAGGCGCGCGGCGTTCACCATCGACGAGTTGAGCGCGATCGCGTTGGGCAAATCGTTGCGGTCGTCCACCATGCGCACGACAAGCGATTGGCGCACGGGCATGTCGAACGCATCGACGAGGCCCTGGACCACGCTGAGTACGACCACCTCCCAGATCCGGATGACGCCACTGAGCGCGAGCGTCGCTAGGAACGCCGACTGGAGCATCGCGAGCGTCTGAGTGCCGAGGAGAACGCGCCGCCGGTTCCAGCGGTCGACCAGGACGCCGGCCAGCGGGGCGAGGACGAACGTGGGGATCTGGCCGGCGAATCCGACGACACCGAGGAGCCACGCCGAGCCCGTCAGGCGGTAGACGAGCCAGGCCGTAGCGACCTTCGTCAGCCAGGTGCCGATGAGCGAGATGCTCTGCCCGGTGAAGAAGAGCCGGTAGTTGCGGTGACGTAGGGCCCGGCCGACGGAACGCACGCGACCGGTGGCCTAGCACTGCTGCGCAAGCTCTTCCCGCCTCTCGCGCCACGGGCGGATTGCGCCGAGGGCGCGGTGGGTCAGGGGCGACCTTCCATTTCACCTTGCCAAATCGAGAGCGAGGAGGTCTGTAGTGCTGATGGAGAAGCCCATCTTACTCGTCGAGGACAATCCGGATGACGAGTTGCTTACGCTCCGCGCGCTCAAGAAGCACAATATCCTGAACGAAGTCGTCATCGCACGCGATGGTGTAGAGGCTCTCGACTACCTCTTTGGCACCGGAGCCCATGCAGGGCGAGACACGTCCAGGCAGCCTCAGGTGATCCTCTTGGACTTGAACCTGCCCCGCATCGGCGGCCTCGACGTGTTGCGCCGGATCCGCGAAGACAATCGAACGAAGCTCTTAGCCGTGGTCGTCCTGACTTCGTCCAAAGAAGAAGAAGACATCATTCGAAGCTACGCGCTGGGCGCCAACAGCTTTGTGCGAAAACCGGTGGAGTTCAGCGAGTTCTCGCATGCGGTCAAGACGCTCGGGCTCTATTGGCTTCTCTTGCACGAGACCGCGCCCCCGCACCGGAAAGCGCCGTGACTCGGCGGCGCGTCACTGAGCGCTCGCGGACGAGGGTGCGCCCCGCTCGTCCAGAACGGCGGGCCGCGCCCTATCCAATCCGCAAGAGCGCGCGCATTTCGGACGTGTAGCCGCCTGCGACGCGCTCAACGAGGGGCGGCGTCACCAAGAGGCCGCCTGCCCGCCCGGCTGTCGCCTCCACGAGCGCCACTCGCGCCGGGGATTCCGCCGTTCCATGAACCAGCCGCAGCCTCTTCGGATGAAGCCCCTCGTCCGCCAGCGTCGACAGCAACCTCGTCAGCTCCTGAGCCGGGTAGATGAAGCACACCCGCGCGCGGCGCCCCGCGAGCTGGCGGGCCGCTTGGACGAAGTCGACGAGCTTGCCGACGCGCGCGTGCGCTTGCGAATGCGAGACGCGTCCGCGGCCGGGAGAAACATAAGGCGGATTGCAGACGACGAGCGTCGCCGCGCCCATGCGCGATCGCGCGACCTCGCGCGCATCGGCACGCAAGACTTCGCCGCGATCCGCCCATCCGTTTGCATCTAGATTGCATTGCGCCATTGTGGCAGCCGGTTCATGGACCTCTACGAGCACCACCCGCCGGGCGGAGCCCAGCCGCAGGAGCGCGAGCGCCACAGCGCCGACGCCCGCGCCCAAGTCGTAGGCAGCGGGGGTCGGGCTGGGACGGGATTGGGCTGCAAAGGCAGCCAAAAGAAGTGCGTCGACGTTCGTCCGATATCCGGCGCCTCGAGAAGGCTGAATCAGCACGACGCTCCCGCCGAACAGAGTGTCGCGGGTCGATTGCGAGAGGATACTGTTCGCTGCCGCGCCACCGGTGCGGGTTGCCATGGCTGCTCATCATAAGAAGGAATCCGGCATGCCGCACGGCGAAGGTCTCGCCGAGCGAGTTCGCGCGTTTGCACTCAAGCTGGGCTTCGACGCCGTGGGGATCGCGCGCGCCGATCGCGAACTCGATCAGGACATCGCCCGGTACGACTTGTTCGTAGAGGCCGGAATGCAAGGCGAAATGGGCTGGCTGGCCAAGCACCGGGACGCGCGCGCTCGTTTGGATGGAGATCAGATCTTGGCAGGGGCTAAAAGCGTGGTGTGCCTCGCCCGGAGCTACGCGAGCTCCGAGCGGGCGCCCGTTGTCGCCGATCTAGGCGTGGGCCGGGACCCACGCCACAAACCTGTCGCCGATCTAGGCGTGGGCCGGGACCCACGCCACAAACCTGTCGCCGATCTAGGCGTGGGCCGGGACCCACGCCACAAACCTGAGAGAGGGGAAGGGGAGTTGGCTGCCGGGATTGCCAGGTACGCGCGCGGTCGCGACTACCATCGCTTTCTGCGCCGGGGTGTGCGGCGTGTGGCAGCGTTCTTGCGCACGCTGGGATCGGCCGACTGCCCCGTGCGGGCGCGGCCGCTCTGCGACGACGCGCCGATTCTCGAGCGAGCGTGGGCTGCGCAAGCCGGGCTGGGCTTCGTCGGCAAGAACGGAATGCTGATTGTGCCGGGCGTGGGGTCGATGGTCTTGCTGGGAGAGGTTGTGACCACGCTGGAGCTATCGACCGGCGCGCCGATGACCCAGCGCTGCGGTGCGTGCACGCGCTGCCTCGACGCGTGTCCGACGGCTGCTTTCCGAGCGCCCTTCGTTCTCGATCCGCGTCGCTGCGTTTCGTATCTCACGATTGAGCACCGGAGCGCCGTCCCCTTGGGGCTGCGCGAAGCGATGGGCGAGAACCTCTTCGGTTGCGACGATTGCCAGACCGTATGCCCCTTCAACGCGGCAGCGATCTCGCGCGCGCCGGCGTCTCTGGAGCGTTCTTCCAATGCGTTGAGTGGCCCGCGAGTGAAAAGCGAACTAGGCGCGACCGATCCATTTGCGCCCCTGGAGCGCTGGTCTCGCGTTCGGCTCGAAGATCTTCTGGCGATCGACGAAACGCAGTGGCTCGGGCTGTCCGAGGGGACGCCGCTGAAGCGCGCAGGCCGTTGCGGTCTCGCGCGCAATGCATGCATCGTCCTCGGAAACCGAGGCGACCCTCGAGCGCTGCCGACGCTCCGGCAAGCGGCCAACGCTCACGAAGCGCCGATCGTCCGAGAGGCGGCTGCCTGGGCCATTGCTCGCCTCGAGAAGGATCACTCCGCGTGCGCGGTGCCGTTCGTGGAGGCGGCGATTGGCGCGCGCTCTCTCTCCCGCTCGGGCGAGCGAACGCCGCCGAGCGACGAATGACCGACGAAGACTCGGCGGTTGAATTCGTCGAGGTTCTTGTGGGCGACCACCTGGAAGCAAGCCGCATTGCCCTGCATCGCGATGCGCCAGGACCAGGCGAGGAAAATGTGCCACAGGCGATACCAGCGCTCGCCGTACGCCTTGACGATTGTCCGCTCGTTCTTTTGCCAGTTCTTGTGCCAGCGCTGGATCGTCATTCCGTAGTGGACGCTCACGTTCTCGGCGGAATGAATTTCGAAGCCCACCTTCTCGAGGCCCTTGACCACGTCGCTCAGCGGCAGCGACGCGTCGGCGCCCGGGAAGATGTACTTGCTCATGAAAAGGCCCCATATCAGGTCCTCGGGCCGCAGACCGATGACCGGCATCCCCAGATCGCCGCCGCGGCGCAGGCCGGTCCATTGCAGCAAGAAGAGGCCATCGTCTTTGAGCAACTGGTAAGCCAGCCGGCAGAACTTGGAGAAATTCTTGACGCCGACGTGCTCGACCATCTCTAGGCTCGAGATTCGGTCGTATTGCTTGCGAGGGATATCGCGGTAGTCCAGGCACTCGATTCGAGCGCGATCGGACAGCCCCGCCTTGGCGATGCGGGCGTTGCCAAAGGCCGTCTGGTTCTTGCTGATCGTGACGCCGGTCGCCCGGGCGCCGTAGGTCTTCGCCGCGTGCATCGCGAGGGTTCCCCAGCCGCAACCGATGTCGAGCATCTCGTGGCCCGGGCCCACCATGAGCTTGCGACAGACCAGATCCATCTTGTTGTCTTGCGCGTGCTCGAGCGTGTCGTGCTCGTCGCGAAAAAACGCGCTCGTGTAGACCATCCGATCGCCGAGGAAGGCGTTGAAAAAGTCGTCCCCGCGATCGTAGTGCTCTCGAACGATTCGCTTGTCTTGCGCCTTCGAGTGTATCGCCACCTCGGGGATGAGCCGGGTCACGACGAATTCGAAGTTGTGTTTGGTCAAGGTGTAGCGAACGAGGTCGCCGCGAGCGTCGAGCAGTGCATCCATGTCGGGGATGTCGATCGCCCCATCGAGGTAGGCCTCGAAGAGCGTGGTCATCGGAATCTTGTCTGCAGCGTAGCGAGTGGCGAGGCTCTTATCGTGAAACGTCACGAGGTCAGTCAGCTTGTGCACGGTCGATCTCCAATCCGGCTTATTGCGAGGACCGCAAGCCGGCTCGACGGGAGGGCCCGAAGGGACCACAACGCGCGCCGAGGTTCAACAGCGATGAACATCGCCGGCGGACGTTAGGAACAAATGTGCTACGAAGCGCGCATACGCCCCGATAACGTGCTACGATGAATACGGCCCTCGTGCAGCGTGTCCTCTCGAACGAGGGCCGAGCCGTCGCGCGAGCCATGCGGCTGGTCGACGATCGGGGCCCAGGGGCTCTCGAGCTTCTGCGGGCTCTTTGGCCGCACACCGGCAATGCGTGGGTGCTTGGGGTGACCGGCAACCCCGGATCCGGCAAATCGACTCTTTGCGACCGGCTGATTTCACTTTACCGCGGCCGCGGAGTGCGCGTGGGTGTCGTGGCGGTTGACCCAACGAGCCCGTACTCGGGCGGAGCGATCCTTGGCGATCGCATCCGAATGTCGCGCCACGCGACCGATGAGGGAGTGTTCATTCGCTCGCTGGCGACACGCGGGCACCTCGGCGGGCTTTCGCGAAGCGCACGCGACGTCGTTCGCGTGCTGGACGCGTGTGGTTATGGCGCGGTGATCGTCGAAACGGTGGGGGTAGGGCAAGACGAGCTCGAGATCACGCGCACCGCCCACTCCACGCTGGTCGTCATGACCCCGGGGCTTGGCGACGAAGTGCAGGCCATCAAGGCCGGGATCCTCGAATGCGCGGACGTCTTTGCCGTGAACAAGGCGGATCGCGACGGCGCCGACGCGACGGTACGCGATCTCGAACTGATGATTGCGTTGGGCAACGAGGCCATTCTCGCCCTCTCCAAGACGAAGGGCCACCTTGCGCTCCGGGCGAAGACCCCGGAGAACGCCGCTCCGTCGGATCGCTGGACGCCGCCCATCGTAAAGTGCGTGGCAACGCGAGGAGATGGGGTCCAGCAAGTCGTGGATGC
>Ga0307475_10001828_pt1 | contig 12666 bp, 9 predicted proteins | sample atmos_gasesECM1C_FD_203317 | JGI IMG/M metagenome (GOLD analysis project Ga0307475, IMG submission 203317) | Hardwood forest soil microbial communities from Morgan-Monroe State Forest, Indiana, United States - atmos_gasesECM1C_515 | ecosystem: Environmental > Terrestrial > Soil > Temperate... | reverse complement strand
TTCAATCCTGTTTGCACCAACGCCGCTGGCTGCCCGAACATCATCCCAGTGGCGCTCTTCAGCCCGATTGCGCTCAAAATCCTGAACCTGGTGCCGCACGCGCAGTCCACGGTGCTCTCTAATAACCTCTCGCTGAACACGCAGCTCAGGAAGAACCCGACTTCCTTCGACGTGAAGGTCGACCACAATTGGACGAGCAACGATCGGCTCGATTTCCGCTACAGCCGTTCCGTACAAAACGTTTTTCAATCACCGCTCTACGGCAGCGCCTTCAGCAACTCCGGGGGCCCCGGTCCCGGCGGCGCTTTTATGGGCACCGGAGTGCAACATGAACAGAGCGGGGCGATCAACGAGACGCATATCTTTTCGCCGACGCTCGTCACAGAGGTGCGCGGCGGGATCAGCCATTACCGCAATGTGGTACACCAGACCGACTACGGCACCAACGCGGCTGCGCAATTGGGCATCGCAGGCGCCAACCTGGACAACGCATTCACTAGCGGCATGGTCTCCATTGACGTGCAGGGAGGCTTCGGAGCCAACGGCTCCAGCCTGATGGTGGGGTACTCCGCCTCGCAGCCGTGGGACCGCGGCGAAACCAACATCAACGTGGTGAACATTTGGACCAAGATTCACAATAACCACGCGTTCAAATGGGGCGCCGACATCCGGCGACTGCGTGACGATCTGGTACAAGGCCAGACCTTCAGCCCGCGCGGACTGTTCCGATTCGGCAGCGGCACGACCTCGACCTCCATCTCCGGGAAGGCGACGAGCACGAGCATCGCCAATAACTTTGCCGCCTTTCTGCTTGACACTCCGACCGAAGTTGGCCGCGATATAGCTCCCATCTCCGGGTCCTGGCGCGAGACCGAACTTTTCTTCTTTGGCCAGGATACTTGGCACGCCACCAACAAGCTGACCGTGGACGCTGGCCTACGGTGGGAATTCTATCTGCCGCCCACTCCGAGCCATCCCGGTCGCTGGTCGAATTACGATCCTACGAACAACACGCTGGTGCAGGCCGGGGTTGGCGGCAATCCGTTGAACCTGGGCCGCGAAACCTACCTGCATTACTTCGCACCGCGCTTTGGTTTGGCCTACCGTCTTACCGAAGAAACGGTATTGCGTGGCGCCTTTGGTATCAGCTACGCGCCCTTCACAAACAATCAGTACGCATTCAACTATCCGCTCCGTTCTAACCAGGACTCGACTCAGGCCACCGGCAATGCGCTGCCTACGCTGCAAGGTGGCCCGGCCAACATGGCGACAGGTATTCCGGCCGCCCCGAGCATCGCCGTTCTGCCGGGGGGGCTGGTTACACCTCGCCCGGGCGAGACGTACACGGTGGTCGACAAGCACTTTCAGCAGCCGTATGTGGAATCGTGGAACCTTGCCATTCAGCGCGCGCTGCCCAAGCACTTTGCCCTGGAGGTCGCCTACGTGGGCAATCATGGCGTGAAAATTCCGATGGCCTATAACCTGAATGCGGCGCTAGCGCCATCGTTGTGTACGGCACAGGAAGTCGCCCTTAACATCCCAGGTTTTTGCACCATTGTCGGCGCCATTCAGGGCAACGATTGCGTGCAGGGCTTCAGCACACGTCCGCTGTGCAACGCCTTCGGACGTACCGGAACTGCTAATTTCCTGTTCAAGCCCACTACGTCGAACTATAACGCGCTTCAGGTGAAACTGGACCGCAAGATCACCGGCGGCTTGCTGCTCACGACGGCATACACCTACGGCAAGGAGCTCGCCTTCCGCTCCGACGCGGGGGCGGATGATGGTGCCGGCGATCTCAACTACCTTAATTTCTCGCGCAATTACGCGGTCCTGAGCCGCAACCGGCTGCACACATTCGTGCAGAGCTTCGTCTACGAGCTGCCATTCGGCCAGGGCAAACACTGGCTGCGGTCGGGCGCGGGGTATTGGCTCCTGGGCAATTGGGGCGTCAGCGGCATAGTCACGCGAATGAGCGGCACGCCCTTGCATTTCGTAGCCAGCGGGACCTCGCTGGCTGCCAATGGGACGAGGCAAACGCCTATCCAGGTCGCCCCCTTCCATACGCTGGGTGGGATAGACAACAACTTCTGGTTCGATACGTCAGCGTTTTGCCCGGTGGGGGGCGCTGTAACGAAATTGGCGAACGGTGTTGCTGTAAATTGTCCAGCCAGCGCCAATGGCGTGCAGGGCAATATGGCGCGGTACGCCTTCAGCGGACCAGGTTTCTTCAACTTCGACGCCGCGGCGTTTCGCCGTGTCTCGATTCGGGAGCGCATGGGATTGGAGTTCAGACTGGAAGCGTTCAGCGTGACCAATACGCCCCAATTTTCTAATCCGAATACGGACATTACGAACAATACCTTCGGCAAGGTCAAGGGTGTGGACGGCGGGAATCGCTCGCTGGAGATGGGTCTCCGGTTCTATTTCTGACCGTCACGGTTAACCCCGGGGCCCTGAAAATGCGCGGAGGTATTCAGCGTAACCAAGCCTCCTCAGTTCGACCAAGGCGGGTGGGCCACCCTCCGCGAGGGATCGAATGAAATGGCTTGGTCCATCACCACAAGCCGCAGTCAACGTGGCTGCTTTCAGCATGGAACGATCGCTTAAGCTAGCAAGTTCTCCACGGATGCGCGACCTAGTGTCCACGCACGCACGGGGAGGGTATACTGCGGCTCGCAGAAATGCCTTCGAACCAAAGGAGGGCAACTATGCCCATCGAGCGGCGTGAATTTCTGAAGACGACGGGAAAAGCGATAACTGTGGGAGCAGCGACACTTGCGCTGGGCGGCAAGATCCTCGGTGCGAATGATCGCGTCCGGGTGGCAGTTTGCGGAGTGCGAGGCCGCGGCAACGATCACATTCACGGTTTTGCGCGCGTGCCAGGAACGGAGATCGTCACACTGTGCGATGTGGATGAAAGCGTGTCGAGCCAGCGGCTCGGGGACATGGAGAAGCTGGGTTTGCCAAAGGCAAAAGCGTGCGTCGATGTGCGCAAGTTGCTGGAGGACAAGGATATCGATGCTATCTCCATTGCCACGCCCAATCATTGGCACTCGCTCATGGCCATTTGGGCGTGCCAGGCGGGGAAAGACGTGTATGTGGAGAAGCCGTGTTCACATAACACGTTTGAAGGACGGCAACTGGTGCGCGCGGTGAAGAAGTACAACCGAATTTGTCAGCATGGCAGCCAGTCGCGCTCGAATCCCGGCATGGTGGAAGCCATTCGGCATCTGAGCGACAACACGATCGGCGATGTCTACATGGCCCGCGCGATTTGCTACAAGTGGCGGCCATCGATCGGGCACGCTGCGGAGGAAGCCGTCCCGGCGGGCGTCAATTATGACTTGTGGACCGGCCCGGCGCCGCTGAAGGCGTTCACGCGCAACCGCTTTCACTACAACTGGCATTGGATCTGGGACACCGGGAACGGTGAAGTCGGCAACCAGGCCATCCACGAAATCGATATCGCGCGTTGGGGCTTGGGCGTCGGCTTCCCGGTATCAGTGTCGGCGATGGGCGGACACTTCATGTTCCAGGACGATCAGGAAACGCCCAATACTTTGAATGCTACTTTCTGTTTCGATGGTCCGGATGGCAAACGCAAAATGATGGAGCTGGAAGTCCGGCACTGGATCACGAATCACGAGGCGGAAATCAGTACCGGCGCCTACGGGGCCAGCGGCGTGCCCCCGGCAGGACTCAACGCTAGCGCAAGCAAGAAGCCTGCTGACAAACAACAGTCCCTCGGGCCGAAGGATGCCAAGACGAACACCGTCGGTAACATTTTCTATGGATCAAACGGCTATCTGGGCATCGATGGATATGATGCATACAAGACGTGGATAACGGATCAGGTCGAGCCCGGGCCATCCGGTAAGGGTTCTGCTGATCACTACGCGAATTTCATAGAGTGCGTCCGGAGTCGACGTGCCCAGGACATTCATTCGCCGATTGAGGAAGCGCATATCTCGACGACACTCGTGCATTTGGCCAATGCCTCGTACCGTCTTGGCCGGACGCTGCGATTCGATCCTGCGCAAGAGCAGGTCATTGGCGATGAGGAAGCCAATCGCCTCCTGCGCGGCAGTTATCGCGCACCTTACATCGTGCCGGAACAGATTTGAACTGAGATGCGGTCCGCAATTGTTGCGCGGACAGGCATGAACCTCGCCATGAGCGAGGCGACTAGGAACATCGACTCGAAACGAATGCGCTTAGCGGATGCACCTGGCGTTCGATTTCTGATTCCGCGCCAGAACGCCGCGTAGTTTCCAGATCGCAGAAATTCTGAAGGTTAAGCCAGAACTCAGGATTGGTTTTGAAGTATCGCGCGAGACGCAGAGCGGTCTCAGCGGTAATTCGGCGCCGCTCGTGGACGATTTCACCGATGCGGGTAGCTGGCACGTGCAACTCGAGCGCCAATTTGTTCACGGTGAGACGCAGAGGCTTCATAAAATCCTCGCGGAGAATCTCTCCGGGATGGATGGGAGGCAGTAGGGTTCTGGGCTTGCTCATATGCTTGTTGGCCAGTGATTATACGCGAGCAAATATGTCCACTGCTACCAGAGCAACTTCAATCCGAATTGGATTTGGCGGGAGGTGGTGGAGGTGCTGGTGATGGCGCCGGCGGTGCCGGATAGGCCAGTGAGATTTGTGGCGGTTGGGGGAGTGAAGACGATGAGGTTCGGGGTATTGAAGTTGGCGCGATTGAGAAGATTGAAGATTTCGGCGCGGAATTGGAAGTTGAGGCGTTCGCGGATGGCGGTGTCTTTGAGGACGGAGAAATCCCACGTGGCCAGCCCGGGACCGATGTAGGTGTCACGACCGACGTTGCCGAAAAAGCCGCTGTTGGACGGCGGGGCGATGAAGGCGGCGGGATTGAACCATTGATTAGGATTGCCGAGGACAACTGGGCCGCTGAAATTGGGATTCAGGAAGGGGCGTACGGGATTTCGCGTGTCCCCATTGTTGGAAGGGTTGTAACTGAGTTGCGGCGTGAGAGGAAAGCCCGATTGGGCGGTAAGAACGCCGGCTACAGACCATCCGCTGATTAATTTGCCGCTCCAGCCTTGCAGGCCGCTTGCAAAGCTCTGACCGCGCCCGAATGGCAGCGCATACAGCGCGTTGATCACTCCTGCGTGTCTCACGTCGAACGTAGCGAGTCCTTTATCTGTTCGCAAATTGAAAGGGTTGGAGACGAGGCCAGGCGCGTTCCCCGCGGTGGTTTGGTTGACGGAGTCGCCGTCGTCCAAAGTTTTTGAGAAGGTGTAAACGCCGCGGAGCGAGAGGCCGTGGCTGAAACGGCGACGCAGATCGACTTGCAAAGCGTGATAAGAGCTATCACCGCGGGAAAACCACGTCCACGTGTTAGCGATGGCGGGGTTGGGGCGCGGCGTTGCCGGTGCGACAAATGGGATGAAGTACGTGCCGGCAGGAACCGGGGCACCGGCTAGCGGCGATCCAAGAGGAAAGCCGATGTTCGGAGCATTTGTGGCCGTGACTGGCTTGCTGGGATCGAACGTTGGGAAAACGGCTGGACACGGGGCTGCGGGACAAACTACCGGCGTTGGCTCGTTCGCGTCGACGCCGACGATTTCGTGATAGCCGTGGGAACCGACGTAGCCTACGGTGAGGGCGGTGTTGGGAGAGAGCTGGCGCTCGACGCGAAGGGACCAGGAAATCAGCGTGGGCGTTTTCATGTCCGGCTGAACGCCGCCGGGGACGAGCTTGGCGCCTGTCGGGACGGCAGCGGCCGGGTCGATGGGCAGTTTGGATACGGCCAGGTTAGAAAGGCTGTAGACGGGATTGAACGGAGCGTTTTGGTCGGTGCGGTAGCCGAGGGCATCTTGCAGATCGTTGTACATGCCAAAGCCGGCGCGGAAGACCGTCTTTGCGCCGAGCGGGCTCCAGGCAACGCCGACGCGCGGTTGCGCGAGAACGATTGCGTTGTTCTTCGTGAACAGCGCGGTTCCGATATGTGGCTGGGTGGAGATGACGCCATTGCTGAACGTGTAGTTCGCGGCGCGGCCGTGGGGTTCGTTCCAGCCGTTGGAAGTTTCATCGCGAAAACCGAGGGAGACCGTTAGTTTTGGGCTCCAGCGGATCACATCTTCGACGTAAAGTGCGCCAAACCAGGCGCGCCAGTTCATTTCCGTGGGGGCCGGGTCGAACAGAAATGTGCCCGCAGTACCCTGTAGGAATGTCTGCAAGCTGGCGAACGTAGCCTGTCCGAATTGGCTCAAGGCGATGGTTTCGTTGGATTGGAATTGCTGCGCCCATGCACCGAGGCTTAGCTGATTTCGCCCGTGCGTGATGGTCACGTGATCTTCGTAAGTGTAAATATTTCTGGCGATGCGCAGGTTGCTGCCGTTGTTGCTGCCGGCGAGACCGAGAGAGGCCTGCGGGTTCGAGGCGGCGCTGCCGCCGACGACCACGGCGCCGACGGGGTGGCCCAGAAGAAAACCAGGGACGCTGGCGGCGGGAGTGCCGGGAGTGGGTTCGCCGGTAAAGAAATAGCCGGCACGAGAGAACCCGATTCGGGCGGTGTTCAGCAAAGTTGACGAAAACACGTGCGTTTCTTCGAGGCTGAGAACTTGCTCGCGCAGCGCGACTATATCGGAGCTGAAAGGGTCGAGGGGCGTCGCGGTGAAATCGTCGCCGTCGTCGATGGTGTAGATGGCGGCGAGCGAATCTTTTGGCGAAAAAGTGTGGTCGACACGGGCGGTGCCGAAATCTTCGCGGACCGTTTGCAGCGGGCTACTGAAGACTTGCGCGATGCCGCTGAAGTCAGGAGCGCCTGGGGGAGGGGTGGGCCAGAGATTAAGAAGCGGCTGAACGCTGGGCACGGCCGCTGCGCGCAATGCGGCATCTGGCACGAAGGCGGCGGAGGTTTGATGGAGATGCTGGCGAAAGCCTTCGTAGTTGGCAAAGAGGAAAGTGTTGTTGGCGCGGAGGGGACCGCCAGTAGAAGCGCCGAATTGATTGCGTTGGAAGGGTGGAGCGAAGCCTTGGTCGAAGAAATTCGGGGCGTCGAGGACGTTGTTGCGGAGAAACTCGAAGACCGCGCCGTGCCATTGATTGCTGCCGGATTGGGTGACGATGATGACCTGGCCGCCGGGATGCTTGCCGAATTCGGCGCCGTAGGAGTCGCGCTGCACGTTGAACTCGCGCACGGCATCGACGCCGAGCAGCATGCCGCTGGTGCCGCCGGGTTGCATGTTGTTTTCGGCGGCGCCCGTGTACTCGACGCCGTTGAGGAGAAAGATATTTTGCTGCGGGCGATTGCCGGAAACGGCGAAATTGTTGGCGGTGGTGGAATTGGAGATGCCGGTGCCGCCGGTTTTTTGCGAAGTGAAATTGACGATGCCGGGATTGAGAGGGAGGAGGAGGTCGAAGCTGCGGCCGTTGAGCGGAAGATCCTTGATTTGCCGTTCGCCGACCAGGCCGAAGATGTCGCTGGTTGTGGTGGCAACGAGCAAGACATCGGAAGCGACGAAGACTTGCGTCTCGACTGCGCCGACTTGCAGGTTCAGGTCGACCCTTGCTTCCTGGCCAATGACGAGCTGAATGCCACTGCGGATTGCTTCCTTGAAGCCTGCCTTGGTCACACGAACTTCGTACTGCCCGACGGGGAGCGACAACACCAGGTAGCGCCCAGCATCGTCAGTCGTGGTGCTTCGGACCGCTCCGGTTTCGAGATTCTTGGCGGTCACCGCGGCGGCGGAAACTGGCGCACCCGACGGATCGGCGACGGTACCCGTGATGCTGGCGGCGACTTGCGCCTGAGTTGGCAGGACGGCGAGTGCCGCAGCAAAGATGCTGATGGAGAAAAATATCGAGCGAAAACGCATCGCTCGATTACATACGATTCTGGTCGTTAGGTCAAGTCGACTTAATCCGGATAGAGCTTATGCGAGATTATGCGGTATGGACGCGGACATTCGTTGTGTTTCTCCCCACGGGTGAGTAAGATGCGGCGATTGCTTGCGGCCACGGGGTTGAGTGCCCAAGGGAACATTTAGAGGGCACTTTTCGTTCCATACTATGGCAGGCCGAGATGGCTGCCCACGGTTCACGAAAAATTGACCGAGGGTGGTCGCGCATGTCACCGTACCAGGATTCGAGGCTGATGAAACGTTGGAGCAGGATGCCCAACTGGTCCAGCAATGCCTCCAGGGCGACGGTTCGGCCTGGGAGGAGCTTGTGCGCCGCCATTCGCGCCGCATCTTCAATATTTGCTATAGGTTCACGGGGAATGGCACAGAGGCGGAGGACCTCTCGCAGGACGTTTTCCTGCGAGTTTACCGGACGCTGGCGAGCTATCGTTCGGCGCACGGCGGGTTTGCGACTTGGGTGACCAGCGTGACGCGCAACCTGCTGATCGACCATTACCGGCGGACCAAACGGGACCGGGTGACCGATTCACTGGACGACGCGATGCCGGTGGTCGAAAACAAGGAGTCCACGGCACGTCGGCCGGACGAGCAGGCGCTGCTAGGGGAGCTGAGCGGGCAAGTGCAGACGGCACTGACCAAGCTTTCGCCGGAATTGCGGGAGGCAGTGATTTTGCGGGACTTGCAACAATTGGAATACGGTGAGATACAACGGGTTTTATCGGTGCCGGAAGGCACGGTAAAATCAAGGATCAACCGCGGGCGGATTGAATTGGCGCGCGTTTTGCAGCAGATGGGAGTACGCCCTTCATGAAAGGTTTCGCGGCAGGGCTCAGGGGTACGGTATGACTTGGACTTGCGAACAAACGGAAGCGCGGCTTAGCGATTATCTCGACGGGGTGTTGAACCCCGCTGAGCTGGCGGAGTTTTCTGCGCATGTGCCTTCGTGCGCGCGCTGTGCGCCGCTGGTGGCCAGCGTCTCTGAGTTGCTGGCCGGCATGCACGGTATGGAGCAGATCGCAGAACCGCCGCGGCTGGTGTACGCGATCCTAGATAAGACTTTGGGACCGCGCGAAGCGCTAACCGGCTGGCGCGCGATTTTGGGTTGGGTGCGCGGAGTTGCGTCGATTCGGTTTGCATATGGCGCGATGTCCGTGGTCGCTACGCTAATTATTCTGGTCACCGCGTCGGGGTTCAATTGGCGGCACCCGAAACTGGCGGACCTGCAGCCGGCGACGATTTACCGCAGGGCGAACAGCACAGTGCATTTAGCTTATGGGAGCAGCGTGAAGTTCGTGAACGACCTGCGCGTAGTGAACGAAATTCAATCGCGTTTGCGCGAGGAGAATGATCTACGCGCAAATCCGGAAAGCACAGTCCCGGAATCGTCCCCGCCGAAGCGGCCTGGCCGCAGCGATGGCGCGAAGCCGGCAACGCCGCGGCAGCAGAACCGCGCCAACGATCTGGCCCGGCAAGTAGAAATGCTGGCGATGGAAATGCCGGCGGTTTGCCGCGGGCTTGGCCGACTATGATTTCGAGGAGCGTGCTATGAAGTGTGCGGTGCATCCCGATGCGGATGCCGTAGGGTACTGCCGGAATTGCGGCAAGGCGCTGTGCGCGGTGTGCGTGCGGCCGGTTCGCGATGTGTTGTATTGCGAAGATTGCCTGGCGAACGTGATGGGGCTTCCGGGAACACCAGCGGCTGCCGCGGTTTCCGGCGGAGCGGCGGCACCTCCAATGGCGGCAGCTTCGGCGCCCCCTGCGCCCGGACTTGGCCCTAGCCCGGTGCTGGCGTTTTTCCTGGGATTCTTGCCCGGGCTTGGCGCTTTCTATAACGAGCAATTCGGCAAAGGCATCATCCACCTGGCGATTTTCCTGTTTCTGTTCATCATCGGCGTGGACGGGGCGGTCAGCGGCGGAGCGGAAGCGGCACTGTGGATTTGCATCTCGGCGCTCTGGGTTTACATGCCGGTCGACGCATATCGCACGGCGAAAGCGCGGCTCGCGGGCCAACGTCTAGAAGATCCGCTTGAAAATTTCAGCAAAGGAAAGCCCGTCGGGCCGTTCCTGATCATTGGCATTGGAATTTTGCTGCTGCTGCACAACTTTGACTGGTTCCCGTGGTGGAGGATTCAGCAGTTCTGGCCGATTATTTTGATTATTGTGGGCTTGCTGATGTTCAAGAACCGGCTTGGCGGCCGGTAAGAGGTCGAAGGAATGAACAATGGGATTCGTTGCCGCTGCCCGCGCTGTACGATACGCGGGCTGATGGGGCCCGCCGTGATCGTTACCATCGGCGTGCTGTTTCTGCTGCATGAAATGCGCAACGGCTATTTTGATTTCTCGAACACCTGGCCGTTTATTTTGATCGTGATCGGCGCAGTGCTGCTGGCATCGTCGGTGGCGCCGATGGATGGCCACATCGATTCTACAACGGCGCCGCCTGCTGTTCCCCCGGCAACGCCCGGCCCCGCGCACAGTTCACTGCCGGGCCAGGGACAATAACCGCTCATGGCCAGACTTCGCCCTCGCGGCAGCAGCGTTTTCAGCGGACTGGTTCTGATCTTCATCGGCTTGCTGCTGCTGCTGCACAACTATCACGGCTTTGAACTGACGGGAATCATTCTGCGCTGGTGGCCGTTGATCCTGATTTTCTGGGGCGCGATCAAGATTTATGAGCGAACCACGGGCGCGCGAGCGTCGCAGCCGGGCGCTTCGCGAATTACGGCGGGGGAAATCTTTCTGGTGCTGGGCCTGCTTGCGCTCGTTGGGATCGTAGTTGGCGTGGACCAGGCGCGGCGACACATTCCGGGGATGGACGATATCGATATTGGAATGGGCGAGGCCTTTGCCAGCAGCATTGATGTGGCGCCCAAAGCAGTCCCGGCGAATGCGCGTGTGACGGTGCGCGGCGGGCGCGGCGATATCAGCGTTCGCGCCTCCGATACGCCGGAAATTCGCGTGGCCGGTAAGGTGAACGTGAAGAGTTGGAACGAGAGCGCTGCGAAAAAAGTAAGCGAGCGAGTTTCCGCGGAGATTGTTCAGAATGGCGACGGCTTTGAGGTGCGGCCCACCGGCGTCGGAGGCGGAAACTCGCGTGTCAGCGTCGATATGGACATCACCGTGCCGAAGAAAGCGTTGCTGGCCGTTCACAGCGAGAAGGGCGATGTGAGCGTTTCGGACATGGCTTCGCAGGTCAGCATCGACGCCGGCAATGGCGACATCGAAGTGCGCGGCACAGGCGGAGATGTGAGCCTGGACATGCGCCACGGCGACGCCAAGATCTCAGACACCAAGGGCGACGTAAAAATTTCCGGACACGGCGGAAGCGTTGAGGTCGTGAACGCCAGCGGCAGCTTTACCATTAACGGAGAGTTTGTCGGGCCGATTCGGGCGGATAAAGTGACCAAGGGCGTGCGCTTTGTGTCGCACCGGACCGATTTGACGCTGACGCAGCTTTCGGGCCACATGGAAGCTGGGTCGGGGAATCTGGATGTGGTCGACGCGCCGGGTAACTTGATTGTGCGAACGCGCGATGAGGACATCACCATCGAAAACGCCGGCGGCAAGGTGAAGATCGACAACCGCAACGGCAATATTCAGGTGCGCTTCTCTGCACCGCCGAAAGAGGACATAGAAATCACGAACGCGTCCGCGCCAATTACTTTGACTTTGCCGGAGTCCTCGAGTTTTGAGATTTTGGCGGACTGCCATTCAGGGGATATCGATTCGGAATTTGAGGCGGACACGTTGAAAAAGACGTCCACCGACTCCGGCGATTCTCACCTGGAAGGCAAATACGGACACGGGCGCGGGCCGAAGATCACGCTAAAGACCAGCTACGGTTCTATCTCGATACACAAGACCAGTTGAGATCTGCGCATTCGAAGAAGGCCTGTTAAGCTTGGTTTGTTGAATCCTCTACGATGCGATACTCGGTTGCGATTGCCTCCGTTCTAGTCCTGCTGATTCTTCCGCCCACACAGGCACAAAAACCGCCACCAATTTCGCCATCACATCAGCAATTTCTTCAGAAGCTTGTCGACGCCGCCATTGAACGCACGCACCATGCCGTCAGGTATGACCCAGCTTACGTCCGCATTCCGTATCCAAACGGGGATGTACCTTCCGGAACCGGCGTTTGCACCGATGAAATCATTCGCTCATTCCGCGCAGTCGGAATTGATCTGCAAAAAGAGGTTCACGAGGATATGTTGCACAATTTCTTGGCCTATCCAAATCAGCGCCGATGGCTTCTTGCACATACCGACACCAACATCGATCACCGCCGCGTTCCTAATTTGATGACTTTCTTCGCGCGCAAAGGAGAACAGCTTCCAGTCAGTGAGCGCACCGAGGACTACTCCCCTGGGGATCTAGTAACTTGGGATCTTGGCGGAAACGTACCCCACGTCGGCATTGTGGTGGATCGCAAATCAGCGCGAACGGGACGCTACTTGATTGTCCACAACATAGGGCGCGGCCCACAGATGGAAGATGTCTTGTTCAATTGGAGGATCACGGGCCATTACCGCTACTTCGGGCCGTCTCGCTGACGGTCAGCTTTGCCGATTCAGTCGACTCGCATTCAGCGTGTCACTGGATTCATCCCGACCGCCACGTACATTTTCTCTGAAGCAGCTACCTGAAACATTTGACGAGCCTCGAATCCAGCCATACGCGCCATCAGGGCATCGGGCATCTGCCGAATGCGCGTGTTGAAGAGATTGATGGCGTCGTTGTAGAACTCGCGACGGTCGGCGATTTGATT
>Ga0307475_10001826_pt1 | contig 12674 bp, 12 predicted proteins | sample atmos_gasesECM1C_FD_203317 | JGI IMG/M metagenome (GOLD analysis project Ga0307475, IMG submission 203317) | Hardwood forest soil microbial communities from Morgan-Monroe State Forest, Indiana, United States - atmos_gasesECM1C_515 | ecosystem: Environmental > Terrestrial > Soil > Temperate... | reverse complement strand
GATGACTTGCGTGCGCAGCATGATCTGGACGAAAGCAATGGGCTGAAGCCGCTTGAGTGGGTGGACGAAGGAGTGGAATCGCGCCTGCGTTCCTCCATTGCGTATTGCCAGTGGCTGATCGCCAAGGACAGCAAGTGCACGCCGCTTAAGGTACTCCAGGGAAAAATCTGGCAAGAGGGTTACCAGAACGGGGAGTTACATGGCGAGGTTTATCCGGATGTGCCGCCGGCGTTCGAACGGTGGCGCCGACGGAAGAAAATGATCTGCATATATTCGTCAGGAAGCGTGCTGGCGCAGCAATTGCTTTTCCGCAGCACGCCGGCAGGCGATCTGACTGCATACATTTCAGTCTTTTTCGACACGCGCGTCGGAGCAAAGACGGAAAGCGAAAGCTACAGGAAAATCACCGGTTCGTTTTCGCATCCGCCACAGCAATTCCTGTTTATTTCGGATGTGGTGAAAGAGATTGAGGCAGCGCGGGCCGCAGGAATGCGGGCTCTATGGTGCGTGCGAGACGAGAATGCCAGCGAACTGTCGGGCGCCGACGAAGTCATTCACAATTTCAACGTTGTTTTTCCGGACTAGACAGTGTAGCCGCGCTGGCCAGGCTCGGTCGGCGAGGCGACCCAGCCTCGCGGCGGCTAGCGTGTCCCTACTTGGCGCCCCATTCGGCGTAGAGCTTGGTGATGGCTGGCCCAATCGTGAAGCCCCAGGCATAGATGGGGAAGCTCTTGAACTTGTCGGGTACGACGTAGCGATGCTGAGCTTCCTCGACCGGAACGCCAGCCTGGTGCATCTTCTCCGCTTGCGCCGCGATGTCATCGAAGACTTCACGGAGGGAAGCGATGCCTTCCTGGCCGCAGATCTGCCCGTGGCCGGGAACGAATACGGTGTCTTTATCCAGCGAGGCAAATTTCTTCAGCGTTTCGCGCCAGCCGGAAATTGTAGCTTTTTCATCGAAGCAGACTGGATACCAGGCGCTGAACAGAAGGTCGCCCGTGTAAACGACATTCTGCTCGGGAACGCGGACGATCATGTCGGTTCCGGAATGACCGGGATAGGACTCCAGCGCGGCGGTGAGTCCACCTAGGTCCAGCGTCAGGGGCAATTTCGAGGGATCGATCGGACGATTCGGCAAACCGATCACGCTGGCGTTAGCGATCTGGAAGATGCCGGTCAAGGCGTTCAGGTCACTTTGCGCGTGAGCGCGTTGGGTATCCGATTTTGCATCTTTGACGCGTTTTTCGAAGGAACCTAGAACCGCATCCTTGTCGGCGCCCTGCAAAGGCGAGTAACTATCGACGATGCGTTTCGCGGCCGAGGCGTGCGCCCAAAGTGGTACGCCGTTGGCGCCGTAATATGAATTCCCCATCGAGTGATCGAAATGATAGTGGGTGTCGAGGGCGCCCTTGACGGAAACCTGGCTAACCATTCGAAGTGCATCCATTTGGAATGCAGCGCCGCCCGCGGTCGCAAAACCCTCGATAAGGAGCGCGGAATCCTTTCCCACGAGGAAGCCGCCATTGCTGATCGTTTGTATTCCCTTGGACGGATCGGAGATCGTGGCATAGAGGCCATTGCCGACCTTGCGCACGGAGGCGAAACCCTTGTCCACCAGCGGAGTCGTGGAGACGCGGGAATCGCTTGCCAGCCCTTCGGCCAGAGCCGGCAAAGGAATCAGCTTTGCGACGGCATAGAGCGCGCCGAAGCAAGAGGTCTTGGCGAGAAAGCTTCTGCGGGAGAACTCTAGGGGGTGAGCGTTTCCGTGTTCATCGTTGACAGAATCGATCATGATTTTTCCTCCCCAATTAGAATGCCGATTGGATGACTGGCTAAGAAGGGAGTTTATTCTAGCAGATCACCCGGGGCGGGGTGCTATGAGTAGGAACTCAGATCCAATGCTCATGGCGATCCGCCGGAATCGCCGGCCTGACCTTGCCGGAGACATTATGACTCGAAGTTTAGGCCTAAGGCCCCGAACAAGCGTATGCGTAGCCGTTGCCTGTCAGGGAATTAACGAAAATGCGTATTTAGGACTCGCCTGTTCCTCAAATATACTGCAACGGTGAGCGGGCACTCCTTGAAGGAGAAGTCCAAATGTTCAAGATGGCAAGTCTGGCGGTGATGGGACTCTGGTTGGCGCTGACCAATGCCTGGCAAGGGGAAGCGTGGCGCGACGCGTGTGTTCAGCGCTGTTACACGGCGCGTGAATCAAACCCTGAACTGGAGCGGCAGGAAATCATCACCCTAGAAAAAGAGGCCGCGCACGCGATCCAGTTGACCGACGGCACATTCTTCCGCCGCGTTTACAGCGACGATTTTGCGGGCATGCTCTCACACGGGCAGCCGGTCAACAAAGCGCAGTGGATCGGAACGATTGGGGCACGTTCAGTCCAGTATGACTCGTTTAATGCTTCGGACATTAAGGTCCGCTTATTTCAGGAAACCGCAGTAGCGACGTGCCTCTGGTCAGCGCGATTTGTTGTCAAGGGTCAACACTTTAGCTCGCAGTTGCGGGTCATCCACGTTTATGTCAACACCGCGGACGGGTGGCGTGTCGTATCGGGTCAGAACACCAACCTTCCGCCCGATGTGCCTCAGCCACTGTAGATTCTGCCGCTGCATCCAGGCACACATCGCGTTGACGCTTCCACAAGTGGATGTTACGCTCCCGTCGCCCCATCCACGCATGCGCGCCGTCGATCTGATCCGCAAGAAACGTGATTCGGGAGAGCTTTCCCGCGAGGAAATCAGCTTCCTCGTTTCGGGCTACACCCACGGCGAAATCCCTGACTACCAAATGGCCGCCTGGCTGATGGCCGTGTGGATTCGAGGTATGAACCGTTCGGAACTCGCGGCCCTGACCGAAGTGATGCTGTATTCGGGCGAAGTCCTCAATCACTCCGATATTCCCGGCAAGAAGGTAGACAAGCATTCGACGGGAGGCGTAGGGGACAAGACGTCGCTGATTCTTGCGCCCATCGTTGCGGCGGGCGGGTTGACCGTTCCCATGATTAGCGGGCGCGGGCTGGGACATACGGGCGGGACACTCGACAAACTCGAAGCCATTCCTGGTTTCAATGTAAATCTTTCGCTCGACGAATTTCGCCGCGTGCTGCGCGAATGCGGCATGGGCTTGATCGGACAGACGGCGGAGATTGCTCCTGCGGACAAGAAAATCTACGCGCTCCGTGACGTCACCTCGACGGTTGAGAACATTGGCCTCATCTGCGCATCCATCATGAGCAAGAAACTCGCGGAGGGCATTGATGCGCTGGTGCTCGACGTGAAAACGGGTTCCGGCGCCTTCATGAAAAAGGAGGAAGATTCGATTCGGTTGGCAGAGGTGATGGTCGAGACAGGAAAGCGCATGGGCAAGAAAGTCGTCGCGCTGATTACGGACATGGATCAGCCGCTGGGGCGGATGGCCGGGCATTCGAATGAAGTAGCGGAGTCTATCGACGTCCTGAGTGGTCGTGGGCCGGCGGATCTGCGGGAGCTGAGTATCGAGCTCTCTGCCTGGATGTTTTATTTGTGCGAGCGATCAAAAAGCCTGGAGGAAGGCCGGCGCTTGGCGGAAACCATGATTGCCACGGGGCAGGCTAAGGAAAAATTCAGGCAGGGAATCCGTTTGCAGGGCGGAGATGAGAAGGTGATCGACGAGCCGCAGCGCCTGCCGAAGGCGCGGTTGCAGCTTGACGTCACCAGCACGGAGAGTGGTTTCCTCACAGCCATCGCTTGCGAGCAGCTCGGCACGGCATTGGCCATGCTCGGCGGCGGCCGGGAGAAAAAGGAAGACAAAATCGATCACGGCGTCGGATTGGAATTCCACAGACGCCTTGGCAACCGCGTGGAAAAAGGCGATCCGCTGGTGACAATCCATTACAATGGCGACGCCAAACTGGCAGAAGCGAAGAACCTCATATCAGGCAGCTATCAACTTGGGATGGAAGCGCCACGGGAAAAGCGGCCACTGGTTCGGCACGTCATCGGCGCTTGAAGCGAAAGAGTCACAAGCTTGAATCCTAAGCGTGGAGGCAAACAAGCCGTGCTCAGAATAGATCTTCACGGAAAGAATGAAATTAGGCCTGTTAATGTGGATTGCCGACCGAGATTGCTCCTGCGAATTCTCTTTTGTATAGCGCTCGTAACTTGCGCGATTGTGGCTAGCACGCACGCCCGCGCACAATCGCGCCGCATTGAGCTCGGCGATTTCGCGAAAATTGTAAACGTGTCCGACCCGCAAATCTCTCCAAACGGCAAATCCATTGTGTGCGTGGTATCGCGCGCAAACATGGAAGAAGACCGTTTCGATCGCGAGCTGGTTCTCGTGGACATCGCCAGCGGCACGCCGCATGTTCTCACTCGCAACCGTAAAGATACAAGTTCTCCGCGCTGGTCGCCCAATGGAGATCACCTTGCCTTTTTGGCGGCGGTCGGGCCAGCCAAGGAAGAAAAGGCGCAGCTTTTCATACTTCCCATGAGCGGTGGCGACGCCGCCAAAATCACCGATGCGCCCAACGGCGTCGAGCAATTCGCTTGGCGCTCCGACGGAAAAGACATCGCCTACGTCACCGCAGACGAGGCCGCCAACAAAAAGGAGATCGAGAAACATCTCGATGCGTTCGAAGTGGGCGACAACGGCTTTTTGGAAACGAAAGCGCCCACGCCTTCGCACATCTGGCTGGTTGCCGCCGGAGGAGGAAGCCCGCGACGCCTGACTTCTGGCTCCTGGAGTCTTCCCAAGGTCTTGCCGCCGAGCTCTCCTTCTTCGCCGCTGTCATGGTCCGCGGACGGAAAACTCCTCGCCTTTACGAAGCAGGAGGATCCGCACTCGGGAGATAGTGATGGGCGGACAGTCCAGATCCTGAGCGTTAATTCCGGCGAAATCCGGAAACTCACGAATCACGAAAAATTCGAGGGGTTTGGCACGTTCTCGCCCGACGGGAGCCAGCTCAGTTACTGGTATCCGCAAAATGGTGACCGCGCCGACGAAAACGAAATTTTCACCACTTCGGCTTCGGGAGGCGAGGGGCAAGACGCGACGCGCTCGATCGACCGGAATATTCTTCGCGCGATTTGGATGCCGGACGGGAAATCACTGCTCGTCGGCGGCCACGATGGCACGCAAGTTGGGCTGTGGTTGCAGCCGCTCGGCCTGGCGGCAAAAAAACTCCCGCTCGGCGATGTGAGCCCCTCATGGTCGTTCTGGGTGGACGTCACGGTAGGCCGAAACGGTGAGATAGCCTTTGCGGGCCGCAGTCCGAATCAGCCCGCCGAGTTGTACTTCATGGCCTCGCCGAATGACCCGCCGAAACGCTTGACGAATTTCAACCAGGAGATCGCCTCGCTCACCCTGGGCAGGACGGAAAGATTCGAATGGCAGGGGCCCGACAAGTTTCACGAAGATGGCGTGATCGTATATCCGCCGGGTTTTCAGAAAGAGAAAAAGTATCCGCTGGTGCTAATCATTCATGGTGGTCCCCGCGCAGCGACCACTACGGATTTCAGCTTTCTGCCGCAATTCGTGGCCGCGCATGACTTCGTCGTGTTTGAGCCGAACTATCGCGGCAGCGAGAACCTCGGCAACGCGTACACGCGCGCCATTTGGAACGACGCAGGCGATGGACCTGGCCGCGACGTTATGGCGGGGATCGAAGCGCTCAAGAAACTTGGTTTCGTGGACCAAGCGAACATCGGGGTTAGCGGCTGGTCCTATGGCGGCTACATGACCACCTGGTTGACGGGGCACTACCAGATCTGGAAAACGGCAGTGGCCGGCGCCGCGGTTACCAATATGTACGACCAGTACAATCTCGCGGATTTCAACGTCACCGAGCACTACATCTTCAATGGTTCTCCTTTTGTGGGAGACAACCTCAAAGCCTACCGCGAGCAATCTCCCATCAGCTACGCCGCACACATGAAGACTCCCACGCTGATTCTTTCCGACACCGGCGATTTTCGCGTGACCGTCACGCAATCGTACGAACTGTTCCATGCGCTGAAGGACAACGGCGTGCTGGTACGATTTTTCGCTTATCCCGTGGGCGGGCATTTCCCGAACGATCCGGTGCGCCAAGCGGACGTCTATCGCCGCTGGACCGAGTGGCTGGTGGACCATTTGAAGTGAAGTCTTACGAGCGTTTTCGCGCGAGATGTTCCGAGGCCGTTGAGAGACACGACAAAAAGGAGAGCGCATGGGGCGATTCGCAGGTTTGCTGGGCTTGGCCACAATGCTGGGACTGGCGTATCTCTTCTCCACAGACCGCAAAGCCATCCGCTTGAAGACGGTTCTTTGGGGGCTTGGCCTGCAGATCTCCTTCGCCTTTTTTGTCCTGCGTTTTGAAATCGGCCGCCAGATCTTTCAGGCTGCCGGCGCGGCCGTGAATCGGCTGCTCAGCTTTTCCTACGTGGGATCGGAATTTGTTTTGGGTGAAATCGGCAAAAAGACATCCTTGTTCGGTTTTTCCTTTGCGTTTCAGGTCCTGCCAACAATTATTTTCATCGCCGCGTTCTTTGCGCTGCTCTATCACATTGGCGTCATGCAACTCATCATCCGGATTGCCGCGTGGGTGATGACGCGCGTCATGGGTGCGAGCGGAGCGGAATCGCTGAATGTCGCCGCCAGCATCTTCATGGGCCAGACGGAAGCGCCACTGACGATTCGTCCCTTCCTGAACAAACTGACGAAATCCGAATTGATGTGCGTCATGACCAGCGGCATGGCCCATGTTTCGGGCGGAATCATGGCGGCCTACATAGCCTTCGGCATCGAGGCGAAGCATTTGTTGACGGCCGTGATCATGACCGCGCCGGGCACATTGTTGATGGCCAAGATGCTGGTTCCTGAAACGGAGCAGCCTCTTACGGCAGGGCGCGTCCAGATGCCCGAGATGGAAAGAGAGCCGAACGTTCTTGGCGCTATCTCGCGCGGTACCGTGGACGGTCTGCACCTCGCACTGAATGTCGGCGCCATGCTGATCACCTTCATTGCTCTCCTGGCCCTCGTCAACGCGATGATGGGTTGGGGGCACAGCCACGTTGCGTGGTTCCCGGACAACCTTCAGAGAATATTCGGCTGGCTTTTTGCGCCCATCGCCTGGGTCATCGGGATTCCCTGGCACGATTGCGCCCGGATCGGCAACCTGCTCGGCACGCGTATGGTCATCAACGAGTTGGTCGCGTTTCAGCAGCTTGCCGGCATGAAAGACATGCTTGATCCGCGCTCCTTCACCATCGCCACCTTCGCGCTTTGCGGCTTCGCCAATTTCAGTTCCATCGGTATTCAGATCGGAGGCATCGGCGCGCTCGCTCCAGAGCGCCGGGGACAGTTGGCGCAGTTCGGGATTCGCGCCATGCTTGCGGGAACAATGGCCAACTTGATGTCCGCCTCCATCGTGGGGATGTTTACGTGAGCGCCAAGAAAAATCCAAGCTCCAGCAACAAAAAAACTCCATCATTCGAAAAAAGAGCGGCCACAACTTCGGCCCGCGGCACTTCAGTCGGGGAGTACGAACGCGCCGAAGCGGCAGCAGAATTCATATTTTCTCAAACTTCCTTGCGGCCGAAGATCGCACTTGTCCTCGGCTCTGGACTCGGGGCATTTGCAGATGAATTCTCCTCGGCCACAAAGATTCCCTATGCAAAGATTCCTCACTTTCCGCGGTCCACGGCTATCGGCCACGCCGGCAATCTGGTCATCGGAAAAGTGGAATCGATTCCCGTGGCCGGAATGCAGGGCCGTGTCCATCTTTATGAAGGTTATTCCGTCAACGATGTAGCCTTTCCGATTCGCGTCTTTGCCCGCATGGGAGTCAAGGCTGTCATCCTGACGAATGCGGCGGGCGGCATCAAGCGGGAATTCGTGCAAGGGCGGCTGGTGGTGATCAGTGACCACATCAATCTGCAGGGAACAAATCCGCTTTCGGGGCCGAACGACGATCGCTTGGGCCTGCGCTTTCCGGACATGACGGCCGCGTACGATCGTCGTTTCCGCGAGATGACTGTGGGCGAAGGGAATCGCATGGGCATCGGGATGTACGAGGGCGTGTATGCCGCGCTGCCGGGCCCTAGCTACGAAACGCCCGCAGAAATACGCTACCTCCGCGTGATCGGCGCGGACCTGGTGGGAATGTCCACCGTACCGGAGGTCATCGCCGCACGCCACTCTGGGATTCGCGTGCTGGGAATCTCATGCGTCACGAACGCGGCTGCCGGAATAATCGACCAGCCGCTCAATCACCTGGAGGTTCTCGAAACGGCCGAGCGCATCAAGGGACAATTCATCGGCTTGTTGAAAGCCGTGATTCCCCGGATTGCAGAACTCATCATGCAGCCATAAATCTGAGCGTGATCGGGAGGCTCAAGCGTGAGCGAGAATGAAATGCTGATATCCGCCGCGAGGCAAGCGCGGGAAAATGCGCACGCTCCATTCTCCAATTTTCGCGTGGGCGCGGCGCTGCGCGCTACATCGGGCCGGATCTTCGGTGGCTGCAACGTCGAGAACGCGACGTACGGGCTCACCCTTTGTGCCGAGCGCGTAGCCATTTTCAAAGCCATGAGTGAGGGCGAGCGAGGGTTTGACGCCATCTCCGTTGTCACCGACACGGACACCCTGACCCCTCCCTGCGGCGCGTGCCGCCAATTGATCTGGGAATTTTGCGGCGATGTCCCCGTGATCATGGCGAATCTCCGGGGCAAAGTGGAAATCATGCAGATGAAAGACCTTTTCCCCAAACCGTTTGATTCCTCCCAGCTGTGACGAGACGAAGCATGAAAATGGAAATCGGAAAGAGGAGAGGCCAGGCTGATTTCGCGGCGTTTGCACCTCTTATTGTCATTCTCAGTTTTATATTTTCGACCGTCCTCCTCGCACAAACAGAGAAGCAGGCAGTTAGTTTCGACCTCCTGGTCAAGAACGGAACCATCGTCACGATGGATGCCGACCGTCGGATCTTCGAAGACGGCGTGATCGCGGTGCGGGGAGAGGCCATCGTCTTTGTGGGCAAAAGCGCTGACTTTATGCTGGCTCACGAGAAAGGCGTGATGGCCAAGCGGACCATCGATGCGAAAGGAAAGCTGGTCCTGCCGGGATTTGTCAACGGCCATACGCACGTGCCGATGACCTTGCTCCGCGGCTTGCGCGACGATGTGACCCTCGATGAATGGCTGCACAAATACATTTTTCCTGCGGAAGCGAAAAACGTCACGGATGATTTTGTGCGCTGGGGAACCCGGCTGGCGGCGGCGGAACAAATTCGCGGAGGCATTACCACGTTTGCTGACATGTATTACTTTGAGGACGCCATCGCGGAAGAGACGAAAGCAGCGGGCATGCGCGGCGTGCTAGGAGAGACTTGGATCGATTTTCCTGCTCCTGACAATAAGACTCATGAAGCGGCGCTTGAGTACACGGAAAAATTCTTGCAGCGCTGGAAGGGTGACCCACTGATCCACGCGGCAGTGGCGCCACACTCGATTTACACCGATTCACAAAAAACGCTTCAGGACTCAGCGGTGCTCGCCCGAAAGTACAACGCGCCGATCCTTATCCACGTCGCGGAGATGAAAAAGGAATTGGAAGACAGCCGGGCACAAAACGGCACCACCCCCGTGCAATACCTAGAAAAAATCGGGATCCTCGGGCCGGATGTGGTCGCCGCGCATTGCATTTGGGTGGATGAGGCCGACCGTAAGATCCTGGCGCAGCGTCAGGTGGGCTGCGTGCACAATCCTTCCAGCAACATGATGCTGGCAAGCGGAGTTTCACCGGTCCCGGAGTTGCGCGCGGCGGGTGTGGCCGTCGGGCTGGGCACGGACGGTCCGGCAGGCAGCAACAACGATCTGAACCTGATGGAGGAGATGGATCTGGCCGCCAAACTCGCGAAGATCACAAAGATGGATCCGCGGGCGCTCAATGCAAAGACGGTTGTAGGAATGACCACCATAGAAGGCGCGCGGGCGTTGCACATGGAAAAAGAAATTGGCTCGTTGGAAGCGGGCAAGAAAGCGGACATTATTGTGATGGGATTGGACGCGCCTAGCGCTGTTCCCATGTACGACGTATATTCGCAGTTGGCCTATGCGTTGAAGGCGAACGATGTGGAAACGGTGGTCATCGGCGGAAACGTGGTCATGCGCGACAAAAAACTGCTGACGGTCGATGAGCCGGCAGCGATCGCCAAGGCCCGCGAGTACAAGATTAGAATTGCGGCTTCGCTGAAGTCAGCCGCGCAGTGAACTCCGCGGCAAATCAAGTGAGGTACATGCTTCTCAGCGGCCTCTTGACCCGGTGTACTCCACACCGCAACGGAACATTCTTTCTTCCCCGAGTTCCCGCACATGAACGATTAGGCCAGCGACAAATATATTTTGCGCACCCAAGGAGTAAGGAGCGGCCACTTCAATCGAGGCTTTTTCGAGATAGCGCTTGCGGCTCTTGAAGCACAGGCCGCCTCGCGAGATGTCTTCGCAGGCGACGATGTCATCGCCGAACCCAAAACTGCGTACGCAGGCCTTAAAGCTAACTCTGGTGCGCACATGCTTGCGGCGGTTTTCCTGGTGGGCCAAAGTCTGGGTTGCAACAGCCGTCTCCGGTTTCGCCTGCGCTGCCGTCTCCGTGGCTTCGTGCTTTTGGACAACCTCCACCGCCGGCGCTTCAAAGGGAGATTCCTCAGACGATTTTTTCCAAAAGGTGGAGGAGCCGCACCCTTTGCAATAGCGCACGATTCCTTCGTTGACGAGGAAGACGTCCGATTCCAGGTCGCTCTGCTCAACGGTATCTCGCGTCTGGCAGCGCACGCACTCCAGGAACACGCGGGTGGACGCTTTCTCGGAATCGGTCATCGGCGGGAATTTGATTCCCCAGAAGTCGATGGTTTCGTCCAGAAACGCCATCCCATATGTATACGTATTCTTCTGCGAGCCGAGTTGCCCCACCACGCGCACTTCAACTTCTTTGTCGGTGTCGAGGCGTCGCAGGATGAGTTCCTGCTCCGGGGAGAGCTTGTACCCAGAAACAATTCCTGCCCCAAAACGGCTAAGCAGCACGGTCTTCGTCGTTTCGGAAAAGACTTTGCCCTCCATGTCACTTCCCACCAGGAGAATCTTGATTTCTCGCGGAATTCGGCTGCTTCGGCGCACGCCTTCTGGAGGCATTCGGTCCACTCTCTCGAGAGGAAAAGCTAGCAGGATGGTACTTGGAACTTGCCTTCTAGGCCAATGATTTTGTGGAAGCTGTTTCGATCCCGTATATTCAAACCGGAAGGACCGCGGGAAAAATGGCGGCCGGGCCGGGGCAAATTCGAGGGGCGTAAATCGGGGAGATTTCGTAAAATCTATATTCCCCCGGAAGGGAAATGTTACCGACCAGATGCAACGGCGCCGAAAGAGGTTCCCGTTTATTGCTCAGGCGGAGGTCCTCCGGGCAAAGCGCGGGAGCGCGCATGGCCGCCCGCATTACCGATTTGAGCGCCCTAGGCTGCTACGTGGATACGATCAATCCGCTTCCCGGCGGCACCCCAGTACTGATAAAGATCTTCAACCATGCCCAGCAGTTTGAAGCCCCGGCGACGGTAGTCTATTCACACACTCATCTCGGCATGGGACTGGCCTTCCGGGAAGTCCAGCCGATCTCCGGGAAAGTGTGCTACAGAACTGGCTTCAGGATTCTGTGTAAACCACCTCGAGAAGGATAGGCCTTTAGCCGAGCCGATCTCGGGGAATTTGATCCGAGCTTCATAGCTGGCCACATCCCGGCGAATGATTCCCGGCACAAAATCGAGATTCAGTAGTATGATCCTTTTGTCTCCCCGGGCGCACAACCATTCTCTCTACACACTAGGAAGGCATGCTAGATGGAAGACCTCTCGCGCCGGGTGGAAGACCGTTCTCCCTTTGCCATTCGAGTCGATTTGAGCAGTCTTGACGTTCGCCGTCCCACACAGGAGGCTCTCACCACAAATGTGAGTCTCCACGGGGCACGAGTAGTGGCCAATAAGCCGTGGAAGCCCAACGATCGCTTGGACTTGCGAACTCTCCCAGGGGATTTTCGCGCTCGTGCTCGCGTGATCTATTGCCAGGCTTTAGGCAGGGATTCGTTTGCCATGGGTTTACAGCTGATTGCCGCAACGGGCAGATGGAAATAGAGGAGCCGGTCGCGCCTTAGCGCGAGAGCTGAAGCAGCGCTTCGTTGATCTTGGACAAATCAGAGTCGAGCCGATAGTAGCCAGAACGCCATTCTGAGGTCGTTTCATCGGCGCGGAAACTGATCACCGCAAAATCGCCGGCCGACGCCTGCCCATTGATCACCGCAGGAAACTTCTCTCCAACGTAGGTGACGTTGTGTTGGCTAAGGACACTCGCACACTCGTTCACGGAGAGCACGGCCCGGAGCATCCCTTGGTTCTTGGCGTGGGGTTGGCAAAAGTAGAGGTTTGGCATACGGAAGGATAATCGGCAAATGAGAGCAAAACTTGAATAGTACTTTCGGGCAATGGGCTGGGACTTAGCGGCAAGCGCTCGAAAAAGATTCTCGCTGTTCTAAGCTGTTCATTTATAATAACTTACATACGTTTTCCGGCATCTTCTAGACCAGGAATTGACGGCAGGCCCAAAACTCTTCAGGAAACGGTTCGATACGGGGGCCGTCCTCACAGTCGAAACGCTTGGTT
>Ga0307475_10001825_pt1 | contig 12676 bp, 18 predicted proteins | sample atmos_gasesECM1C_FD_203317 | JGI IMG/M metagenome (GOLD analysis project Ga0307475, IMG submission 203317) | Hardwood forest soil microbial communities from Morgan-Monroe State Forest, Indiana, United States - atmos_gasesECM1C_515 | ecosystem: Environmental > Terrestrial > Soil > Temperate... | reverse complement strand
AAGCTTCCGCTCGAACGAGTCAGGAATAGCTTCTCCTAGTTCGGAAGTCTTTGGCCGGTGTGACTGGATTGAGATGAAACCGGGAGTTAGAAAGTTTTTTCGTTTTATGCGGCTACACCCCTGCCTCTTGTCTCAGTTCTTGGAACTTGCGCTCTAACCAGCCTTTCTGGTCGGAGGCATCCATCGAGGATTCCCGCGAGGGAGCTTGGCCAGACGCTGTTTTCTCCTTGAGGTTTTCCTTCACATGGAGAGCTTTCTGCCGTTCATTCGTCATGGTTATCCCGCCTGGTCAATTTATCCCGCCAGTATAGGGAAAGCCTGATTTGGGAATCTGTGCAATTTTGCACAGACATATCGGGATGGCAACATGCAACATCGCTTAGGATTTCCCAGCGTAGGAATCGAAGCTCCTGATTAGACGCTTGCAGCAATTTGCGCTCAAAGTGCAGGGTTCTGCGACGGCGTTTTTGCCTCTGACCGCAACTACAGTCATCACGGGCCCTATCAGTCATCACAAATGGCACTAAAACTGCCCCAATAGCTTGCAGACACGAAGCGCGGTGACTCGTGCCTACCTCCTCCTCCCCAGTTCTTGGGGAGGCGATCTCGTGCGTTGTGAAGACCTACTAAAGCCTGATTTGATCAGTGAAGTCATACCTCTGGTTGCCGGTGTTTTGGTATTCGTGATCTTGCTGCTTATCCTTGTGGTAGCACTGACGCAATCATCCGCGCTGCTCTGAAGGCCGAGATTCGCCTACTGCTCAGCGATCCTGATCGCGGTGCCTCACGTCCCGCGAGCAGAGCGCAAGAATCACTATGAGTCGAAATTGTTGCTATTCGACGCCGTAGATCGAAAAGTCATGTACTTGGACCCAAACAGCCAGTCGAATATGGGCAGGAAAATGTTGAAGTTCTTTTGCGGTCTAGCGTGGTGCGCCAAATGATGCGCTCTCCAGGCATCCGGCACCCATCTTCCGTCGTGTGTTCGCAAGTGGATCTCTATTCCCACCACGATGTAGGTCAGGAAGGCAGCAGCTACTCCTGCCAGTATCCGCAGATGGAGCAACTGGTCGGGAACCGCAAAGAGCAGAACATTGGTGATAAAGATGGCAGTCCAGAATCCGAATGTCATGGTGATGTGCTGGGGATTGGAGGGCGCAGAATGATGCAGAGTGTGACGCATGGCAGCAGGCTGGTACAGGCTAGGCCAGTGCATCACCCAGCGATGATATGCATACTCGATCCAGTTCGACCAGACCAACCCGGCGAAGAAGCCCGCCAAGAATCTCATTTGACCACCACCATTACTTGCTCGCAGCCCTTGCGATACGTGACGGCAGCGGTCCGGCAGTGCGGCGGGCTAGAGGACAGATCGCAGTCGATGAGTCGAATGCGGGTAGCGCATTCCAGTTGGATGTTCATGTAGAGCAGGAAAGGCTTAGGTCGGGATCGCGATGCGCAGCCGGTCAGGGTAGCTATCAGCAGCACGCTGACCCAGGCTCGGCCCGACATGAAACGCGCCTCCTCATGTGGGAGGGCTTCCTAGAGGGAGTCGAACAGATGTCCCCCAGAACTGCTCATCATTAGGAGTCTAGTCGTGAGCGCCTATATATAGGACGAGGCTGTTGACACGACGAAAACTCCAACGCTACTTGGTGCACGCAGACTTCCAAGTGGGACGCAACAGCAAACGCTGAATACAACAAACTTATGAACGGTCTCGACGAAATTCTGCCGGTTAAGTGTGCAAACGTATGAACACGTCCGCCGGCGCGACGTGACGACCCCGTTTACGGACACTTCTCTAGGGCATTCTCTCTCGGCGCGTGCCCTCGCCCACCCGCAGGGGTCGTCCTGGGGGACGAAAGTAGGTCATTTTTGAGGGGGCAAGCGGGTGTAAAATGCGCCCCTCGCAGGGGGGCCACCATGGACTGGCAATGCAGATGTACTACGGTGGAACACAAGCATCCGGATAATCGCTGTCCGAAGCCCGCTGTTACTGCGGAGGGCTACTGCCAAGAATGCCACGACAAGGCTGCGAAAGAGGCCATGGACGCCCAGGAGATTACTCAAGGCAATTAGCTTGAGCGTACAATAGCCCGCTTTTCGACGTCAAAAAGGAAAGTCCGGTTTAGAACATCTTTGGTATACAACGTTTGCTCCAATCCCGGACGGTGTTCCATGAAGAATACGCAGGCGACGCTATCTAGGACCTCAGTCAATGAATCACTTTTTGTCACTAGCCCTTCTCGCAGTGGTTTTGTTCTTTACGACTGTGCCCCGTATTCAGGCGGAGGACCGCGACAGGTGTCAGCGCCGAGTCGTACACGCGGAGCATGAACTCCACGAGGCAATCGAGAAACACGGACGCAACAGCAAGCGAGCAAATCACGAGCGCCGAGAATTGCATAATGCGCGGGAGAGGTGCTGGCGTGAGCGGCATCAGTGGTGGGATGAACACGAGCACCGCTGGCGCACGGAACGCGATTGGAACGAGCACGACCACGACTAGCCAGCCCAGCTCTACTCCCCAGCTCTGCTCGCGAGACGATACGCCGCGCTTCTCCCCGGCCATTCGTCTAGCATGCTACCTATTCGATTAGGCTGTTTACGTCTGCAATGAAGCGGCTTACAGTCTTGTCGCTGAGCAGTTGCTCTGTAGGGGAGAGCTGCTTAGACGCGCTGTTCGGACGCGCCTCTCCGCCCAATCCAACCACAACCTTCGCCCTACTGCGCCGGAGTGTGGGTCGCGGAGGCCTCTGGCATCATCGGCGCGTCCAGCATTCCCTTCGCAGTGTAGTCACTAGGGACGACGCGATAGCGATAAATCATGCCGTGGTCGCCGACCACATAGCCCCGGTCCCTGGCTGGCAGACTGAAAGCAACTACTGGCGCGGGAAAGCGCACTTCGCGCGAAGTCCAATGTTTTCCTCCATCGACGGTGTAGGCCAAAGTTGAGCCCATACACGACCAGCCCACCTCGTGATCGGTAAATTTGAGTTGGGTATCTATTCCCCCCGGCAGTTTGGCGACCACGCCTTGCCACGTCTGGCCGCCGTCGGTGGTTCTGTACAAATTGGTCCCGGAGCGCGCTGCATAACCAGTATTCTCGTCGAGGAAAAATGCGGCCCATACTCGTTGATCATCCGGTTCCTCTGGGCCAACCAACACCTTCCAGCTTGCCCCGCCATCCTCAGTTTTTTCGACGATGCGCTTGTCACCCAGCGCATAACCTACATGGGCCGATGGGAATTGAAGCACCCAAACATCGCAGTTCTTCTCCTGGGTCAGTCCTTCGACCTCCATCTTTGCTTGGCAGCGGAAAACCTCTTTCCAGCTAGTACCGCCATTCTGGGTTGCATACATTCTGCCGCCGACAGTGCGGAATCCCTTAACATCAGAGACAAAAAATGCGTCTCCCCGAATGTCCCCACTCACCTGCTGCCAATTTTCACCGTCGGTTGAACGAAACATGGTATTCCAGGCCTGAGCCCAGCCGTGCGTGGCATTGGTGAAAAATAAATGCTTAAGCTGTTCGCCTTGCGCCTGCGGATCGCCGCCAAGTTCTGCCGTCCAACTGTTACCTCCATCCTTTGTGTGAAGTATGGTACCGGCTGCGCCCGATACCCAACCTTCATCTTTGCTCACAAAAAACACATCGAATAAAGTCAGGTCCTGCTTGTAGTTCACCGGCTCGAAAATGGCTTTGAGTTTTGCCTCTGCGGCCCTCTGTGCGCCAGCCGCCGTGCTTTGTGCGGGCTTTCTGGTGGTGGCCGTCTGCGACACAACCAAGCATGGGCTCAGAGCGAGTAGCGCGACGATCAACGTGACGTGGTTCATGGTCTCTCCTTATACTGTGAACTTCCCGGGAGGGGACCCAAAACGCAGAAAGCTACGGTAAGCCGAAAACAGGAGGATGTTAACTCAGCTCTTAACGGAAGCAAAGGGGGGCTGCCCGCCTTTCTCGTAGATCGTGGATTTGACGGTCACCTTGTCCACAGCGAGGCTTCAAACGGTTTGCCCTATGATTGTCACGTTTAGTGCCACTCCCCGTCGCACCCCCTGGACAATCGATGATGCGACGGACGAGTTCGTCGGAGGCCAGCCATGACAGCTTCAGAGTCCGCTCTGCCTTTTCCCGAATGGCCGCTTAAATATCGAAAAGCACTGGGCGAAACAGATCGTGAGAAATTATCGGAGGGTGTAGCAGAGGCTGAGGCGGCGATCTTCGACCGCTTGCAGCAATTGAGTCAGATTCAAGACGAACATGGCGAGCATCAGGCTATCCAGGATGCTATCCGTGCATTGCGGGTTATCAAACGGGACAGGCTTAATTTTCCCGATTGGGAATCACGCTTGAACGGCTCTTAGCAAATCCTCGGCTTGATTGACCAGTGTCTTCATGCCAACCGCTTTGGAAACTACTGCGCTGATCCCGACAGCGAACGCTTCTCGCGCCACTGTTTGGTTGTCGTGAAGCGTGAAGAGGATGATGGGAACTGTTGGCAGCATTCCTCTCAGCACCGCTGCTGCCTCCAGCCCGTTCATGATTGGCATCGACAGGTCCAGCACGATGAGATCAGGCTTCAATTCTCGTGCTTTATCGATTGCATCCCGACCGTTCTCTGCTTCCCCACATACTTTCCAACCTGAGGTATGCTCGAAAGTCGTCCGCAACAGATGCCTGATAGCAAAAGATTTGCGGCTCTCGCGGCGAAGCCCTTTTTGACCACCAACTTCCAAGTCCTAGAAAAACAATGCGTGGAGACAGTTCTTGGAGTTTTCCTGTGCTCATTGACCCTTGTGCCTTTGCAGTCCTATGATTCCCGCCAATGGGTACATCCTCTCAATTCGTGGGGCAAAGCATTTCGCACTACCGCATCGTCGAGAAACTCGGCGGGGGCGGGATGGGCGTGGTGTACAAGGCTGAGGACACCGAGCTTGGGCGTTTTGTTGCCTTGAAATTCCTGCCCGATGAACTTGCGCGAGACCCACAGGCACTGGAACGTTTCCGCCGCGAAGCTCGTGCTGCCTCTGCTCTCAATCATCCCAACATCTGCACGATATACGAGATCGGCAAGCACGATGGGCAGCCATTCATCGTCATGGAATTTCTGGACGGCGTGACGCTGAAGCACCAGATCGTAGGGAAGCCGCTGGACATCGAAACGGTGCTCGATCTGGGTATCGAGATCGCCGATGCGATGGACGCTGCGCATGCCGTTGGCATAGTTCATCGGGACATCAAGCCTGCCAACATCTTTATCACGAAGCGTGGGCACGCCAAGCTTCTCGACTTCGGACTGGCGAAAGTAACCTTGAAGCCAACGAGCGTTGCGATGAGCGCCCCGACTATCGAGTCTGAGGAACATCTGACGAGTCCCGGCAGTGCGCTAGGCACGGTCGCTTACATGTCCCCGGAGCAGGTGCGAGGAAAGGAACTCGATGCTCGCACGGATTTGTTCTCATTCGGTACGGTGTTGTACGAGATGTGTACGGGTACGTTGCCATTCCGGGGTGACACTTCGGCACTGATCTTCAACGCGATTCTGGAACGTGCTCCCGTAGCTCCTGTGCGACTGAATCCAGATGTTCCGCAGGAATTAGAGCGAACCATAAACAAGGCGCTGGAAAAAGATCGCGACGTTCGGTATCAGTCCGCCGCTGACCTAAAGGCCGACCTGAAACGTCTAAAACGTGAAACAGGTTCCGGAACATCGCGAAGCACCCGCGAGCAAGTTACCCGCCGCCCCAAGCTTGTCGCGATTGCTGTCTCCATTGTCCTTGTGGTGGTCTGTGGTGCCGCGATTGCGTGGTGGAAGAGCGAGCGAGATCATCCGAAGAGCACTTTGCCGAACCAAACGACAGTGGCGGTACTCCCGTTCGGAAACATGGATGCTGATAAAGACGTTGATTTTCTTCGTCTGGCACTTCCCGACGAGATCGCGACCACCTTGAGCCATGTACGTTCCTTATCGATCCGCCCCTTTTCGGAGACAAGCAAATACGTCAGCCCGGACACAGACTTTCAAAAGGCGGGTCGCGAGATGCGGGTAAGCAGTATCGTCACAGGACACTTTCTCAAGGCGGGTGACCAGTTACAGGTAACGTTGGAAGCCATCGACGTTGATACGAATCAAGCAGTATGGCGGGACACGCTGACTGTTGCGGGTCAAAACATGATTGCCATGCGCGAACAAGTCCTGTCGAGGATTGACAACGGGCTTGTTCCCGCTTTACGCCCAGCGGCAAGTACGTCGGAACCCGGATCACAACCCAAAAGTGAGGAGGGTTACGATCTGTTCCTGCGAAGTGCGGCGGTGCCACACGATCCGTTACCAAACAAAGAGGCTATCAAGATGTTGGAACGAGCGGTCGGTCTCGATCCAACCTATGCTCCAGCGTGGGACGCACTCGGTCAACGCTACTATTTCGACGCTGCCTATTCGGATGGCGGTCAAGCCGCCTTTGACCGCTCCAGTGCCGCTTTTGAACGTGCGAAAACTCTTGATCCCAATCTGATCTCTGCCGTCTTAAATCTGTCGGTCAACTGGGTCGACCGGGGGCGATTGGAAGAGGCTTACACGGAAGTGGCACAACTCTTGAAAAGGCGACCGGAATACGGTTATGCCCATTTCGCGCTTTCTTATGTTCTGCGTTATGCAGGTCTACTCAAAGAGTCCCAGCACGAATGCGACACGGCTTTAGGTCTTGACCCCGGAAACTATACATTCCGTTCCTGTGCAGTGGCATTTGTTCAGGACGGAAACTATCCGCGTGGGATGGAATACCTCGCCCTCGACGCGGGTTCACATTGGTCGAAACGTAACGAGGTGTTTATCCTCCTGCGCCAAGGCATGACTGCTCAGGCGTTGGGAAAGGTTCGCACAATTACCGATGACCCCAGAATGCGGCTGGTCGAGGGCTGCTTAGAGAAACGCCCTTCGTCAGAAATCGCAGAGCTTTCCGATGGCGCTCATGGTTTTTCTCTTTCTGATCCTGAAATTCGAGAGGGTACAGCGGAAATCGAAGCTTTCTGCGGTCGGAATCAAGTTGCGCTTGGGCTGCTTCGTCAAGCAGTGCAAGATAGATTCTGCTCGTATCCTGCTCTCGATTCCGATCCGCTGTTTTCGCCCTTGCGCCATACCACCGAGTTCCATGAAATCCGTTCCGCAGCGATGGATTGCCAAAAGAAGTTCTTGGCTTATCGGAACGAACATCCCCAGTGAAGCATGCGAGAGGAGATCACAATGCGTCGAGAACGTGCGCTGAAAGTTGTGCTGGTGTTGTTGGGACTGCTGTTTTCGGCTGCCGTTTATCCCTTGATGATGATGGTCAAGCAAGACCCCGCGTTGGCGATGATGATGAGCCTATACGCCACGCTCGGCGTTTTCCTGCTGCTGGCAGCCCGTAACCCATTTGAGCATCGCAGCCTTATCGCCTTCACGGCGTGGTCGAGCTTTGCCCACGCGACGTTGATGGCTGTGCAGGCATTTCTTAATTTGATCCCGCGCAGAGAATTGGTGGGCGTGGTTGTGTTCATTCTCATTGGTGTAGCGCTAATCGTGTTGGCTCCAGCAAAGCAGTCAGTCGAGCGGGTAGCGGCAGCAATTGTGTAGTCTCGCACTGTGGGAAATCGCCGACCCGACATTCCTATCCTGAAAGAAGTACGCAAAGCTGCAATAGAACTCGTCCTAGTTGTTGGCGGACAAGGGACTGGAATGTAGATGATAGGACGGGTAATTGGACATGCCGATCACCGCAGCGGTCATCTTGCTTCTGGCAATCCTGCTGGCTCCGATCCTTCTAATCCGATTCCGCAAACGGTGGGTAGCAGCCTTCAATCTCGCTGTTACGAACCGGATCACGAGCCGGTTCGCCGCCCGATTGCCCGGCTTCGGCATTCTTACGCGTAGGTCGAAAGTCAGGCAAACTCTACCGGACGCCAGTGAACGTTTTTCGAGAGCCCAACGGATTTCTGATCGCGCTAACTTATGGACGAGAATGCGAATGGGTCAGGAATGTCCTAGCCGCTGGGGGCTGCCAGCTTGAGACGCGCCGCGTGCTGTATCAACTTTCAGCACCGTCCATCGTGCATGATCCCACTCGGCGACGGTTCCCGCGGTTCGTACGTATGATCCTCGGAATCATTGGTGCGAACGATTACATGCAGCTTTCAGCTTCTCACGCGCAGGGCGTTGCACCCTATTAGTCAAGCGAAGTGGATATGCGGCTCCCAAGACGTGTGGGGTTGTGCAGTCACAAAAACCAGGTGGGGCGTCTTGCGCAGAAGATACACACCTTGCCGTCAGCACGGTGATCAGACAGAAGACAATCGAGAAGCGCGCCACAAGGGAACTATATCTCATGCACCCGCCCCGGGAGTACGGTTCCTCGCTGGCGATTTCAATCGGAAGTGGGGTTGTGAGTGTAATCGCGATATTACGCCAGTTAGGACGCAGAACGCTGCGCATAGACCCGTTCCAGCAGAAAGGCGATGCCGGCGCCGATGAGAACGAACGGCCAGACCCAATGCGTGTTGACGTGGATCATGCGCACTCCCGAGAGCAGGAACATGAGACCACCGATCAGAAATAGTGGGCCAGTGATAGCACAGTGAAATGTGCGATTCCTAAGCCAGTTGGCGAGGCAACCGATGGCCATGCCGAAAAGGCACGTAGCCTCGGACGACGCACGGAGAGGACGCCAATAGATTCCTATAAGGCTTAGAACTCCCCACGCCATGAGCGAGACGATGAACCAATAGCAGATTGCTGCTGGCGAGCTACAACAAGCTCTCACTTGCTTTGTCATAGCGTTGGATTGTCCGTTCTGACTCGACTTCATGGTGTCTGCCAACATCGTAGGCCATCTGCGTAGCAAACACCATGCGATGCCGAGTAGTTGACGTAAGCAGGCGATAAGACTCACCCCCCTCCGGCGGGGTCAATGAGTGCTATGGCGATGTTACGGCAGTTGTCGCGTTGCTTGACCCGTCGTACCTCAAATGAAGTAGATGTGGTTAACCAGCTTTCCAGAGTGCTGAGTTCTTGCTATTCTCCAAATATGTTTCATGCTGGAGTAGGTGCCAAACAACCGGAGATCGGAGAAGTTATGATTAGGTATTCTATTCTGGCTCTAATGTCAGCCTTTCTGTTCTTTGCTGCCCGCTCAACGCAAGCGCAAACTCAAACAGTGCTCCACAACTTCACAGGTGGCACCGATGGGCGGTATCCCGATGCTGGCCTCACAGCTGACGGAAAGGGAAAGTTCTACGGGACAACGCAGGGCGGGGGAGACTCTGGAAACGGGACAGTGTTCCAGCTCTCGCCGAACGGGAGCGGAGGGTGGAATGAGACTGTGATCTACAGCTTCTGCTCTGCTCCGAACTGCGCGGACGGGGTGGGTCCATTCTTTTCGTACGTGACGCTCGACAGCCTCGGGAACCTTTATGGAACAACGTGTGGCGGCGGTTCCAGTAGTAACGGCGGCACCGTATGGGAACTTAGTCCTGTGGGACCAAGCTGGAAGGAAACTGTCCTCTACAGCTTTAACGGCTTTTCTCGGGGCAATTTCTGCCCCATAAATGGTTTGATCATGGATTCGGCGGGTAATTTATATGGCACAACTTACAGCGACGGTCCAGCAAGTGTCTTCAAGCTGAGCCCGTCGAGCGGCGGCTGGACGGAACAAGTCATTTACTCGTTCAGTGGCGACGGGGGATTACGATACAACGGACTGGCGATGGATTCTCGCGGGAACATCTTCGGCAGCACACCATCAACAGTTTTCGAGCTGTCTCCAAATGGCAACGGCGGTTGGACTCCCACCGTGATCCATAGCTGGTTGGGAACGACGTTCGTATTGCCGACGGGCAATCCAGTGCTCGACAGCGCCGGGAACCTCTATGGAATAACCTATCAGGGCGGCGCTTACGGTACAGGATCGGTCTACAAGTTAAGCCCCAAGAGAAAGGGCGGATGGGCTTTTAAGTCCTTATATTCCTTCAATGGCTGTCCCCACCATCTAGGAGGGCCCGTCGCAGGGGTTGTGCTCGGTGTCTCCGGAAACCTTTACGGCACTACGCCCCTCGGCGGTAGCTATTGCGGTACTACCAACCAAGGCTATGGAACGGTTTTTGAGCTGGTCGCGCCAGTCGGTTCCGGGAGCTACACAGAAAAAGTCCTCTGGAATTTTAGTGGAACGGATGGGGCTAATCCGTACGCCACTCTGACCCGCGATAGCGCGGGTAAGCTCTATGGAACGACGGCATCAGGAGGGAGCAACGGAGGCGGTGTTGTGTTCGAGGTGACTCCTTAGATTCGGAATAGGATTCTCAGGGCAAAGCCCATCTTCATAACGGACGCTAACAGGCGATTTCGCTCATTGACCTGTCGATGAGTGTAACGGCGATTTTACGTTAAGTACTGCGGTTCGGCTTCCAATCTTAGTGAGTTATCGTCAGGGGAATAGTGTTAGACGAAACAGTGAGTGTATTCGTAGTTGCACCCTGATCTGTCTTGCGGACGTTCCACGGGAAGTGCCATAGAAGTGTAACGGAATAGGTGTCGGGTTTGAGGTCGAACTTGTCATGGATGGGGACTTCCATACTCCACGTCTCGCTCGGTTGGATTGTGTAAAGAATATTTCTTCCACAAAGGGGAAGGTCTATTTGGCCTTTTTGCACAGGCCTATACGGGACAAGCTCACCGCTCGAATCCGTCAGATGTACGGTGTAGGGGTCTGGACACGAGGCAAACCAAATCTTGTGCGCCGAATGGTTGGTTATCGAAGCCCTGACCGACCCCAGATATTCCGCCTCTGGCTGAATGACAACTAAGATAGATTGGTCGATTTTCCGTCCCGACGCGGCTAGACACAGGATGATTATTAGTCCTAAGCTCAGGAGCAGCGTTTTCCGATTGTTCATAGAGCCCCTTCGATTGCCGGGAATCGTCCCTAGCTCCTATATATTACCGGACGGATAGTTGCTGCAAACAGGCGATAACGCTCAAAACCCCTCAATGAGCGATATTGCGATGTTTCGCCAATCGACGATTGGCCAGTCCAGCAGACCTGGACGATTTGTGCAACATGCCTACCTTGGGGCAGGCGTTCTTAGCGATCGTGACTTCACCACGTCGAAATCGCGATCGCGCTGCAGCTGAATGTCTTTTCACACGTTACTAACTGATGAAATAGGGGTACAATCGTCGCCGTTCTTGAGATAGTAAGAAATTTCGGTTCTTCTAACTCGATGGCGCAAAATTCTTTTTTCAATCGGCAGTCAGGTCCAAAGCCCTGTTTTCGTCTCCTTTCTTCCATGCGGCAGGTGCGAGAGCAAGTCGCGCGGTTATGGGAGTCCAACAACATGTCCTCTCCAATCCAATTGGCATCAGTGAGTACACTAGCTCGACGTCCATTACTGTTACTGAAGGTCGTGCTGATGGTGTGCGCAGCTGCAATAAGTTCCTCGGCATTCACCCGAACCACAGCCTCGCTTGCGGTAACTTCAAGCGGCGTTGTCGTGACTTCTGTGAAGGCAGGCCGCGTTATCACGCTGACTGCTACTGTCGAGGCGGGAACCACGGCAGTGAAACAGGGCCAGGTGAATTTCTGCGATGCCACGGCGGCATATTGCACGGACATTCACATTCTCGCCACCGCGCAACTCACGAGTTCTGGCACGGCCACTTACAAGCTCCGCCCTGGGATCGGCAGGCACAGCTATAAGGCTGTGTTCGTCGGCACCAACTCGTATGCCCGTAGTATTTCGAGCGCATCCCCGCTGACAGTGACCGGAACTACTGGGCCATTTGCGACAGCCACCTCGATTGCGGAAACCGGGGCATGGGGGAATTACACGCTGACTGGAACCGTGACAGAGGCGGGAGGAACGGTCGCGCCCACTGGGACCGTCTCCTTTCTGGATGCCAGCAAAGGGAATTCGGTCCTGGCAATCGGATCGTTGGGGACGGCTGTTGCCGGGGTCGGCTGGCCAAACCCAAAATCGCTGCCGAACACGCAGGGCACCTATTTCGTATTGGTGGCGGACCTTAACGGAGACGGCATCCCCGACCTGATATTAGGCTCCAATGTGGTGTCGATCTACCTGGGCAAAGCGGATGGGACCTATACCGAAGCAGCCGTGCCTTCCATTCAGGGACCTACGAGCTATCCGATCGTTAACGCTGACTTCAATGGGGACGGAATTCCGGATTTAGCCGTACCTTTGTATGGCTCGAACGAGATAGCGATCCTGCTGGGAAAAGGGGATGGCACGTTTGCAGAGCCGGTTATGGCCTCTGTACCGGGCTCCATTGTGGATATCGCGCAGGTCGTGGTCGGAGATTTCAATGGAGATGGAATTCCGGACCTGGCAGTTATCGACAGTGGCAGTTCGAGCGTGGACATTCTCCTCGGCAATGGGGATGGTACTTTTACCGCAGAAACGACCAAGCCTCCTATTTCCGGAACACCATCGTACATCGCAACGGGCGATTTCAGCCGAGACGGCAAGACGGATTTGGCCGTCGCGGAGACCAGCGGTACGATTGCCATTCTTCTGGGAAACGGGGATGGCACATTTGCGGCGTCGGGATCTGTGAATTCAGCAAGCAGCGGTTCACCCGCACCCATCGCCGTGGCTGACTTCAACGGCGATGGCAAGCTTGAT
>Ga0307475_10001822_pt1 | contig 12687 bp, 5 predicted proteins | sample atmos_gasesECM1C_FD_203317 | JGI IMG/M metagenome (GOLD analysis project Ga0307475, IMG submission 203317) | Hardwood forest soil microbial communities from Morgan-Monroe State Forest, Indiana, United States - atmos_gasesECM1C_515 | ecosystem: Environmental > Terrestrial > Soil > Temperate... | reverse complement strand
AAGAGGCGGAGAACATCAGGAAAAAGTTCACGGAAGCAGGGGCTACTGTCGAAGTCAAGTAGCTCGGCGGAGAGGTCGGGGTGGGATGTTGAATCCAGAGCCCGACCTCCGGCATCGATATCTCAACTCGGCGTGAGCCAGTTTGCTTTCGCCGTTCTTTCTCCACATTCCAGACTCGCTACAGCACGTTTAGGCCCAGACTTGCCAAAACGGAGGTCGCCTGGGCTATAATAGTTTGATTCGAGGCGGAATTCGGATTTTATCAGGGGCGCTGGCAGCGCGGGCATAGGGTCCGCTGTCTAATGCGTCCCATTGGGATTGAGTTCGCGGCGGCGGACTTCACACAGGCCTTAAGAACTGGCGCGGGAAACTGACAAACCACATTCTTTTTGCGCTGCTAACGGCGCCTACGCAGAGCTTTGCTCTCGCGTAGGTGCCTACGTGTCTGTGTGCTGCTCCGTCTCTATATAGCTCACTTCAGCGTTTTTTCAAAATGATTTTTTCTCTCACCGCGTTACGGACGGGCCGCGGAGAGGAACCAACAGGATTCGATGCGATTTGACGCGGGCGAGGAACTCGCGTCCCTTCCGTCCGGCGACAGATACGACACAAGTAACGCTTAGCCGACGCTCGCGACTGCATGGCCGCGCAGCGTATCGCGGTCAAGTCCCACATTGGGACGCGGCCCTTTTAGAAAATTAGGAGTCACATGCCGAATACCAATCACCGTGCTCGCCGCACTCGTCTTGATTTCAGCAAAATTCCAGCAACCATTCAGATTCCCAATCTGATTGAAGTGCAGAAGCGCTCGTACGATCGCTTCCTGCAAATGGATAAGCTGCCCAGCGAGCGTGACGATAGCGGACTTCAGTCGGTCTTTCAATCGGTGTTCCCGATCAGCGACTTTCGCAATGTCTCGCAGCTCGAGTTTGTGGACTACGCCATCGGCAACTGGGAATGCAAGTGCGGCCACCTCAAAGGTCTCCATCACCTGCGCACCACGTGTCGCAACTGCGGAGCCACGGTCATTACCGATCCCTTCCATCCGGGAGAGGTTCTCTGCTCGAAGTGCGGCACCTACAACGCCAACACTCCCGACTTCTGCAACAAGTGCGGCGACCCCGTCGGATTGCAGCTCAAGTACGACGTGAACGAATGCGAAGAGCGCGGCATGACTTATTCTGCCCCGCTGAAAGTCACAATCCGCCTGACCATCTTCGATAAAGACGCGGAAACCGGAGCCAAGAGCATTCGCGATATCAAGGAGCAGGAAGTCTTCTTCGGAGACATCCCCCTGATGACGCAGAACGGCACGTTCATCATCAACGGCACGGAACGCGTGATCGTCAGCCAGTTACACCGTTCGCCGGGCGTGTTTTTTGAGACCGCGAATAATCGCACTTACTTCCTCGGCAAGATCATTCCCTATCGCGGATCGTGGGTCGAGTTCGAGTATGACCAGAAGAACACGCTTTATGTCCGCATCGACCGCAAGCGCAAGTTCCTGGGAACGATCTTCCTCCGCGCGCTCGGGCTGCGTTCCGACGAGGACATTTTGCGCACGTTCTACACCGTGGACAAGATCGGCATTCGCGACAAGAAGATCTATTGGACGCTGGAGCCCAACATCGAGCGTCCCACGAACTTGCTTGGATTGAAACTGGCGCACAGCATCAAGACCAAAAGTGGTGACGAGGTCGCTCACTCCGGCCGCAAGATCACGCCTTCAGTATTGAAGGAAATTCAAAAGGCGAAGATCACCGAAATCGAGATAGACCCAACCGATCTCGAGGGCGCGTTCGTTGCCGCGGATGTGGTCGATACCAGCAGCGGCGAAGTCTTGCTTGAAGCCAACACCGAACTGACCGCCGACAAACTATCGAAACTGATCGATGCCGGCATCACAGAGCTGCATCTGTTCTTCCCCGAGCGCGATGACGTTGGCAACATCATCTCCAACACCTTGCGCCGCGATTCCATTAAGGCGCCACAGGAAGCGCTCATCGAAATCTATCGCAAGCTGCGTCCCGGCGATCCGCCAACGCTCGATACCGCGACTTCGCTGTTCCACGGGATGTTCTTCGATCCGCGCAAGTACGACTTCTCGCGCGTGGGTCGCTTGAAGTTCAACATCAAGCTGTACGAGAAGAACGACCAAACGTCGCTCGATCAGCGCACGCTGGAACCCGAGGACTTTTACGCGACCATTCGCTACCTGCTCAAACTGCGCAAGAACCTCGGCCTGGTGGATGACATCGATCACCTCGGCAATCGCCGCGTGCGCGCGGTGGGTGAGCTGATGGAAAACCAGTTCCGCATCGGCCTGGTCCGCATGGAGCGCGCCATCAAGGAAAAGATGAGCGTGTACCAGGAAATGTCGACGGCGATGCCGCACGATCTGGTGAATGCTAAGCCGGTGATGGCTGCTATCCGCGAGTTCTTCGGATCGTCGCAGCTTTCGCAGTTCATGGATCAGACCAACCCCCTGTCGGAAATCACGCACAAACGCCGTCTCTCCGCACTCGGGCCGGGCGGCCTCTCGCGCGAACGCGCCGGATTTGAAGTGCGCGACGTTCATCCCACGCACTACGGACGCATTTGTCCGATTGAGACTCCGGAAGGTCCGAACATCGGATTGATCTCGTCCCTGTCGTGCTATGCACGCATCAACGACTACGGCTTTATCGAATCGCCCTACCGCCGCGTAAAGAGCGCGCGGGTTCAGGACTTTGTCCAGGTCGTGAACAGCGGCGATAGCGAATATCGGGTCGGCGATTACGTCGAATTGCACGAACTGGAAAGAGTGAACGAGGAGCTGAAGGGCAAGCGGAAAAAGCTGGCGGACTATGAGCCGTTCTCGTTTTATCTGTCCGCCTGGGAAGAAGATCGTCACGTGATTGCCCAAGCCAACGTCGAACTCGACGACAAGGGCCGGCTGGTGAACGAACTGGTCAATGCTCGCAAAGCCGGCAACTTCGTGCTGGTACCGCGCGAGGAAGTTGATTACATCGACGTCAGTCCCAAGCAGCTGGTTTCGGTTGCCGCTTCGCTGGTTCCTTTCCTCGAACACGACGACGCCAACCGCGCTCTGATGGGCGCGAACATGCAACGTCAGTCTGTGCCGCTGCTCCGCGCCGAAGCTCCAATCGTGGGTACCGGAATGGAAGGCGTTACTGCGCGTGACTCGGGCGCTGTGGTGCTTGCGCGACGTAACGGAATCATCGATTCGGTGGACTCTGAGCGCATCATCGTGCGTGTCGAAGGCGAACACCATCCCACGCAGTTGTCGCGCGAAGTGGGAAGCGACATTTATCAGCTCATTAAATTCAAGCGCTCGAACCAGAACACCTGTATCTCGCAGAAGCCGATTGTCCACAAAGGCGACCGGGTGGTGAAGGGACAAGTCATCGCCGACGGTCCCTGCACCGATATGGGCGAGCTGGCGCTGGGACGCAACGTGCTCGTGGCATTCATGCCGTGGCGCGGCTACAACTTCGAGGACGCGATCCTGGTCTCCGAGAAGCTGGTGAAAGAGGACTACTACACCTCGGTGCATATCGAGGAATTCGAGATCGAGGCGCGCGATACCAAGCTCGGTCCCGAGGAGATCACTCGCGATATTCCTAACGTATCGGAGAACGCTCTGCGCGACCTGGACGAAAGCGGTGTCATTCGCATTGGCGCTAGCGTCCACGCAGGAGACTTCCTGGTTGGCAAGGTCACACCCAAAGGTGAGACTCAGCTCACACCTGAGGAGAAACTGTTGCGCGCCATCTTTGGGGAGAAGGCTGGAGACGTTCGCGACGCTTCCCTCACTTGTCCTCCCGGAATCGAAGGCACGGTGGTGGACGTGAAAATCTTCTCCCGCAAGGGTCAAGAGAAGGACGAACGCGCCAAAGCCATCGAGGCTTCGCAGATCGAGAAGCTGGAGAAGAACCTCGCCGACGAAATTCGCATTCTGACCGACGAGCGCCTCAAGCGCCTCGAAAACATTCTCGGCGGCAAGGAAGTGCAGGCCGATCTGCACGATGAGCGCACCAACAAGCGCCTGCTGACCAAGGGTGCGATCCTCGATCGCGAGACCATCGAGCGCATTTCGACCCGCAACCTGAAGCGCATTAAGTACGAGAACAAGGACCCTCGCGTCAACGAACAGATCGACGAGATCGAAGAGATGACCTCGCGCCAGATCGACGTTCTGCGCAAGATCGTCAACGAGAAAATCTCCAAGCTGCAAAAGGGCGATGAACTTCCGCCGGGAGTCATCAAGCTGGTGAAGGTCTATATCGCCATGAAGCGCAAGCTATCGGTTGGCGACAAGATGGCGGGTCGTCACGGCAACAAGGGCGTGATCGCGCGCATTCTTCCCGAAGAGGACATGCCTTATCTGCAGGACGGCACTCCGGTTGAAATTGTGCTCAACCCGCTGGGCGTGCCTTCCCGCATGAACGTCGGCCAGATTCTGGAGACGCACCTTGGCTGGGCGGGACACGATCTGGGCAAGCGCATTTCCAAGCTTCTTACCGAGAATTCTCGCGAAGAATCACTGCGCCGCGAACTCCGGCAGATCTTCAAGGAAACGCCGTATCTCAAATCCATTGCCGATCTCGACGACGACACCTTGGTGTCGGTCGCCCAAGGCATGAAGCGCGGCGTCTTCTTCGGGACTCCGGTCTTCGACGGAGCCACGGAAAAGGAGATCAAATCGCTGCTCGATCAGTCAGGGCTTCCCACATCGGGAAAGACCGAACTGTTTGACGGCATGACAGGCGAGAAGTTTGAACAGCCGGTAACCGTTGGCTATATCTACATGCTCAAGCTTTCGCACCTGGTGGACGACAAGATCCACGCACGCTCCATCGGACCGTATTCGCTCATCACCCAGCAGCCGTTGGGCGGCAAAGCGCAGTTTGGCGGACAGCGCTTCGGAGAAATGGAAGTCTGGGCGCTCGAGGCTTATGGCGCCGCTTACATCCTTCAGGAGCTGCTGACGGCAAAGTCCGACGACGTCTATGGCCGCACCAAGATCTACGAGGCCATCGTCAAGGGCGAAGCCGCGATCGAGCCGGGCGTGCCGGAGTCGTTCAATGTGTTGATTCGTGAATTGCAGTCGCTGTGCCTGGACGTCGAATTGATCAAAGCCAAAGAGCGTCCGGCATTAGCCGCAGCGGCAGATTAGTTCATACGCCCTGTAGAGACGCAGCATGCTGCGTCTCTACGGGGGCAGCAATATTGTTTTCTGCACAGTTCGCACTGTGCGCACCGTGGAAACGGAGGACACTTTGTACCGTTCGAGCCCGTTCGATTTAGGCAATAACATCACCGACTTCGACAGCATTCGTATCAGCCTGGCTTCTCCAGAGCGCATCCGGAGCTGGTCGCACGGTGAAGTCACCAAACCTGAAACCATCAACTACCGAACCTTCAAGCCCGAGCGCGACGGCCTGTTCTGCGCGCGCATCTTCGGTCCCGTTACCGACTGGGAGTGCCTCTGCGGCAAGTACAAACGCATGAAGCACCGCGGCGTGATCTGCGACAAGTGCGGTGTGGAAGTCACGCTGTCCAAAGTTCGCCGCGAGCGCCTCGGTCACATTGAGCTGGCGTCGCCCTGCTCGCATGTGTGGTTCTTCAAGGGACTGCCTTCGCGCATCGGCCACCTGCTCGACATCTCACTGCGCGAACTGGAGTCGGTGCTGTACTTCGAGTCGTACGTCGTGCTCGAGCCCGGCGACGCTCCGGTAAAGGAAGCGGAGGTCATCAAGGAAGAGACCAAGTTCCGCGAACTCGATCAGCAGTTCCGCGCCACTGGCTTCAAGGCCATGATGGGTGCGGAAGCTATCAAGGAGCTGCTGAAGCGTATCCAGGTGGACGACCTCTCCACTGAACTGCGCGAGAAGATGAAGCATGAGACCTCGCTGCAGAAGCGTCTGAAATATTCCAAGCGCCTGAAGGTAGTCGAAGCCTTCCGCAAGTCTGGGAACAAGCCGCAGTGGATGATCCTTGACGTAATCCCGGTGATTCCGCCTGAGCTGCGTCCCCTCGTGCCATTGGATGGCGGCCGCTTTGCGACTTCGGATCTGAACGATCTTTATCGCCGCGTCATTAACCGCAACAACCGTCTCAAGAAGCTGATGGACCTGCATGCTCCTGAAGTGATTGTGCGCAACGAGAAGCGCATGCTTCAGGAAGCGGTAGACGCGCTCTTCGACAATGGGCGCCGTGGCCGCGTGCTGCGCGGAGCCAACAACCGTCCGCTGAAGTCGCTCTCCGACACGCTCAAAGGCAAGCAGGGCCGCTTCCGTCAGAACCTGCTGGGAAAGCGCGTCGATTACTCCGGACGTTCGGTGATCGTTGTCGGTCCCGAATTGAAACTGCATCAGTGCGGCTTGCCGAAGAAGATGGCGCTGGAGCTGTTCAAGCCCTTCATCTACCACCGTCTCGAGCAAACCGGACAGTGCACGACCATCAAGCAAGCTAAGGAGATGGTCGAGCAGCAGGAACCCGCGGTTTGGGACATTCTCGAAGAGGTCATCAAGGACCATCCGGTGCTTTTGAACCGCGCGCCAACCCTGCACCGTCTTGGCATTCAGGCGTTTGAGCCGGTGCTGGTGGAAGGCAAGGCCATCAAGATTCACCCGTTGGTCTGTACGGCATTTAACGCCGACTTTGACGGCGACCAGATGGCGGTTCACATTCCGCTCTCGCCTGAGGCTCAGGTCGAAGCCAGCGTTTTGATGCTGGCGTCGCACAACATCCTCTCGCCCGCGTCGGGTCAGCCGATCACCGTGCCTACTCAGGACATGGTGCTTGGCTTGTATTACTTGACCAAAGCAAAGCCGGGAGCGAAAGGCGAAGGCCGCTCGTTCGCGACGGTCGAAGATGTTCTGCTCGCCTTGGAAGCCAAGGAAGTGGAGACTCTTAGTCCGATTCGCCTGCGCTATAGCGGAGAAGTCATCGATCTGACGAACGCATACGACGATCAAGACATTCTCCACACCGAGCCGACCAACTACGAACGTCAGTACTTGAACACCACCGTTGGCCGCGTGATTCTGAATGACTCGCTGGCCAAAGGCATGCCATTCATCAACGGCCTGCTCAAGAAGAAAGGGATCGGACAGCTCGTCAACTACGCCTACCTGCGCTTTGGTCTTGAAACCACGGTCAAGATGCTGGACGGCATCAAGTCGCTTGGCTTCAGCTATGCCACGCGCGCTGGATTGTCGATCGGCATCGACGACATGGTCATTCCCGAAGACAAGTACACGCTGGTGAAGGACGCTGAAAAGCAAGTAATCAATGTTCAGCAGCAGTATCTGGACGGCGCCATCACCAACGGCGAGCGCTACAACAAAGTCATCGAAATCTGGTCGGCCATCACGGAAAAAGTCGCCGACGAGATGTTTGACGTGCTCAAGCAGCAGGATAAGGCCGGTGCGATCAACCCGATCTACATCATGGCCGACTCCGGCGCTCGCGGCTCGAAGCAGCAGATTCGTCAGCTCTCCGGTATGCGCGGACTCATGGCCAAGCCCTCGGGCGAGATCATCGAGACGCCCATCACCGCGAACTTCCGCGAAGGCCTCAACGTGCTGCAGTACTTCATCTCCACGCACGGCGCGCGTAAGGGACTAGCGGATACGGCGCTCAAGACCGCCGACTCCGGCTATCTTACCCGCCGTCTGGTGGACGTGGCCCAGGACGTGATCGTTTCCGAGCAGGATTGCGGAACTCTCGATGGCATCTACGTTGGTTCCATTGTGGAATCGGGGGAGATTATCGAGCCGCTGCGCGACCGCATCGTTGGCCGCGTATCGCTCGAGAAGATCAAGGACTACGAAGGCAACGTGATTGTCGATATCAATGGCGAGATCACCGAAGACCTGGCCATAGCAATCCAGGCTGCCGGTATTGAGCGGGTGAAAATCCGCTCTGTCCTCACCTGCGAATCGAAACGCGGCGTATGCATCATGTGCTACGGCCGCAACCTCGCTTCAGGACGCATGGTGGAACTGGGCGAAGCTGTCGGCGTAATCGCGGCTCAGTCTATCGGCGAACCGGGAACGCAGCTCACGATGCGTACGTTCCACATCGGTGGTACGGCGTCGCGAGTCTCCGAGCAATCGCGCCTGGAAGCGAAGAACAATGGCGCGGTCCGCTTTATCAATCTCCAGACCGTCAAATCGAAGTCTGGCGACCTGGTCGTAATGAACCGCGCCGGCTCCATCGCCATCGTGGACGATCGTGGACGCGAAAAAGAGCGCTACTCCGTAGTCTATGGCGCCAAGCTGAAAGTTGGCGACGGCGATCATGTCCAGCTCGGTCAAACCCTGGTTGAGTGGGATCCGTATACCTTCGCGATCCTTACGGAAATCGGCGGCACCGTGCAGTTCAAAGACTTGCAGGAAGGCGTTACGCTGCACGAGGAAGTCGATGAAGTCACGGGCCTGTCTCGCCACGTGGTCGGCGATTCACCCGACGAGAAGCGCCAACCCGCCATCGTGATCAAGGGCGGCAAGAACACGCGCCGGTACCTCATGCCCAGCCGCGCTCACCTGATGTTGCGTGATGGGGATGAGGTCTATCCCGGCGATGTGCTGGCCAAGATCCCGCGCGAGAGCACGAAGACCAAAGACATCACCGGCGGTCTGCCGCGTGTGGTCGAACTCTTCGAGGCCCGCAAGCCGCGCGAGACCGCGATCATCAGCGAGATCGATGGTGTCGTAAAGTTCGGTGAGGTCTCTAAAGGCCAGCGCAAGATCTACGTCACCGCCGACAATGGAACCGAAAAAGAGTACTCGGTTCCGCGCGGAGTCCATATCAGCGTGCAGGAAGGCGATCGGGTAAAGGCGGGCGAACCGCTCATGGATGGTCCACTCAACCCGCACGATATTCTTGCCGTGCTGGGAGAGAAGGAACTGCAGGGATATCTGGTGAACGAAATCCAGGAGGTTTATCGCCTGCAGGGAGTGAACATCTCCGACAAGCACATCGAGACCATCGTTCGGCAGATGATGCGCTGGGTGAAGGTCGAAGACGTGGGCGACACTTCATTCCTTCTCGAACAGCAGACCGACAAATTCCGCTTCCGGGAAGAGAACGAACGCGTGATCGCCAATGGCGGCCGTCCGGCGACGGGCCGTCCGCTGCTGCTCGGCATCACCAAGGCTTCGCTCTCGACCGAGTCGTTCATCTCGGCGGCGTCGTTCCAGGAGACCACGCGCGTGCTCACCGAAGCGTCCATCCAGGGCGCAGTCGATCACCTGCGCGGACTCAAGGAAAACGTCATCGTGGGACGCCTTATTCCAGCCGGTACCGGCATGGAGTACTACCGCAACGTCCGCCTGTCGCCAGAACTCGAGCAGGCCGCCGCCAAGGTACAGGAAGAGGTCTCGCAAGCCTACGCCGAAGCCGAGCGCGCTCTGGAGATCATGCGCCAGGAAGGCGAAACGGAAGAACTGGCGGCCGAGTAGCTGCCGGCTTCAGGCAAATCTAAGGCGCGGAGCTTCTGCTCCGCGCCTTTTTCTTAATTCCTTGAAATCCGTCTTCGTGCTCAAACCCCGGGTATCCTACTTAAACGCCCCCATTTCGTCTGCCGACGGACCATAAACGCCCGGAAAGATCACATCGTTCAGCCGCAGGTACACGGTGAGTTGGGCGCGATGGTGCACCTGGTGGCAGATGGTCGTCTGCAGCAACTCGCGCCGCACTCCACCGAAGACTTCCTGGCCCTGGAACGTCAGCGCCCAGCGTTTCGCCAAGTGGTCGTCTGAGGCGGCCGCTATCGCCGCTCGCGCTTTCTTCGCTCGCTCCTCGAATCCTGCCAACAATTCCGCGCGCGTAGATGGTGAAAACGGCTTGTGTTCTCCGGCGGTGAGCTCCATGCCGTTCGTCTCAAGGATGGTAGTAAGGAACATCGGCAGGTCACCAACATGAGAAGCCAGTCGGCCCAGCGTCATGGACTTTTCGTGCGGCTTCCATCCGAACTTCTCTTGGGGGACAACTTCGAGAAGGCGGCGGGTGTTTTTCACTTCATTGTCATAGTGAGGCAGTAGCAGTTCGCTTACTTTCATAGTGCCGGAAAGCATAACACATCTGGCGAAGATAAGGCGAATATATCTTCAGCCAACCGGTTCCTTGGCTGGCGGAACAGGCATGCCTAGATATTTCATGACCATCTGCAGATCCTTCCAGGTTTCCTTCTTCTGTCGCGGATCGCGCAGCAAGTATGCGGGGTGATAAGTCGCGGCCAGCTTCGTGTTCTTGAAGTCATAAATTCGGCCGCGCAGATTCACCATGGCGTCGTTGACTCCAAGCAAGGTCTTCGCGGCCACCGCGCCCAGAGCTACGATGATCTTTGGCTTTACAACTTCAATCTGGCGCATGAGAAACGGCGAGCAGGTGTCGCACTCCTCGCGTTCCGGCGTGCGATTTCCCGGCGGACGGCACTTGATGATATTGGCGATGTACACATCTTCGCGCCGAATGCCCATTGCGGAAATCATGTTATTGAGCAGTTGGCCGGCGCGGCCAACAAAGGGCTCGCCTTGCCGGTCCTCGTCCGCTCCCGGGGCTTCGCCAATGAACATGATGTCGGCGCGCGGATTGCCCACGCCAAAGACGATCTGCTTGCGCCCTTGCTTGTGAAGGACACAACGGGTGCAGTCGCCAATATCCTCGCGAATTACGCGCAACGCTCGTTCGGGAGTCATTTCCTCTTTCGGGCCACTTGAAGGTAGCACCAGCGTTTCTGGATGATCCAAAGCTTCTAGTAGAGACGCAGCAGGCTGCGTCTCCCCGGTGGGTTCGGATACACACGCTTGTCGCTCGCGGCGATAAAAATCGTAGATTCCCAGTTCGCGGTAGAAGCGCACGCGCTCTGCGAGTTGCCGTTGAAGCTCCGAGTCCATAAATTAGCGGGCAGGAGCCGCGATGCTCGCCCGCGACTTCAGTTTTAATACGACATCGAGGATGTGATAGGCGATCTTCAATTTAGAATTTTCAGGGAGTGCGACTTCCTGGTCGGGCGTGATGATCGTGACCTGGTTGCGTTCAGAATCGAATCCGATTCCCGATTTGGAAACATCGTTTACGACGATCGCATCGAGATTCTTGTTTCGCAGCTTCGCTCGGCCATTCTCGATTACGTTTTGCGTTTCGGCGGCAAAGCCGATCAGTAGTTGTCCGGGCCGTCGATGAGCCGCTAGTTCGGAAAGAATGTCGGGTGTGGGCTCGAGATCGAGCGTGATGGCCCCATTTCGCTTGATTTTCTGTTGAGAAACACTTTTCAACCGGAAATCAGCGACTGCGGCTGCGGCGATGATGGCGGTCGCCTCACCGGATCTAGACAAGACGGCATCCCGCATCTCCTCGGCTGTTTCAACCTGAACGAACTCTGCGCTCGATGGTGGTTCCAAAGCGACGGGACCAGATACGACGATGACCCTAGCTCCACGCCGCGCGGCTGCTTCGGCAAGTGCATAGCCCATCTTGCCGCTGGAGCGATTGCCGAGAAAGCGCACCGGATCGACTGGCTCGCGCGTTGGCCCAGCGGTTATCAGAATGGTTTCGCCCGCGAGATCGCGAATCATGCCAAGAGCAGACAACGTAGCGGCAACGATCTCCTCCGGCTCGGCCAATCTTCCAGGACCAACCATTCCGCAAGCCAGATAGCCGCTGCCCGGCTCGACGATCTGCACACCACGCTTCCGCAGCGTCTCAATGTTCTGCTGCGTAGCCGGATGCTGCAACATCTGGACGTTCATCGTTGGCGCGATCAGCACCGGAGCAGGCGTCGCGAGGTAAAGGGTAGAGAGGAAATCGTCGGCCTGGCCGTGCGCAAACTTGGCCAGAGTGTCGGCGGTGCACGGAGCAACCACCAGCGCGTCGATCGATTGCGCGACGCTGATGTGCTCGATTGCAGAATCCAGATTTGGCTGCTCTCCTCCAGACTGCCAAAGCCCGGTAATCACCTTCTCCCCTGACAGCGCTGCAAATGTGAGTGGACGAACGAACTCCTGCGCAGCAGCAGTCATCACTACCTGGACAGTGATTCCTTGATCCTGCAGCAGGCGAACCACTTCGCAGGCTTTGTAGGCTGCGATGCCTCCGCAGACTCCTAAAGCGACCTTCATGTGTACATTGTAGTAGAGCGCCCTGCAGTTTGACTCTGTAAGTTGTCAGTACCGTCGGCGACAGCGGATGGGTCCTGGGCGGTCTGACCATGAGCAACAGGACCCGTTCGCTACCGCGAGAGGGTACCGATAGACCTGTGGCGCCACCACAACCGTCTCTCTGCCACACGCTTATTTGCAACTGGAATCCAGCAACTGTCGGGCGTGCATTGCGATCTCCAGATCCTCGTCTGCATCGACAATGCGAACTTCGCATTTGCTTTGTTGAACGCTAATCCGACGCGCGTTCTGCCGATTCGCGCTCTGATCGAGAACGACTCCCAGATGCTCTAGGCCAGTGCAGATCTCTGCGCGCACCGCTCCTGCATGCTCTCCGATGCCGCCGCTGAAGATCAGCATGTCAATGCCGCCGAGCACAGCCGCGAGCGAACCAATGCTCTTCCGAATCGAATAACAAAACATCTGGATCGCTAGTCTGGCGTTGGAGTCCTTTTCGCTGAGCTCCAGCAGCCGGCGCATGTCGCTGGCAGCTGCCGATACACCAAGCAATCCT
>Ga0307475_10001821_pt1 | contig 12697 bp, 9 predicted proteins | sample atmos_gasesECM1C_FD_203317 | JGI IMG/M metagenome (GOLD analysis project Ga0307475, IMG submission 203317) | Hardwood forest soil microbial communities from Morgan-Monroe State Forest, Indiana, United States - atmos_gasesECM1C_515 | ecosystem: Environmental > Terrestrial > Soil > Temperate... | reverse complement strand
CAACGCGCGAATGGCACGCACACTGAATCGGCTGCGAGTTCCGTGCAAAACTTTGAGCCTATGGTGAGGTCTTCCGAACAGGCCATCCTGAACAGGTTGGAAGCGCGGCTGTCAGAAGAACGCTCGCAGGTGATTAAGCATCGAGAAGAGCAGCAAGAAGAACAGCGCCGCCAGATGCGGGAACTATCCGAACGAATCGAAAAATTGGTTAGCGAACCTCGGCATGAAGCGGTGGAGAAGAATGGCGACACTGCAATAGTGGGCCAGCACATGCAACCGGCGGTTTTTGAAAACAAAGTTCAGGCGCGCATGGACGAAATCTTGAAGCGCACCACGCAAGAGTTCGAATCGGCGGCCACGCGGGTTTCGGACCGGCACCTGATAAGGCTGATGGAAGATAAGCAGATGGTGGCCAGGGAAGCCACGGCCCAGATGGAAGCCCGGGCCGCGGAAGCCCGTGCGACGTTACATAGCGCAGCAGGCGACGCGGTGGATGAGTTCCGTCGTCAACTCCAGTCACACGTCGATATGATGATCGCGGAGGCCTCCCAGAAAGCGGGTTCAGCGTTGGCTTCGATTGAAGCCGAGAGCCGTTCGGCAACTGAAACGCGCCGCCGCTCGCTCGAGACAGACGTGGCGCGCGTGGCGGAACAATCTGCGGAGCAGTTCCGCACCGGGATCAAGGCGTTTCTATATTCGTGCCTGGTCGCCGCGGTTAGCGCTGTGGATGAGCACTCCCAAAGCACGCTTGAAGGCCTTGTCAAAGATGGCCCCAAAGACGCCAAGGAAAATGGGCACAACGGAAAAGTGCCGCATCAATTCACGATCCCAGGCGATAATTCGAACGAAAACAACAACGAAAATTAATTAACCGCTGCGAACGGAACTTGGGCGAGGGTACGTTGGTCTGGCCCACTTTCCGAATTTTCTGCGTGTTCGTCTGCGTCTAATTGGGCTTATGCGCGTGACTGCATATTTGTTTCTCCCGCCGCCAATTCCAACCTACGTTTATGCAACGCAGCAAATTCCGGAGTACCTGTCCGTTGCATGATTTGTTGTTCTGCTGGCGTATTCACGCTGTTGGTGATGCGGTCGGCTTCGATGTTTATCGAATCGAAACGAGCCAGGGCGGAGCTTGTATCGCTTGTTCGGGACTGAACCATGAGGGGGTGGTGTTCTTCGCGAAGGTTGGGAGCGTCTTTAGCCGGTACGCGTACCCCACGAAGAGTGGAAGCAAGCAACGCGAGAGTCTTCTCTACCCTGGACAAAAATTTTTTTAGGGGTGGGGAGCTGGCAAACGCGGTTGTTGAGAAAAAATTGCATCCGAGGCCACCAGGGCGTTTGATACCGGGGGGGGTAATTGTGGCTAAATCTGCGCGGTGAGGTGTTTCAGAGGCCGATTACAGTCGGGGGTGGCTAGGAATCAGAGGCCGCCGGTTTTTAGCAGTGGAAAACTGAAGGTAGGAGTGATTTCTTTTCTCTTTGACCAGTCGTGATAGGTGTGGCATTCGAAGCAGCGCGATTCGGCATGGTCCGGGCCGGGGGCATGGCAGGTTTGGCAGGTTTTAATTCCTGGCAGCAGCAAGTCACCAGAATCGGAACTGCGCAACGCTTTTTCGTGACAACTCACGCAGGTAAAGGCTCCGTGCGCCTCGTGGTCAAATTTTGAGTGCGGCATCCAGCGGGTGATGACGCCGGTTTCGGCAATGTGCGGCAAAACCTCTTCGGTCGGCGACGACGCCTGATGCACCTGAGGCAATTTGGTATTTCGATTGAAGGAGAGCTGGTGGCATTGCAGGCAAGTCTTGCGCCATAAAAGCTGTTCGGCGTCAGAGGTTCGAACCGCAACCCACTGTGCGGCGGTTAGCGTTTGGATTCGAGGGGTGAGAGGCTTTCCGGTTATGTCCCGGTCTGGATCACGCGCTGATCGAAGTTCGGACGGGTGCGCCGCGGCGTAATCCTGGAATTTTTTCTTCAGAAAAGCATGGATGACTCCCGGCTTATCGTGCGGAACGCCTTCGGAGAAACGCTTATCGAAGGAAAGCAAATGGCAGGATGCACAGGAATTGGCGAAAGTCACGGGAGCCATCAATTCGCGGCCGGTCGGTGGATTGTGAGTGGGTAATGCGTCTCCATTTGACGCGCTCTTGTTTACGGTTTCGCTCGTGGGCGAGCCAGGTGCATAACTGGCGTCCGCATACGACCAGGAAATTTTTGCGGCAGCGGGGCGATGACAATCGGAGCAATCCAATTGCACAATTGACCCGGTTGGACCACGGCGAATGGGTTTCAGGTGGAGCGCGTGATTCAGCTTGATCGTTGAAGGGTCGCGCCGATTCTCACGTATCACAGGGAATTGCGGATGGCCGTCAGCCAAGTCGCGGATGTGCTGCGAGTAAGGTGAAGCCGCCCCGCGGGTTCGTAGATAGGCGTGACACTCGGTGCAGGATTTTTCGGCTGGCGCGGAAATATTTATGCCGCCGCGATGTTCGGTGTGGCACGGCGCGCAATCGGGAGTACTCACCTGACTAGCGTGGTGGATCGGGCCGTCATGACACGAGAGACAAGCCTCATTTCGGACCTTGGCTGAAAATACCGAAGCCTTCTGGACGTGACACGCCGCGCATTGCGTTTCAAGGATGGCGTGCGGCGCGGACATGCGGCCGCTGCTGTAGACCCGCGCATCTTTGTGCAATGCGTACCAGAAAATCCACAATATGGCCAACCCCGGCGCGAGAAGACTCAGCCAGAGCTTGGCGCGCTTCAGAGGAGTCGACCTCTTGAAATAGTTGAGATCGATGCGCTGCGCGAGTTTTTTGGTCGTGCGTGTTCTAGCCACCTTGTTTTTCCAACCGCTGATCGAAGCGCGCCAATTGCGCACGCGTTACTTCCAAAATCGTCACTCAATACTTCAGCGCCATAACGGCGTGCACGGCCCCCAACACAAGCAAAGCTAGCGAAATGGGAATGTGCACAAGCAGCCAGAGATAAAGCCAGCGGTACAAACGCTGTTGCTTTTTAAGTTGCCGGGCTTCTTCGCACACGTCCTCCAAGTCATCGACGGTGGCATGAGCACCCACTGGAAGCAACGTGCGCAAACCTGAAAATCCGAGTTGGGACCTGTGCGCGTCAGAAACTAACAACCGGTGTTCTGCAGGGCGCTCCAGAAAAGGGCGCACCTCATTGAAATAAAAATGACGAAGCGGGGAGCTCTCCTCTTCGCTGAGCAACAAAATTTCGGCGGCTGGCGCGACGGCGGCGCCGCCTTTTGTGGGTGCGGACATCGGACGCATGGCGGTAAATCCGCCGGCGCGCTGAATTTCCTCCTCCGAGGTTTTGCTACAGCCAATAGCACCGCATAAACCTTCCATAGCGCGGTCGGCCTCTTCGAGCAGCAGGTTGCGAACATTGCCGATCTCGTCGTAGATGGTTTCCAGCGGCACGTCGGCGGTCATTACCCGTGGAATGTAGTGCTGCAGCACTGCGCCGAAAAGACCGCTAAACACGGTAAAGATGAGCAGCCACATCAGCACGCGCGTGAGGGTGCCGCCAAAGTGAAATCCGCCGTGGAAGAGGATGATCGGCAAACTGAGTGCGCCAAGCCAGAGATGGCCGCGCATCCAGGCCTGGGCGCGCCCTAGCCGCCATACCGGCACACGCTTCCGCGCGCCCAGCAGCGCGGCAAAAAGCATGAACGCAAAACCGAGAACGCCGAAAGTGAGCCCGGCAGCGCTCCCGCCACTGGCACCCTGAATGGAATTGTGCGCGTAGATGATATAGGCGATCAGCGAGACGACAAAAATTATTGCGGAAGCGATGGCCCAAGTACGCTGGGTGCTGTCGATGCGCATCCCTGAAGTGCTCCGTTTTTAGTAGGTGGGCAACTGGCCGATAGCATCGGCGAAAAACTTTTTCGGATCTACGCGATGAGCCGCATCATGCGGGCATGCATAAACACAACTCGGTTCCGCCAGATTGGTGCACAGGTCGCAGGAAGTGGCTTTTTGTTTTACGACCGCTTTGGAGCGGCCGGGATGGTCGGGATCTTCGTTCAGCACCTGAAACGGGTGCAAATTAATATTGCCGTAAGGACAATTGCGTGCGCACAGACCGCAGCCAATACACCAATCCTCGATGATGACTTCCAGCGAATTGCGGCGGCGAATGGAGCCGACCGGGCAGCCCACCATGCACAGGGGATCGCGGCATTGACGGCAGCTGGTGGCAATCAGATATTGCTCGAAACGCAGGCCGTCTCGTACCAAGCGGGTGACGCCATCGTGAGCGTCCGCGCAAGCATTGACGCAGGCGTCGCAGCGTGTGCATTTCTGCAGATCGAGGACCAGCAGGCTCTGCGCCTCCATCAAGCCCTGCGAAAGAAATTGATCCAGCGGTACGGAGTCGACGGTTTTAAGACGCTGCTCATTGGCGAGGCGGCGCTCGTCGGCGACAGCTTCCAGGCCTTTTCGAACGGCGGGAAAACGCTCGACCATGTGACGAAAATCGTCGCCAGCGATGCGAACTACTTCCACGTGATCCAAAGCGGTGCACATGGCGGTTCGCACTCCGCCGCCGAGCAAGCCAATTTCACCGAAATAATCTCCACGCGAGAGGTACGCGAGAACCATCTCTCCGCCAGGATAATTTTCGGAGATTTTCACGAAGCCGATGCGTATGAGGTAAAAGCTGTCCGCGGGGTGGCCCTGGCGCGCGATAATCTCGCCGGGAACGAAGCGTTGGAGTTCCACGCTTTGCTTCAAGTGATCGATGAAGTCCGGCGAGAGATCGGCAAACATGGGCACGCCACGAAGATGGTTTTCCAGAGCGCGCGCGCGATAGTTGGCGTCGATCTGCGCTCGGAAAGTTTTGTTCTTCATCATGATATCCAGGACGTTGCGCAGCATTTCATACGCAACCACGTCAGATGCTGCGCGCACGGTGGCTGACCGCGGATAAAAATTCAAACAAGTCATTTCCCCAAATAGATCGCCGGGACCGAGTAAGGCCACCGGATTACCGTAGCTAAGGTCGACGGAGGCGTCGATGGGAATAGTGCGGTCGCGAGTTTCTTCCTCGCGAACATCCTCGCGGCGATTGACCAGCGTGCTGGTGAGGCGCTTGAAAAATCCCTTGGCGCCCCCGTGAGTTTTTACATGCGCGATGGGACTGGAAATGGAAACTTTTGCGGAACCTTCCACGATATAAAACGCCGTGGATCCGAACTCGCCCTCGCGACAGATCACTTCACCTTCGCGGTATCGCCTTTTAACGATGGCGCCGCGATTTAGTTCCAGGAATGTTCCGGACACGCCTTTGAATACGGGGACGCGAAGAAGTTCTTCAGCTTGGAATGTATATCCGTCCTCCGACGCGGCGATGGAGGTACCGGCGACGCCTTTGTTGGTGAGCGCGCCGGTAGGACAAGAAACCATACATTCGCCGCAAGATATACATGTGGAATTACCCATGGGCGCATTCAGATCGAAGGCGATGCCGGCGGAATATCCTTTGCCCATGCGCCCGAGGACAAAATTGTTTTTGATCTCGTCGCAGCCGCGAATACAACGATCGCAAAGGATGCACGCGTCATGATCGACTGCGATGGCCAGCGAAGAATCGTCGAGGCCGCGCGCGACAGTGCGCTTGGCGAAACGAGACTGCTCTATGCCTGCGGATTTTGCCAGCGTCTCCAACTCGCAATCTCCTGATTTTTCCTGGCGCGCGCAAGGCGATGGATGATCCGCCATTAATAATTCCAGAAGAGTTTTGCGGGCTGCCAAAACCTTGGCGGATTGAGTTTCCACTTTCATTCCGGGTTCGACGGGACGAACGCAGGAGGCGCTAAGAACGCGGGCTCCGGTGTCGACCAAGCAGAGACGGCATACCCCCACGGGTGTCTCATTTTGCAGATGGCACAGTGTGGGTATCGGGATCCCGTTAATTCGCGCGGCGTCGAAAAGGCTGGTTCCCGCAGGAACAGACACCGCTCGGCCATCCATAGTGATGTTGACGAGTCCGGGAGGTGAGGAGACGCTGGCCATGGTTTATTTGGTCCGTCGGTCATGACCGTATTTCATGGCCGTATACCTACGCGTTGCGTTTCGACGGAGCGCGATGCGTTGGTGAAACAAATTCCGCTGGGGCATTGACCTTTCAAAACGTGAGCGTCGATTTCGTCGTGAAAATGTTTCAGCACTGACTGGATGGGCGCAGGAACAATCTGACCAAGGCCGCAGATGGATGCCAGGCCCACGGCCAAAGACAGTTCGTCAAGCAGCGCCAGGTCGGCGCGATATCGTGTTTCCGGCACCGCGCCCTGGGTCCAACGCGCCAGCAGATCGACCATTTTCTGCGAGCCGACGCGGCATGGCACGCACTTGCCGCAAGACTCGTTGCGATAGAAACGCACAGCGTTGAGGGCCATGTCCAGCATGCAGGTGGTGTCATCGCAGACGACAATGGCGCCGGAGCCCAGCATGGAGCCGGCATCAGCAAGGGCCCTAAAATCCAGACGCACATCGACCATCGAAGCGGGTAAGTAACCAGACGAAGGACCGGAAGGCGCGAAGGCTTTCAAACTTCGGCCGCCGCGAATTCCGCCGGCATACTTGAAAAGGACTTCGCGCATGGGAATACCGGAGGGAACTTCAAAAATACCGGGACTAACGACGTGGCCACTGACGCCAACAAACTTCAAGCCACGCGAGCCGCTTTGGCCCTGCGATTTAAACCATTCAATGCCGCGAGCCAGAATTTGCGGCACGTTGGCGAAGGTTTCGACATTATTCAAAACGGTCGGTTTCTGGAACAAGCCGGCCTGAACGGGGAAAGGCGGCTTATTTCTAGGCTCAGCGCGGCGGCCCTCGATGGCTTCGAGCAGGGCGGTTTCTTCACCGCAGATATAGCCGCCGGGACTGACAAAAACTTCCAGATCGAAAGCGAGTGCGCTGCCAAGAATATTTTTTCCAAGCAGTCTTTCGGTGTAACACTTGGCGATTTCCGTGCGAAGAATTTCTTCTTGAACGTGATATTCGTGGCGAATGTAGAGGACGCCTTTTTTTGCGCCGGTAACCAGCCCCGCGATGATCATCCCTTCGATGACCAGATGTGGAATGTGCGTGAGGATGAAGCGATCTTTTATTGTGCCGGGCTCGCTCTCGTCGGCGTTGCAGACAACATATTTCACGGGGTCCAGCTGTTTACGGACCAGTTCCCATTTCAGGCTAGTCGGAAAGCCGGCGCCGCCCATGCCCCGGAGTTCAGATTCTTTGAGCGAGGCGATAACGCCGTCCCAATTCAGCGTTTGCACCAGGGTTCGCGTTACGGCGTATTTTTCTCCAGCTGCAGCGGGGCCCGCGTAAGGGTCTGATTTGCAAACAACGGATGGCGAATCATGATGAAGGTCCTGTAACAGCTCGCCGCGCAGCGCGGCGCGGGTTAGTTGTTCGGCCACGGAGGCGGTAACACCGGTGAAAATGCAGTCGTTCAAAGAGATTGCCGGGGCATGATCACAGCGTCCCAGGCACGATACGTCCCGTATCTGTACATCTTCCGGGGGTGAATTGGCGAAAGAGGATTGCAGAGCGGAGCGCAGTTCAGACGCGTCATTCAGATGGCAACTCATATCGGCGCAAATACGCAGGTCGGCTTTGGGCGGAGTAGCTAAATGAAAATGGGGATAAAAGCTGGCGACGCTGTGAATCTGATACAAGGGCGTCTGGGTGCGCTGCGAAAGAGACTCGAGCTCTGCCTTTGGCAGAAAACCGTGACGAGTTTGAATAGCGCGAAGGTCGTCGAAGATCACTGCGCCCGTCTCAATTTGATTACGCCGCTGTAATTAAAAAACGACGCGATTTGGAGTGGGTTAATGGTATGCATACTACTTACTGAGCAGACGGGTGTAAATAGCGCCTCTTTGGTTTTTGGCGCAAGTGCCACGAGCCAATGAGGCTCGTTGACGAATTGGCGCCGCTGAGGATATAAGCGAACAGATTTATTGGCACGTTGTGAAGCCTGGAGATGCCTCAAAGACTCTGAATGCCTAAATCGGTCCATTCCGCGCGGCGTATTGGGTTGTGCGCGGCATTGCTGGTGTTGTGTGAGTTGTCGACTTTTGTTGGCGCGGCGGAGAACGAATCACCTAAATACATCGGCCCGGGTTCTTGCGCGGCCACCAGTTGCCACGGCAGCGTGAAGCCGGTGGCCGACAGCCGCGTCCTGCAAAACGAATACTCTACGTGGATCATTAAGGACAAGCACAGTAAGGCGTACCAGGCGCTGACCGGGGATATTGGCGAGCGCATGGCGCTGATCTTGAAGCTCGGTTCCCAAGCGCAAGACGCGCCGAAATGTTTGGCGTGCCATGCGCTCTATACGACTCCAGCGCAGCGGGGGCGGACATTCGAACTGGCGGACGGAGTGTCCTGCGAGAATTGCCATGGCCCGTCGTCGGCATGGCTCGGTCCGCATACGGAGAGGCAGTGGACGCACGAGAAATCCGTTGCGCTGGGGATGGTGGACACCAGGAACGTGATTCATCGTACTGAGAAATGTTTGGAGTGCCACCTGGGTACGCAAAATAAATTTATAGATCACGAAATGATTGCGGCGGGACATCCAGACCTTTATTTTGAGCTGGATTCATTTTCAGCGGTGGAACCGCGTCATTGGAAGACGCCGCGGGAGTCGGCGCCCGGTAAGCCTGTTGAGGACGGAGCCTGGAATGGCGTGCGGGACTGGAGCACCGGCCAGGCCGTGCAACTGCGCGCTTTCCTGGAAAGATTGGCTTGGAGGGCCAAGGGCGAACGCTACGACAAAAAAGAAGTGTGGCCAGAATATGCCGAGTTGTCATGTTTTGCGTGCCATCATGCGCTGCTTTCGGCGAAAGACAGTTGGCGACAGGCCCACGAATATCCAGGGCGCCGGCCTGGTGATCCGGCCTGGAACGAATCTCGTTATGTAGTGTTCCGTCTGCTGGTGAAGCAGGTGGATCCGACGGCGGCGCAGGAGCTAGAGCAACATTTGGTTAAGCTGGCCGGCACCATGAGCACACTAATTCCTGATCGCTCGGCGGTGGCGTCCGAAGCTTTGGTGGCCGCGCCGATCGCGCAGCGCATGGCGGAGCGTCTGGCGAAGATGCCATACGACCAGGAGCTGACGCTTCGGATGTTGCAGCAGATTACCGGCGATGCTGAGAATATTTCGCTGGCCGACGAGCGTGCCGCGGAACAAGCCACCATGGCCATTGACTCGCTCTACATCGCGTATCGCAAGGAAACCAAGCCGAAGAACGCCGAAGAAGTGCGCGGCGCGATCAATGGGTTATTTCAGCAGCTGGAAAATCCTTCCGCTTATAACGCCGACCAGTTTGCGTTGGCCTTGCGGCGACTGCACGGAATGTTGTGAAGATGCTAGGACCTCCACTCAGAGCATGAATAGTTTTGAAAACTGGTTCTGTGCTTCGGGATTTTGGCGATACATCACCGAACGCAGGTGGTTGCCCTGGTTGCTTGAGGGCACAGATCTGGGAGAGCATGTCCTGGAAGTAGGAGCCGGCCCAGGGGCGGCCACTGCGGAGCTGGCGCGTCGTGTGCGACGTGTTACCAGCTTGGAATATAGCCATAATTCTTGCGTGAGGTTGCGCACCAAAGTTCATGCCGCAAGCGTAGTCCAAGCAGACGCTTCGGTTTTGCCGTTCCAATGGCAGACATTCACCTCGGCTATCGCGGTATTAGTGTTGCATCACCTGCGCTCGAGTGACGCGCAAGACCGAGCCTTCGCGGAAATCTTTAGGGTGCTAAAGCCAGGCGGCGTTTTTGTGGCGCTTGAGATTCAGGACGGTTGGCTAACGCGCGTGGCGCATTTCCGCAGCACCTTCGTGCCAGTCTCAAGCGAGGGGTTGAACGGCCGGCTGCGTGCCGCTGGATTTTCTAACATCAAGGTGGACAATCGAAGCGGAGGGATTCGAATACGCGCTGAACGCGCTTCCTAACGCGCAAGAGAAGCAGTCGCGTTGACGTCGCCACCCGCTGCGCTTAACATCCCAAGATGAAGGGTAAGCTTCCCTCCCAATTCCCTCCCGGTCCGGAACCTGGCGCGCTCGATGGCGTATTCAGCCCAATCCGGCGCGATCCCCTAACTTTTCTAACCGGCGCGGCGCGCAAGTATGGCGACATTGTTGGATTGCGCTTTTTGCATTACCGCACATACCTGATCTCCCATCCCGATTACATCGAAGATGTGCTGGTGACTCATCCGCGGAAATTTGTGAAAGGCCGTGTGCTACAGGCCAACAAGCGGTTATTTGGAAATGGACTGCTGACCAGCGAGGGCGATTTCTGGTTACGGCAGCGGCGGCTGGCGCAGCCGGCGTTTCATCGCACCCGCATCGCTTCTTACGGCGAAACGATGGTGCGTTACACCCAGCAAATGTTGGAGCATTGGAGCCATGGACAGGAAGTGGACGCGCATCAGGAGATGATGCAGCTCACCCTAAACATCGTGGGCAAAACTTTGTTTGATGCCGAGGTAGCGGGCGACGCGCGAGAAATCGGCAAGACCATCACCATGCTGTTGGATTTTAGTTCTGACTTTCGGCGGCTGATTTTCACTCCCAAGTGGCTTCCTACGCCGCGTAATATCCAGACAACCATGGCAATTCGCCGGTTGAACAAGATTGTCTTCCGCATGATTGCGGAGCGCCGCGCGTCGGGCCGCGATGCAGGGGATCTCTTGTCTATGTTGTTAGCCTCGCGCGATGACGACGGATCGCGGATGGACGACAAACAGTTACGTGATGAAGCGCTGACATTGTTTCTCGCGGGTTATGAGACCACTGCAAACCTGTTGGCGTGGACGTGGTGGCTGCTGGCGACCCACCCAGAGGTAGAACGTAAATTGCATCATGAACTGGATGGGCTGCTCGCGGGGCGATCTCCAGGGATGAATGATTTGCCGAGATTGCGATACGCGGGACAGGTGCTGACGGAGTCGCTGCGGCTCTATCCCCCGGCCTGGGGCATGGCACGCCTGGCGATTGAAGATCATGAAATCGCCGGCTATCCGGTGCCGGCAGGAACGGGCGTGGCGATCGCGCAGTGGGTGGTGCAACGCGATCCGCGCTGGTATGAAGCGCCAGACGAGTTTCGCCCGGAACGCTGGGAAGGGGATTTGCAGAAGCGGCTGCCGCGGTTTGCATATTTTCCGTTCGGCGGCGGCCCGCGCCAATGCATCGGAAACATGTTCGCGTTGATGGAAGCTACGCTGGTGCTTGCGACGGTCGCGCAACATTTTCGATTAAGGATGATGCCGAATCAGGAAGTCGTGCCGCTGGCGTCCATCACGTTACGACCCAAGAACGGCGTGGCCATGCGACTGGACTCGAGGCGCGGTGCCAAGTCTGATGTGAATATTCCGGCGGCGGTGGTTAACGGAATTTGAAAATATGCCGCCGCTGGTGCCAAGCGTTACTTGGCGGCCACTACTGTTCCCAACTCAGCCCTAGTCTGCATGACGCGCAGGATGGAGTCGCGCGTAACCATGCCAATCACCTGGGCATCGTCTTCGCCCGATACGCTGACCACCGGCATTTGGTTAATATCGGCGGCGAGCAATCTTTCCAGCAAGCGCAGCAGAGGTTCTTCAGGTGCGGCCCAGGAAATGCGTTCGCGCGGAATCATCACGGCCTGGACGGAGTTGCTGTTCCACTCGTCTCGCGGTACGGAGTTCAGAGCCTGCACGTTCATCATGCCCACGAGACGATCTTCGGTCACCACCAAGTGGCAGCGGCGCCCGGTCCTCAGAACCTCCGCGCTGTATTCTTCGAGCGAAGTATTGCGATTGATGATGGGAACTTCATTATTCATCACGTCTGAAGCGCGCAAGCCCGCCAACGTTTCGCGTATGGCAAGTTGCGCGATGCTATCGCGAGCCGCGCTTTGTAAGTAAAAACCGATACAAGCCAACCACAGTCCCGACTGCCAATCGCGCTTAACAGCGGCAAACCAGGCTCCGACCAAAATCAGTCCGTAAGCGACCAATTGTCCGCTGACGCTTGCGACGCGCGTGGCGCGAGTGAAGTCTTTCGTCGCGCCCCAAACGGCAGCACGAAAAATCCTGCCGCCGTCCAGCGGGAATCCCGGCAATAAATTGAAAGTGGCAACGAGAAAATTAATCTGCGCTAGCCAAAGACCCAAAGCTCCAAGCGCGTCGCTATAGGGAAACAACAGAGTTAAACCAAAAAAGAATGCGCAGAGAAAATAGCTGGAGAGCGGACCGGCTATGGCGATATTGAATTCCTGGATTGCTTTCGAGGGCTCGCGAGCGATGCGCGCAACTCCACCAAAAATAAACAGGGTGATGGAAGCCACACGGATCTTGTAATGCATGGCGACTACGCTATGCGAAAGCTCGTGAAACAGGACGGAAGCGAAAAACAGCAGGCTGGTGAGTACGCCCACCGTCCAATGTTGGGTAGAACTCCATAGTGGGTGGTCCTGGGTGAATTGCTCCCCTAAGGAATAGGTAATCAAAGCAAAAATCAGCAGCCAGCTGGCGTGCAGATAGATGGGGATCCCCAGGATGCTGCCGATTCGAAAGCCTGATTTCGTTGGCATGATTCGTGACTAAGCCGGGCTGACCGCTTCCCGGGCAGTTTTTCCTAGGTTGCTGGATCTAGATTACCCCTTTATTGAACGCC
>Ga0307475_10001820_pt1 | contig 12698 bp, 11 predicted proteins | sample atmos_gasesECM1C_FD_203317 | JGI IMG/M metagenome (GOLD analysis project Ga0307475, IMG submission 203317) | Hardwood forest soil microbial communities from Morgan-Monroe State Forest, Indiana, United States - atmos_gasesECM1C_515 | ecosystem: Environmental > Terrestrial > Soil > Temperate... | reverse complement strand
GGGTCGTTGATGCGATGGCCCTTTTCTTTTTGCATCACGATCGAGCGGATTTCATCGGCAATGTCTTCATCGCTAGCGCCGCCGCGCAGCAGGAATTTCAGGTCGTGATCGTCTTTGCTGAAAAGGCAGGTGCGGAGTTTCCCGTCAGCGGTGAGGCGGATGCGCGAGCAGTGGCCGCAGAAAGGCTGCGTGACGGGCGCGATCAGACCGATTTCGCCCGGGCCATCGACGAACTTGTATTTGCGTGCGGTCTCGCTGCGCTCGTGCTCGATTTCGACGAGCGGCCAGCGCGCGTGAATACGGCGGTAAACTTCCGCGGCGGGCACCATCGTGTCGCGAGTCCATGCGCGGTCGGCGTCGAGCGGCATGAATTCGATGAAACGCATGATCAGATCGCGTTCGCGGGCAAATTCCGCGAAGGCTTCCACTTCATCGTCGTTCAGGCCGCGCACGAGTACGGCATTCACTTTTACTGGGCGCAGTCGTGAGGCTTGTGCCGTGTCTATACCGGCCATAACCCGGTCGAAGGTTTTTGTGCGCGTCACGCGCTCGAATTTCTCGCGGTCGAGAGAATCGAGGCTGATGTTGATGCGGTCAAGGCCCGCGGCAAGCAGCGCGTCGAGGCGCTCGGCGAGCAAGTGGCCATTCGTGGTGATCGAAAGATCGCCCACGCCGATCGTTTTCAGCCGCGCCATGAAATCCTCGACGCCTGGGCGGACGAGGGGCTCTCCGCCCGTTACGCGCACTTTGCGAATGCCCATGCCGACGAGGATGCGCGCAAGGCGCTCGAACTCGTCCCACTCAAGGAGTTCGTGGTGCGGCATGTGGTTCTCGGGATCGGCCGAGCGGCAGTAGACGCAGCGGAAGTTGCAGCGGTCGGTGACCGAGATACGCAGGTCGGTGATTTGGCGGCCGAATTTGTCGAAGAGGGACATTGTTCAGTAAGCGCGACTCGCGTTCGTCATGCGTGGCGACTCGTTACGTTGAGATCCTTCGTCGGGCTGGACAGCCCCTCCTCAGGATGACAGCCGTTACGTGTTGCCGAAAACAGAAAACCCAAATCTGCGATTGGATTTGGGCGAAAGGCTGAGGTCGCGCACAGCGAGCCTCGAACCGTCTCCTTTCCAAAACGCGGAGATTCTTACTTCCGCGAAGGGAGGCGCAAGCGTTTCCGCTCGAACCCTCGCCCTCTGCAATCACAGAGGACTCGTCCTCTGAGCCTTAGGATTTCTCTCCGTTAGGCTCTGAGGATCGGAGCAACACTCTCATTCTACGCCCCCAATTGCTCGTTAGTAAATGACTCAAAGTCGAGGCGGCTTGCATTCCTTCCGGTATGATTCGACCTGCGAGGTTGCACAAGATGATTGCATCTCGAGCTCCAGAAGTATTAGACCGATTTTACAAGAATCCGTGGGAATTCCAGCAAACGTTTGAGACCCCGCTGCAGAACCTGCGATCGTTCGTAACTACAATCGTCTCATCATGGGAGCCGGTGCAAGATGCTTCTCTCATAATTGACGAAGTAGTTTTCGAACCAAGAGATTTAAACACCATGCTCGCGAAGTATTCGTTGCCCCTCAGATATGATCGTGGCGTTTGTTGGACTGCTGCAGCCCCCGAGGAAATTGAAGAACTTTTGCACGTCGTCTTGAGTGAATGGATTGATTTCCTTTTTGTTCCCAACCCCCAATTCTTTGCGATATATGCCGATCATGACGAGTTCACGACTTTCTATGCTCGCGATCGCGCCAACCTAGAGCGAATTGCCAGTGTTTTATCCCAAAGCGGCTTCAAAGCGCACCCGGAGTATCAACGACGCTTTTGACACGCTCTACGAGCTACCGCAGCGTTACGATTGTGATAAAGTGGCGCACCGATGCGCATCTTCGTTCTGGGGGCGGGCGGCACCGGCTCGTTGCTGGCCCATCTGCTGACGCGCCAGGGACACACCGTCTGGTGCGGCGACCGCGACATCACTCGCGCGCAACGCTTCCTCGGCAAAAAGAGCAAGATCGAAATCATCGAGGCGAACGCGCGGAACCTATGGTCCATCGTGCGCGCGGCTCGTGGCGCCAACCTGATCGTTAACGCCTCCCCGGCTGTCTTCAACGAGATTATTCTGCGCGCGGCGCTACGCCTGGGCATTCATTACATGGATTTGAATGCACATCTCACGCGTTCGCCGTTCAAGCCCGAGCAGTACCGCTATCACAAGCGCTTCGTCGCAAAGAATCGCACGGCGCTGATTTGCGCCGGCGTAGCCCCGGGCCTTACGAACCTGCTCGCCAAGCGCGGCAGCGAGCTGCTTGACAGCTCTGACGAGATTCATTTCCGCCTTTTCGAAAGCACGGAAAGCAAAGATCCGATTTCCACCTGGTCGGCCGACGGCGTGTACGACGCGGCGATTTCGAACCCGCGCATCTATCGCAATGGAAAGTTTGCGATGGTGCGGCGTTTCACCGAGCGCGAGAAATTCCGCTTCCCTGCCCCGATTGGCGAGACCACCGTGTACCTAGCAGCCCAGGACGAAGTCTGCTTGATGCCCCGCGATACGCATGTGCGTGACGTCGACGCGAAAATCGGCGGCAACGATTTCGACCGCCTGTACCGCTGGTTCCGGCAGGGGCGGCTGAACCGTTCACAGGGAATGGTGCACAAGCGCTTTCCGAAGGTGCCGACGCCGAAAGCGGTAGCGAAATTAATTCGCAGGGGCATCCTCGAGAACGCGCGGTTCGCGGCCGCAGTGCTGGTGCGGGGCGTGAGAGACGAGCAGCCGCTGCTGGTTCGCTGGGATGCGAGTTTTCCGACGCTGTACCAGATCCGCCTGCGCGGCTTGATTTCGACGCCCATTTCCTACGCGACCGCGCATATGGCCGCCCTATTCGTTAAAAATTTCCCGCGCGATTCAGCAGGAGTTATCAGTCCCTCGGAATTGCCGCTGGAGAAGCGCCGCGCGATCCTCGCGGCCGTGAAGTCGCAGGATATCCGGCTCGCCCTGAAGATCACAAAGTTGAAAAAAGAAGAAGACGAAGAGTTCTAAAACGGATTGGTCAGGGGCTTCAGAAGGCCGAAATCGATCAGCCCGTTCGCCACAAACTGCACGGCCAGCGCCACCAGCAGCAGACCCATCATGCGCGTCAGGATGCGGATTCCCGTCTGGCCCATGTACTGCTGCACGCGCCCGGCAGCGCTCAGAATCAGGAACGACGCAAATGCGGTAGCAATGATGGTGGAATAAATGACCACATGCTGCCAGATCGAATGCGATTCGCCCACCAATACCATCACCGTTGAAATGGCTCCCGGTCCCGCCAGCATGGGCATTCCCAGGGGAATAATGCTCGCGTCGCGCTTGCTCACACTTTCCTCGGCTTCGGCGGGAGTGGCTTTCGTGCTCGATTGGCGCGCCTGCAACATGTCCAAGCCGATTTGTAGAAGGATGATTCCGCCGGCAATTTTGAAAGCGGGAAGCGTGATGCCGAACATCTTGAAGATCAAGCTTCCGGCCACCGCAAACGTGGAAAGAACGATCGCGCAGGTCCACGCGGAACGTCGTGCGATCCAGCGGCGCTCTTGCGGCGGCGAATCGGAGGTGACTGCGAGAAAAAGCGGAATCACGGTGAAGGGATCGACGAGAAAGAAAATTGAGGTAGCCGCGAGCAGCGCGAATTCGAGAACCTGGGTGACGGATGCGGGCATGTGCGGCATAAGCACGCAAAGTTAACACGATTGCCCGCTCGAGACACCGGTGGAAGTGGTATTAAAATCGGCTCTGAGGTGTCCAATGAGGCTAGCGGACGCGCCGGTTGCACGAGAGGGTTTCGACGGACAACCACGGCCACGAGTGGCGATGTTACATGCGCGACCCGGACGGCTACCTCATCGAAGTGGGCCAGTACACGCCAGCGGCGATCGAGGGTTTACAAGTTTCGACGACTGACCCAATTCTCCTGCTAACAATGCCGCAGCTTCTCTCGTCCATACAGCAATAGAATAATCGCGTCTGCCGCATCACGGGGCGCGCAACAGTGAGGCACCCGTGCTCTCATTCGTCCAAGACCTGCGCTATGCGCTGCGAATGCTAGTCAAAAGCCTCGGGTTCACAATTGTTGCGGTGCTGACGCTGGCGCTGGGAATTGGCGCCAATGTCGCCACTTTCAGCGTGGTTTATGCCGTCCTGATGCGCCCCCTGCCATTCCCGCATTCCGAACAGCTCGTGCGCGTCTTCGACGACCTTCGTGGCCCGAACGAGCAGGACGTAGGCTTGTCCGCACCGGAGCTTTGGGATTTGCAGGAGCGCTCCGGCGTGTTTGAGGAAATTTCGGCTGTGGCGCCGAGCAATTCGGCGGTCGGTGGCGGCGATCGGACGGTCCGCGCCGAAAGCCTTGTCACCAGTCCTGACTATTTCACATTGCTGGGAATGAAGCAGCAACTTGGCCGCGTCTACACGCAGCAGGATGCTGACCAGGGATTCCTGGAGCCTGTCGTTATCAGCGATGGCTTTTGGCGCCGGAATTATGGTTCGGACCCAAACATCATTGGCCGGAAAATGCGCCTCGACAGTGACCTGTACACGATCGTCGGAGTGATGCCCCCAGGTTTCAGGCATCCTGGCCGCACGCTCAACACCGACGTGGAAGTCTGGCTCGCTACCGGATTCAACGGTCTTCCGTTTCCTGTTCCGCCCGTGCGATCACAGAGAATAATTCCCGGCGCGATTGGGCGACTGAAGACCGGCCTCACCGTCCCACAGGCGCAAGCGCAGCTCGACGCCTACGTATCGCAACTCAGCCGGGAATATCCCGCCGAGTACCCTGCTGCCGCCATGTGGGCTGTCCGGCTGGTCCCGGTAAAAGAAGATCTCGTGGGTCCGCAGCGGACGGAGTTGCTCATTCTTTTCGGCGCTGTGGGATTTGTGTTGCTGATCGCGTGCGTGAATATTGCCAACCTTCTTCTCGCGCGCTCTTCCGGACGCCGCCGCGAAATTGCCATTCGGTTGACGCTCGGCGCAAGTCGCGCGCGCCTGGCTGCACAGCTGTTGACCGAGAGCACGCTCTTGTCAGCAATTTCCGGGGTAGTCGCCATAGTCACAGTTCTCTTCCTGAAGAATGCGATCGTTAACCTCGCCCCCGCCGATATTCCCCGGCTCAATGAAATCGACGTCAGCGGCAAGATTCTTTTCTTCGCTTTCTTGATTTCGATACTTACGGGCGTCCTCTTCGGCTTGGCGCCTGCGCTTCAAACTACGAATCCGAACCAGATTGAGAATCTGAGGGAAGGCGCTCGCGGATCAGGAGCGGGCAGGCGCCACACCCGACTCTCGCGTCTCCTTGTAGTATCCGAGATAGCCTTCTCGATTGTCTTGCTCGCGGGCGCGGGCTTGCTGCTACGAAGTTTCTGGCGCGTGCTCGATGTGCGTCCCGGATTTAATCCCGGCCATCTGACGACGGTTCAAATCTGGATTCCCGTATCCAACGATCCAGCCAACGACCCTTACGCAGCCCAGGAGAAGCGCGCCGCTTTTCTTCAAGAGGTCTATCGCCGCGTTTCAGTGCTGCCGGGCGTTGAACAATCTACGATTTCCGGCAACGACACTCTGCCCATGAACTCCGGCAGAAATTATTCTCCCTTTTCGATTCAAGGACGCCCCGAAGATTCTGAGCGCAGCCCTACTGCAGACATCGCGGTAGTGGATACGCAGTATTTTCGCACCATGGAGGTTCCCTTGATAGCCGGGCGGAATTTCACCGTCTCCGATACGAACAAGACTGAGACGGTTGGCGTGATAGATCAAACTCTCGCTCGGCGTTATTGGCCCGATCAGAATCCACTAGGACAACAGATTACGTTTGGATTTGGAGCAGGCATTCAGGGAGTGAAGATTGTCGGCGTCGTCGGCGATATCAAGTCGGACGGTTTCGACGCTCCCAGCGTTCCGCACATTTATGTTGCTCTCGGGCAGTTCGCGCCAGTCAACGCGGTGGTTTTTCTGCGTAGCAAGGGTGACGTGGAACATCTCGGCGAAGCCGTGCGGCAAGTGGTGGAAAGCGTCGATCCCAACGTTCCCGTACACAGCATCAGCTCGATGGATGAAATCATCGCCCGCTCCCTGGCTGATCGGCGCTTTGCGCTCGAGCTTCTCGGTGTGTTTGCAGCCGTTGCGCTTCTGCTTGCCGCGATCGGTATCTATGGCGTGATGGCCTACTCCTTCAGCCAGCGGACTCACGAAGTGGGAATTCGCATCGCACTCGGCGCCCAGCGACTCGATATTCTGCGCATGGCGCTGGGAGAAGGCATGCGGATCGTTGTAATCGGACTGGCTTCAGGCCTCGTGGGAGCTGCGATAGTAACGCGAATTTTTCGTTCTATGCTTTTCGACGTGGGACCGGCTGACCCAACTACCTATTTTGCCGTTTCAGCTATTCTTGCCAGCGTCGCACTTTTCGCGTGTTACATTCCGGCACGTCGAGCTACCCGCGTGGATCCTCTTGTCGCGCTGCGCGAAGAATGAAAACGCGCTAGCCGCACCTACTAAACTTCAACCCAGCATCACCACGCTTGATCGTCATCCGATTGGCTTGAAGCTCGGGCCGGGTCTTTGTTACAAAGGATGAGGAGCCGCCACTCTCTCCTGCGGACAAACCGTGCATGCTTCACGTCGCGTCGAAAGTAGCAAGTCGAGCGTATCGAATAACACCTGCCTCAATCTTCTTTGAGCTGAAACTAACAAATCGAGCGCCCCAAGGAGGCATTCATGGCTGAACCTGAGCGTTACGACGCCCTTATCATCGGAAGCGGTGAAGCTGGAAAGCACATTGGATGGACGATGGCCCAGATGGGTCATCGTACGGCAGTTGTCGAACGCAAACTGATCGGCGGCTCATGCCCGAATATCGCCTGCCTGCCCAGCAAGAACATCGTCCACAGCGCAAAAGTGGCATCGTTCGCTCGTCGCGCGGCTGAATTCGGGCTTGAACTGGGATCGTTCCGAATCGACATGGCGGGCGTCCAGCGCCGCAAACGAAAAATGGTCGAAGAGGAGATTCAAGGCCACCTCAATCTTTACAAGGCGAGTGGCGCTGAGCTGATCATGGGATCGGCGCGTTTCATAGCTCCTCGAACGGTAAAGGTCTCTCTCAACGACGGAGGGACGCGCGTGATCGCCGGCGACCGCGTGTTCCTCAATTTAGGCTCGCGCGCGACAATCCCGGATGTGCCCGGAGCGGCGGCCGCAAAACCGATGACGCACATTCAACTCCTGGATCTTGAACGTTTGCCGGAGCACTTGATCGTGATCGGCGGCGGCTACGTTGGACTGGAACTGTCGCAAGCCATGCGGCGTTTCGGTTCGCGAGTCACGTTAATCGAAAAAAGCCCTCAGATCGCAAGCCAAGAAGATGCCGACGTAAGCGCCGCGCTGCTGGAGCTTTTCCACGACGAGGGCATCGAAGTGCTGCTCGGAACGGAAGTTGTCCGCGTCGAAGGACTTTCCGGGCAGCAGGTGCGAGTCCACGTGAAAGACGCAAACGGCGAGCGCGTGATCGAAGGCAGCGATCTTCTTGTCGCGGTCGGCCGGGTTCCTAATACTCAAGAAATAGGGCTCGATAAGACCGGAGTAGAGGTGGACACGCGCGGCTATGTAAAAGTCAACGAACGCCTGGAAACCACGGCTCCGAACATCTGGGCTGTAGGCGATTGCGCCGGCAGCCCACAATTCACACACGTGGCCTTCGACGATTTCCGCGTGATTCGCGACAACCTCAACGGAGGAAATCGCACAACTCTGAATCGCTTGATCCCCTACTGCATCTTCACGGACCCGGAACTCGCGCGCGTGGGATTGAACGAAACGCAGGCAAAAAGAGCCGCCGTTGAGTATCGCCTGGTGAAGTTTCCAATGGCCGCAGTCTTCCGGGCTGAGACTCTATCGGAACCGCGCGGCTTCCTGAAGATGCTGATCGAAAGGGATAGCGATCGCATCCTCGGAATCACGGTGTTCGGCGTGGAAGCCAGCGAGCCGATGGCAACGGTTCAAACCGCAATGCTGGCAGGCCTGCCATACACCGCGCTCGGCGATGCAATCTTTGCTCATCCCACGGCGGCTGAAGGCTTGGTGCGGCTGCTGGCAAGCGTACCCGCAAGAGCATCGCACCAGGCTGCGTGAAAAATTCGGGGCCACAACGCATTGACCTCGACGGGCGGTTTACCGCGGTTCGCGCATTTTCAGGTCGAGGACAAGACGGACCTCATTGATCTTCTGCGGAGTTTCATAGCGCGGTCCGGAATAGTCGAGGCCGGAAGTGGAACCGTCAGCAATCCGCTTGCGAGGCTTCGTTTCGACCACGTTGCCGGTGCAAACGGCGCCGTGATAATCGCGCATGCTCACCGAGTAATTCGGCGTGTAGCAGTTTCGATCCTGCACCAGTGTCGGCCACACTGAGTTCGACAACCAAAACCGCAGAGAAGGCAAATCTTCGAGCGGAATCTTGCCGTGACCAGTAATTTCCATCCAGCCCACTTTCTGGCCATAGGCAATTTCAGAAGCAGACTTGTCGAAGGTGAAGGTGACCGTGCGCGTGGCGCTCTTGATGACGGGAGTGATGACAGTAGGTCCGCTGTAGGCAATGTTCCAGTCCGAAGGCGCTTCACGCTCGACGTAGCTGATGGTGACATCCCCGATCAGCTGGAGTTCGCCGCTTGGGTTGCGGACAGCCGACTTCGATTGGAAGCTCATGACGGTGTATCGCGAGAGTGCGGCGTAGGCTCCGGCGCGGAGCGTGCCGTGAGGTTCAAGAAGCGCATCGCCCTCGTCGGCCGGGATGATATTAAGTTGGAGCGAGAACTTGGAGGGATCGGCCGAGCCGATCTCCATGGTGCCGGCGGCGATGGCGACAGCTATGTTGATCCCGGGATCGCTATCACCGGACTGCGCGAGGAAAATGCTGGCAGTAGAATGGCCCGCATCGATTTGCCATTTCGCACTCTGCGCAGAGTCGCTCGCGACGGCGAACACCGCGAGAACCAGTAGGAGCAGCAACTGCGCGGCGGATTTCATGGGAACTTACGATTCGCGTTTCTGAATCTGATCGTACACCTGTCGCGCGCCCAAAACCACGAAGTTGGGCGCTGAATTAGCTGGCCCGCGATTTCTTCTGTTCCTTGCTCGGCTTTGCTACCGTTCGCAGAAGGTCCCGTTTCGAGGATTCTCTCGAAAGGCTCGTCTTCAACGCGGACATCAGATCGACGACGTTCTCGCGTTTCACGCGTGGCATCACCGCCAGCTTCTTCCCACTCCGTTTTGCCTCGATCAGCCGCTCTAGTTCCTGCCTGTAGCTGTCAACGTACTGGCTCGGTTCAAACGGCGCGGCCAGCGTATCGATCAGTTGCATGGCCAACTTCGATTCCGCGTCCTTGAGCTCGGACTTCTTTGGTTTTTCCCCGGCGGCCCGAACCTCATTCTCGTAAAACATCGTGTGCAGCGTGAAGCCGCTCTCCAGCGCACGAATGATGACGATATTCTCGCGCCCGAACATCGTCACTTTGGCGATCGCAGCGTATCCGGTCTTCCGCATCGCATCGAGCAACAGATCGTAGGCTCGCACGCCACTTTCTTCAGGCTTGGCGTAGTAAGAGCTTTCAAAATAGACAGGATCAATCTCCTCGCTCTTTACAAAGCTCAGAATCTCCATCGTGCGTGCCGACTCGGGTTCGATCTCTTCCAACTCTTCTTTCGTGAACAGAAGATATTGACCCTTCTCGTGCTCGTAGCCTTTCACCACCTCCGCGCGATCCACGAACTTTTCGCACGTGGGGCAATAGGTCGGCTGCTTGATGCGGCTGCCGCACGGCGAGTGAATCTGATTGAAGCTGATCCTTTCAGATCGGGCAGCTGGCTCAAGAGAAATCGGAATCGACACAAGTCCGAAAGCAAGGAAACCCTTCCACGCAGCAGCCATCTATGCGCCTCCAAAGACGGCCATCATAGTTCAGAGCAAACGCAACCAAAAGCGATTTCCTATTAAAAGGGAGCCTTCCATCTCGTGTCTGGCAACCCCCGGCCACCGGATACAATCTCAGCCGCAGCACCTTCGCGACAGAGGTTCTGATGCTGTCATCGACGAATTTCTGGATGTGTGTCGCCGGGCTTATCTATCTTGCCGTCGGCGTTTTTGTAATTCGGAAGGAAATCAGCGCGGCTCGCGGCTGGGAAAAGCTCATCTCCTTGGGCTGCGTCTTCTTCGCAGTTCCACTCGCTGTATTCGCGCCCGAACATTTCCGCGGCCCTGAGTTTGTCAAGGAGTCAGTCCCGTCCTGGATGCCGGTGCGCTGGTTCTGGCCGTATTTTGTCGGATGCGCGCTAGTCGTGGCGGCTACCAGTCTTACTTTGAGGAAGTTCGTACGCTTGTCGTCCACCCTGCTCGCACTGATGTTCTCTCTATTTGTCTGCATGATTTACGTGCCATCAGCGCTGGAGAATCCCACAGAACGATTCGCTTGGTCCCTCCTGCTACGAGACCTCTCTTTTGCCGCAGGCGCATGGTCGCTCGCCGGACTGTATAGTCGCGCCTCGTCGCCGCAACAATCGAAATGGATGATTTTATTTGGGCGCATCGCCATAGCAATCGCTGCAATCTTTTTCGGCGTAGAACATTTTCTTCATCCGAACTCTGCGCCCGGCATTCCTCTGCCCATGATGACGCCAACATGGGTTCCATTCCCCAGCCTATGGGCATACCTCGCAGGAGCAATCCTACTGGCGGCTGGCATTGCCCTGGCACTGAACAAAAAACCCCGAATAGCCGCAACCTCGATTGGCGCACTAATGACCGCCCTCACCGTGTTCCTATATCTGCCTATTTTGATTCTCGCCCGCGGCGAATCGGAGGTCATTGTAGGGTTGAATTATGTCGCGGACACATTGCTCTACGCCGGCGCAGCACTACTCCTAGCAGGCGCATTGCCGCGTGATCCCGATCGCTCGGAAAAAATGTAGGATCCACTTCTCGAAGATTCGGGCAGTCTCGCCCTCTACTGACCTCTACCCCGGGCCTCTATTGCCTGATTTTAGTGCGGCTGCTAGACTGACGTGGCAAGAGTTGATTTGCGGCTCCTGCCACACTTTCCAAAGAAGGTTAGACCATGTCTGGACACTCAAAATGGGCCACGATCAAGCATAAGAAGGCGGCTACGGACGCCAAGCGTGGCAAAGTTTTCACCAAGATTATCCGCGAGCTCACGATTGCCGCGCGGACCGGCGGCGGCGATCCTGTCACCAACCCGCGCCTGCGTACTGCGATCGGCGCCGCGAAGAACGAAAACATGCCCAATGACAATATCGAACGCGCGATTCAGCGCGGTACTGGGCAGCTCGAGGGCGAAACGCTCGACGAAGTGATGTTCGAGGGCTACGGTCCCGGCGGCGTGGGCGTTCTGATCCAAGTGGTGACGAGCAACCGCAACCGGATCGTCAGCGAGATTCGCCACATGATGTCGAAGAACGGCGGCAACATGGCCGAGAACGGCGCGGTAGGCTGGATGTTCCACCGCAAAGGCGACATCGTGGTGCCCAAAGAGCTGGCCGACGAAGACAAGATGATGGGCATCGTTCTCGATGCGGGCGCCGAAGATTTGCGCGACGATGGCTCGGCGTGGGAAGTAACCACTCCCCCCGAAGCGATGGAAAAAGTGCGCGAAGCTCTCGTCACCAACGGGATCACGCCGGCGACCGCCGAAGTTGCCTGGATCCCGCAGAACTACGTGAAATTGACAGGCGCTCAGGCGCAACAGATGTTGCGCATGATCGAAACGCTCGAGGATCACGACGACGTGCAGCACGTCTACGCGAATTTCGATATCGACGAGAAGGAAATTCAGGCGGCCGTCGCCAGTTAGCGGCTCCGCTTTTCGTTGCTAGGGCCCGTGCCGCAAATGCGGCCTCGATCTCGATATTGACGCAACACCCGCCCCAAAAAACACTATCGCTCGCTTGAGCGCAGCACTAAACTAGTGCCCGCCCAATGACTTCTCGCGCCGCAATTCCCGCCCGACACCAAATTAGCGCGCCCCTGAAGACGCACCGTTTCCGCGTGCTTGGGGTCGATCCTGCCCTGGCCGGCGCTACTGGCTACGGCGTCGTCGAGTTCGAGGGTTCAACGGCCCATATGCTTCGCTTCGGCGCGCTCAAACTGCCCGCCCGAGCGTCATTCGACTCACGGCTTCGCGATATTCATCAGCTGATTGCGCGCCTTGTAGAGGAGTTTTCGCCCGATGCCGTTGCGGTGGAATCCGTGTTCACCGCGGTGAACGTACGAACTGCTCTGAAGCTCGCCGAAGTGCGTGGCGTGGTGCTGCTTGCAGCGGCACAGGCACAGGTTCCGTCACACAGTTATTCGCCACGCGAAGTGAAAGTGACGGTCGCGGGTTACGGCGGCGCTTCCAAACAACAGATGCAGCAAATGGTAAGCTCCGCCCTCGGATTAACAGCCTATCCCGAGCCGGCCGACGCTGCCGACGCCCTCGCGGTCGCATTGTGCCACGCGCATCTGTCGCAGGCGCGCGAACGCATGACCCGCGCGATGCGAATTCCACCGGCAACGATTGCCGCAGGGAACCGGAAGCGGCCGATTCGCATCCAAGTCCTTCAATGATCAAGTCGCAAACGAATCGCGCCGGATACAGGTGCGCTGCTTTTCGAAAGA